>Ga0181523_10002091_pt1 | contig 20066 bp, 16 predicted proteins | sample PEATcosm2014_Bin_43_FD_119752 | JGI IMG/M metagenome (GOLD analysis project Ga0181523, IMG submission 119752) | Peatland microbial communities from MTU Mesocosm Facility, Houghton, MI, USA - PEATcosm2014_Bin05_30_metaG | ecosystem: Environmental > Terrestrial > Soil > Wetlands > Peat | place... | reverse complement strand
CGGCACGCTGAATGGGTCGGGTGTGGCGACCTACTCGACCTCTTCGCTTGCGTTGGCGTCGCATAGCATCACGGCAGTCTACGCAGGCGACGCCCGGAACATGGGCTCGACCTCGAACGCCCTTACCGTGAACGTGACGACGGGATCGACGAAGACTGCGTTGACCGCTTCCTCAGATTCCATAGTGGTGGGATCAAGCGTCACCTTCACGGCGACGGTGACCGGATCCACGGGCGTTCCGGCCCCCACCGGGACCGTCACGTTCATAGACGGTACGACCACTCTAGGCACCGGGACGCTGAACGGCTCGGGCGTAGCAACGTACAGCTCTTCGGCGCTCGCCGCGGGTTCCCATAGCGTGACTGCCAGTTACGCAGGCGACATAAACAACGTCGCTTCCATCTCCTCCGCGGTTGCCGTCTCGGTTTGGTCGGGACCGGCCGCATACACCGTCACGCTCTCTCCGTCGAGTGGCAGTTTCGCGGCTGGTACTTCGGCGGTGATCACCGTGACCGTCACGTCAGTCAATGGCTTCAATTCCGCCGCCGGCCTGGCGTGCGGCAGCCTTCCGCAGAACACCACCTGCACCTTTTCATCCAACAGCATTGCGCCAACCGTCTCAGGGTCGGCAACCTCAACGCTTACGATTGCAACGGACGTGAAGGCAAGCTCCGCGACTCTTCGATCAGAGAACTCGCGGTCGACACCTGCGCGCTCGCCTTTCCAAGGTCCGATTGCCCTTGCGGGCGCGCTGGTCGCATTCCTGCTGTTCCCGCTCTTCGGCGCGAACAATCGAAAGGTCCGGCGCCTCCTGCTCGCCATGAGTTGCGCGATCATGTTCGCTGTAATCGCGCTGATCGGAATGAGCGGCTGCGGCGGCAGTGGGCCTAAAACGCCCAAAGGAACTTATCCGATCCAGGTGACTGTGACGTCTGGCTCACTCACCCAAAGTGCTACGTATTCACTGACCGTTCAATAGATGGCTTGAAATAACAAACGTAGTCCAGGGCCGGACAGGATTCTGTGCGGCCCTGACTCGGATCGCTGTCTCGAGCTGGTGTGACGTTTGAAAAGACACGCTCGGATATGAGTTCAAATTCAGGTTTGGCTGGTTCGGTTGGGGCGCCCATTCTTTTGTGGTGGGTGAAGTTTGCGGAAGGCGAAAGCACATCCCCGTTCGACTCCGATCGCTATCGCGATCTTCGCTCAGGGCGGGCTTTCGGCTCCGCTGAAAAACGCTCCGCTCAGGATGACACCGCGGGTGTCGGCGGGCGCGACGGTTTAATCGCGGCTGCGCCGCGACGATTATTACTCGAAAAATGTGTGGGCGGTTTGCGGCGCCCTTCGAATTCGCTGAGGGCAGGCTTTCACCCCAAAGACGAAGGCCTGTCTTTCCACCCAAGAACCGGATGGCCGCTTCTTGGGGCCCTGTCTTTGGGGAACCCGGCTTATGAACTCGCGCCCTTTCAAACCATCATTCATGCAACCGGTTTTATCGAATTTGAGTGGGGCTGGAGGGAAAGCGCACGACCTCGCCGAGCTTCTGCTGAATGAGAAGTGAAACTCGCGCTTCGTTCATGGTGCCCTGATCGACGGTGCGAATGGGACCGGAAGAGAGGTCCGCGACCATGGCTAGCACGGTTTCCGGCTGGGTTTGCAGCATCTTCCCCCAGTCTTCCAACAGTTCATTGAAATAGGTAAAAGTGTCACCGGCTAAAGCCCTGGTCCAATTGGAGGTGAGGAGGACGCGAACGTCTCGCGGCGCCGCAGTTAAACCCTTCCATGTGATGGCGCAAAAGGGTGTCGGGGGCTCGTCGTTCTCGCGGGCGAGGCCCAGCAGGACATAGGAGGACAGCGCCGGGTGGTACTCCGCTTGTGACCGCAATTCAAGAAGACGCCGGAAATGATCCGCCTGTGCTCTGAGCTTGGCGGCTTCGATGAAAAGCGCTTTGGCCGAGTTAACCCAACGATTTGCCTCGGAGGTGAGATTCGCAATCTCCGCCGCGATCTGTTCATCCGTAATCATCACTGCCGGCTCCAAGTCTCGCTTTTTTGCAGGCGTCGACGGCGTCCATGCCAGATCTGTGGATTATCTGCCCGGAAATGCCAGAGCAAGCATGAAACACCCTCGCCAGAGCGCACTTCTTCTTTTCAGGCCAGGCCCAAAATCGGATCGAATACACGATGAGACGCGATTTTTGCGGGGGAGTTGCTACGAGGCATTCTAAGCTCAAAAGCCATTGGCGCGCGATGAAGATTTGAAATTATCTGTGTCTTTCTTGCGCGATGAATCGGATAAGCGGGGAACAGGGGACAGAAAGGCAGTGGTCAGTGGTCGCGGTTTCGTACTATCCCACCCTAGAGGAGCTAGCATGGGGCGCCCGTTCGTTTGTGGTGGGTGAAGGTCACGAAAAGCAAAAGCAGGTCCTTCGGCTTCGCTGGGAAACGCTCCGCTCAGGATGACAGCCAAAATGGGGCGCGGTCAGTTTGCGTCCCAGGATTTTGGGACATTGATATAGGAGCGATCGAGGTCGGAGACGGACGGGCAACCGAGGAGCCGCAACGTGCGGTCGACGTCGGCGCGCAGAATTTCGATGGCGCGATTGACGCCGGGCTCTCCGGCAGCGGCTAGACCGTAAGCATAGGCGCGACCGCAAAGCACGGCGCGCGCGCCGAGGCAGAGAGCTTTGACGATGTCGGCGCCGCGGCGAATGCCGCCGTCCATGAGGATTTCAGTTTGGCCGTGGACGGCCGCGACGACTTCGGGCAAGACGCGCAGGGCAGAGGGAGTGCAATCGAGCTGGCGGCCGCCGTGGTTGGAGACGGAGATGGCTGCGGCGCCTTCATCGACGGCGCGGCGCGCGTCGTCGGCGGTCAAGACGCCCTTGACGACGATGGGACCGCCCCAGTGCTCGCGAATCCAGGCGAGATCGCTCCATGTGACGGCGGATTCGGCGAGGGCAACGGCGACATCGATGAGCGGCATGGGGCCTTTGCCCGGGATGACGACGTTGGGGAGCGGCTGGATGCCTCCGTCGCGCAGAAAGCCGATGACCCAGCCGGGGCGCGAGAGGATTTGCGGAAGATAAGGAATTTTCTGGAAGGGACTGCCGCTGACCAACTCCTTCATGCCGTTGCGGAAATCGCGTTCGCGCATGCCGGAGACGGTGGTATCGATGGTGACGACGAGCGCGGAAAAGCCGGCGGCGCGGGCGCGATCAATCGCGGCTTCGGCGGCGGCGCGGCCACCCATCAGATAAAGCTGATAGAAGACGGGGCCGGTGGATGCAGCCTTCACGTTTTCGAGTTTGTGTCCGGAGATGGTGGAGAGAATGTACGCGGTGCCAGCCTTACCGGCGGCGCGGGCTGCGCCCACTTCTCCCACGGGGTGCATGAGGCGGCTGTATCCAACGGGAGCCAGCAGGAATGGGACAGCGAGATCGAAGCCGAGAACGCGAGTGCGCAAGGGGCAATCAGCGTAGGCGACCGCATGACGAGGACGGAAGGTGACGTCCTCATAGACGCGGCAATTCTCGCGGAGGGTCACCTCACCATCGGCGCCGCCATCAAGGTAGTCGAATACGGACTTGGGTACACGCCGCTGGGCGATGGCTCGGAGATCTCCGATGCAGACAACGTGCGGAGAGGCGACGGAACGAGAGGATGAAGGCATGACAGATTGTTATACCAAGGCGGGGGAGCAAAAGGACAGTGACTCGGGACACAGGGACCCAGGGACGAAGGGCCTCAGGGACTGAGGGAATGAGGGAACGCGAACAGGAGACAGTGGGCCAGCGCCCAATGCGGGAAGCGCGGAAAGTAAGATGGGTTTTACTGGGGCGGTCGTGTCCCTTGTGGAGTGCCTGCACACGGCATCCCTTTCGGGCTTTTGCAGTTTGACCGATTGGAAGTTGCCCCGACCGCCCGAGCGTTCTCGATGCAAGGCCCGCGTGAATACGGATGTTCATTTCATTTTCGGCCCGGCCTTGCGCTAGGGCGTGGGATGTTCGCTTAGCTCCTGCGCCCGATCGTTGGCTCTCGTGAGAGCTCTTCCTTCGAGCCTGCTGGGGCCGAATGCTCGGGAATGCCGCTGATAAGAGCCTGATAGTTTGTGAGACGTTCGCCGAGAATGACCACGCCACCGGACGTGATTTCATATTCGCGAATATCCTTGGCGTGGTTTCCGCCGCGCATCTTGATCACCACCATAATTTTGCGAAGTTTTCCATCGATCGATACGTACCGAAGACGGATGATGTCATCGCAAAGGAATGATATGGAGTAGGTGCTGAACGGAAATTCGGTGAAAGATTCATCCACTTCTACGGTACTCAGAATCGTTACCCCGATTCCAGTGAGAGCGAAGATCATGCGATAGAGCGATTCGCGAAAGTCCGCGCGGAAGCCGGGCGAAAGAGCCATCTCAAAGCCCGCCAGGGAATCGATTACCAGCCGCTTGGCGCCGATCTTCTGCACTGCGTCGAGAATCGACTGCATGGTTTCATCCACCGACAGATCGAGCGGACGGAGATAAAGAATTGTGAGCTTCCCATCTTTCTGGGGCGTTTCCAGGTCCAAACCCAAGCTTGTGGCGCGCTCCGCGTAGGCTTCCGGGCGTTCTTCAAAGACAGCCACAATTCCCTGTTCCCCGTGGCGTATGCCTTCGGCAATGAATTGGGTTGCCAGGACAGATTTCCCGGTTCCCGAAGACCCTGCCACGAGGACGCTATCGCCTTCGCGCACGCCACCATCGAGCATCTTGTCCAACTCCGGAACGCCGAAGGAAAGGCGCCGATCGCCGGGGGGATTTCTCTTGCGCGCAGTCAACCCAAACGTACGCGAGAAGGCTTGCACTCCGGCATCGGTTATGCGGAACGTATGCAGCCCCGGCACGGAATCCTGACCGCGCAGTTTTATGATCTGCAACTTGCGGACAATGGAATTTCGCTCCGCAGTTTGGCGCAACCAGAACAGCCCATCGGCGACGGTAAAGACGGGATTGTCGCGCAACTCTTCCTCTGCATATTCACCGATCAGGAAAGTTGTAGCTTGCCAACTCGCCAGAAACAGGGCTAACCGCTGAATGAACGATTGCAGGTCCATATCACTATTTGGCTTGCGCACCATGGTACGGAACGAGTCAACAACGACGACGGAGGGGTTAGCCTTTTCAACCTCTTTGGTGATTGCCTCCAAGACCGCGCCCAGGTCCTTCTCGAGAACAACCTGGCTCAGGTTGATAAAGCGAATTGCGTCGGGCAGCTTAGCCGGGTCGAAAAATGTGTACTGCTGCTGGTAGCGCAACATTTTTATGGCGGATTCGCCGAGGACAGTGAAGTAGAGGGCTGGACGCTCCGGGCTCGCATTGGCAAAGATGAACTGGTGAGCCAGCGTCGTCTTGCCGCTTCCAGGGGCACCCGCGATGATGTTGAACGAGAATTCGGGGAGGCCGCCGCCGACGATTTCGTCAAGGCCGGGAACTCCGGTGGGTAGTTTGTTGATCTTTACTTTGTCTTGAGTGCTCACGCGTTTCTCCCGTGTTCCGAATTGCGATCGTCGAAGACTCCACAGTGCCACGTAGCGCGCAGCAGCCTCAACGTTAAGGCTTCGCCAAGGAGCAGATGAAGCAGGCTGAGTAAGCGGGCGATGAGGATGATTCCCCCTTCGCCAGCCGGAAACTCGCCAGCCCGAATCTTGTCGATGTCAAATTGATGTTCAATCTCACCAAGGCCCTGCAAAGATCCGTCGGCGCCAACCCGCACCACACTAAGGCTTGGGGCTTCTGTTTTGGCTAGCACCAAAGCGCGAGAAGCGAGCGACTGAAAACCGGCAACTCCAGCAAACTCACCAAGTTCATGGCGCAGCTTCTCATAGACGCGCAGGGTTGCGGACCCCGCAGGCTCGGACGTCTTTTCCGTAAAGGCTTCGTAATCGAGCAGACGCTGAGCCAAATCTCGCATTTCTGGGGAAGTCGTCATGTTCAAACCTGCATTGTTCCACGAAGCAGATTTCGACAGCCGTTACGCCATTCGTTGGGGCGAGTGCGACGATTCCGTCTCTTCTTGAAGCGCTTCCGTGGTCGAGTGTTCAACATCCAGAGCCGCTCTGGATCGAGCACCGGCGGACTCAATTCATGTAAAGATTCTTTTCCGGGTTGGGTCCGTCTTCCTGCGAGCCGCCTCCCTTGCTTCGGACCAGCGTAAAAATGTCTAAGACAGTGGCAATACTGCGAATGTTTCCCGCAACAACGGCGAGTCCATCTTCCATGCCGGGATGTCTGTCCGCCAGGGTCTCAATACGCTCACTCACACTCCTCAGCCGGTCAATTTCCAGAAGAAGGTCTTCGAAAGCCGCAGCCATTGCCGGTCCATCGGCCGCCGAGTCCGTCGTGTCCGCATTGGATGGTCCCGACACTTTGCTCATGTCGGCTTGAAGGCGTAGGTCTTCAATCAAACGAAGGGTTGTGGCCTCGCCAAGGAAGGTAAGAAATAGCCCGAGAAGTTGGGCAATTAGAACGATTCCAGCCTCGCCGCCCTCATCCGCGGGCCTCTGGGATTCGACTCCGCCAAGACCGCGCAAATCACCGTTCGGCGTTACCTGCACGGCGCTGAGTCGAGGAGATTCCGATTTGGCGAGGGCCAGGGCGCGAGAAGCGAGCGCATGAAAGCCCTCACTACCTACCGGTGCGCCGAGTTGCCGGCGCAGCCTCTCATAGACCCGCACTGTTGCAGGCTCGGTGAGAAGGGAGGACTTAACTTGATCGGCTTCCGAAGCAACGAGGCTGCGGGCCAATTCACGCGTCTTATCTGGAGGAAGCATCGGTTCTGTTCTCTCCTTAAGCTCTACGGCTATCCATTGAGCGTAACGCACTTATCGCTACGACGCTGGCATTACGATGGCTTCTGTAATGAGCTTCCCGGCGGGATTCATCCTCCTCAGTGGGCCACCATGCGATTCAAGATTACTTGAGAGAACTCTGGAAAGATGAGCAAACTTGAACGGATCGGACGCCGCCGGCGGAATCCCATGGTGAGGTCTGATTGAAGTGTGGAAACGCGCGGGATGCAGCGGGTGCTTGGTCGAAGGGAGAAGATCCGGCATCTCGGGCTCTCACTGCGGCAGGCAATCTTTACTTATCACCCATCGGCTCTGTTAGACTGACGCCAATTAGGCGCGTGCCCCTCCAGCGGTCATCCTGCGATGGCCCCACCTAAAGGAGGCCTCTCCGTGGTTCAGCTTGAAGAGCCAGGATTCGATACCGTCGCTTTTCTTGCCAGGGCCGGATTGGGGAGAAGAATCATCCAACTGGTGCCAAAGCAAGCCTTCTTTTCACAAGGAGATCCCGCGGACTCGGTCTTTTATCTTCAGGAGGGCCGTGCAAAAGTCGCGGTTGTTTCCACCAGTGGGAAAGAAGCTACCATCGCGCTGGTCTCCGCAGGCGATTTTGTAGGAGAAGAGGCACTCGCGGCGATGCCCGGGTTGCGTTTGGCTACCGCCAATGCCATTACCGCTTGCATCGCTCTTGAAATCAGCCGAGAAGAGATGATCTACGTGATGCACGAGGAGCATCGTTTCACAGACTTCTTTTTGAAGTTCCTGCTGGAGCGCAGCATGCGCGTTCAGGCCGACCTGGTCGATCAGCTTTTCAACTCCAGTGAAAAGCGCCTGGCACGGATACTCCTATTAATGGCGGAATTCGGCAAGACGGGGGACCCGGAGCAATACATTCCCAAGATCTCGCAAGAGACCCTGGCAGAGATGATTGGCACTACCAGGTCCCGTGTCAGCTTCTTCATGAACCGCTTTCGTAAGCTCGGGTTTATTGAATACAACGGGCGCATCAAGGTTCATAAGTCGCTCTTGAATGCGGTCCTGCTTCAACGATTACCCGAGATTCATCCCGAGAGACTTCATTCGTCGGCCATTGTCGCTTCTTCGGGCGCTGCACGGGCTCGACCGAAACCTGCGAGGCGCGCGTAGCACGTGCATCATTGAGCCAATTGCAGCTGAAGGTCGCGGGCACGCAGCGGACAGAGATTTACTCTTGCGCAGAGATGGAGGAAGGCTTCTCGAAGGCCGGTGTGTCCGTGCCGCTGCGGAGGGAGCGGACAGACTCCGTCAGCCGCGGCCTATCCATCTCTTTTCTTACATAGGCAACAATGTCCCTGGCCATCTCGATCCGGCTTGTTTTCTTCATGAAACGACCCTTCGTTGAACGAAGAATAGAACAGTGAGTTAGCGTATCGAGTTCGGCGCCGATGCTCCTGTGAGTGCGCCGCAAAGGGGTGCGGGCAATTGTTGATTCGGCAGTCGCGTTAACCCCGCCACCGCGAGTATCCCCAACCACCACCACCGAGTAGAAAAAGCACCAGCAGAACGATCAAGACTGTTTCCATGATGAAACCTCCGTTGCAAGAGGAACGGGACTCGTCCTTGTAGCGACTGCCCCACTTCTTCTCTACCCATGATCCTAGGAGTGACTCAGGCGGATGTCTGAGCACATTGAACCACTGTTGATAAGACAGGGACAGGGGATTAGGGACTGGGGGACTACGAGACTACGGGGCTGCGGGACTGAGGGACTAGGGATTAGGGACGTAGGGAACGAATGAATGATTGAAAGAGTGAATTAGTGAAGGAGTGAAGAAGTGAAAGAGTGAAAAAGTGAAGGAGTGAAAAGGGGGCCGTACCTAGTCGCCGAATTCGAGGTCGTCGAAGCGACGCCATTTGTAGATGGCGATGGAGACGATCCAGCTGAGAGCGAAGAGGCCGACGATGAAGTAGCCGAGGGTTCCAAAGCTGGAGTTGAGGCGGAGGATGGCAGCGAAGAAGCTGCCAGTGAGATGGAGTTGGTTGGCCAGGAGTCCGAGGGCCTCGATGCCGCCGACGACGAGAGCGACGACGACGGAGACGAAGGTGATGGTGAGGTTGTAGTAGAGCTTGCGCACAGGCTTGATGAAGGCCCAGCCGTAAGCGCCGAGCATAAGGATGTTGTCGGTGGTGTCAATGAGCGACATGCCGGCGGCGAAGAGGACAGGGAAGACGAGGATGGAGCCGAGCGGAAGTCCGCGTGAGGCTTCGGCGGCGGAGATGCCCAGAAGACCGATTTCGGTTGCAGTGTCAAAGCCGAGGCCGAAGAGGACGCCGAGCGGGTACATGTGCCAACTGCGGCGGATGAGCGCGAACATGGGCCGGAAGATGCGGGCCAGGAATCCGCGGTTGGCGAGAAGGAGATCGAAGTCTTCATCTATATAGGGCTCGCCGGCGCGGACACGGGTGAAGGCTCGATAGATGGAAGCGAGGACGACGATGTTGACGATGGCGATGGCGAAGAGGAAGAGCGAAGACACGAGAGTGCCGATGAGGCCGCCGATGTCGCGCGCTGCGTCCATGCGGTGCTGAAGGGCGAGCGCGGCGGCGGCGATGAGGACCGAGCCGATGACGACGATGGTGGAGTGGCCGAGCGAGAACATGAGGCCGACAGCGACGGGGCGCTTGCCTTCCTGCATGAGCTTGCGCGTGACGTTGTCGATGGCGGCGATGTGGTCAGCGTCGACTGCGTGGCGAAGGCCGAAGCTATAGGCGAGTAGGGCGGTGCCGAGCAGGAGGGGATAGTGGCGGAAGGCGATGACGGCCCAGAGCCAGGCGCCGGCGTTGAAGACGAAGAGCAGACCGTAGACGCCAACGACTTTGCTGCGGAGATTGCCGGCAGCGTCGTCAAAGAGGGAGAGCAGGCGGGGTGAAGGAGCCGGGACTCCGGGACTCCGGGACTCCGGGACTGGGAACCGCGGGACCGGGTTGGATGGGTTCTTCATCGAGGGGCCACAAGACAATAGTACGATTTTCGGATTCGTGCGAATGTGACGGAGGCCACAGAGGCAGGGAACAGGGATTAGGGAACAGGGGACAGTTTTTCGTGCTGGACCGAGATAAGTGGTACCCCATGTCCCAGAGTCGGGACATGGGGCACCCGGATGCTGGTCGATCAGAGCGTTTTGTTGTCAGCGGTGGGGAGGATTACGTCGGTGGCGGCGCGGCTCCAGCCGATGCGGAAATCGCTGACGTTGTGGAGAGCGAAGGCTCCGTCTGAAGTGCGCGGCGCGGTGATGGCGAAGAAGTCTGCACGATCGACATTCTGGAGGTAAAACGCGGGGCGGGCGTCGGGCGTGGCGTTGGCAATTTCGACGTGGGACATTTCGAGATTGCGAATGTGACGCAAGAAGAATCCCGAAGACGGCATCTGGCCAAACATGCTGGGCTCGGGATAGGCGTCTTCCTTTTCGGGAGGCACAAGCTGGGCGGCGTCGGAAGTAGCGCCACCGACGGTTTCGACAAAAATGTTCGAGAGTTTGACGTCTTCGATGACGTTCGAGGGAATTCCGCTGAGGACGGAGCTGATGCGCATGGGCGCGTTGTGGCAGTTGAGATTATTGACGAGGATGCGCTTGAGCGTGCCAACCTTGGTGGTGTCTTTGGGTCCGCGGAGGCGGACGCCGAGACGCATGAACAGCGGCCCCGAGATGATGTCGCGCATGGTGGTGTTGGAGATGGTGATGTCTTCGAGAAGCGCGCCATCGACAGTTTCCAGAGCGTAGCCCTGGCATCCTTCGAAGACGCAGCCGGTGATGGTGATGTTGATGAAGCCGCCATTGGACTCGGTACCGCACTTGATGCGGCCGGTGCCGTAAGGGCGTCCGCCTTCAGGGAATTTCTTCCACGTGCCGTCGAGCACCGTGCCGAGCTGATAGCAACCAGTGACGAAACAATTCGCAATGGTCACGTTGCGCGTGGCACGCGCATAGCCGAGCGCGTAACTCGATTTGGGACAAATGCCGTCGTCCCAGGGCGAGTTAACAGTGCAGTTGGAGACTCGGACGTTCTGACAGCAGTCGATATCCATGCCATCGCGATCGGTGTCGATGGTGAGGTTGTCGATGATGAGGTTGTCGACACCGGTGAGCAGCAAGCCGAAGTGGCCGCCCTTGAGGATGGAGAAATCGCGCAGCTCGACGTTGTGGCAGTTCTTGAGGGCGACGGCCTTGTTGCCCACGCCGGGCTGCTCGGCCTGGAACATCGGGTAGTCGCCGCGCGGATTGAAATGACGCTCGGGTTGAGCGGGCGGAGTTCCCGACGCAGCGGGCGTGGACTGACCGTTGGCGGCGGAGCGGCCCACTGGCTCGGTAAAGAAGCCGCGCACTTCAGTTGACTGGGCGCGGCCAGGGCCGGCGCCGAAGCTCAATCCTTTTCCGTAAATGAGGCCGGTGCCAGTAATGGAGATGTCGTGGAGGTCCACTCCCCAGATGAGCGAGTTGTGCCAGTGGTTGTGACCATAATCCTGATAGGGCTCCCAAGGATCGTTGGGCTCCGCGGCATCGTAGGCGCCGCCGTTGTAGCCGGTGGTTTCGCCAGGCTTCGGCGAGTCGGCGGCGAGGATGGTCGCGCCCTGTTCGAGATGAAGATGCACGTTGCTCTTGAGGCGGATGGAGAAACAAAGATAGATGCCCGCGGGAAAGAGGACCATGCCTCCGCCGACTGCGGCTGCGGCATCGATGGCGCGATTGATGGCGGGCGAGTCGACAGTTTTGCCGTCGCCGGTAGCGCCGTATGCGTGGACGTTGAAGAAGACACCGTTGCCGGGCGCCGAAGCGCTGCGGGTATCGGGAGCGTCGCCGGCCTTGGAGGCGGCGAAGGAGATGGCGGGAATGGCAGCGCCGGCAACGCCGAAGCTGCCGACGCGGAGAAGATCGCGGCGCTGGGGATTGAAGAGGGTCATGGGGTCCTTTTCAAATGCGAAACAATTTTAATCTGTCGGGCAGGGAAGTGAGGAAATCGCGCGTCGTGGATCGCGAATCGTGATTCGAAGTGATGGGTGCGAGGCTCAATGCGCGACCAGGGCGGCCAATAGCGGAACGTAGGCGAGGAGGGTGACGGCGATTCCGGCGAGGGCGGCGAGCGCGAGGGAGTGAAAAAAGACGAAGCGGAGGATGGAGCCTTCCTGACCGTAGTTTTGCGTGGCTGTGCTGGCGACGACGATGCTGGGAGCTGCGATCATTTTGCCCATGACACCGCCGGCTGCGTTGGCTGAGGCCATGAGCGTGGGCGAGACGCCGATCTGGCGGGCAGTGAGAGTTTGCAGGCTTCCGAAAAGAACATTGGAAGCGGTGTCGGAGCCGCTGCTGGCGGTGCCGAGCCATCCGATGAGGGTTCCAAAGAACGGATAGAGCGGGCCGGTGCGCGCGAAGGCAAGGCCGAGCGCGGCGTCGAGCCCGCAATAACGCGTGATGTAGCCGAGTGCCATCATGGCGGCGATGGTGACGATGGTGTAGCGGATGTTAAAGACAGTGCGCGCGAAAGCGGCGGTGAGAGAGCGCGGGCCGAGGCCCATGAGGAGCCCGGCGAGGATGGAGGCGAAAAAGATTCCAGTGCCGGTGGCGGAAAGCCAGTTGAGATTGAAGACAGCGGCTTCAGCGGTGGGCGCGGGAACGACCGGCGGTACCCGTTGAATGGCTTTGTTGAGACCGGCGACGACGAATTTGACGGTGGTGTGTGCGTCCATCCAGCTTGAGATTTGGGGCAGGCCCCAGAGGAGAACGACAAGGCTCAATACGAGCCACGGAAGCCATGCCTTGAAGATCACTGCACCGCTGTGGCCATGATGGAGGCGAGCCTCGCCTGTGATGTCCTTGAGATCAACGCTGAGCGTGCGGCGCGGCTGCCAGAAGCGGAGAAAGAGGAGAAGCGCGACGATGGTGGATGCGGCGGCGACGATGGCGATGAGGGAAGGGTTCGAATAAGCGGCCATCAGGTATTGCGTGGCGGAGAAGGTGACGCCGGAAACCAGGATTGCCGGCCAGATTTCGATCATGGCGCTGAAGCCCGCGAAGGCCCAGGTGAGCCAGAAGGGAATCAGCACGTCAAATGGCACGAGGATGGTGGCGGTGGTGCGCGTAAGGGAATGAAGATCGATGCCGGTGACGCCGTGCAACGCGACGATCGGAATGCACATAGCACCGAATGCGACAGGCGCGGTGTTCGCAAGCAGCGTAAGGCCGGCGGCCTGCAGAGGCCGGAATCCGAGGCTGATGAGGATGGCCGCGCAGACGGCGACGGGCGTGCCGAATCCCGAGGTTCCCTCAAAGAACGATCCGAGGGCGAAGGCGATGAGGAGCAATTGCAGGCGGCTATCGGCCGTGATGCCGGTGAGACTTTCTTGCAGCGTGCGAAAGCGGCCGGTTTTCACGGTGAGGTCGTAGAGGAAGATGACGGGAAGAATGATCCAGACAATGGGAAAGATGCCGTAACCAGCGCCATAAGCGGCGGTCGTGAAGGCGAGCCTCGCGGGCATATGGAAGACGAACATGGCGGCAAGAAGGGCAGTGACGAGGCCGGCAAGCGCGGCGGCGTGCGCCTTGAGACGCAGGATGGCGATGGCGCCCAGGAGAATGACGATGGGCAGCGCGGCAATGAGAGTGGAAAGCAGAAAGCTGCCGGTAGGGTTGTAGCCCTGCGTCCAGTGAAGAGTGGAGGGATTGGTTTTGAAGAGATAAATGACGGCGGCAATGAGGGCGAGGAAGGCGAAGGCCTCGACGAAGAGGAGACGCGCCGTTGAAGGCTTGCCCGACGATGAATGCTCGGAAGGATTCTTCAGGGAATTCACGACAATGCAGAAGATAGCACAGCGGCGGGCGCGTCCAGTTTTAGGGTTTCAACCTCGCGGCGGACGGTGAGGACAGTGATGTCGTCCTGCTGGCCGAAGGATTTGGCAGCTTCGGCGAGGTAAACGGCTGACTCCTGGCTGAGCATGCGAACACGGTCGAAGCCGAAGAGCTCGCCATTGGGGTGACGGGCCTCAACCACTCCGTCGGAGAGCAGCAGGACGCGGTCGCCGTGGTGAAGGAAGAAGCGCGACTCATCGTAAGTGATTTCGCTGAGGACGCCGAGCGGGAGGCTGCCAGGCATAGTGATTTCCTGGCTGTTGAGATAGGGCGGCAGATGTCCGGCGTTGGCAATGACCATCTCGCCATTGGAACCGAACCAGAGGGCCTGGCAGGTGGTGAAGCTGTCGGTTCCGGAGAGAACGCGGTTAAGTCCGTGAAGAATTCTGGAGGGGCTGGCGTCCTGCATTCTGCGCAACGCACCCATGATGAGCGAAACGTTCATGGCGGCTTTGAGACCGTGGCCGGCAACGTCGCCTATGACCACGAGGAGGCCGTCGCGGCCCATGGTCTGGACATGGAAGAAGTCGCCGCCGACTTCACTGGCGGGGCTGTAGACGGAATCGACTTCGAAGCCGGGCGTGGCCAGCTTTTCCCGGGGGATGAGGAGCTCCTGCACGCCGCGAGCGGCGGCCAGCTCGTTGGTGGCATGCTCCTGATCGCGCTGCAAGCGCCGATACCGGAAGAAGACGATGAGCACGATGACGAGGATGCCCGCGTAGTTGCCGACGTTGGAGATGTGAATGGGAATGGGGCCGGCCTGGATGGTGAGCGGAGAAGCGTACGAGGTCCCGTTTTCGCTGTTCAGGACGGAGCCGACGATGCCGTCGACGACGGCAACGATGCTGAACCCCAGCGGAACGAGGAAGAGGCCGGCCTCAAAGTTGCGGCGCACTGCTGCGGAGATGAGAGTGCCGAAGACGAAGATGCACCAGCCGAACAACCAGAGGCCAGAGGCGATGAAGATGGCGGCGAAATAGGGGAAAGCCCCGCTGTGAAAGAGAAACAGCAGGGCCGGTCCCATGCCCAGCAAAACCGGCGCGGTGTAACGGAGAGCGCGAATGTACCAACGCGGCTTGAGAGAGAGAAATGCGACGAGAAACTCGAAGAAGAGATAAGCGGAGATGACCGCAAGCTGGAGCACGAGCGTGGCGCAGACGAAGGCGGTGAGTCTGGCGGAGCCGCCCGCCAATTCGATAAAGCCGATCGGCGCGGCGGCAAGCTCATGCAAGGCCAGCCAGAGATATTCGGGGTGACCTTTTTCAGAGAAGTAGAGCGCGAAGAGGAAAACGGCAAGTACGGCGAGGAGGATGGAGTAGATCAGCTCGGGCAAGCGCTCGAAGAGCATGCGGTCGGACCAGAGATCGAGCACGCGCTCCAGATCCCCGGGGTTGCCAAGGAAGAGAGTGTGGTTGGCAAAGAAGCCGGTATAGGCATCCTTGCCGAATGCAGAGTAGATGACCCGGACAACCAAGGTGAGCGAGGTTGCGGAAGGATCAAGATTCAGGTTGTAGAGGCGGGAGATGGGCTGATACTCGTCGGGCGCATCTCCGTGCGGGCCCTCGGGGTGGACCTCGTTGCCGTTGACGAAGACAGCGGGGCTCAGTCCGGGGGAGCCGATTTCGACAGATGTGCCGTGCGAGACGGGAAGCTCAATGAGGAGAACAAGAGGGCCGTGATGGGGAGCGAGCTGGATGTGCAAACGGAACCAGGCATAGCGACGCGAAGGAGTTGCCGGCGCGGGGGCGGTGGGAGGCGCCGCCGACGGGATCTTTGCGGGCGCAATCACATCCTCGTCTGGGACTTCTCCGATCGACGGCAGGGCATCGCGAATGGCCCAGGCGGAGTCATCGAAAGTAGGCGACGAGGCGGAAAGGTCGGATGTGATGCCGACGCGCCAGTTTTTGTCGAGCGCGATCGGAGAGCCGATGGCAGTGGCATCGAAGACGGCTGAAGAGGCGGATGGGGCGGGGAGCTTGTGCTTGGCGTGGCTGTGGGGCTTGGCCGTAGCCGCGGAAGGGGCTGGATTTGGGGACGGCGGGGTGGCCTGGCCGGCAAGCAGCACAGCTCCGCAGACGGCAATCCAAATCGCTGCTAAAGACCTCAGCCGCAAGGCGCCTCCCTCACTGTTTTCTTCACTGTACTGGAAAGGCAGTGACAAAGGGAACAAGGGAGCGCAGCGTGCCCCCAAGCCAGTAGCCGGGAGCCGCGCGGTGTGTGCGAACTCCGGGGAGGGGAGTCAAAGGAAGGGAATCATTCGTTTTGGCCCAGGACGGACCCCAGGGGGGCCGGATCTTGTGCTGGTAAGGTCGATCAGCAGGGATGAAGGGCCGGGGGTGAGGGACGGGGCACAGGGCGGAAAAAAGGCGCTTTGCCTTTGTTGCCGAAGTGGAACATACTTGCGTCTAAGTGATAGAGCGAAGCGGGTCCGTGTGCGGCTAATGGGTGCACGGCGGCAGAGGTGAGGTCATGGTGACAGTGGATCGCATGGGATATAGAACGGCGGTTCTGGCAGGATTTGCACTGGCCATGACCGTTGGAGTTTGGGCGCAGTCGACCACGTCCGCAGCCGGCAATTCCCAAAACAGCGCGACGCCGGCGACGACACCCGTGGCGCAGGCACCTGCACAGGCTCCGGCGAGCGCGCCGGCGGCCGAAACGCAAACGAGCCCGGCTGCAAGCTCAACGACGTCGACTACGGCGCAGCCGGCTGCGGGCACGACGCCTGTTGGCGGAGATGCGCCGGCCCCGGCGAAGCAGCCGGATTCGGGAACAGCGTCCACTGCGAGTGACAGTGGGACTACAACCGCCGATAGCAGTGCTCAACTCCCTCCCTGCGAGGCCAAGAAGAGCGACGACAAGAAAGACAAGAAGAAGGATAAAGACGTCAAGGACGAGGATCCCGAGCCGGGGACCACGCCGGTTGGCGGCGATTGCGCAGGGCCGGTGGATGTGAACAAGGTTGTCGATCCCGGCAGCCAGATGATCCCTATCAAGACGGGCAGCATCGAGGATGTAAGCGCGGTGGGCAACCGCGATATCGGCAAGCGCGGGCTGGGCAACTGGTACTCGACCGACGGCGAGATCAAGATGGGCAAGCAGTTCGCCGACGAGATTGAGAAGAGCACGAAGTTCATCACCGATCCCGTTGTGGACGAATATGTGAACCGGATCGGCCAGAACATCGTGAAGAACTCGGACTGCAAAGTGCCGTTCACGATCAAGGTGATCGATTCAGACGAGATCAATGCCATGGCGTTGCCGGGCGGGTTCTTCTATGTGAATTCGGGGTTGATTCTGGCCGCGGACGAGGAAGCGGAGCTGGCGGGAGTGATGGCGCACGAGACGGCGCACGTGTGCGCACACCATGCGGCGCGGGAGATGACGCGGCTGAACTACGCGGAGATCGGCATGATTCCGCTGGAGATCATGCTGCCCTACGACTTGACGGGATACGGGATCTACGAAGCGGCGCAACAGGCGATTCCCATCACGTTCCTGCAATTCTCGCGCGACTTTGAGGCGCAGGCCGACTACCTGGGCGTGCAGTATATGTACCGGGCGGGGTACGATCCGCAGGCGTTCATCACCTTCTTTGAAAAGGTGCAGGCGCTGGAGAAGCGCAAGCCGGGGCTGGTGGCGAAGGCGTTCAGTGACCATCCGCAGACGCCGGACAGGATTCTGCACACGCAGGAGGAAATTGCGCGCATTCTTCCGGCCAAGGACGATTACCTAGTGACCACGTCGGAGTTTGACGACGTAAAGGCGCGGCTGGCGCGGATCGAGGACAAGCGACGGCTGGTTGACGCGAGGAATGGCGCGAAGCCATCGTTGCGCAGGGCCAGCACCACCACGGACGGGACTGGGAGTTCGGGCGGTTCGGGCAATTCAACTGGCGCGCAGACCGGCGGAAACTCTGGCGACTCGGGTGATGGACCGCCGACGCTGCACCGCCGCGACGATCAGAACTGAGGAACAGGGATCAGGTTTCAGAAGAGCAGGGCGGCTTCCCGAGGAGGGAAGCCGTTCTGCTTTTGCGCGCCGCTGCGGGAGATGCGGACAGCCAGCGGGGATGAGCTTGGCTATACTTGACCTCACCGGCGCTTCTGAAGGCGTGCGTTTGCCATGAAGAAAATTGCAGCGATCGCGGCTGTCTTTGTGCTCATCCTGCTGTTGACGAAGATCGCCAACCAGACTCCGCCAGAACCGCCATCCGGATACACCTTCTGGATGTATGCGCAGCACGTGGTGGAGTGCACTCCCAGCGACATCACGCTGGTGGACGTGCATCAGACGGAGACGCACTTCGAAAAGGATATGAGCTGGCCGGACTGCTCGGCACTTCAGAAGGGCGATGTGCTTGACTTCCATTTGTCGCGTGGGGAGAAGACGAAGTTCCTTAGCGATGAGAAGACGGCGTGGTGGCGGAAGGAAATGTGAGAAAGACAGGGATTAGGGACTAGAAAGAAAGGGGGTAAGAGAACTGCGAAAACGGGCTGGACCATCTGCTTCAAGGGCGCTACCCGTTGGGGACCGATTCAGGAATGGGCACAAGCAATTGGGGTTTTCCACAGGCTTAACGCTGGGAGGATGTGGGCGAAACCCCGTGAAATTCCTGTAACTTACGGAAATTCCTTGAATGAACCGATCAAGTCGGGTTAAATACAGAAGTACCGGCCCCTTTTGCCGCAGGAATACCGCTCCGCATTCTTCTTTATTGGAAGGAAATCATGCGTAACGCCCAAGTCCGCTCCAACTTGCTCGTTCCTGAGATTCGCGAGGTCATGGACATTCGCCAGGCCTCGAATTACCTTGGCATCTCCGCAGACACTCTCTACAAGTACGCTTCGGATGGGTTTGTGCCGGCGTTCAAGCTGGGCAACCGGTGGCGCTTCAAGCGGTCGCGGCTGGATGAGTGGATGGATCGGCAAAGCGATCTGCAGGCGGGCGGCGAAGTGGACGCGAGCAGGAAGAAGCCGGTGGCACGCGAGTCGGCGGGCAGTCTGTAGCCGGTAGCTAACCGTTTTCTACGCGCTCCTTTATATCCGAGTAGGCTGTCTCAATGAGCTTGCTGAGCGATGCAGCATCGGTGGCCGACCCCGGCCTCAGCTTCACATGGCGCATCATTTTCCCGGAGCCTTGCAAAATGCGGGCCGGATCGGGCAGTTCTGCGCCGCGAAAAAACCCCACATTTACGTGCGATTTAAATACATTGACGTAGCCGAAGGGGACATCGCCCAGACATGCGACCGGACAGCCGTCATGCAGTAGCTCCCGGACTTCGTCCCCGCAATTTCGCATCGCATCGAACCACTTATGCGCGATGGCTCCCAGTTCGCCTCGATGCTCACGCATCCAGGCGTCAATGGCTGGATCGCGTTCAACAGCACCGTTGAGTCGCAGCAATTCCTCGGTCATCGTCGCTCCAGATTCGCAGTTGGATCTATGTTACGGCGTATCGCAACACGAAGAGCGAGAGGATCGGGTCCTCTGTCTCATGCGCGAACAATGGAAGTGCATTCCTTCAGTTCCGGGTCGCCGAGGTTGCGATAATGGAATACGGCACGCGATTCACGGAGGCGGTCAATGAATGTCGTGGACCTTGTGGGAGATACGCCGCTGGTCGAATTGCGCAGGGTGAATCCCAACCCAGGGGTGCGGTTGTTCGGAAAGGTCGAGGGCAACAACCCCAGCTCGTCAGTAAAAGATCGCGCGGCAAAGTTCATGATCGAAGGAGCGGAAAAGCGCGGCGCACTGAAGGCCGGGGTGCGCATCATCGAGCCGACCAGCGGCAATACCGGAATCGCGCTGGCCATGATTGCGGCGGTGAAGGGTTTTGCAATTGAGCTGGTGATGCCCGAGAGCTCCACTGCGGAACGCGTGGCGACGATGGAGGCCTTTGGCGCCAAGGTGACCCTGACGTCCGCCGACCGGCGCATGGAAGGCGCCATCGATTACGCGCGAGAGCAAGTGGCGAAGGGCGGAGTATTGATGCTCAACCAGTTTGGCAATCCCGACAACTGGCGCGCGCACTACGAAACGACCGGACCCGAAATCTGGCGGGACACCAAAGGGACCATCACCCATTTCGTGTCGGCCATGGGGACGACCGGAACCATCATGGGAACGTCGAGATTCCTGAAGGAACAGAATCCGCGGGTGCGGATTGTGGGCGTGCAGCCTGGCGAAGGCGCAAAGATCGCGGGAATCCGGAGTTGGCCGAAAGAATACATGCCGGCCATCTTTGAGCCTCATCGCGTGGATGTGACGTTGGACGTGACTCAGGAAGAAGCTGAGAACATGACGCGCAAGCTGGCACTCGAAGAGGGAATTTTCGCCGGCGTTTCGTCG
>Ga0181523_10002090_pt1 | contig 20075 bp, 11 predicted proteins | sample PEATcosm2014_Bin_43_FD_119752 | JGI IMG/M metagenome (GOLD analysis project Ga0181523, IMG submission 119752) | Peatland microbial communities from MTU Mesocosm Facility, Houghton, MI, USA - PEATcosm2014_Bin05_30_metaG | ecosystem: Environmental > Terrestrial > Soil > Wetlands > Peat | place... | reverse complement strand
GGTTGCGCCGTTCGCTCCTTGACTCGTTCTTCAAGCTGGTCATTGGCCTGTTGCAACGCCAGTTGCGCTCTTTCGCGTTCCGCAATGAGGAAATTCAAGGCGGAATTTTTCCGCGAAAGCATGATGGTCCAGCTCGCAATCACAATCAGCACCGAGCAGACAATCACAAATCCAATCCAGAGGCGCTGCGGTGTGACCCAGCCTGGTCGCTTGATGATTGAGACATCCCCTGGATTCCGGATGAGGATTTGAAAGGATTCCAGTTTGCCGTCGCTGTCAATCTGCGTGAGACAAATCCCGTTCACTTGCAAAACGCTTCCGATTGGAATCGCTGCCAGTGCCGCCTGACCCGCCAGATTATTGGCGATGGCCGTGAACGTAAAGTTGCTGGTTTGCAAAACCAGGGTGATGACTCCCAGAAGAGTGGTTCCGGGTCGTCCGCGGCTGACTGTCAGTTCGATCAACTTGCCCGAAAGCGAAATGTAATCCGCATGATAAAGGCCACTCTGTAATTCCTCGATGGTCGCGGAGTGCGGGTTTACCGGAACTCGTGGTTCGCTGGTGTCCCGGAAAACGGCATCCTGCAAAACCGGAAGATAATTTTCAAAACTCAAAAAGCCGACGGCGTCATCAACTTCCCCCGGCAACAACTCCGTTCGCTGCCGACTCTGAACTTGCAAGCCGAAAATTCCGTCTTCCAAAAACGCATACTCACCCGGCTTTTGAAACGTAACCGCGCCGCGGACATGGACCCTTTGCGCCAGAGAATTACCCCGCCGGAATTGGGCAAGTTTGTCGAGCGGAATCACAGGGCTGTCAAACGGGTTGGTCGACTCGGATTTCTCAACCACCAAATCCGCCGGATAGGGAATGTAAACCTCCACGGCAACCAACTGTCGCAGCGAACGGTTGTGAGCTTCGGCGGCTGTGCCACGCACACGCACTTGCGCTCCAACCAGTTTTTCAGGCTGAAAGTCGGGGGCAACCGACAGATAAGCCCGAAACCGGTATCCGCCTGTGACCAGGTCCATCGTCAACCGCGAACCATCGTTTCGCGCATCCCGGACAATGCCCGAAATCTCGATCCGCTGGCTGTCCTCGGAACCTGACATCAATTGTTCGACGGAAGCAGGTTTTGCCGGCGGCAAGGGCGCTGTGCCAATTTTACGCACGCTGGGCGCGGTTACCGTCGGAGCGAAAGCACCCGCGTAGGTTATTCCTGAAACTTCAACCACGTCGCCGGGTTCCGGACGGCGGCCATTCACGTTGTCCACAAATACACCGCCGGTTGCGTCCTGAACAAAAAATCGTCCCTTCAAGACCGGATCGGCAGCAGTAACCACGCCGGTTAACGACACCTTGAGCAAGCGCGAAGCCTGTTCCGCCGACAAGGAAATGACGTCCTGGGCGTTTGTCAAATGCCCGCCAGATACTTGCGCCAACACAACCGGGCTGACCATGACGAGCATGGAGAAAAAAAACCACTGGAGGGCTGGCGCAAGCTTCAAACCTGCGCGATCAGGCAAACGGGCAGCAACTTTATGTTTGTTGACGACGCTCCAATTACAGATTTTTATTCCGCTGAAGTCCAGATTTTTCTTCAGGCACAAAAGAATCGTCCGCATTGATTGAAACAACCACGCGGTCAACCTGACCGGCTCGCTCAAATATCAATCCACTGGTGGGTGCGTCAATATTCAACCGGTCGCGATAACTGGCCCGACGTTCGGAAAAAAACACGCGAGCAGAATTCGTTCGCGCCAGTTGATATACGACGGGAACCTGACAGTAAGTGAAGGCCAGTGAGCCGGGTTCAAGTTTGAGTCGCCGGGAGTGTCCTGCCAGATCGCAATACCAAAAATCAGTTTTCTCGGACAGAAACTCCTTCCTTTTCAAAAGCGCCGGACGAAAATGAATTTGACCGTCTTTGATGAAGATGCCCAGTTCACCCATGCGGCATAAAATGTCTTCCTTGACCTGCCCGGTCAAACCCGGCTGGCGGGCGCCGGTGTGGGCGGGCGTGTGCGAATAGGGATCCATTGGAAAGGCCCCATATTCGCCGGCTGATTTATAGTCGCCGACGCCTGAGCGTATGTCGTAATAGCATCCTGCCAGTTTTTGAAGAATGGGGCGGGAAGCACCTGAATCAACAGCGCGGAAAAAAGTTTCTTGCGCCGCCAGAAGCAGTTTGGAGACCATGTGCCAGTAGATGCAACCCAGACCCTCGTAGCCGAAGAATGTGCCCGACCGTCCGGTAAACGACTGGTGATCGAACAGACGTTCGAAAATGTCCAGGACCAGCCGGGCCTCGCTCCTGACGAGGCGGGCATACCCCGCGCCAGCCAGTCGTTCAAGGATTTGAGCCACATCCCGGCCATTGGTGATGGAACCATTGAAGTGATACCGGCCAACCGCATCTCGTTCCACCAGCAACCGGTTGCCATCCGCAATCAGCTTCCGCAAGAGCCTGCAGCGGTCGAGCTCTTTTCGTGGAATGTTGTTCTTCTCTACAAACCGCGGCAGCCGGCGATTTGGGTAAAGCAAATAGCTCCGCTGGTCGGGGCGATACATCGCGCTTCGCTTGAGGGCAACCAGCAGGTCCAACGATTCCCGAGCCGTCAGACGCCCCGAACTAAGAACGGCAACCTGGCCCTCCAGCATCTCGTAAAGACGACGGATGGGAATTTCCCGACCGTTGTCCAGCTTGATGAGGTTATACGCGTGATAAAGCCCATCCGGTCTCCGGTTCGCGCGAATGGACTCGTCCGCAAACGCGAGGGCAAGCTTGAAGAAATCGAGCAACTGGCGGCCATTGATCCGTGTTCGCCGACCCGAGAATCCCCGGGTGTAAATTTGTTCGCGATACAGGCTGCCGGCGTGCGCCAACCCGTCCAGCACGCGCTTGCGGTCGCGGTCAGTTATGCGGCGCGAGAGCAAGGAACGATGGCTATGCAAAATGCGGCACACTGCCAGCAGAAACCTGCCGACTTCATCCGACACGCTCACCTCGGATTTTTCCAGCGGGCGGAAAACTTCCAGGCAGAAGGCCAAAAAGCGGCGCAGGTAACAGAGCGTGACCACGGAAACGCCGTTGCCAACCAGGGCGTTGTTGGCGTCGTTCCATTCCGGTCGCTGGGTGTTCAACCAAATACCCGCCTCCGGGATGAAGTTGGAAAATTTGGCGAGCAACGAGACGAGGATTTTTTCGCTCAGGTTAACGAGGAGCACCTGGCCCTGCCGGTCCCAAACGAGCTTGCCATCGGCGCCTTTCAACCGGGCGCGCTGGCGCACCAACTTCTCCTGTTCCTGGTCGAAAACCACTGTATCCTTGGGATCCTTGAGCAATTGTTCGTACGGTTTGATCCGGTAAGGAACATTGGCATAGGAAAAGATTTCACGCGTCAGAAAATCATGCAAGGTGACAGATTCGTGCCGCTCCAGTATCTCCAACAACTTGAGCAGATAGATGATTTGGTGATCGCCCCAGTAGCCGATATGTGTCCACGGGTCGGCTGGATCAATGGCCTCCCAATCAATTCCGTCCCGGGTGATGCGATAAGGGTTGTAGCCATCGGCGGTGGAGGCGTTGGTGAATTTGCAGATCATGCTGGCCGTATAGCCCGGGAAAGAAAGCGAGAGGGCCTCCCAGTTCTGGAAAATGTCACGCCAGTTGCCCTCGTAATTCAAAATCCTTGTCCCGTCCGGATTTTTCGTGGCGATGGAGAACCGATTCCAGGGGCGGCTCGGATCGCCGTGCCGCCGGCTGAAGGTCAGCGGCAGATATTCCCGGCAGAGCCGCTCAAGGTTGGGGTCTCGGCTTTCGACCGCCAGCGCCAGCAGGCGGCGGTGGTGAATGCTTTTGCCGAGCTTGCTGAAAAAGGCCGTGTGACGGCCGGCGACCTCTTTGTTCGCATGGCGGACAAAGGCTTGCAAGTCGTCCCGATTCACCTGGTAGTTGTCATAAAAAATGCCGCCGCGCATCACATTGAACAGCACATTGCCGTAATGGCGCGCGTTGCCCAATGGTTGGGCAGTCTTTTGCAGCCCATCGGCCTTGCCGACGATGCGCCGCAGTTCCTCCGTGCCGCGGGCAATATCAGCGTCCACCAGCTTTCGCAACGTGGCGGGTTTACGCAGCAAACGATCGAGTTCGGCCACATCGGACGGCCCTTGGTTGACGTCGGCAACCAGATACCAATCCTTGGTCTGCCCGCGCGGCAGTGCCAATGCCGCGTGGAGGAAGTAGGCGCCACGCTCGGCCCGGACTTCGGTTTCCTGGCGAAGCGGCATCCCCTGCCGGAAGGAGTTCAGTTGTATTGAGGAGATCAGTTTGAGGTTTTTGCCCAGCCCGAAAGAGCAGACGGTAGTGGTCCTGAGCGCCTCAGCGGGCTCCGGACGATCAATCGGGATTGCGCTGAGCCGGAACAACCCCAGGCCCGTTTCGGGAATCAGTTCGCTCTTTTTGTAGGCGTCGAGCAGTGTGCTGTATTCGAGCTGGAATTGGCTGCCGATGCAGCAGGGCATGATATTCTGAATGCCATCCAGCAGCTTGACCCGCACGGTCGCCAGCCCGGAGTTGGTCAGCCAGGCGTGCCGGACCCACCCAAAGCGGTCGCTGTTGAACCAGCCGTAACGGAAGGTCAGCCCCAAATCGGAATTGGTTTCCTCGAAGATCAGCTTATTGCCCCAAAAACTCTTGTAGAGGTTGCGCTGGAGCCGGTAAATTCCCCGGTAACGCTCCGAGAACGGTTCCCAAAGATGGTGCCGGCCTTGTTTCTCAATGATAAACATGGTTTTGCTGCCGGTGATTTCGGCCGAGTCATGGATTTTATCATCCGTGTAGTATGGAAAGAGCGCGAGATCGGCGTTGCGGCGGCCAGCGGTCAGCGCGCCCGTGCTGGAGATAAACATCCAATGGTCGGCGCCACTAACGATGCTCAAGAAGAAGGGCCGCATTCGATCGTAATTGTCAATCTGATAAAAGCTCTCGCCCTGCAGGTCAATTGGGCGTCCTTCGATGTGAACGGCGTTGAACTGGAGCGGACTTTTACCGACGAACAAGGTTGTTTTCATGGCTGTGTTAATTGTGTCGAACCGTTAACCGGCTTGCAGGTTGGATGTCTCGGGCGTCTCGTCATCATCCTCCTGAAACAAATGGCCGGCAAAAGCATATCCGGGGACGAAAGTTTGGAGCGCTGGATGCTTATTCGCCAGACGGTTTCTCTCTCCTTGCCTCGAGATCCTTTTTCATCAAGTCGCTGGTCTGGGAATCGATATTGTAACCGAGCATGAATAAAGCGCAGGACATATACAAGATTCCCGGGATAACGGAAACCAACAGCTTGATTCCAGTCAAGGTCATTGGGGTTTGTTCGGCATTGGGAACGTAGTGAAACACCGTCAGGAGCCAGCCCGTTATGGCAGCACCAATGCCCCCGCCGGCTTTTTGCGCGAACGACGCGGCTGAAAAACACAAGCCGGTAGCCCTTCGCCCGCTTTTCCATTCCGAATAGTCTGCAGAATCGGCGATCATGGTCCAAAGCAAAGGAACCGCGGGAGCATAGGCCATTTTTGCAAGTATGTTCAACACATAGATGGTGATAACGTTCTTTTCTCCGGGCAGGTAGAGCAAAGTAAAGAAAACGCCCGATATCAGGGAGCTGGCAATGAAGACGTTTTTATTGCCGAATCTTTTGGCCAATGGCTTTGAAAACGGCAAGGCAACAATCAGGGCGATCGTGCCGATGGCATTGAACAACTGAACGCTTTTCTCTTTGCCGATGTAATATTTGAAATAGTAGGCAATCACCGCGTTCTGTATGGCAAACATCACGCATGAGACGATGCCCACAATGGCCAGGATGATCCAAGGCCGGTTCTTGAACAGGTTCTTAAGGTCCTCTGATATCGAGCCTTCCAGTGATTTTAACGGCTGCACCCTTTCTTTGGAGGTTTTGAAGGTTATAAAAAAGAAAACCAGGCTCAGGAATCCAAACAAGACCGCAGTGTATTGCCATCCTCGCGCTTCGTCGCCACCGCCGAAAAACTGCACCAGCGTCAGGGCAAGGCCGATTACCACCAACATGCCGCTAAAGGCGCAGATAAACCGGTAAGTGTTCAGACCGGCTCGCTCATACGTGTCGGCAGTCATGACCGCAGCCAGTGAAGAGTAGGGGAGGTTGACTGCGGCATAGGCTGTCATCAAGAGAGCGTATGTGGCGCAGGCGTAGATAATTTTGCCCGTCTCTCCAAAATTTGGTGTGGTAAAGGTTAGAACCGCCAGAATGGCATAGGGGAGGGCCCCAAACAAAATATAAGGTCGGAATTTCCCCCACCGGGTCCGAGTCCTGTCTGAGATAATGCCGATCACAGGGTCGATACCCATGTCCCAGAACCGGGCGATTAACATGATGGTGCCCGCGGCTGCAGCCGGAATTTTATAGACGTCAGTATAAAAAAACAGGAGCCAGAAGCCTACCATGTCCCACACAAAATGGGATGCGGTGTCGCCCAGGCCATAGCCCAGCTTCTCTTTAACCGTCAGGCCGGCACGGGATTGTGTTTGTGCAGTTTGGTCAACTGTGGAGGGCGAACTCATGGCCAAAGTTATATTGGTTGCAGCGAACGCCGTCAAGATGGCGCGGACAATTATTGGCTGGCGGACTTGGCGGAGCTTTCTGCCTGTGGATCCACGTAAAATGGAATGTTCGCATGGACGGCGTGTTTTTTTTTCGTTACGACCGTCGCTGAACGGCTTGCGGTCCTCCTTCAGGAGTATTAGCATCCACGCGGTTATTCAAGAGGCAGGCTGCCGTTGGGACACCAACCGGGAAACGATCATATGAGAGAAACGGAACATTATGAAACGGCGGTCGAGGATCGCCTGCCCTTCATGCAGAAGTTCGCGTACGGCTTGGGCATGCTCGCCAACAATCTGCAGGCGGCCGCCGTCGGCGCCCTGCCAATCATTCTGAATCTCGGTCTAAAAATGGACCCGCGCCTCGTCGGCCTTCTGCAAACCATCCCCCGCCTCTTCGACGCGTTTATTGATCCCGTAATCGGGCACATCTCCGACAATACGCGGACCCGGTGGGGCCGCCGCCGCCCGCTCATCTTCTGGGGTGCCATTCTGTCCGGCATCATATTTGCCTTGATGTGGCAGTTGTACCCCGGACACACCCAGATGTTTTACTTCTGGGTTTTCCTAGCCGCCTCGGTTATCTTCTTCACCGCCTACGCAATCTTCTCGATCCCGCTGGTAGGCTACGGATATGAACTGACTGCGGACTACCACGAGAGAACCCGGCTGCAGGGATTTAGCAATATCATGGGCCAGATCGCATGGCTGTTGTGTCCCTTCTTTTACTTGTTTATCTATAACACCAACATTTTTCCAGGCGAGTTCGGGGCGGTCAAGGGCGCACGCACCCTGGCCATCATGATCGGGGTGTCTATTATCGTCTTGGGCATCATGCCCGCCCTCTTCACCAAGGAGAGCATGCGTCTGCCGCCCCGGGACAATGAGGGCGCTCTGAAGAGCGCCATTACGTTCTTCAAGCGCTTCTTCGCCACGTGGAAATCCGTTCCGTTCCTCAAGCTGTGCCTGGCCACGTTCCTGGTCTTCAACGGCTACCAACTCGGCTCTACTTTCACGTTCTACAACATGACGTATTATCTGTTCGGCGGGGACACGACTCGGGCATCGCAACTCAACCTCTGGTTCGGCATAACCAGTGTGATCGCCACATTTCTCATAATCTGGCTGACCACATGGGTGTCATCGAAGATAGGAAAGCGGCGGACGTTCTGCATCATGACCTCCTTGTCCCTTCTCGGGTTCGTGGCGAAGTGGTTCACGTATAATCCGGCGCATCCTTACCTGTTGCTTCTCTCCGCTCCGCTGATTTCGTTCGGAATCGGCTCGCTCTTCACCGTCGTCGGGGCCATGGTGGCCGACGTCTGCGACCTGGACGAGCTCAAGACGGGCGAACGCCGCGAGGGAATGTACGGGGCGATTTATTGGTGGATGGTCAAACTCGGCATGGCCGCAGCCTCGCTCATCGGCGGCTACCTCCTGTACCACACGGGCTTCGATGTTGAGCTGAAGACCGCGCAACCGGCGAGAACCCTTTATCTCATGCGCGCATGTGAATGTGGCATTCCGCTGGTCGCGTCCGCGATCGCCATCTGGGCGGTCCTGACCTACGGCATCACGGAGGCCAAGGCACGCGAAATCCGCGTCGAGCTGGAAAAGCGGCGCGGCAAGAGCAACGGCTAAAGCACCGGAAATGTTAGTTGAATACCGTGGATACCGGGTTCAAGGCAAAGGAAGCAACAAAGAGTTTGCCATCCGCCTCGGTCGCATCCTGAAAATCAAACCTTGGAAACCATGAAGCACCTGCAAGCCGAGACACCCATAAACAACACGGGGCAGGCCGCCGCCGAATTTGAGTATCCGGCTGCCAAGAGCAAAGATCACGGAGACCACCCGGTCCACGCCGCGAGCCTCTGCTAAACGAATTCAAGGCGGCGGCAGTTTCTGATGATAATCCGGATAGGGCGGACGCGGATATTCCTTCGGTGGATCTTTCTTGAGGAGTTCCAGGACCACCTTGACCGCCTCTTCGAGTTGCGGATCGTGCCCCTCGCGCACAAGCTTGGGATCCATGGAAACTTCGTAGTCCGGTGCGATCCCGTGGTTCTCAACTTCCCACCGTCCATCGAGACCGTATATGGCCCACCTCGGCGCCATGACCGTGCCGCCATCCATCAAGACAGGATATCCGCTTATGCCGACCAAACCGCCCCAGGTCTTCGTGCCGACGAGTGGACCGATTTCCAATTTGCGGAAGTACCACGGCAACGCGTCGCCGCCCGAACCGGCAAATTCATTGATGAGCATCACCTTCGGCCCGTAAATGCCGAGTGGCTCGGAAATGTCGTGGCCTTGTCGGGTTGCCACCCGGTTCAGAATGGGGCGGCGGAGATAGTCCACGATGTAATCCGCCAGCCAACCGCCGTGATTGAAGCGTTCATCAATGATGGCGGCTTGTTTGTCGGTCTGTGAAAAGAAATAGCGATTGAAGTTCTTATAACCGCCGAACATCGTGTCCGGCAGATAGACATAGGCCACCCGCCCTCCGGTCATCGCGTCCACCTTGCGCCGGTTCTCTTCGATCCACGCCAGATTCCGCAACGCACGCTCACTGTCCACGGGCACCACCGTCACCTCGCGCGACTTGGAACCGTCCGCATTGGGGCCGACTTTGAGCACAGTCTGCTTGCCGGCAGTTTCCTGGAAGAATTGGTAGGGGTTGTTGTTGGCGGTCAGTTCGCGGCCGTTGACCGCCAGCAGGTATTCGCCCACCTTGACGTTGACGCCCGGCTGGGTGAGCGGCGCCTGGAGGTCCGGGTTCCAGTTCTCCCCGTTGAAGATGCGTTTGAACCGGTAGCGACCGTTGGCGATCTCGTAGTCGGCGCCCAGCAATCCGACCTTGATTTCCTTGATCTGCGGTTGCGTGCCGCCGCGCACCCATAAGTGGCCGACGACGAGGTTGCCGATCATTTCACGGAACAAATCGTTCAGGTCGTCCCGGCTGGCCACTCGGTCGAGGAACGGCGCATAAACACGCTCGGCCGCCTCCAGGTCGAGCCCGTGAAAGTGAGGGTCGTAGAAGAAGTCGCGTTCGATGCGCCAGACCTCGCGATACATCTGCCGCCACTCGACCGGCGGGTCAACGTACACTTCCATGTCATCCATTTTTAACGCGCCCGTGCCGGATTCCGGCGCCTTGGAGGAATCGGCGATATAAAAGGTCTTGTCCTTGCGATACAGCATTTTCCCGCCGTTGGCGGACAGCGCAAAAGCTTTGATGCCGTCCAGAATCATTTCCGTCTTTCGCTTCTCCAGGTCAAAGCGGTGGAGCGTGAAAGTGGTGGACTCGCCGTTGTTTATCAACTGCGGCCCCTCCAGCAAATAGAGAATGCCCTTCTTTCCCGCCCGCAAGTCTGTGTAATTTCGGGCCGGGATGGGCAGGGCGACGATGCGCTGCCCAATGTTTTCGAAATCAATCGTGACCGTTACCGGCTTTTCCGCCTTCTTTTTGCTTTCCGCGCCCTTTTCGGTGGAGTCCGACGTCCCGCTGTTGGTCGAGGACGAATCGTCGGTGACCTCCGTGGAATTCTCTGCATCCGCCGGCGCTGTGGAATCATCGTTGTCCCCGGATTTCGAGTCCGCATTCGTTTCGTCGTCGCTTTGGGGGGCGACGGGTGAGGGCAGGTCCTTGCGGAGCACGACGGCATAAACGCTGTAAGTCACCGGACGTGCGATGCCCGACATATCGCTGTCGCCGGCGGTAAGACCAAAATCGGTGCTGGCGGCAAAGTAGAGGTTCTTGCCATTCCGGTCGAATGCCGGATAGAGGGCATCGCTCATTCCGTCAGTGACCTGGGTGCTTTTGTTCGTTTCCAGCGAGTACACGAATATCGCGTGCAGTAAATTTGGCAGGATACGGTTATAGGCCAGCCAGCGGCTATCTGGCGACCAGGTGACATTGATGGGCGGCGGCCCCTCCTCGTAATAATCTGTGTCAACCTTCACGGGGATGCCGTTGGTAAGGTCAACGTACCATAGATTGAGCCGCTTGTCGCAGTAGGCGATCTTCCGGCTGTCGGGCGACCAAGTGGGGCTGTAGTAAAACGAAGGCGGCTGGTCGAGGCTGATCTTGCGAACTTCGCCCAACCCGTTCTGGTCCCGGAGGTGCAGCGCGTATTCGCCCGATTCGTCCGAGAACCAGGCGATGGATTTGCCGTCGGGCGACCAGGCCGGATCGCGGTCGGCGACGGCGGGGCTGCGGGTGAGATTGCGGATGTCACCCTTCTCGGCCGGGACGGTCAGAATTTCGCCGTGCGCCTCGAACACGGCCCGCTTGCCGGTGGGCGAGAGGCCCAGGTTCTTGATATCATCGGGCTGGATCTTCTCGAAATGCGGGAGAACTTGCGGCATGTCGGCGGCGATTTGCACGTGGACCTCGTGCTCGGCGTGGGTGGCGAAGTCGTAAAGGTGCAGCGAGCCAAACTGTTCGTAAACGATTCCACCAGGCCCGGCGCTGGCCGACTTGATGTCAAAGCCTGTATTATGCAGGACCTCCCCCACCCTTTTAGTGCCCAGGTCGTAAGCGAACAGCGTGACCGGCCCGTTGCGGTCGGACAGGAAATAAATGGTGTGGCCGACCCACATGGGGTTCTTGTCATTCGAGTTGTCCCGCGGGACTTTCACAATGCTCGAATCCGCAAGGTTCGCCAGCCAAATGGGCGTTGTCTGGCCGCCGTGATACTGCTTCCAGTCAGGCTCCCACTGCGAATTCGGCACGTAGGCGAGGTGGGTGCCGTCGGGTGAATAGGAAGCCGTCGCTCCCATGGGCAGCGGCAGTTCCGTGGGAAATCCTCCGCTGACCGGCATGGTAAAGAACTGTCTGGGATCCGAGTAACTCGCCCGCTGCGACGTGAAAAGCACGTTCTTGCCATCGGGTGTCCAGCCGACAGCGATGTCCTCGCCAGGATGATAGGTGAGCCGGCGAGGTTGGCCGCCGGAAGCGGGCACAACATACACGTCGTTGTTCCCGTGATAGTTGCCGGTGTAGGCAATCATTGTTCCGTCGGGCGAAAAGATCGGGCCGCCGAGCCGGTCGCTGCCCGTGACCAGACGATGCGCATTACCGCCACCGCGGCCCACGATCCAAATCTCACCGCCGTAGGCAAAAGCGATTTGGGACTGGCTCAACGCAGGGGACTGCAGGACCAGCGGCTCGACCGATTTCGTGGACGAGGGACCTGACAATGCAGCCACCAGGAGAAGGACGATCCAATTCCGTGACATGGCTTTATGCCTATACGGTCCGGCGCACCTTCGGCAAGTCAATTCCCGTGGCGTGCACTGGCGGAGGGCTCTGACAAAAGTCTTCCACACGTCCGGGCCGAACACGCCGCGGAGTGACGCCTTGACCGGACGCTGTCCTCCCAATTCCATTAAGAGGACGAGGACGACGCGGAGGAATTTGATTGCGCTTCAGCCGCGCCAAGTTCATCCGTAGTCGGGTTGAACCGTTCCAGTTAACCGCGTTCCAGCGATTATGACGAAATCCAAATATCTCACCGCGCCATTGAAGACCGATAAGTTGCCGCCGGGCATTCCCTACATCGTCGGCAACGAAGCGGCCGAGCGGTTCAGCTATTACGGCATGAATTCCATCCTGGTGATTTTCATGACCCAGTATCTGATGAATGCCCAAGGCCAGCCCGCCCACATGACCGACGCGCAGGCCGATGCGTGGTATCACACGTTCGTTTCCGCCGTTTATTTTCTGCCCATCCTGGGCGCGTTCCTCGCCGACGCGCTGTTCGGCAAGTTCCTGGTCATCCTGCTTTTGTCCATCGTCTATTGCTTCGGCCACTTTGCCCTCGCGATGAACGATACCCGGCTCGGTCTCGTCATCGGGCTTGGGTTGATCGCCCTGGGCGCCGGCGGCATCAAGCCGTGTGTCAGCGCCAACGTGGGGGACCAGTTTGGCGCATCGAACCAGCACTTGCTCCCGCGTGTGTTCAGCTGGTTTTACTTTTCGATCAACTTCGGCTCGGCATTTTCCACGATTGCCATTCCGGAATTGCTGAATCGGATGGGGCCGAGGATCGCCTTTGGGGTGCCCGGCATCGCGATGTTGATTGCCACGGTGGTTTTCTGGATGGGCCGCCGGCGATTCGTGCATATCCCGCCAGTCGGATTGGGCCAGTATGTGCGGGAGCTGTTCCAACACGAGAACTTGAAGGCGGTGCTCAACTTGCTGATTCTGGTTCCCTTTGCCGCCATGTTTTGGGCCTTGTGGCAGCAAAATTTTTCTTCCTGGGTGGTGCAGTCGGAGAAGATGGACCGGCACCTGTTCGGTCACGACTGGCTGCCGGCACAAATTCAGACGGTCAATCCCATCTTCGTCCTCATCATGCTGCCGCTGTTTTCCTATGTGATCTATCCCACGCTCGAACGGTTTGTGAAGGTGACTCCGCTCCGGCGATTTGGCGCAGGGCTGTGGGCGGTCATAGTTGCCTTCCTGATCGTCGGTTGGATTCAGACGCGGATTGATGCCGGCCAGCAACCGCACATAATTTGGCAGATCCTTGCTTTTCTCGTGCTCACCGCGGGTGAAGTGATGCTATCCGTCACACATCTGGAATTTGCCTACACACAGGCGCCGAAGAAAATGAAGTCATTGGTGATGTGTACTTATCTCGGCTCGGTTTCTCTGGGCAACGTGTTCACCGCCGGAGTGAATTTCTTCATCCAAAATCCGGACGGCACCTTGAAACTGACCGGAGCGAGCTATTTCTTCTTCTTTGCCAAAGCCATGTTTGTAACAGCCGTATTATTCATTTTCGTCAGCCATTTTTATCGCGGCAAGACTTACATCCAGGACGAAGGAGAAGTCCAACCGGGCTGACGGCAACGAATGACCATGACAAAATCGTTCAGTCCGTTATTGAACTCATGGAAGGTGGTCCGGAAGCGCTCCGCGTGGCAACCGCGTCATTACAGATTGAAAAAACACGTTCAGCGGGCTTAGACTGAACACCAGCGCTGAATCAAAGGTAATTCTTAGCCGTTGATCCGCAGCAGTTGTATTGCAGCGATATTTAAAAAGTTGTAAGGCGCTTCAAGCGTGCGGGCAAACAAATCCGGCGGTCGCTGAAGACATCCGGATAAATTTCCAGAGCGCTGCCGTCTGAATGGCCGCAATTCATCGCATAACCGGCTTCGACTTTACGGGGCCGGGCAAAACCTTTATCAATGATTGATGCAGCAATACCAGTGGCTCCTGTTCGATGCCGACGGCACGCTTTTCGACTACGACCGGGCGGAAAGCGCTGCGCTCCAGCGGGTTTTCCGGTTGATTGGAGCCACCTTCGACCCCGGCTATCTGACGGCCTACCAGCGCATCAACCAGGCGTTATGGCAATCGGTGGAAAAGGGAGAGCTTACGCCCGGCTACGTCAAAGTGCGCCGCTTCGAACTGCTGCTGCAAACCATCGGGATTGCGCATCCGCCGGCGGAGTTCAGCGCCAGCTATCTCGAATGCCTGGCCGAATGTTCAGAACTGGTTGAAGGTGCGGCTGAAGTGTTGCAGGCATTACAGGGGAAATACCGCATGGCCATTTTGACCAACGGCTTGCAAGTGGTTCAGCGCGGAAGGCTCGCCCGCTCCGCCATCCGCCAGCACATAGCTGAGATCATTATTTCGGAAGAAATCGGTGTTTCCAAACCGGCCAAAGAGTTTTTCGACGCCGCGTTGGCGCGATTGGGACATCCCTCACGGCGCGAAGTGCTGATGATTGGGGATGGCTGGAGCTCCGACATCCTGGGCGCGATTCAGTATGGCCTCGATGCCTGCTGGTATAATCCCCGACGCAAGCCTCGACCGGGTGGATGCGAGGTCACCCGCGAGATTGCCTCCTTGCGCGAGCTGCTGGAATGGCTGGGATAAATCACAAAGGTGGGGCGCCCGTCCTCCGACTCGCCGCGCCAAAGTGGAACGACGGCGGGAGCCCACAATGGGGACGAAGGGTGGAAGTGTCCTCACGAGCCGTCCTCTCAACTTTCAACACTCAACCATCAACTAATCGCGTGGCGGTTCTGCCGCTTTACGCGGTTTATGTGGTGTGTGGTTTGCCGTGCTGCCGCCAAAGGCAGGCAAACCAGGCCGCTGAACATTTTGACCTGACGGGATGTCTTTTGCCGCAAAATAGCGCAAGCGAGGCCATCAGCTTGCTGCAGGAGATCCGCTTGGCTGCTTTGCCAGGAATATCTCCAGGCGCCTGATTATCTCCTGGTGCCTTTCGGGATGCCTGGTTATTCCACTTTCGACGGTCTCCCTTTCCCTCAACAGCGCGTATCTTGGGTCAATAACGAACATTCTCTTGCCACCAACATCACAAGCAACTCCGTTGAAATACTCCAGCGGATAATGTGTGGGGTGTTTATCCCCAGTACACTCGATACGGCCTTTAACATTCCTGTGCAGGCAGATCCGGATATGATTCCGCGGGATAAACTCCTGGCAAACCATCTTTGCGGCCGGGTCAATTCTCGTAAGTTCCAGGTTGCGTCTGGGTTGCCGTTTAGGACCCAGCGCATCTGCGATGGTTGCCGGGTGGAAAAAGTGATACTTCATCGGGCTTTTCACGCTGAGTTTGGCGCTGACCCGTCGCATGAGGTAATAGTTGTGAGCCTTGGCGGCCGTGACGTGTGCCTCCAACACCGCCTTTTGGGCGAACATGGACAATTCGGTATAGGTTTCCTGCCACGGGTAATCGTTGGTCAACGTAAAGACGCCCAGCGGCCCCGACAAATACCTGCTTTGGGCCGGAATGTCCTCAAACATGGCCGCGAGTTGAACCAGCCAGGCGACGGTTTCTTCCATTAGTTCGGCACGGCTTTTCCGAGTCGGGGCGTTGTAATCAAATTCCACCGCCAGGTACCATCGAGGTTCGATTTCCGGGCCTCCCTTCCCATCATCAATCAGTCTCAAATGCAATTGGTTCGCAAGGATATGGTCGAGCAGTCCCATAATACCACCGACAAAAGGGCACTTCAACGCCCCGACAAAGTTTCGTTCTGCAACAACCCGATGTCAACGGTCGCGAGTGGTTGCCTGATAGACTTGCAAAAGAACGTGCGTGTTGTTTGCCGAGCTGGCACCAAAAAATGATGTCTCTTGACTCCCGTTCCCGTCATAGCCTCGGCGGCGACGGATCCCTGTCCTCCATAGCGCCTGCGCGACGGAGGAAACCATCAACCACTTTCCACACAACGTTTTGCAATTGCCAAAGAGCATTTCCGTCCTACGATGCTGTCGAATCTGCATGGCTAAAGAAAAAAACGGAAACAGTCAGCCAGCGGCTCCCATCTCGGTTTCGAGGCAACACTCCTGGCTACGGCTGACAAATTGCGCGGCAGGCGCCGGAAATGTTGGTTGAATACCATGGATACCGTGTTCAAGGCAAAGGAAAGCAAAAGGAATTTGCCATCCGCCTCGGTCGCATCCTGAAAATCAAACGCTGGAAACCATGAAGCGCTTGCCGACTATCGGTTTGATCTCCCTCTTGGGCATCGTTGTCCTCGCTTCGGGATGCTCGCCCGCCACGATGACGGAGAAGCGATTGGGCGGCACTTTTGATATTGTCCACACCAATTTTCTCGGCTCGCTTTGGAACGGATCACACGCCAAAGCTTCGATTGTTTCCCAGGATGGCGGAGAGTCATTCGTCGTCCCCGGCGGGGCGATTTGGGCTTATGGCGACACCTTCAAAGGTTCCCGGTCCGCCGATGGCACTCCGCACTTCGCCGGTGGTGCGATTTCCTGTGCCATCGCTTTTCTTGCGGACAACGTTAGAAGTTATCCGCCCGCGTTCAATTATCTCGTGTCCAGCAATGGTGACGCCGTTTCGCCCTTTGAGTTCTTTCCTGATGAACAACCGGCCGGGCGTTACCGGATCTGGCCGCTGGGCGGAATCCACGTGAACGGCCAATACTACCTTTTTTATTCGCTGATCGAGGTTTTTGGGAATGGTCAATGGGATTTCCGCGGCGTTGGTTCCGGTCTCGGCCGCTCAAAGGTTGCGCTCGGACCCTACGCGCGCCTGCGACCGCACGGGGATTGGCGCTTTCCCGTCGAGCCTGCCCAGGTGATTGAGGCTGACGGCTGGCTTTATCTTTTCGGGGTCAAAGAATTCACAGGGAAGCAGGGTGTCGCCCTGGCCCGGGTGCGCCCGGAGAAAATCGAGGACCCCGATGCTTATGAGTTCTACACGGGCGCCGGCCCGGAATTCTCGTCCCGGAAAGAGGTCGCCGCGCTCCTGGTCCGGAACGTCCCCGGTCAGGTCTCCGTCGCCTGGAACCCGTATCTGGCTAAGTATGTGATGGCTTCGTCGAGCGACTTCGATCATCCCCGGGAAATTCGCTTCCATGTGGCCGATGCTCCTTACGGTCCCTGGACTTCGCCGGTGGCCCGCATCGAAGTGCCCGAATATCGCCAGGGAAAACGCGTCGAGCTCGTGTATTGTGCCTATCTGCACCCGGAACTGTTCCGGGAGAATGGCCGGGTGATGAATCTGACCTTCTCCCTCGGTTTGCAGGATGCCGGCTTCGACAGCAACTGTGAAATGGTCGAGATTGAGCTAAAACGCCGGAACTGATTGCCCCTGATTTTGAACGGGCCAGCCAGCCGCGTCGGCTTGCTAACTAAGATCACCGAAATCAGATCGTTTACGCCAGCGGCCTGGATCAAGGCTACGGCCGAACCGAACCCGGTTGCTCGCGCCGCCTGAAATTGTTGGTTAGTTGTTGACCGTAACGTGTTTCAAAAGCCATTCGCGTTGCAGGATCCAAAAGCCAGGCACTTGCAGCCCGGTTCGCGTGTCCTGCATGGCATGAACCGCAATCGGAAAAATTTTAATGACGACATCATGATTACCCGCCTCCCTCAAAGCGGTTTCCCATATATCCGCGCTCTCTTTGGCGGGCACCAGCGGATCCAATTCGCCATAGACCGACAGAACCGGACAATGCACTTTGTGCAGCGTCGGAACCGGATCATAAGTCCATGTTAGCAGCGATAACTTATCGACGGCGGAAGCGTCCAACATGGGGCAGGCGTTATACCAGGGCTTGTTCTGGGCAGCTTTACGTGCGGCTTCCACCTTATTCCAATCGCTGCCCGTCCGCTGGTAACGACAGTTCAACAGATATAATGAACCCGCTTCGTTAACATCGGCTTTAGAATAACCCGCGGCTTTCATCCAATGTTCAACGCAATAAGCCATCTGTGCCTCCGGCGTAATGCCGGGGCCAGAGACGCTGATGATAAAGGCGACGTCTGCGCAACGGGAAGCGGCCAAAGGGACAATATACCCACCCTGGCTGATGCCCCAAAGGCCGATTTGATGGGGATTGATGTCCGGCCGATTCTTCAGCAGTTCTAGGCCGGCCAGCGCGTCACCGGCAAGGTCATCGTAACCGGACGTGCTCAAATCGCCCGTCGAGCGTCCGCAGCCCCGTTTGTCGTAGATCAAAGCGACCACGCCATTCAGCGCAAAAAAATCGCCAATAAAGCGCGCAGCACTGCGAACCCACGGAGACGACCCGTTCATAATCACCACTGCGGGATGCGGACCTTTGGTGGGAGGCAGTAATAATGTGCCGGACAGGGTTACATTCCCGTTGGTGAATGAAACTTCGTCTTCTGGCAGCGCTTTTATCCGGGTGCCGACCATAGCCGGAGCGTTTTCCGGTTTCCATTGCAGGGCCGTGACCTGGCCGAGCCGGTTGGTGGTGAAGTGGATGGTGGCTTGCACCAGATATATCTTCACTCCTGAACTCCACACGAAATCTGTATTCGAGCGGGGAACCAGCAAGCATACTTGCCCCGACTGGGTATCAAATGAAAGCAGATCAGGAGCATCGGGATATATGGTGATGAAATGTCCCAGCGCAGCTTGATAAATGCCCGTGTATCGGGAAGGATCAATCTTGGCCGTCAAGTCCAGGCGAAAGGGCAATTTCATCCCTCTGTCTTTCACCACGCCAGTCATCACGCCATTCGTCACCTGCCCATCAAAAGACATCGGAGTGTCTTTGTCGGCCAGCTCGAAACGCACGTGTGGCGGGGTTAATTCCAGCTTGTCCAGCGGCCTGCCTACGATCCAGGTATTTGGAACGTAACCAAGCTCCAGTTCGAATTGCAGGTCGATTTGCGGCAACTTGCCCTTGCACAGTGGGTCAATCACGTCAATCTTTCCCGTTGTTCCGTTGGTTGCCGTCCCAAAATGCGTATGGACGTAAACCTGGCTTTCCGGACGCTCGAAACCGCCAACCCAGTCTCCATCAAAGGAGGAAGCCGCCCAAACCGGGGGCACGCAAAGAAACAGCAGAATGAATATCGTCGTGCGTTGGAATTTTTGCATTGGCGCGAGCAAGAATTTATGCAGTCAAAGCGCACAAGGGCAGGCCTCAATGGGCACCTGATAATGCCGAGTCGTGAGCATAAAAAATGAGCGATCCCTCGAAAATCACACCATCTCACAGACGTGCTTCGTCAGCCGGATACGACCAATCGCCGTTCACTCCCACTTAATGTCCGAAAGGTATAGCGTCACCGGAGCCCCATTGGCTTCCACGCTCCAGCAGAAGCCCGACTTGATCAGTTTGAGGTTCTTGTCGCTCACGTAAATGGTGTAAAACTGCCAGTCCGGCGTCAGGGTGACGTTCAGCGTGCCATTGTCGGAGTCCAGGTATTTCTTGTCCTTGGCTGTGTCCTTCGTGAGGTAACCAAAGCCGAACGTGGCTTTCTCGCCGCCCTTCTCACCGCGGACCCAGAACGTCAGCTTCCTGGCCCAGGTGAAGTCAAATCCGCCGGGCTTGTCGCCCCAGTCGTTGGCGGGGCTCTGCCAGACCACGCCGCCCTTACCGGTGGATTCCTTGTACATGGCCTTGATGCACGTCTTGCCGGAGTGCGGGTTGTCGGTGCAGTGCTCATCCATCGCCACGGCATTGGTATTATCCGTGTACCCCGATGCAACGTAGGTGTTTCCCTGCTCCTCCACATAAATCAAATACGGCAGTTTCGCCACTGGCGCTTTGAATGACGGCTACTGGCCGCCCTTGACCAGCACCGGCAGGCTCCCCGCCGCCGCGGCGCCATGCTCGTTCCGCACGAAGCAGTAGACACGGTAAACGCCGTTCATGTCCGGCATTTTCACGGACACCTGCGGCTCGCCGTTCTGCCCGATGGCCCCGGCAAATGCCTGCCCCGCGCCCGCCCCGGGCTCCTGAATTTTGTATGTGCCAAGCTCGCGATACATCACCCATTCGTACTTCAGCTTGTCGCCCTGGGGGTCGCTGGCGTCAACGCCGGCCTTCACGGTGTCGCCCGGGCTGACCTCGTTGGAGCCGTTGATGGCCAACTTCTTGATTACCGGGCAGAGATATTTAGGCGCCTTGCCGGTCCAAAATTCCTGCATCGTATCCACCG
>Ga0181523_10002089_pt1 | contig 20079 bp, 10 predicted proteins | sample PEATcosm2014_Bin_43_FD_119752 | JGI IMG/M metagenome (GOLD analysis project Ga0181523, IMG submission 119752) | Peatland microbial communities from MTU Mesocosm Facility, Houghton, MI, USA - PEATcosm2014_Bin05_30_metaG | ecosystem: Environmental > Terrestrial > Soil > Wetlands > Peat | place... | reverse complement strand
GTGTAGGTCTTGCCCGCGCCGGGCGGCCCCTGGATTACAAGCCAGGAGCGGTCGAGGGCATGAACCGCTCTCTTTGAAGCCTCGATCAATCGGTCAGGGTCCCCGCGATCGACAGGCTCAATAATTGGTGCCCCGGGGGAGCGGCCCAATAGCCTTGGTGAGTCGCGCCGCAAGATCGCTCCGACGTGCGGGAAAGCGCCGCCTCCGGCGGCCATGTCACGGGCGATCGTCCACACGGCATCGCGAAGTGCGTCGGTGTTCAGCGGACCGCCGGGCATCAGGGATAGCTCCTTCGGCAACTCGCCCTTCGCTGCGCCGCGCTTGAGGGTGACGATGCCGAACGCCTCATCAAGAGCGAGAATAATGCCGGCGGCTTCGCCAGTCGCGGCGATGCAAACGTCAGCTCCTTCGTGCAGCTTGGTTTCCTGCTCAGGATAGCGATAACGGAACGTGAGGCTTCTTTTGGTGCTGCCTATCCAGTCCTCGCCGTCAGCAATGCGGCCGCCAAGACATTCATCGTCGTCCTGGAGTTCCGCCACGCTTCGCTCCTGACGATCGAAGTATGCCCACCAGGCTGGTTTTGCCTCTCGACGATGGAAGCCGACGAGATCGGCCATGAGCTGCCGAGCCCCTGCGTCCGGTGCCTCCGGATCTGAGACGAGCGCGGCTTCGAGGGCTGCCTGGCCGCGCTCCCTTTCGCCCAACGCGGACAGCCGTCCTCAATGCGTACCAGAAAATCGGCATAACCGAGCCAAGCGCCTGCCGTAAGCGCCGGCTGATAGATCAAGGGAACGCCGCGCTCCATCGCGTGGACCGTAGCGGCGAAGCGTGCCTTCAGCGGCCCAGATGGAATCTCAACAGAATCGCCGTACAGCTTCTTGAGCCCGGCGAGGCATGCCGCTTCATGCTCACGGCCCTTGCGGACGACGAGCGCGGCCTGAGGATCGTCTCCGGGCTCGGCTGCTCCACGCAGGCCACGGCGAGCTTCCAGGGTCCAAGCGGCCGATGCATTGCACCCGAGGAAAGTCGCCGCGAGCGTCGGCGAAAGCCGCGCCAAACCGTCATCAGGATCGTCTGACAAGGCCATTGCCCCAATAGATGACGTTCACATTTACGCCTTTCGATGGAAAGTGTCGCCATGTGCCGGTTCGGGATCTGCCTTGGCGGCGTTGGGTTAGCTCGAACCACGCCGAGCGGCAACGTCCGCACTCAATTTCTGAAGACGCTGCTCGGTCAGTGCGAGCGCGAGTTCCACGTAGAGCAACAATAGGGTCGCAACGATAAGCGAGCCCCGGGCTCGCTCGGGGTTATTGCCGGAATCGTTAAACTCAGCGAGGCCATAGGTAAACGTCCCGAAGTAGGCAACGGCGCCCAAGCCATTCGGATGAACAATATCGGATAAATGGTCATAGGCTTCCCGAAAGTTCACGTAACTCTTATCCATCTTGTCGATCTGATTCAGGATTTGTGGTGCCTTCACATCGTCGCCGTGCTGTTCGATGAACGTCGGTATACGAGTGGCAAATGCGGCCTTAGTGACTAGCTGTTCGACTCCCGAATAATCGACAGCCTCACAAAGAGGCCTGAGTTTGTCTGACAAATCGCAAATGGTGGCGATGTTCTCGTATATGGCTCGTGTGCACAGCTCGGCAGCAAGCGGTCGTCCCGCATCGATCTCTGCAGCGCCGGCTTCGACAAAAGTTAAGCACCGCCTGATATGCGCCTGCAGGTAGCAGCGGACCAGGTTGGGGACTCGGAGGCCCGTGCCCGGCTCTGGGAGGACAATCTGATTGAGCCTGTACTGCCGAAAGCGCTCAACGATCGCGTTAGCCTCGTCGATAACTTCAGAAGTGATATGCTCAGATGTTTTGGTGCGATCGAATAGAGGCATGGGCATTACAAGACTGGATGATGGGTCACAGCGATACGACCCGTTCTGAAGAACCGGTTGATCTTATTTTGCTCAACCATGTCCCGACCCGAGAGGGTATTGAGAAGGGGACGCCGAGAAGCACCGATGATGACATTTCTAGTGGGGAACCTGGATTAAGCGGCATGGAGGGATTGGATCCAATGACATCGGCGCCCAGTGGGTCGATGATAAATATCTTCAGGCCCGCCTCGATGCCTGAGAAGATCATTTGGTTGATGTTGGCGTCGCCGAAGCTGTAGCCGATGATCATGAGTCGAGCCCCAGGCGAGCGAAGGCGTGCCTGAAACATTTCATGATACCATTTTAGAAGCGGCTGTTGGGCAATGCTTCCCCGTTGCCCATGACGAGGGCGCAAACTGCCCCCCGAGCACCGACGCTGTCCGTCCAAGCCGAATCGAAGCCGATGATACAAGTGGCGCCCATCGCGCCAGCCAGTCGCTTTGTGCCGACGAGTCCGCACACGCCGGCCCTGTCACAAACGAGGCCCTTCGTTAAAGCGCCATACTTTTAAGCATTCAGCGCAGCGATCAATGCCTCCGCTTCCTTGCGTTTCTTGCGCGCAGCGTCCGCAACGAGCGTTTTCTCAGCATCTGTCAAGTCGGCGAGAAAGCGGTAGCCATCCACGACGCGGCGAATCATGCTTTGCAGGTCTGGCTTTTGATCTTTGCGCAGGAGATTGGTGAGATCTGCAATATCATAGTCGGCTCCTCCCTTCACGCGCTCGCAGAATCGGCCGTAGTCGAGGCCGTGGCCACCGCTATTCCACATTTTTAGCACTGCAAGAGACCGAATTAGGTCACGCCTCAGCGTGCGACCAGCGATCTCGGAGAGATCATGCAGGTCGCGGATTTTTGAGCGCTGGCTTGCTGCGCGGATTTTCTCCGAACCGGCTTCTTCAAATGCGAGCGAGGGTATCGCGGCCGGCGCAAAGCCAAGCAGCTTGAAATATTCCTGTTCGATCTGAGGCAGGCCTGTCACGGGCAGGATTGGCTTCTCGCGCAAACTGAACTGCAATTTAATGTTCACGCCTTTGTCGTTGTCGGCGTGAGCGCAAACCGGGTTGGCGGCGCAGCCGTCGTCGGTCAGATACCAATCCCTGTCCTCCAGTTTAAACGTCAGACCCTGGTAGGGCTCATTAAGCGCGTCCAGGACCATAATCATTAGATCATCGCGATCGATGTCGGTCCGGAGGGTGAAATCAAGATCAGTGGATAGCCTTCCGCGAGTACCGAAGACCATCTTCCGAAGCATGGTGCCACCTTTGAAAGCAAGATGCTCGGTGATTCCCTTCTCGGCAAACAGCTGCAGAAGATGTGTCAGGATAACGTCGATTTCGATATTACCAATATCTCGCGCCCCGGAGCGGGCAGCCACCCTTCGCAGATCATTTGCGCTTAACATCAGTGCGGCTCGCGTGGCGTGATGCGGGGCACTTCCGCGAGCAGATCGTCGCGCCGTGCGTACACATGAAGACCCCAGGCGGCAACATAGCCGATATCTCCCTCGCGCCGCTCGGGGCGGCCGAAATGCGAACGATAGCTTTTAGGAATAGAGTCTCGCAGCGACGTACGCACGTCGTCGGGCAATGGCCTGCCGACGAGATCAGACAGGAATCCAAGACGCTGCAGCACCGCCTTTGATTTCATGGCCGTAGCGGACGCGAGCAGCTCCTGCGGATTAATTTCGGCAAGCGCTCTGTGTACGATCCGTGCGAGTTCGGCTGGACCGCCGGCTAGGTCCGGACGGTCAAGGCAATCGACCAGGGTCTTTGTTGGCGTCGAAATCCAGACAGACCGATCATAAACTTTGTAGGTCTCATGGCCGAAGAACTTGCGCTGGGCTACCCTGACAAAGCGCACCTCGCTGCCCTCAATCGTTCGCGAAGGGGTCTGCCGCAGGACCGCGACAAAGACAGTCATCGGTTTTTGGGTTGTGAAGCCGTGATAGGCTGCCGCGGACCACCAGCCGATGTAGGAGGGCTCGACCGCTGCCGCCGCGAGGGCAAGGATGTTGTTCTCCCCAAGATTTTCGGGGCCATGCTCAGGCGGCAGTAGCATGTACCGCCCGCCCACAATCCGGGAGAGCCAGCCCTTGCGGAGGAGGTTTCGGATGACCTTACGGGCCGAATTTTCCGAACCGAGGAGATCAAGCACATCGGCCGTGCGGACAACCGTCCGGCCCTGCTCCCTGAAAGATAAGACAACGCGGGACTCGGCAGGCCCGAGCGTGCGGAGATTAGAATTCATAACTCTTTGGCCCTCCAGGGGCTAAAATAATATATAAGATACTCTAGATGGATGGCCAATCGTCAAGAGTCCAGAGTATTTCATATCGTAAGTTAGCCCTTAAAGGGCTAAATTGTTATATAAACTAATCAACAGTTGCCAAAGACGACCTATCCAAGTAGAACAGAAACTGAACAGATATGCCATGACGACAGGATACGACGGGCGGGCGGTCGCAAATTTCGTGCTCGACCTCTGCGAGAGCAGAGGCCGGACCGTCACCAATCTGTCCCTCCAAAAAATTGTGTATTTCTGCCACGTCTGGTCGCTGATCGAACTAGGCCGACCCCTTATCCGCCATAAGTTCGAAGCTTGGGAATTCGGCCCCGTTCTGCCGTACCTGTACCGGGAATTCAAAAACTACGACCGCTCACCGATTGTGGGCAGGGCTACCCAGCTCGACCCGACAGATGGCAAACAACGCCTTGTCGAGTATAATTTCGATTCTGAGACAGATTCGCTCCTCCACAAGATTGCGGGCTTTTACAGCCGGCTGCGGGCTGGCGATCTTGTCGAATTGAGTCACGCGCAGGGCGGACCCTGGTACGCTGTGTGGAATCACGGTGGCACAGTCAACCCCGGAATGAAAATCGACGACGCAAAGACCGTGGCGTTCTATTCGAAAGCAGTACGGCCATTTTCGATCCAATGACGGCTTAACCGATGGCAGAATTGCACGTCCCGTCCGTCCAGCACCTTGCCCGCAACTGGCGCAACGATCCGGCGCTCATCGCCCTGATCCTCGTTCGCCTTGCCCTGAACCCGCCGCGCTTCAACTACAATCCGCTCTACAGTGCCGTGCGTGACCTCCTAGTTCTCGGGGTGGCGTATGAGCAGATCGTCGAAGGCATCCGGCGGATCAAACGCGAGAGCGTCCGCAACAATCTGTTGGCCGTCCTGCCGCTGATCCGCGATCACTTCGCCGGCGTTTCAGCGGACTTCTATCAGACGATCGACAAGCGTTATTATTCGGTCGGGCGCGGACTGATGGTGCCGTTCGAGCCGCCGATGATCTACGGTGTCGGTGGCCAGCTGTACTTCCCGTGGTTCAGCTTCTGGAGACAAAATCCGCTTGCTAGCGAGCGTCTGTCCTTTTTTGTCACCGTCGTCGATGAACTCCTTATGGACGATCCCGACCTCGAAGCAGCACGGTTCGAGATTCTGGACTTCAGTTGTCCAGGTCCCAAACAGCCGCGCATTCTGAGGGTCATCGATGCGCGAGATATCCCGCGGATCGATGAGGCTCGCAAAAGGGAAATGCTGGAGGCATTTGCGGAGGGATATTTCCGCGCAGTGGCCGCGCTGACGGGCGAGCCGCCGTCTGCAACCGATGAACGCGGCGACAAGGCCCCCGAACCTGATCCAGACCAGCTCGATCTTTTTTGATTAATTCGTAACCAACGCGGATCCATGGGGCGTGGCACAGTGTGATGGAGTCCAAGGTATCGGATGGCAGCCGCGTAACAGAAGCGTGGGCATTTCGGTGTGAGCTGATAGGCGTTCGGCAGAGGGGGTTTGATCCGGCTCTTTGCGGTATGTCGCGACTTGCGCTGATCGCCTGAAAAGTGGTCGACAACCTCGTGGGACACGCGCCGCTGGCGAGATCTTCTCATGGTTGGACTAGACGGCCCGCCTCAGTCAGAACTAGCTTTCAGGGCCACGCGCGTAAATCGTGCGGCTGAGAAGGGTCATGATAAGCGGATTTTTGCCCGGTTCGTTGGTTCGCGTGCGTGGTCGCGACTGGATTGTGCTCCCTGATTCGGAGCCGAGCGTTATTCGGCTGAGGCCACTGACGACGTCACTGGCCGACGAGATCGGCCTCTTCCTCCCCCTAGAGGGACCTCAGATCAGTTCAGCCGAATTTTTACCGCCGGGACCCGAGCACCCCGGCGATGCGACCGGCGTGATGACGCTCTTCAACTCGGCTCGCCTCAATCTCAGATCCGGCGCGGCGCCGTTCCGATCCTTAGGTCGGATCTCGGTAACACCTCGGCCCTACCAGTTTGTCCCGCTCATCATGGCCCTGCGGCTTGATCCGGTTAGGCTGCTGATCGCGGATGACGTCGGCGTCGGCAAGACGATCGAGGCTGGGATGATTGCGCGCGAGTTCCTTGATCGCGGAATTGCAAGGCGACTTGGCGTTCTCGCTCCCGCGCACCTCTGCGACCAGTGGCAGCGCGAGCTTCGTGAGAAGCTCGTGGTCGACACCGTCATTGTCCAGCCGTCGCAAATCGCCCGACTTGAGCGCGACATGCCACGAAAAGATGTCTCCATCTTCGCCCACTACCCCAACTTTGTCGGCAGTATTGATTTCCTAAAGTCGGAGCGCCATCGCGCGGCCTTCCTGCGTGATGCGCCCGACTTGATCATCGTCGACGAGGCGCACATTGCCGCCCGCCCCCGTGGTACGTCGGGAATCGAACATCAGCGATACGAACTGCTGCGCGATCTCGCGAAAGACCCGGCACGTCATTTCATCTTGGTGACCGCAACCCCCCACAGCGGGATCGAGGAGAGCTTCCGGTCTTTGTTGGGGCTGCTCGACCCGGCGTTCGAGGCCGAGACCGAACGGAAGAACCTGCTGCCGCACGTCATCCAGCGGCGCCGCCGGGACGTGGAGAAGTGGCTAGGGAGCGAGACACCTTTCCCCGAGCGGATACCCAGCGAAGAGCGCTACGAGCTGGGCAGCGACTATCGAAAGCTCTTCGAGGACGTCCTCGAGTATTGCCGGGAGACAGTAGAGACCGGCAGGACGCTCAAGGCAGCACAACAGCGGGTCCGTCACTGGGCGGCCATCGCAATTCTGCGCTGCCTGCTTTCGAGCCCCGCGGCGGCCGCTTCGGTGCTCGATGCGCGCGTCGACCGAATGGCCGATGCGGTAACGGCGGACGAAAGTAGCGACGAGATCGACAGCTCCTACCGGCCGCAAGTGATGGATGCCCTTGGCGAGGAAGAGGCTGCGGACTACGCGCCGACAGCGCCGCTAGAGGACGTCGGCGCCGCCTGGAGCGATACAGAACAACGTCGACTCTTGCGATATCGGGATCGGGCGCGCGCCCTTCGTGGGCCAACCGCCGACCGCAAGCTGGCGAGGCTGATCGAAGTCCTGACGGCACTCCTCGCCGAAGGGTGTCGGCCGATCGTCTTCTGCCGTTTCATTCCGACGGCAAAATACCTGCAGGAATCGCTCGCGAGTCACCTCAAGAAGGTCACAGTCGTCGCCGTTACCGGCGAATATGACGATGAGCGGCGGAAGGAACGCATCGCGGAACTGGTGAAGAGCGATCCGCGAATTCTCGTCGCCACCGATTGCCTGAGCGAGGGCGTTAATCTTCAGGACGATTTTGACGCCGTGGTTCATTACGACCTGCCCTGGAATCCAAACCGGCTGGAGCAGCGTGAGGGCCGTGTCGACCGGTTTGGCCAACCGAAGACGATCGTGAAGACGGTCCTGCTATACGGCTCGAACAATCCAGTGGACCAGGTCGTCCTCGATGTGCTCATCCGTAAAGCACAGAAGATTCGGCGCGACCTCGGCATCGCGGTGCCGGTTCCAGTCGAAGCGGAGCAGGTCATCCAGACAATTGTCGACAATGTGCTGCTGCGCGGCAAGGGACGGACGGTGCAGCTCGAGCTTGCTCTGGAGACGCCGGATACGAGCCGTCTCCACGAGGCTTGGGACGAAGCCGCCGAGCGCGAGAAGCGCCAGCGTGGCTATTTTGACCAGCACGGTATCAAACCCGACGAGGTCGCTCGCGAAGTCGATGCAACCGACGCCGTTCTCGGCGATACCAACGCTGTCCAGCAGTTCCTCGCCGATGCTCTTCAGCGTTTTGGCGGCGGGCTCGTTCCGGCGAAAAACGGCCAAGGGGTCTTCTCGTTGTCGCCGGGAAGCCTCAAACAGAAGCTCGAACCCTTCAGCGACCGCGGTGAATTTCCAGTCCGCGTCGTCTTCGATCGTCGAAAAGACCCGAATGCCCTCTATCTCGGACGCACCCATCCGCTCGTTGCCCGGCTCTGCGACGCGGTGCTTGGGGAAGCGTTCTCGCCCAGTGGCGACGATCGCTTCGCCCGCGCCGGGGCCATGTTCACTGATGCGGTCACGCGCTGGACCGCGCTCGTCCTCCTGCGCTTCCGCTATCGTTTCATCGAGGAAATCGAGGAGTTCGCCGAGGAGATCGTGCTCGCCGCCTTCGAGCGCGGTCAGAACGGCCCGCGCTGGCTGGAACCTCTTCCAACGTTCGCCCGTGACCTCGCCGAAGCCGCGGAGCCTAGCGCCAACATCTCCCGAGAGGAGCGGTCGGAGAACGTTCAGCGCACGTTGGACATTCTGAAGGCCGATCCGAACTGGTTTCGGCCAATTCTCGATTGGCGGGTCGCCGAGCTCGGAGCAGCTCACAAGCGGCTCCGTGCGCTTCTGAAAGCGCGACCCCTCAAGATCAACCCGCACCTGCCGCCCGACATCCTCGGCTGTTTTGTTCTGATTCCCGTCGGAGGTCGGAACTGATGGCGCACGTTGCCATCGATATTGAGGGCGGACTCGTCAGCGGCGATCTTCTGGAGAGGATCGCCGCGACTCCGGAGGCGGTGGAGGGTCAGCGGCCCGGCGACTTCGGCGTTGAAGGCCGGTTAAGCGAGGAAATCCAGAGCGCCTTCTCCGACGCCGCCACCTATTGGAACGCTTTCCAGGCGCGGCTCCACCGAGGTAGGGAAAGCGCGACCACGATCACGCGCGAAACATGGATGCTACCACTCCTAGAGCAATTCGGCTACGACCTTCGCTTCCAGCGAGCCGCGCTTCAGGCGGGCGGGAACGCCTATCCGATTTCCCACCGCCGCGGCGGCGACGAAAACGCATCGCCGGTTCACATCGTCGCGTCTGACCAGGAGCTTGACAAGCGTGGCGAGGCCAAGCAGAGCCCGCATGCGATGGTTCAGGACTATCTGAACCGCACCGACGCGCTCTGGGGGATCGTCACCAACGGGAAGCGCCTGCGGCTTCTCCGCGACACCGCGCGCTTCTCCAAGCCGAGCTATATCGAGTTCGACCTCGAAGCAATGATGGCCGGCGGGCTCTACAGCGACTTCGTCCTGCTCTATCGACTAGTCCACGCGAGCCGTCTGCCGCGCGGCGTGGGCGATGCCCACGAGTGCCTTCTTGAACGATACCATCAGCAGGGCATCGAGGAAGGCGGACGCGTTCGCGAGAGGCTGCGCGACGGTGTCAGGGAGGCGCTCGAAATTCTCGGGACTGGCCTTCTTGCACACCCGGATAGCACGGCCTTCCAAGAAAAGTTCACCGCTACGCGGATCGATAATCTGGGCTACTACCGACAGCTGCTCCGGCTGATCTATCGGCTGCTATTCCTTATGGTCGCGGAGGAGCGGCGGCTTCTTTTCGTACCGTCGCGCGAGGAGGCCGCCAGGCAGGAGATCTACACTCGCTGGTACTCTATAGCGCGGCTGCGCGAACGCGCCGACGCCCGCTTGTTCGATGACGGCGAAAGCGACCTTTGGGAAGGTCTCAAGCAGACCTTCCGTCTTTTCGAGGAGGCGAACACCGCGTCGGAACTCGGGCTGACAGCGCTCGATGGCGAGCTGTTCGGGCGTTTCGCCTGCGCCGACCTTATTGACGCCAAAGATATTCCTGGACCGCGACTGCGGAACGACAAACTGCTTTCGGCAATCTGGCATCTGTCGACCTTCGAGGATTCGGACGGCAAGAAGAAGCAAGGGCCGCGCCGCCGCGTGAATTTTGCCGGTCTCGATGTCGAGGAGCTGGGCTCCGTCTATGAGGCACTGCTCGACTATCACCCGCGGGTGACGATCGAGGGCGAGCGGTCGAGATTTGAGCTGGTCGCCGGCAGTGAGCGAAAGAGTACCGGGTCCTACTACACGCCACCTGAGCTTGTGCGGGAGCTGATCAAGAGCGCATTGGAGCCGGTCGTCGCAGATCGCCTCGCCAAGGCCGGCAATAAAGAGGAAAAGGAGCGGGCAGTTCTATCGCTCAAGGTCTGCGACCCGGCGTCAGGTTCGGGGCACTTCCTGCTTGCGGCAGCCCGGCGGATCGGGCGCGAACTGGCGAAGATTCGCTCCGGCGAGGCTGAGCCTAATCCAGAGGACTACCGGCGCGCCGTCCGCGACGTGATCCGCCGGTGCATCTATGCGGTCGACAAGAACCCGCTCGCAGTCGATCTCTGTAAGGTGGCCTTATGGATCGAAGGTCATGCAAGCGGTCTGCCGCTCTCCTTCCTCGACAACCATGTCAAGAATGGCGACAGCCTCGTCGGCGTCCTCGACCTCGACGTACTCGAAGCGGGCGTGCCCGACGGCGCCTACGCCGCTGTCACGGGGGATGACAAGAAGGCAGCGAGCGCCATTAAGAAGGAGAACAAAGCAGAGGCAAAGGAGGCGTCGCTCTTCCGCCGCAACGTGAAGGGCGACATCGACCGCATCTCAAGCTCCTTCGGTGCAATCGCCGACCTACCGGAGACAACACCCGACGAGGTCCACGCCAAAGAGATTAGTTACGTCGATCTCCGCCGTGGCGCCGACTGGCAAAAGGCGAAATCCGCCTGCGACCTCTGGACCGCGGCGTTTTTCGCTCCCCTGACCGGAGACGACAAGGGCGCCGTCCCGACCACGCGCAATATCTGGGATGCGATTGCAGGGCATCTGCCGCAGGGGCGCGTGGCCGGCCGCTCTTTGGCGCTCGCCGATGAACAGTGCTTCTTCCACTGGCCACTGGAGTTCCCTGATGTCTTCGCCCAAGGGGGCTTCGACGTAATACTCGGAAACCCGCCATGGGAGGTCTCGGAGTTTCGAGCCGATGATCTGGCCGAACCAAGTGCGAGCGAGAATCACGTCGAGGATGAAGTGGAGGCACGTGGTGGAGTCATTGCGGCAGCGAAGATGGCATCCTCAAAAAAGAACCAGTTCTTCAAATCTAGCGGTCGCTACACGCTTAGCCGCGGTGGCAAGACGAACCTGTACGTCACATTCTTGGAGTTTGCCAACGCGGCGCGTAATGCGACTGGGGCTGTCGGCTTCGTAGTGCCACTCGGATTTATCACTGATGAAACGACCGCTCAGCTCTTTGCGAGTGTTGTTGATCGAAACCAACTACATTCACTCAAGGGTTTCGAGAATGAAGAGAAGATTTTCCCAGGAATCCATAACCAAACCAAGTTTTGTCTTTTCACCTCCGCGCGTCCATCTGAAATGGGTGCCACGTTCTTAATGTTTGCCCGACGCATCGAACACCTGAACCAAGCTGCGAGGTGGTATACACTCACATCGTCGGAGATAGAGATTTTCAACCCCGATACTCACACCGCCCCTCTCTTCCGTACGAATGACGACAAGATCTTGGCCGAGCAGTTGTACCGTCGATGGCCGGTAGTTGGGCGATGGATCGAATCCGCCCGCCCTCGCTTCAAAAGGGGCTTCTACAACACGTCGACGGACAAGAAAAAGCTGAGGCAATTTAAGTGCGAAAATGGCTTTGCCGCCGGCAGGCCCGGCGCGTTCACTGCGCTGTATGAAGGAAAGATGTTTGGTGCATTTGACCACCGTTTTGGAACCTACGAAGGCCAAAGCAACGCTCAAGCGCGAAAGGGGGTGTTGCCTCATGTCACTGATGAACAGCATCGATGCTCGGAGTATCTGGTGACGCCACGTTATGTTGTGGCAGCCGAAGCAATGATCGAGAAGTATGTGCAGCTGGATTGGGAAAGGCCGTGGGTAATTGGCTGGAGAGACGTTACCAACAGCACGAGCGAGCGGACTTCGGTGGCCGCTGCTTTGCCAAGAGTGGTTTTCGATGATGGAGTAAGTTTGTTTTTGTTGGATGGGCCTAGCAGGTATTCGGCATATGCCCTGGCTTTGCTCAATTCTTTGGTTTTTGATTATTTAATCAGGCAGAAATACGCCGGATCGCATCTAAAGGCATACATGGTTGCCCAGGTGCCGGCGCCTTCCCCGGTGGACCTCGGAGAGTCGGAGATAAGTTTCATAACAGAGCGCGTTCTGGAACTCGTTTTTACAACTTCAGAGTTGGCGGGATTTGCCGCTGATCTCGGATACAAAAGCACTTTGTTTGCTTGGGACGGTGGTCGTAGGGCGCTCCTCCGCGCCGAGCTAGATGCCTACTACGCCTATCTCTACGGCCTTACGCGGCGCGAGCTGCAATACATTCTCGATCCGAAGGCGGTGATGAGCGAGGAATGTCCATCTGAAACTTTCCGTGTGCTCAAGGAGAACGAGTTCAAGGAGTTCGGCGAATACCGGACGCAACGGCTTGTCCTCGACGCCTGGGACCGCTTCGTCACCGACGGAACCTTTGACGTGAGCCGGCTGCGCGACCCGCAATATATCGATCGTGTCGCCGCCGAACTATCGAAAACCCGTGTGCGTCTTGAGGAGGCCGAGGCGAACCAGCGCGCTCTGCTCATGTTTGCCGCGGAGACACCGAAGCCGACACTCTTCGTCGAGGGCATCACCGACGTGCCCATCATCGAAGCGGCGTGGTCCGTGTTCTTCCCCAGCGAGCCGATCCCGGTGAAGGTACATGCAGCAGGCGGAACGAAGGAAATGGGGAGCCTTGCCGGACCCGGCAAAGCGCTCCGCGAAGTGCTTGGTGACAGGCTAGTTCTCGCGCTCGCCGACAACGACGCAGCCGGACGGCGGCTGATTGACGATGGCCACGTCAAGAAGGGTGGCCTCTTCAAGCAGCTGCCGAACGGCATTCACTGGTGCCTACTCAAGCCGACCGAAAGCTTCGCGGCGGCGATGAAAGCCCACGATGTTCCCTTAGCTTACTGGCCTTTCACAATTGAAGCTTCCTTCCCGCCCTCGCTCAGACGCGTGGCCGAGGCTGCCGGTGCTTGGGCGTTCTCCGACACGCCGCAGGCTGAGCTTATGGACAATCCCGATCTCGCGCGCCGCCTCTTTGCACTCCTGCCGACGCTCGGGTCCGCGGACGACGCCTACTGGTATCTGATGGCGCCCGCCCCAGAATCCAAAGAAGCCTTCTCCAGGTGGGTGACCCAGGCCGCGCAGCTGACGGAGGCGAACTATGCGGCCTTCGAGGAGATCATGCGCGGGCTGCGTGATTTGCTCGCACGCCGCAGCGGTAGCGAAAAGCGTGACAGCCCGCGGGCGGCTTAAGGAGCGCCTAACATGGCCTTTGACGTATTTGGCCTCCGCGATCGGGTAGTCGGCGAATATCGCGACTACGTCGAGAGCTTCGTCCACGTTCGCGACCCGCGGGTGAACGACTACGTTCGCACAATACTCGACAGCGGGGAGCTCTGGCCCGACGCGGTGCTACAGCTCAATCCGGCTTATGAAAGCTCAGAAACGCTCGGCGAGATTGCCGATAGGGGCGTGATCGCCGGGGATACCGCCCGCTTCTTCGGCCGCGATATCCGGCTTCACCGGCACCAGCGCGAAGCGATCGAAGCAGCGCGAGCGAGCAACCACTATGTCGTCTCGACCGGAACGGGATCAGGCAAGAGCCTCACCTATCTCGTCCCGATCGTCGACCACGTCCTGAAGAACCGACCCGAGGATCATTCGGTCAGGGCGATCATCGTCTATCCGATGAACGCGCTGATCAACAGCCAGCTCGCAGCACTCCAAGCCTTTGCCAAGAACTGGGCGGGCTGCCCACTCACCTTCGGCCGCTATACTGGTCAGGACCGCGGCAAGGATCGCGACCGCATCCTAACCGACCCGCCGCATATCCTGCTCACCAATTACGTGATGCTCGAATACATGCTGATCCGCCCAACGGATCGCGCGCTGATTCACCAGGCGACGCGCGCGCTAAAATTCCTCGCGGTCGACGAGTTGCACGTCTATCGCGGTCGCCAGGGCGCCGATGTCGCCATGCTGATGCGGCGCGTCCGCCAGCGCGCCGGTCGCGACGACCTCATCTGCATCGGCACCTCAGCAACGCTCGTCAGCGGCGGGAATCGTTCCGACAGCCGCGCGAAAATCGCTCAGGTAGGCGCCCGGCTCTTTGGCGTCACCGTCAAACCGGAGCGCGTCATCGACGAGACGCTGCGGCGTGTCACCAAGGTCACGGCACCGACCACGCGCGAGGCGCTGCGAGCGGCAATCGAGGCGCCACCGCCGGCGGCCATCGTCGACGCTGTCGCTGGTCACCCGCTCGCGGCTTGGGTGGAAACGACCTTCGGCCTCGATGTCGACGGTGACGGCATCCTCGTTCGGCGCAAACCAATCGCCTTTGAAGACGGGCTGAAACGACTGGTCGAGCTGAGTGGCTTGCCAACTGAAACGTGCCGGGCGTCGCTGAAAGCCATTCTCGATGCGGGCAACGCCGCCGAGCAGCGGCCGGGTGAGCCGGTCTTTGCCTTTCGGCTTCACCAGTTCCTTGCCTCGGGCGGCAGCGTCTATACGACTCTCGAAGCCCCCGATCGCCGCTCCTTCTCGACGGAGGGGCAGTTCTACGCGCCCGAAGAGGAGGATGGAGCGGTGCAGCGGGTTATGTATCCGCTGGCCTTCTGCCGCGAATGCGGCCAGGAACACTACCTCACCTGTCTCGCCCCGGGGTCGGAGGGCGACCAGCTTGTCCCGCGCTCACCACTTCTCCATGCCGACGACGACCTTCCGGGTGTTCCCGGATTCGTATCACTCGAAGACGGAAGCTTGTGGACCAACAACGAGGACCTGCCCGACAATTTCTACGAGGCTCGACGCGGTGGCGCTCGGGTCAAGTCCCACTACGAGAAACACGTCCCGCAACAGATTTGGGTGACCGCTGACGGGAAGGCGCACCATGCAGAGGTCGATAACGCGCGGCAAGCCTGGTGGCAGCCACGCCCGCTGATGTTCTGTCTGCGCTGCCGCGCAGCATACGATCTTCGCGAAAGTGATTTCCGCAAACTGGTTACGCTCAGCCAGACCGGCCGATCGACCGCAACAACCGTACTGTCGACCAGCGTGGTAACTGCATTGCCAGAATACGGTCTCACAAAGACCGAGGGCCCGAGCCGGCTGTTGAGCTTCACCGACAATCGGCAAGACGCTTCGCTCCAGGCCGGTCACACCAACGATTTCGTCCAGGTCATCCAATTGCGCGCCGCGTTGCTCGCCGCTTTGCGCAACGCACAGGGGAACACCCTTTCGTTCGACGCGATCGGCGAAGCGACATTCGAGGCACTCGCCCCGCGGCCCGACCATTTCATGATCGAGCCCGTCGATTCCGACCCGGGCTACGCAACTGCTCGCCGGGTGATGATGGACCTGCTCCACTATCTCGCGATGGAGGATCTGGCGCGGGCCTGGCGTGTCGCGCAGCCGAATCTCGAGCAAACCGGACTTCTCAAGATCGAATACGCAGGGCTCGACGACCTCTCCGGAAATGATGCTCTCTGGACGCATCCGTTGATGGCGGGCGCCACGCCAGGGGCGCGGTTGTCGGTCCTTACCGCTGTCCTCGATCATATGCGGAGCGTGCTGGTTCTCGACGACAGGTCGCTCGGCGAGGACGAGACGCGACGGCTTGTTCAGCGGGCGAGCGCGACCCTTCGCGACCCGTGGTCTTTCGACGAACGTGAGCGCCTGCGGCGCGGCGGCGTTGCAACGCTTCCGAGCGTTATCCCGACGGACCGTGATCGTGAGGTCGTTCTGCGCCTCGGATCTCGCTCTTCCATCGCACGCTACCTCCGCTCGCGGCGCACTTGGGGCATTGAGGAGAACCTCTCGGCAGCAGCCGTGGAGGAACTCATTGGATCGATCGTCGAGGCGCTCCGCGGCCATGTCTTCCGTTTAGTAGAGAAGCGCGGTCAGCCGTTCGGCGTTCAGATCATGGTGAGCGCGCTTCGCTGGCGCCTCGGCGATGGTGTCCCGCCGCCACCCGATCCGGTGCGCGGGAAGTCACTCCATCTCCGCCGCGAAGAAGAGGCTAAGCGCGCGCCGAATGCTTATTTTCGCAAGCTCTACGACAGCGCCCTCGGCCGGGTCCGCGCGGACGGCGCGACTACCATCGGATTCAGGGGACTGCTTTCAGGAGAGCATACCGGTCAGGTTTCCGCCGAGCGACGCGAAGAGCGCGAAAGGGCGTTCAACGCTGGCAAGCTGTCCGTCCTCTTCTGCTCGCCTACCATGGAGCTGGGGATCGATATAAAGGATCTCTCCGCGGTTCATATGCGCAACGTACCACCGACGCCCGCTAACTATGCCCAGCGCAGCGGGCGCGCGGGTCGCGGCGGTCGACCCGCGCTGGTGCTGGCGTTTTCCAGCCACGGCAACTCCCACGATCACTACTTCTTCCGCCGGAAAGCGGATGTGATCGCCGGCGCCGTAGCTCCTCCACGTATCGATATCGCTAATAAGGAGCTAATCGAAGCGCACCTTCATTCGACTTGGCTTTCAATTGTTCAGCCTCGACTCGGAAGCTCGATTTCCGAGGTCCTCGACGTCTCCGCGGCCGGGTATCCGATTCACCAGGAACTCGCAGCGACTCTGGCCGCCGATCGTTTCACCGAGATCCGCGATACCTTCCGCAGCGTCATCGCGACCACGGGCGACGAGATCAGGAAAACGCCTTGGTATTCCGACGACTGGCTCGACGATATGGCCCATTCGGCGGTGCAGCGATTCGACGGAGCATTCGTACGATGGCGTGAGCTGTACAAGGCCGCAACCGAGCAGCGAGACGCCGCCCGGAAGATCATCGATAACCCGCGCGCTGCGCGCCCGGACCGGGAACGGGCCGACCAACGCGAACGCGAGGCTCGGCGCGAGATTCAGCTGCTATTGAATGAAGGCGGAATGTCTGAAACGGACTTCTACGTCTACCGCTATTTGGGGAATGAAGGCTTCCTTCCCGGCTACAACTTCCCGCGGCTGCCTGTCCGCGCCCTTGTCGCAACAGGCAATGAAGCGCACTCGATCGACCGAGCGAGATTCCTCGGTCTGGTCGAGTTTGGTCCCGGCAATATTCTCTATCACGAGGGGCGCAAGCATCGCATCGCTTCGGTCGTCGTGCCTGCTGGAGGTATTGAGGCTCGCCTGACTCGGGCTAAGCTCTGCAATAATTGCGGCTACGTTCACCCACGGGACATTGCAGATGTCGATCTTTGCGTCCATTGCGGCACGCGCCTACACGGAGCGACCTCGCAGTTCCCGCAGGCTCTCTTTGAACAGCCGACCGTACGGGCGCTTCGCTGGACTCGCATTACCTCCGAGGAGGAGGAACGGGCTCGCGAAGGCTATGTCACCACGACGCATTTCCGTGCTGCCGGCGGCGGTCGCGAACAGCGCCTTTTGGTCGATGAGGGCAGTGAAAGCGTAATCCTGTCGATTCTCTATCTCCCACGAGCGCAGCTTTGGCGCATAAATCACGGCTGGCGGAAATCCGCCGAACAAACCGGCTTTGCTATCGACACCGGAACCGGTCGCTGGCGATCCAACGATGACGTGGACGATGAGCCGGAGGCCGACGGGCGCCGGGGACCCTTGCTTGCCGGACTAAAGCCCTACGTCACGGACAGCCGCAATCTGCTCCTGCTCCGCCCGTCCACAGTGGCTCCGCTCGACGAGGTCTTTCTGAATAGCCTCGCGTTTGCCTTGCGCCGGGCGATACAGATCGAATACCAAGTCGAAGAACAGGAGGTCGCGGTCGAACTTATCGGGCGCGAGGGGCATCTGAGCTTGCTCTTCTGGGAGGCGGCCGAGGGCGGCATCGGCGTTTGGGAGCGTCTGGTGGGGGAGCCACGCGAGTTTCACCGAGTCGCGCGCCAAGCGTTGCGACTGCTGCACTTCGACGCTGAGAGCGGCGTCCCGGTCCCGGAATGGGATAAGAGATGCACGGCCGCCTGCTATGACTGTCTGCTGAGCTACTCCAATCAACCCTTGCACCGGCATCTCAACCGGCACTCGGTGCGGGATTTCCTGTTGAAAGTGTCCTGTGCCGGCGTCGCACCGAGCGCGAATCGCGCGACCTACGATGCCGCCTATGCCCGACTGGTTGGCCTTCTCGACCCCGCGTCGAGTTTCGAGCGGCGCTTCCTTGATTTTCTTTATCAGAATCGGTTGCGACTTCCCGATCACGCGCAGCACATCCCGGCGAGAGACATCGCCGTTCAACCCGATTTCTACTACGAGCGAAACGACGTACCCGGGGTTTGCATCTTTATTGACGGACCTCACCATACCGAACATACAACCTCGCTGAGGGATCGCTCTCTGCGGGAAGCGCTGAAGGACCAGGGATTTCGCGTCGTCGGGATAGTTAGCAGTCGGCAGCTTGTCGAGCAGATCGCTGAGAACCCCGACGTCTTTCGCGACGCCTAATACTAATACCAAAGCTCACAAACGCTGACTCGTCGTTCCCAGCCTCATGTCGGGCATGCAAGTCCAAAAAGCGAATCGTATCAAACACCTAGATGGTCGGGACAGGCGTGGCACAACACCGTGGATCGGTCGCAAGCAACGACAATTGGTATAAGTCCCATTGATCAGAACCCGTGTACTTCTTGGCGCAATCCGATGGACATGATGCGCCAAGGCTGGTCGACGAGCTTCTTCCAAGCATCGCAGCAATGGTCGACGAGATCGTCTTAAGATTTGAAGACGCGGTTGGAGTGCGCCTAAAAGTCCGCTGTCATAGGCGCCGCGCTCGAACGAAAACTGAACGTCGTGCTACCATTTTGCTACCCAATCCGGTAGCAGCCACGCTACAGGACGAGACGTGGTGGACGGCGTTGCCAAAATCCTCAAAGAAAACAAGACCGCGCGGAACGGGCCATCACCAGCTGGAACAGCCGCAAACGAATTACGAATGCGTTGTTCTAGCCCTTTCCACTGGACGCTGCCATGAAACTCCGGCTTGAGGCCTGCGTCAGCTCGGATTCGCCCGACGCCGTCGGCCGCTTCCTCGTCGCGAAGTTTGGCGACCCTGGCTCAACCCGCCATGCCGATTGGGCGCGAGAGTGACGGTGCGGGACGCAGCCACTCCTGCAGCTTCGACCAACGCCGCCGGCCCGACACGTTGCGCACCGCGATGGCAACGGCCTTCTTCTGGCCAACCAGCACGACAAGCCGCTTGCCGCGGGTGACGCCGGTGTAGAGAAGGTTCCGCTGCAGCATGGCGTAGTGCTGAGTCATGACCGGAATCACTACGGCTGGGTATTCCGAACCTTGGCTCTTGTGGATGCTCGCGGCGTATGCCGGCACTAGGGCGTCGAGCTCGCCAAAGCCATAGGCGACCGAGCGCCCGTCGAAGCTGGCGGTGAGGTTGCCTTCCTCAGGCTCAACCTCCGCCACAAACCCGATGTCGCCGTTGTAGACCTCCTTGTCATAATCGTTCTCGATCTGCATGACCTTGTCGCCGGGCGCAAAGGTCCAGCCAAATCTCTCGACCTTGCGCTCGCCCGCCGGATTCAAAGCGGCCTGGACCTCGATGTTGAGGGAGCGTGCTCCGACGCCGCCGCGGTTCATCGGACAGAGAACCTGGACATCGCGGATTGGATCGAGACCAAAGCGGCGCGGGATACGGGTTTTGACCAGCTCGATGATGCGCGAAACCGCGGTCTCGGGATCATCAGCCTCGACAAAATAAAAGTCGCTCGCGGTTTCGGGCTTGCGAAGATCAGGAATGACACCTTGATTGATGCGGTGGGCGTTCACGATGATCTGGCTTTGGGCCGCCTGCCGGAATACTTCGGTGAGGCGCACCACCGGCACCGCGCCCGACGAGATGACATCAGCCAGCACTTGGCCGGGACCGACCGAGGGGAGCTGGTCGATGTCGCCAACGATCAAAAGGGCGGCCTTGTCCGGCACTGCCTTCGTGAGCGCCTGCATCAGCATGACATCGACCATGGAGGT
>Ga0181523_10002088_pt1 | contig 20081 bp, 20 predicted proteins | sample PEATcosm2014_Bin_43_FD_119752 | JGI IMG/M metagenome (GOLD analysis project Ga0181523, IMG submission 119752) | Peatland microbial communities from MTU Mesocosm Facility, Houghton, MI, USA - PEATcosm2014_Bin05_30_metaG | ecosystem: Environmental > Terrestrial > Soil > Wetlands > Peat | place... | reverse complement strand
CAGAGGGTCATGGCGGCCTGCACTCATGCTGTGCTTTCGGGCCCTGCGATTGACCGGATCAATGCATCCCCGCTCGAAGAGGTTATTGCCACCGATACGATACCGCCGGGTGAAAAATTGAAGGTATGCAGCAAGCTTAAAGTCCTGTCTGTATCGTCGATTTTAGGTGAGGCTATCAAGCGGATTCACGATGAGAGTTCCGTGAGTTCACTTTTTTCATAATCGGAAAACAAGTAAATGAAGCTATATTTGAGGAGGAACTATGGAAAAGTTTAGTCTTAATGTTGTAAAAAGGGATGCACGCGGTAAAGGGGGAGCGCGCGGACTAAGGAGAAGCGGCCTCATTCCCGGGGTCGTATACCGCGGGGGCAACTCAGTTGCGGTGCAGCTTGCAGCAAAGGAATTATCACAGTTCATCAGCAAGACCGCGGGAGAGCAGGTCCTTGTTAACCTTGCTTTCCAGGACGAGTCCAAAATGGCGATCGTAAAGGATTACCAGAAAGATCCCATTATGGGCGATTTGCTTCATGTTGACTTCCAGGAGATATCGGCAACCGAAGAGATCGAAATTTCGGTGCATATCGTAACGACCGGTGAGTCCATCGGTGTAAAAAGAGACAAGGGAATACTGCAGTTCGGTATCAGGGAGATCGAGATCGAATGTCTCCCCGACAAGATTCCTGGCCACGTTACGGTGGATGTCAGCAATCTTGTCATCGGACAGACCATACATGTCAGCGATCTGAAACTCGGCGAAGGGATCAGGGTGATCACAGATCCCGGAGAATTGATCGTTGCTGTTACGACTATCAAAGAGGAAGTCGTCGCTGCCCCTGAGGTTGCAGCAGTCGAGGTCGCCGAGCCTGAAGTTATCAAGAAGGGCAAGAAGACCGAAGAAGGCGCAGAGAAATAATTCAATAGGCGTCGGCCTCAGTGCGGGATGGCTCATTTTCTCGCGTATGGAGGCCGGCGCCTTTTTCTTGTTAAGATTAGGCGGTCATCGATATGTGGGTTATTGCAGGGCTCGGAAATCCCGGCGAAAAATACTCAGCCACGCGCCATAACATCGGCTTCATGGTGGTGGACAGGCTCTCGAAAGAATACCGCGTGCCGTTTACCGTGAAGGATGATTATTCGATCGGGAAGGGGTCGATAGATCACGTAAATGTTATTCTCCTTAAACCGCTCACTTATATGAACTTGAGTGGCTCCGCAGTCAGAAAAATCCTAAAAAAAACGAATCTCCTCCAGGATGGAGAGATCACTAATTTTATCGTAATTCACGACGATCTCGATCTCGAAACCGGTGTTGTCAAGATAAGGAGAAACGGGTCATCGGGCGGCCACCGGGGCATCGAATCCATCATCCAAGAGACGGGAAGCAGGGATTTCATCAGGGTCAAGATCGGTATCGGCAGAGACCGGAACATTCCCGTCGAAGAATATGTACTGCGCAGGTTTAGGGCTGCTGAAAAAAAGATGGTAGAAGATGGTATACTACAAGCAGTGCATGCTATTGAAACTATTCTTACCAGCGGGATCGAAAGGGCGATGAACGCGTGCAACCGGACTGCCAAGGATAGCATCTGCTGACACAATGAATATCTGCATAAAAAACGTTTCGGAAAACGAAATCAGAGCAGACATACTCATCCTGCCCTTATTTGAGGAATATTCGACAGACATCTATGCGGACCTCGACCTGCTCGTCAACGGCCTTGTTTCGACGGTGATAAATTCGAAGGACTTCACCGGCAAACATGGGCAGACTATGCTGCTGCCTGTGAAGCATATCAATTCATCGAGACTATTGCTTGCAGGCATGGGAAAGAGGGACCAAATTTCCCAGGAAAGGATCAGGCAGTCTGGATCTAAGGCATTCTCGGCTGTGAGGGAACTTGGTGCAGTGGACATTGCCGTATCAACTAAACTTCTGCGCCGTCTACCCGAAGGAAATTCTTTTATTCAGAAACCTATATTTTATTTTCTTGAAGGCGGACTTCTCGGCATGTACCGGTTCGAGAAATACAAGACAGACGGGAAACTGGAAAAAGCCAAAAAAGAAATTTCATCGGTTACCATTATCGACGATGATAAGGGTTTTGACGCTGACGGACTCCTGAATATTGCATCTGCAGCATGTCTGGCGAGAGATTTGATCAATACTCCCGCAAACGACCTGACGCCGACTGCCCTGGCAAAACTGGCCGTATCTATGAAGGGCAAAGGCGTGAAGGTGAAGATACTCGAAAGGCGGGACATCGAAAAAGAAGGTATGGGCGCCTATCTCTCGGTAACAAAGGGTTCTGACGAACCTCTGAAATTCATCGTCATGGAATATAGCGGCGGAAAAGGGCGGCCGATCGTTCTTATTGGCAAATCGGTCACCTTCGATAGCGGCGGTCTCGATATCAAGCCGGGCGAGGGTATGGAAAGGATGAAATACGATATGGCCGGTGGGGCCGTAGTCCTTGCTGTACTTAAAGCTCTTGCAGCAATGAAGTTGTCCGTTAATGTCATTGGGATACTTCCTGCTGTTGAGAACCTCATAGGGGGCAGCGCATCCCGGCCCGGAGATGTTGTGAAGACGATCACAGGGAAGACCGTCGAGATCATAAGTACCGATGCCGAAGGCAGGCTGACACTTGCAGATGCTATCGGATATGCAATAAAATATAAGAAGCCTAAGGCTGTCATCGATATAGCTACCCTCACCGGTGCCTGCAGCATGGCATTCGGCAACGAGGCCATAGCAATGATGGGCACTGACAACGAGCTCATGGAGCGCCTGAAGGCTGCGTCTGAAGAGGTCTATGAAAGGGTATGGCCTATGCCTCTGTTCGACGAGTACAAAGAATACTTGAAGAGCGATATCGCTGATATCAAGAATGTGGGCGGAAGGAAAGGAGCACTTGCATCTTCGGCTTGTTTCCTCAGGGAGTTCGTAGGTGAGACACCCTGGGTCCACCTCGATATCGCAGGAGCAGCATGGAGCGACAAAGACAGGCCTTATGCGCCGAAGGGCGCTACAGGGGTCGGAGTAAGGCTTCTGCTTAACTTTCTAAAGGAGATATCATCGTGATATATATATTTACCATTTTATCTGTCCTCATAATACCGTCATTTGCCTTTGCCTGGGGACCGATGACACACATGTACCTCGGGAACGAAATATTCTCCTTTGCCCCTTTGATTCCAGCAGGCATCATGGCACTGATTCGCAAATACAGACAGGACTTTCTCTACGGCAACCTGATGGCCGATACGATATTAGGGAAGAAATACCTTCCTGACGCCAAGAGTTCGCACAGCTGGGAGATGGCCTTCAATCTGTTTGAACAGGCAAAGACGGGGCCTGAAAAGGCATTTGTTTACGGATATCTCAGCCACTTGGCTGCTGATACAGTCGCCCACGAGACGCTGACAGAAGATTTGAAGGACATCGGGCATACTTGGATAGAATTGAAGGCAGACAGTGTTATCGACAAGGTTTATTGGCTTCAATATGTTACGATGAACAAAACAATGAAAAAGAGGAACGAGAGGTTCCTGGAAGGCTCCATAGAGAGCTTCATATTTTCCTTCAAAACCAACAAGAGGATATATAAGGGGATTGTATTTCTCTCTTTTCTGAACAAAAAGAGAAAAAGAGGGATCGATAGGGAGCAGATTGAGCGACTTCATAACGAATCGATTCTCAGAATGCTCGACCTAATAAGGAACGGCAAGGAATCGGTCGTTGTCCGGAAAAGTCCCCTGTAGACGGTCCCGTTATTTTTCCGTAAAATATCCTGATGATAAATCCTTCATTCGAGCGGTATTTCTCCCATTTCGTTTTTAAGGCACAGCGTTGCCATGTTTGATAAAACTTATCTCGCGCCTGCTGAAGCCTTGACTGTGATTCTCGACAAGCTGCCCCGACAGTTACCGCATTCCGAGACCTTGAGGATCGAAGAGTGCTATGGCAGAATTGCTGCATCTGATGTAGTTTCTGCGGAAAACCTGCCCGGTTTTGCTCGCTCTTCGATGGATGGTTATGCCGTCAAATCAGCCGACACATATGGGGCCAGAGAAACCTTGCCTGCATATATAATCGTTTATCACGAAGTCTTCATGGGTGAAAAACCTGTGTTTGAGATTAAGGCCGGCGAGGCCGCGAAGATACCAACAGGTGGAATGCTTCCTGCCGGCGCCGATGCCGTGGTGATGCTGGAGCATGCTCAGGTTGTCTCAGAAACCATGATAGAAATAATGAAATCCGTGGCCCATGGAGAGAATGTCATCCAGAGTGATGAAGATATAAAAAAAGGATCTTCGGTTATTCTCAAAGGGCGGAAGCTCAGGGCCCAGGACATTGGTGCACTTGCGGGAATAGGTATTACGTCTATTGAAGTATTCAGAAAGCCGGTTGTGGCCCTTATATCGACCGGCGACGAAATCGTTTCCTCCAGAGACCCTGTCGCTCCGGGGCAAGTCAGAGACATCAACTCCTTTACGCTTGCCGGCCTTATAATGGAGGAGGGCGCCATCCCGAACAAGAAAGGCATTTTCAGGGACGATTATGATACGATCAGAAATGCCGTTGAAGAAGCGCTTGTCGAATCTGACATGGTCCTGGTAATCGGCGGAACCTCTGCCGGCATCCGGGACATGACTGCAAAGATAATTGACGATATCGGAAAACCCGGAGTCCTGTTTCATGGCGTAGCTGTGAAGCCGGGCAAACCTTTGATAGGAGGTCTCATCGGGGGTAAGCCGGTGCTTGGTCTTCCCGGGCATCCCGCAGCTGCTGTTGTTTCTTTCGATCTTTTTATCGGCCCGTTAATCAGGAGATTAACGGGGATCGATGAACGTATGGAATTTAGGAAGACCATTATAGCTGTAATGGGCAAAAGCATCGCATCGGCGGCCGGAAGAGAAGACCATATTCGGGTTTATATCGAGCCTGAAAATGGAGAATTGAAGGCCTATCCGATTCTGGGGAAATCAGGATTGATCACGACACTTGTGAAGGCTGATGGAATAGTTGCAATACCTGCCTCCAGACTCGGACTCGACCAGGGCGAACAAGTAAATGTAAATCTGTTTTAAGGAGGGCTTTTCGAGCGTGATAGATATAGTCAAGAATCTATATGGACGCGTCGGACGACCCCTTAATTTCATGGAGGTCTGCGGCACTCACACCGTCGCTATATTCCGCCACGGAATAAGGAGTATTCTTCCTGATGGCCTTAAGCTGCTGAGCGGGCCGGGATGCCCCGTATGCGTGACGTCGATCAGGGACATTGATACAGCTATAGCCATTGCCAGAAGTGATGACGCAATACTGACCACCTTCGGTGATATGATGAGGGTGCCCGGAGGAAAGCAGTCTCTCATGGAGGTTAGGGCAGAGGGCTCAGATATCCGGATCGTTTATTCACCGCTCGACTCACTGAAGATTGCTAGAGATAACCCCGGCAAGAGAGTTGTTTTCTTCTCTGCCGGATTCGAGACGACAGCTCCTTCTGCCGCAGCTACTGTCTCTGAGGCTGAGAGAATGGGAATCCCGAACTTTTTTCTTTATTCTGTGCACAAGGTAGTGCCGCCTGCTTTAGAGGCACTGTTGCTCTCTGACGACGTCAGGATCGATGGATTTATCCTGCCCGGCCATGTAAGTACGATCATCGGGACAAAGCCGTATCGGTTCATCCCTGAAAAGTACTCTATCCCTTGCGCTGTGACAGGGTTCGGTGCCGACGACATTCTTGGCGGTATCGCTATGCTCCTGAAACAGACCATCGAAGGTAAGGCATCCGTCGAGGTCGAATACAAGACTGTAGTTAAGGAAGAAGGTAATCCGAAAGCGGTCAAGTTCATCGAAGACGTTTTCGAACCCTCAGACAGTTATTGGCGCGGCATAGGAATGATACCCGGCAGTGGTCTCAAACTGCGAAGCTTCTGGAAGCACAGAGATGCCGAGAAGATCTTCACCCTCGAAGTGCCGGATATTTCCGAGCCCAAAGGCTGTATGTGCGGCCTTGTGCTCAGAGGCGTCAAGATTCCTTCGCAGTGCCCGCTTTTTGCAAAGGTCTGCAATCCGGACAAACCCGTGGGGGCTTGCATGGTAAGTTCTGAAGGTAGCTGCGCTGCCTATTACCGGTATCGTGACGTATTGGAAGGTTAAGTAAAACGAAGCGGGTCGGTTAAAAATGCGTGGCCGATTACGTAGATATCTCGTGAGATTCATGACGGCAAGCAGCTAGGCCCTGATGGTTGTATCTCGCTCTGACCAATAGTTTGGCGTCGCGCAAGCCCCTGGCTTCAGACATGGGGATAGCGCCGTACAATGATTTTCATTATACAGCTTAATGCTGTATGAATGTATGGAGTACAAAAGCAATACAAATATTGTCTATTCCTGCAAATACCATGTAGTTTGGTGTCCAAAGTACAGGCGAGGGGTTTTGGAGGGGGCGGTTGAGAAAGACCTTAAGGCCATCATCCATCAAGTTGCAAAGGAACGGAAAGCTGAGGTAATGATACTTGAAGTGATGCCCGATCATGTGCATTTGTTGATTGAGGTGGACCCGCAGTAAGGTATCCATCGGCTGATCAAGCAGATCAAAGGGCGTAGCTCAAGGCTGCTCAGGAGCAAGTATAAAAAGCTAAGGACTCGAATTCCAACTCTCTGGACCAACAGCTACTTTGTCAGCACTGTCGGCGGGGCGACGCTTAAAACAATAAAACAGTACATCGAATCCCAGAAGGAGGTCTGAGATGAAGAAAGAAACTACACCCAGTTTCGTTGTCGAGCTTCGTCTCAGAACCTTCCTTGAGGGTGAGAGGACAATAGACAACAGTCTCAATGCCGGCAGGATGGTCTTTAACGCCTGTCTCGGCGAAACGCTCAGACGACTGGACCCGTTGCGTTGAGAAAAAAGACGATAAGTATATTCTCGATATGTCCAGGGTCGAAAGACTTTGGTGTGAGACCGAACCTCTCATGAAACAGGCGATATTGAGTATTTTGGACGAGTCTGTGAGTGGTGGGGCCTTCCCTGCCAGCTTTGGGCTGAAGTCACTGCAGTCAGCCCAAAGTCAGAGTGGATCGCCTGTGAATCTTATGCTCCGGTCGGAAACCGGAGAAAGGATGGTAGTCAACATCGGGGAAGCTGTAACTGCAGGCTCGTACAGATGTAGCGAGGGCCACGAAAAGGCTGCGGTCGCCATAAGAAGAACCCCTCGCCTTCAGGCGTAGGGAGGTTCAGATTATATGTTTACGATCTTGTAGCTGTAGCCGATTTTGGCAGAACCTTCGAGGGTCGCCTTGACCGAACAATATTTTTCCATTGATAACTCCACAGCTTTTTTTACAGCGTCTTCCGATATATTCCTGCCAGTCACGGTATACTCAAGTTTGATATCTATGAACTTTTGAGGATTTGTTTCGGTTTTTTCGCCGCTGACGCTTACCTGGATGTCGATCACTTCCTGCCGCTTCTTTTTCAGCACTGATGCAACATCCATTCCTGAACAACCTCCGGTAGCAACCAGCAGCATTTCCATCGGGGTCATTCCCGTCGTGATTTTTCCAGCTTCCGGGCTTGCATCCATTACTATCGCATGACCTGAACCTGATTCACCCACAAACTGAAATCCGTCGACCCATTTTACTTTGGCAGTCAGCATTGAAACCTCCTTTTGATAAGAAAGGATAGGGCATGACATGCCCTATCTCCGGTTTCTTTTTTCAAGGGGCCAGCAATCAGCGCCCCTACCGGCTACGGATTTGTCAGCTGTATTCTCTGAATTGCCGTCGCCTTGCCGCTCTCGTCGTCGACCTCTATGATTACGGCCGATAATATCGCCTGGCCCTCCGCAACATTGAATTTCTTTGGCATATGGGTGAGAAATTTATCAATTATTTGTTCTTTCTCGATCCCGATTACCCCCGAATTCGGTCCGGTCATGCCGACATCGGTAATATAGGCCGTTCCTCCAGGCAGAATCCTTTCATCAGCAGTCTGCACATGGGTATGAGTGCCTACGACAGCGCTGACCTGCCCATCTACGTAGTAACCGAAAGCAATCTTTTCAGAGGTGGCTTCGGCATGAAAATCTATGATGACTATTCTGGCTGACTCTTTGATCTTCTGAAGGGCGGCTTTTGTGGCCCTGAACGGACAGTCCAGGGTATTCATGAAAACTCTGCCTGAAACATTGATGATGGCTACAGGAATCTTTTTTTGCACATTGATAATTATGCTTCCTGCCCCAGGCACTTCGGGTGGGTAGTTAAGTGGTCTCAGGATACGGTGTTCCTTTACGAGGTAGGGAAGAGCGTCCCTTTTGTCCCAGACATGGTTGCCTGTGGTTAAGATATCGACGCCGTATGAGAAAAGTTCCGTTGCCATCGGCTCCGTAATACCGAACCCTCCGGCCGCATTTTCACCATTAGCCAGGACCACATTTATCTTATACCTGCTAACGATGTTGGGGAGGAGGGCTTTTACAGCCTGCCTCCCCGGTTTCCCCACGATGTCACCGATAAACAGTATTTTCATAATACAATTCTTAACGCCGACTGCATGCTGTTAACAATATTCAACGCGACTATTTCGCATAGTCAACGTGCCTTGATTCCCTTATGACCGTCACCTTGATCTGGCCAGGATAGGTGAGTTCGGCTTCGATCTTCTTGCCGAGTTCGCGAGCCATTAGTGTGCACATCTCATCGTTGACGGCTTCAGGCTTGACGATAATGCGGATTTCCCTTCCGGCCTGGATTGCGTAACATTTGTCCACGCCGGCAAATGACATGGCCATTTCCTCAAGCTTTTCCAGTCTCTTGAGATACAGCTCGATGCTTTCCCTCCTGACGCCCGGACGTGCTGCTGAAAGGGCGTCACCTGCAGCCACGAGGGCCGACTCGACCCAGCGCGCCTCGACATCTCCATGGTGAGCCATAATTGCGTTGACGACTGCCTCGGATTCGCCATATTTTTTTGCGAGAGTCGCGCCGATCTCTTGATGCGAGCCCTCCATCTCGTGGTCAACAGCCTTGCCGATATCATGAAGCAATCCACCACGTTTGGCAAGTTTAGTATCTACGCCGAGTTCACCGGCCATCATGCCGGCAAGAAAGGCGACCTCTTTCGAATGCTGCAGGACATTCTGACCGTATGATGTTCTATATCTGAGCCTTCCTATTATCCTTACAATCTCCGGATGCACGCCCGATACTCCGAGTTCGAAGACGGCCTTTTCTCCTTCTTCCCTGATAGTTGTCTCGACCTCTTTTCTTACTTTCTCGACAACCTCTTCGATCCTGGCAGGGTGAATTCTGCCATCCGTCACCAGTTTGCTCAGGGAAAGACGTGCAATCTCTCTCCTTACTGGATCATGGGCTGAAAGTGTCACCATTTCAGGGGTGTCGTCGACAATTATATCGACCCCCGTAGCAGCCTCGAACGCGCGGATGTTTCTACCTTCACGGCCAATGATCCGGCCTTTCATTTCATCTCCCGGCAGGCTAACCGCCGAAACCGTCGCATCCGCCACGTAATCGGCGGCATAGCGCTGAATGGCAAAACTTATCACCTCGTTGGCTTTCTTCTCAGCGTTCTCTTTTGCTTCGTCTTCGATCTTTTTAATCAGCTTTGCTGCCTCGAAACGGGACTCTTCTTCGATCCGTCTGAATAACTCCTGCTTGGCTTCATCATGACGCATACCGGAGAGGGTTTCGAGCACCAGCATCTGTTCCTTTACGAGTTGCAGGTGCTGGTCTTCTTTTTCGGTAATCTGTTTTTCCTTGGACCCTAAATCGCGTTCCTTTTTGGCTAAATCATTTTCTTTTCTTTCGAGCTGATCGATCTTTTTCTCAAGAGATTCCTCTTTTTGTCTCAGTCTCTTGTCCAGATGATTAAATTCTCTGGTCCGTTCGCGTACTTCCCGTTCTGCCTCGGCCTTGGCCTGGTAGACGGCATCCTTTACCGAAACGGCAGCATCTTTTTTGATGACCTCAGCCTCCCTCTTTGCGTCTTCGAGCTGACGGTCCCGTTCCTTTTCAAAAGAAATCTGCCGGGCCTTCAAGGTTTTCTTGTAAGAGTATACGAAGGCGAGACCGCTTAGGACTCCGGCAACGACAGCGACCAGGATGTACAAAAGCGTGTACGTCATGTTTGGTATCCTCCTCTATGGTAATGAAAAGAGAGGCTTGAGCAGATAGCATTGTGAACAGGAATGAGGACTTTCGGCATAGCTATTAAATGGACCTCTCTTTTACTTTCGGCAACACTTGCACTACGCGCAAGCGGCTTGATGCAGGATGGGGGGGATAGCGAAAAAAGGAAGTATTACCGGGAAAAGCCCCGAAGCTTTTTATGGAGTAGGGGAGAGGCGGGACAGAGCAGATACGGCTCCGATCTCCCGGGACTCTTGGATATATCTCTGTATATTATGTTTTTTATCAACACCCCACGCCTCTATATCTTCCTGTGTACTTCGACTATCGACCGCTGCCACCGCAGCAACAGACATTTATGAACCCAATAACGTTCACATGATGTGGCAAATATTAAAACCCACCCTGCCGTGTAGCAAAAAATTAGATCCCCGTTGTTATAAGTGGGTGCCTTGAAGGTGCCTTAGGCTTTCTCCGTGAGGGAGACATGCACACCGAATACCTTACTCGGCTCCCTAAAGATCTAACTTGCCGGGATCAACTTTTTCACTTAATCACGCACAGGGCAGGCAAGCTATCTACACTTGTTATAACAAAATATGACCTATATAGGCAACTATAATGTTCACGCAGCGTTTTGATAATGCCATCATCCTTAATAGGTAAGCTTGAAAAAATTGGGTATACTGATCGTAAAGAAAGTAAGGGGGACTGTTTATGGAGATCAAGAAAATCCTTTTTCCTACCGATTTCACCGAAGGTGCACTGGCGGCACTGCCTCATGCTGTGGATCTCGCAAAATCCTATAAGGCAACGCTTTGTTTGCTTCATGTTATCTACGACATGAGCATGTCTTCCGGACTGCATATACCTCATGTCTCGTTCGATGCCTTGTATGACGAGATGGAGAAAAGCGCCATAAAGGAACTCGAAAATTTTGGCGGTGAGTTCAGGGAGGGACTCAAGGATGTTGAATGCAGTGTTGTCAGGGGTGTCCCCTATGAGGAAATCCTGAAATTCGCGGAAGAAAAGGGTGTAGATTTGATCGTAATGGGTACACACGGTCGAAGCGGCTTAGACCGTGTGATATTCGGGAGTACGGCACAAAAGGTGGTCAGGCATTCTGACTGCCCGGTGTTGACGGTAAAAGCGTCAAAAAAACAAATAATGAGATAGGATACTGCAGCAAATAACCTTTACCTATCGCATGCAGCCATAAGAAAGCTCAAGCGACGGCGATCTGAATATTTAATGCCGCTAGCTTGAGCTTCTTATCTGTTAGAACAGGACTACCGATGGAGCCAGGCCGATAACGAAGATCATGACAGCACTAATGAAAAGGGCAGCAGCGAGGCCGAGTGATGGTGTTATGCCAACCGTCTCGCCAAGGGGTTTCATGTACATGTTCATAATGATACGCAAGTAAAAATATGCTGAAATGGCGCTAAATATCACCGCGATGGCGACCAACCACGTATATCCTGCGTTAATTGCCGCCATGAAAATATAAAATTTACCGATAAAGCCGGCTGTCGGAGGGATGCCGGCAAGTGAAAACATGAAGACCAGCATCAGGGCTGCCGCATAGGGGTGGCTTTTGGACAGTCCGTTATAGTCGGAAATGTTTTCTCCCTTGTCGAGAAGAATGACGATGCCGAAAGCGCCCAGATTCATGAAAGTATAGATGAGGAGATAAACCTTCATGGCGTTCATTGCTTCGTTTCCTCCCACGGCAATGGCGATCAGGATGTATCCGGCATGTGCTATAGACGAGTATGCAAGCATTCTCTTGATATTGGTCTGGACTATGGCCATCACAGTTCCTACCGCCATGGTTAGTATGGAAATGACGATGAGGATAGTTGTCCAGTAGGGCTCAAAGGCCTGGAAGGCGGTGAAGAATATCCTGCCAAGAACGGCAAATGCAGCCGCTTTGGGGGCGGTCGACATGAAGGCGGTGACCGAAGTCGGAGCCCCTTCGTATACATCGGGCGCCCACATGTGGAATGGTACAGCTGCTATCTTGAATGAGAAGGCCACAATTATTAGTGTCATACTTAACATGAGCGGAAGTGTCGGAGGCGTCTGACGCAGATAAGCGGCGATACGATAAATATCCGTAGATGTCGTAAGCCCGTAGACCATAGAAATGCCATACAGAAGCAGTGCCGAGGAAAAGGCGCCGAGCAGAAAGTATTTCATGGCAGCCTCTGTAGAGCGAGGATCATGTTTTTTGATCCCGCATAAAATGTACAGGCTTAGGGACATGAGTTCAATTCCTAAAAATACTATGATGAAGTCCCTGGCTGAGGCCATGAGCATCATCCCGGTTGTAGAAAAAAGCAGCAGGCTGTAATATTCTCCGAAATCCGCTTGCTGAACCTGAATGTATTTAAGGGAAATTAGTATCGTCAGGATCAGGCTTATGAGACAGATGGTCTTGAAGTAGACGCTGAAGGTGTCGTTGATAAACATGCCGCCGAAGGACTCTCCCTTACATGCGGGTAAAAGGTAAATGGCGATTGCAGCAACGACGATGCCGATATACCCCAGAGCTCTCTTGTTTGAGGCCACCAATTCCGCAAGGAGCAGTAAACTGGCAACGGTGGCCATGATGATCTCCGGAATGACAGGGGTCAGATCGGGATATGGGATGTTCATTTTACCACCTCTATGATCTGCGCAGCGACATTTGCCTGCCCGGCGCTGTTTACTCTTTCCAGCAGGCCCTGGACCGATACATCCATGAAACTAAGAAAAGTATTGGGATATACGCCTATCCAGAAGACAAGGACAACCAAGGGGAGCAATGTCAGCATCTCTCTCATCCCAACATCGCGGTACCCATGGCCGAGGAGGGTCGGATTAGTTTCGACAAAAAAGATATTCTGGTATAGCCAGAGCATGTAAGCGGCGCCGATAATAACGCCGGTGGCTGCCAATACCCCAAGCGTCTTTGAAGCTGTGAACCCTCCAAGGAGGATGAGAAATTCACCGATGAACCCATTGGTCCCGGGCAGTCCGATTGCTGCAAGTGTAAAAACCATGAAAAGGGCGGAATAGACAGGCAAGACGCTTGCTACACCGCCATAATCGGCGATACGCCTTGTGTGTGTGCGCTCATATACGATCCCTATGAGAAGGAAGAGTCCTCCAGTCACGATACCGTGGTTTATCATCTGAAGGATGCCGCCCTGTACTCCTTGGGTGTTAAGGGCAAAAATGCCGAGTGTTACGAAACCCATGTGGCTGACTGAACTGTAAGCTATCAACCTCTTCAGGTCCGTCTGCCCAAGACAGATGACAGCACCGTAAATGATACCAATTACGGAAAGGACCATCATTGCAGGCGCCAGGGCCTTTGATGCCTCTGGTAGCATGGGCATGCTGAATCTCAAGAAACCGTATGCTCCCATTTTGATGAGGATTCCCGCAAGGATTACACTTCCCGCAGTAGGGGCTTCAGTATGGGCATCCGGCAGCCATGTGTGGACCGGAAACATGGGCACTTTTACGGCGAAAGCGGCGAAGAACGCCCAGAAAAGGATTATTTGGAGATCATACGGATAATGAGAAGACATCATGCGGAGCATGTCAAAAGACCTATCTGTATGGAGGTAAAGCACTATTATTCCGACCAGCATAAGCACGCTTCCGACTAGAGTAAAGAGGAAAAACTTGATGGCTGCATATATCCTGTTCGGACCGCCCCAGATGCCGATGAGAAGATACATCGGTATGAGCATGGCTTCCCAGAACATGTAGAATAGGAACAGATCAAGGCTGCAGAAGACCCCGATCATCAAACCTTCTAGGAGCAGCAACGCAGCATAGAACTCCTTAGTCCGCTCAGTAATGCTGGTCCAGGAGACGGTCACGCAGAGGATAGTAAGCAAAGCGGAGAGGAGGACGAACAGCACGCTTATGCCGTCGACTCCGATAAAATACTCAATTGACCATGCGCGTATCCATGAAGAACGTTCCACGAACTGCATTGCGGCGGTGCCCTTGTTGAAGTTTGTATAAAGAGGAAGACTTAGCAGAAAAGTTGTTATGCTGACTAGAAGGGCGGTCCACCTTACTAAAGTGTCATGGCCGCGCTTCATGAGGATGATTGCAACGGCGCCAAAAATGGGAAGAAAAATAACAGTTGAAAGCACCGGATAGTGCAGGTTCCTTGCCACTTCAGCACCGAAAAAGATCAGCAGAGCGAGCATCGGAATCATGGCCACTGTCCTCATGAGAGGAAAGTTTGATTCCGGAGCTTCTGTCTCTACGGGGTGGCTCGCATGCCCCATTTAAGTCCTCCTGTAATTAGTCAATTTCTGAAAGTCCAGCGTTCTACTTGGTGAAAATTATCATAATGAGAGTCAGGATAGCGAAGAACCCAACGCACATGCCTATAGCGTAATGCTGAAGGTTTCCGCTCTGGACCTTTCTGATCTGCTCTCCAAACGCGGATATCTTCCTCGGGATGCCGTTCACTATGCCCTCGATTATCTGGCCGTCGGTGACAGCAACCAGGATATTGGTAGCGGTCCACTTCACCGGCCTCACTATGATGAAATCGTAGAGTTCGTCGACATAATATTTGTTCCAAAGTACTTTATGAACAAACTGAAGTTTCAAGGAAAGTTTTCCCGGCAAATCAGGCAGCCAGAGATAAAAGACCATCGATGCAAGAATTCCGGCTCCGGCGACAGCCACTGATATGCCCATAACCATCCATTCCTCGGTGTCGGAGCCATGCACGTGCGGATGGCCCACTGCCGGTGCGAGAAAATGCGCAACCCAGTTGTTTCCGCCGAGAAGCGGAGATATGCCGATCCAGCCGGCAGCGATTGCCCCGACACCTAGGATTAGAAGTGGAACGGTCATTGACGAAGGCGATTCGTGCAGATGATGCTCGAGCTCATGACCGCCCCGGAATGAGCCGAAGAAGGCAAGCCATATGATCCTGAAGCTGTAGAACGCAGTAAGGCCTGCTACCAGCGTTCCCATGGCCCACACAATCTTCCCGACAGTGCCACCATTAAACGCAAGCCAGAGGATCTCGTCCTTGCTGAAAAAACCTGCAAAACCCGGAATGCCCGCAATGCTGAGAGAAGCGATGAAAAATGTCCAGAAAGTCAGAGGCATATATTTTCTAAGGCCACCCATCTTCTGGATGTCGAGCTCGCCCTGCATTGCATGCATAACGCTGCCCGCTCCGAGGAAGAGCAAAGCCTTGAAAAAGGCATGCGTATAGAGGTGAAAAACACCTGCTCCATAAGCGCCGACGCCGCAGGCGAGGAACATGTACCCGAGCTGGCTGCATGTAGAATAAGCGATGATTCTCTTAATATCGTTTTGCACGAGTGCGATGGTAGCAGCAAAGAGGCTTGTGACCGCCCCGGTTATTGCAACGACGGCCATGGCTGTCGGCGAAAGATTGAAAAGCGGACTGAAGCGTGCCACCATGAATACGCCTGCTGTTACCATCGTGGCAGCGTGGATGAGGGCGCTGACTGGGGTAGGGCCTTCCATTGCATCAGGAAGCCAGACATGAAGCGGTATCTGCGCCGATTTGCCTGCAGCGCCGCAGAAGAGCAACAGGGCAATCAGTGTCGGAAGATCGACATTGCACCCAAGCAGATTGACCGTCTGTCCCCGGAGGCTGTTTATATTCGCAAAGATATCCGAATACTGGATAGAGCCCAAAAAAAGGAAGATCATGAAGACGCCCAGGCCGAAGCCGAAATCGCCGAAGCGGTTCACGATGAAGGCCTTCTTTCCGGCATCTGCAGCGCTCTTCTTTTCGTACCAGAAACCGATCAGGAAGTAGGAACAAAGACCGACCGCTTCCCATCCGAAATAGAGTTGCAGTAAATTGTTTCCCAATACAAGCATGAGCATGGAAAAGGTAAAAAGACTCAGATACGAGAAGAAGCGATAGTAGCCGGGGTCGCCGTGCATATATCCGGAAGAATATATGTGTACCAAAAGACTTACGGTAGTTACGACAATCAGCATGATTGCGCTGAGCGGATCGATCAGGAACCCAACGCTCACTTTGAACGAGCCGGACAACACCCAGGTATATACATCGTAGTTGAGTGTCTTGCCGTTGACGACCTCAAAGAAAGTAACCAGCGAGATGATGAAAGATCCCAAGACAGCCAGGGTCGATATCCAGTGTGCCCGATCTTTTAAAACCTGCTTGCCGAAAAGTATATTGATGGTAAACGCGGCCAGCGGAAGAAGAGGTATCAGTATGTATTTATCCATTTCCCGGGGCCTTATCCTTTCATCTCTGTTATTTCATCAGTATGCACAACGCCCTTGTTTCTGACGAGGACAACCAGTATCGCAAGGCCTATGGCGGCTTCGGCAGCAGCAACGGTGATTATGAAAAAGACGAAAATCTGTCCTCGAAGGTCCTGCAGATAGTGGCTGAAGGCTACGAGGCTGATATTGACTGCATTAAGCATGAGCTCTACGCACACAAGCATAATGATGAGGTTCCTCCTGATCATGAAACCTACGGCTCCGATCATGAAGATTATTGAGCTTAATCCTATGTACCATTCGAGCGGAATCATCAGTATTACCCCTAACTCTTCTTTTTGGCGAGCACCATGGCCCCCACAATTGCGATCAAGAGGATGAGCGAAGCTATTTCGAACGGGAAAAGATACTCTGTGTATAAGACCCTTCCAAGGATTTTGGTATTGGTTTCCCGTTGGATCATTTCTATTGTATAGGTTCCGACAGGGCCCTGAAGAAAATCTCTTAACGTGAAAAAGATGAGGAGAAGCAAAGATGAACCTATCGCTAGACTGACAGGCCACTCACCTATAAATGGATCGGTGAAGATCTCTGCTTTCAAGTTCAGCATCGTGATGACAAATAGGAACAGAACTAGAATTGCACCTGCATACAGAATGACTTGCACCGCAGCTAGAAATTCCGCATTCAGAAAAAGATAAAGGGCCGCGACATGAAAAAAAAGCGCCAGCATAAAGAGTACGCTGTGAATAGGGTTCCTTCTTGTTATCACGAGGATGGACAAGGTGGTCATAGCTAAGGCGAAATAGATGAAGATGATCACCGGCAGCATTTAGACAACCTCCTTTTTTTCTTCGGGCTTTTCTTCGACCTTAGCAGCAGGTTCGAGCGTCTTTTCCGCTGGATTAACCGGGTTTTTTCCCGGGACAGTATCCGACGGCATTGCTGGAGTGGGGCGTATAGGCACTGGTGCTTGTTCCCTCTTGGATTTTGGCATCTTGGATATGTCGACGCCGTTAGGCCGCCAGAATTTGTTCCAATATACATCACCGCTGAGTTTCGCTACAAACTCGTCCCAATTCTTCAGCATCTTATCCTTGTCAAAAAAGATTGCATCTTTCGTATAGGAGCAATATCCAAACTCTTCTGTAAGGACGAGGGCGCATACGGGGCAGACTTCAACGCAATAACCACAGTATATGCATCTGAGGGCATCTATGTCATAGCGTTCCAGGAAAGGTTTGTTATTCTCATCCCTTCCTTTTTTCAGTGAAATGCATTGAGAAGGGCAAATATTGACACATTTCATGCACATGATGCACTTTTGCCTGCCCGTCTTCGCGTCCCTGACAAAAGCATGCTTTCCCCTGAACCCGGGATAGATCTTTCGTTTCTCATCAGGATATTGTATCGTGACAGGCTTTGAGAGCATCATCTTGAAGGTGAGCGCCATTCCCTTGAGAATCTCGGTGAGGAAAACCTTATCGATTAATTGTTTGACAGTCAATGGTCACACCCTCTTAAAACAGAAACTTCACGATTGAAGTTATTACGATATTTGCCAGGGCTAGAGGAATAAGTACTTTCCACCCAAGGCTCATGAGATGGTCATACCTGAATCTCGGAACCGTGGCGCGGACCCAGTAAAAAAGGAACAGATGACAGTATACCTTGAGCAGGAACCATACCAACCCCGGCACGACGGCCAGGAACGGCAGCGCCTTCATCACTACAGGAGGAAGTGTCCAGCCGCCCCAGAAACAAGTGACTGCTATGCAAGACATGATTATCATGGCTATGTATTCTGCCATGAAGAAAAGGGAGAATCTCATCCCACTGTATTCGACAAAATACCCTGCCACGAGTTCGCTTTCAGCCTCGGGCAGATCGAATGGGGTCCTGTTGGTTTCCGCAAAGGCACAGATGAGAAACAGTATGTAGGCGGGAAACTGTACGACGACATACATTCCATACCAGTGTTTTTGCTGGGCCTCTATGATCTCGACAAGATTAAGCGAGCCTGACAGCACCATGATCCCGACAAGGCTAAGCGCGAGGGCTATCTCGTAGCTGATGACCTGCGCGGAAGACCGCAATCCTCCGAGGAACGCATATTTCGAATTCGAGGACCATCCGGCAAGGATGATTCCGTAGGCGCTAAGCGACGACATCGCAAAAAGGTAAAGAAGCCCAACGTTCATATTTTTTGCAATGACGAAGTCATCGAAAAACGGGATGACGGCCAGAGAACTTATCGTGGCGAAGAGAGCGATCATCGGGGCCAGCTGAAATACCGGCCGGTCGCCGGAGCTGGGGATAATGTCCTCTTTGAAAAATAGTTTGACAAAGTCGGCGAAAGGCTGAAGCAATCCGTGATATCCGACTCTCATGGGGCCGAGGCGTATCTGCATGTGACCGATTATCTTTCTTTCGAACCAGGTGGAGTAGGCGACATGAAGCAATGCGATCACAATGACCACTGCGATCTTCGCGACCATGATAATCATCCGCAAGATGAAATCTGTAGTGTCCGTTCCCAGAGATCCGTAGAATGAGCTAATATCCATTCATTACCACCTTATTATCTGTCGCACTCCCCTAAAACTATATCGATCGTCCCTATATTTGCGATAACGTCTGCTACAAGGGACCCTTCGCTCAATTTGGGCAAGACCGAGGCATGGACGAAGGAAGGTGCTCTAATACGCATCCGATAGGGTCTAGCAGTTCCGTCATTGACGAAATAAAAACCGAGCTCACCTTTGGGGACTTCTGTCGCAGAATATAATTCGTCAAAGGGTACCTTTTCTTCTACCAACTCACCAGGAAGGATCTCTCCCATGGGATGCCCCGGCATTACGCGCGGCTTGCCGATAGGCATGTCGTATGGTGGGGCTTCGGATGCGAGCACAAGTCCGTCGGGCATCTTGTCGAGGCACTGTTTAATAATACTTATCGACTGCCTGAACTCATCCATTCTGCAGCGATACCTGTCGTAGACATCGCAGTTCTTTCCGACAGGTACTTCGAAATCGATCTGGTCATAAGCATCGTAAGGTGCGGCCTTTCTGACGTCGTATGCAACGCCCGAACCTCTAAGAGTAGGGCCGGTCAATCCCCAATTTATGGCATCGGCCGCAGAGATAATTCCTACTCCGACAGTCCTTTGGAGCCATATCCTGTTCTGGTCGATAAGGGTCTCATATTCTTTGATCCTTTTGGGGAAGTCTTCGATGAATTTATAGCAGCTGTCCATGAATTCCTGGTTGATGTCGCATCTAACGCCGCCGATCCTGGGATAAGTGACGGTCAACCGCGCACCGCAAACCATTTCGTACAGATCAAGTATCCACTCCCTGTCCCGCATTGAATAAAGGAACACCGTCATGGCGCCGATATCGAGGGCGTGAGTAGCAATCCAGACGATATGGTTGGCTATCCTGGTTAGTTCAGCCATGATGGTCCTTATGTACTTGGCCCTTGCAGGCACTTCTATCCCGAGAAGTCTCTCGACGGCCACGCAGTACCCGATATTATTTGACATGCTTGAGACGTAATCAAGCCTGTCGGTCAAAGGAAGCGCCATTGGATAAGTTCTGTTTTCACCCAGCTTCTCGGTCCCACGGTGCAGATATCCTACGTGGGGCGT
>Ga0181523_10002084_pt1 | contig 20106 bp, 23 predicted proteins | sample PEATcosm2014_Bin_43_FD_119752 | JGI IMG/M metagenome (GOLD analysis project Ga0181523, IMG submission 119752) | Peatland microbial communities from MTU Mesocosm Facility, Houghton, MI, USA - PEATcosm2014_Bin05_30_metaG | ecosystem: Environmental > Terrestrial > Soil > Wetlands > Peat | place... | reverse complement strand
CGCGCGGTTCGGCCCGACGCGGTCCTGAATCCACGCCGAAATTTTGCGCTCGGCCAGCACCGCGTAAGCCACCATGCCCTGCACCACGCCGATGACGATGGCGACTTTGACCGCGCTGAAGATAATGAATTCCCAGTTCATTTCAGATTGGCACCGTTGCGCCCGTGTCGCCGAGGCCCGCCCACGTCAAACCGTTGAACGCGGGCACATCCTTCGCCATTTCGTTGAACAAACCTTCAATCGTCAGGAAACCGTCCTGGCCGGTGACGTTATAGACCAAATCATGCAAAAATTCCCATTCCGGACGGGCGTCCCCAGGCGCTTCGACCGCCTTCGTGAATTTCTGGACGCGGCCCTTGACGTTCGTGAACGTGCCGCGCTTCTCGACGTGCGCGCAGCCGGGCAAAAGGTAATGCGCCAGGTTCGTGGTCGCATTCGGCAGAATGTCGCTGACAATGAGCGTATCCAGTTTGCCGAGCAAGTCGGCGTCAATGCCACTCTTTGTCACGTCCTCACCGAAGACGATCAGAGTTTTGATTTTTCCGGCGCGGATGAACTCGGCAATCGGCCGCATCTTGATGCCCACACTCGTCTGACAGATGCCGATGAGCCGGGCGCCGGTCTTGTTCGGATTGCGGTCGGCGTTGAGCAACAGCTTGTCGCCTTCGCCAAAACGCCCGACGGAATCGGTCATCGCCCCGAACTTGTCCGCCAGCTTTTTGAGCAGCCACAACTCCTCATTCGTTTGCCGCGCCGAGGCGATGATGGCGACCGAACCGTGCGGCGCCGTTTTGAGTTTGCCCGCGATTTCGCTCAACGCCTGCGTCCAAGTGGTTTTTTCGTGGCGAAAGCCTCCAGCCTGGCCGGTAGTGGCACGGGCGTCCTCGCCCGTGTGTTCCTGTTGATTGCCAGCAACGAACGGGCGGGACGCCCGTGCCACTAAAACATCCTTCAACCGGTCTGCCCGGCCAATCCATTTGTAATTCAGGCGGCCGTAATCGCACATCCAGCACGCGTTGACGGCGTCGTTCTCACGGGGCGTGTAGCGATAAACTTTTTCTTCGCGCGAGCCGACTATGACGTTGCAGCCCGTCGCACAGCTCGTGCAGATACTCCTGGTTTCCTTGAGAAACCATACGCGCATCTGGAACCGGAAATCCTTCGACGTGAGCGCGCCGACAGGACAGATGTCCACGGTGTTGAGCGTGTAATTGTTATCGAACACCTTGCCCGGATAAGCGGTGAGCGTGTTGTAACTGCCGCGATTGACGATGCCGAGCGCGTCGTCGCCGGCGATGTCCTTGGTAAACCGGATGCAGCGCGTGCAAAGAATGCAGCGTTCGTCATCGAGCACGATGCGCGGACCGAGGTCAACGGCTTTCGGCTTGTGGACCTTCGGCTCCACAAAGCGGCTCGCGCTCTGGCCGAAGTCCACCGAGTACTCCTGCAGTTTGCACTCGCCCGCCTGGTCGCAAATCGGGCAATCGAGCGGATGATTGATGAGCAGGAATTCGAGCACGCCTTCGCGCATTTGTTTCACACCGGGCGTGTTCGTGTAAATTTCCATGCCGGGCGAAATCGGCGTGGCGCAGGCGATGGCCGGACGCGGCGATTTCATGATTTTCGGCGTGCCGTCGGGATTCAGAATCGGTTTGCGGTCCGGACCGAGCGCCGGCGTGCCGTACTCCACGAGGCACATGCGGCAATTGCCCGCAACCGGCAGCTTCGGATGATAGCAATAATGCGGCACATCCACCTTTGCCACTTCGCAGGCCTGGATCATCGTGGTCGGAATCGGCCTGCCGGAAATTGGATCGGGCATCGTCCTCGGCACCTCAATTTCGCGCCCGTCCACCTTCACCTTGATTTTTTCAATCACAGGCGCGGGCTTTGTTTCTGTTGTCGGCACACTCATTTGTTAATTCTCATCAAGACAATCACATGAAATAGCTTGACCTCCGCAAACTGGACAACGTTCCACGTCACAGCCAACAACATGATATTGGCCTTTCAATACACTACAATCATGGCAAGGGCCTTTATCCGCGCCCAAATCGTCAGCTTCATCACCATACCAAATGCGCGGCTTTTTCTTGCCTCCAATAACGTAAGTAGAAGTTTTCTGCGCCTCCTGAATTTTTTCAGGCCAGCCTTTCACCATTTTTACGCCATTGTATATGACAAATCTCTTTTCCATTCAGTGATGCGCCTCGGCTAGTTGTTTTTGTTCGACTGGCGCGACAATTTCCTTCGCGCGACGCGCTTCATCGGCGGCGCCTTTGGCGACAAATTCATCCTTGAATTTCGCCACGAAACTTTGCACCGGCCAGGAGCAGGCTTCGCCGAAGGCGCAAATCGTGCGGCCGCCGGGAATGTTGTCGGCGATTTTCACCAGATAATCCGCATCGCTTGCGCGGCCTTCACCGTGTGTGAGACGATGGAGCGCCTTGCTCATCCAGAGCGAACCTTCACGGCAGGGCGTGCACTGGCCGCAGCTTTCGTGCGCGTAAAACTCCGCGATGTTCGCCAGCGCCTCGACAACGTCGGTCGAATCATCCATCACGATGATGGCGCTCGAACCGCTCATCGAACCGGCGGCGATGAGCGAATCAAAATCGTAGGGCAAATCGAGCATGTCCACCTGCTGTTCGACGACCTGACCGTCCGGGCCTTTGCGCTTGAGTTTGAACTTTTCGCCCGCTTTGAAAACTTTTGCCGACGAACCTCCGGGTATGACGGCCTTGAGTTTGCGTCCATCGCGCAAACCACCGCCGAACGCCGGATCGTTAATGAGCTGGCCGATGGTGACCTTGCCGGTCTCAATTTCGTAATAGCCTGGACGTTTAACGTGGCCGCTGAGGCTAACAATTCGTGTGCCGGTGTTGTTGGGTGTGCCGAGTTTCGCATATTCCGCGCCGCTCATTGCGACGATGTGCTTCACGTTGCACAACGTCTCGACGTTGTTGACGATGGTCGGGCACATCCACAGACCGAGCACCGCTGGAAAATACGGCGGCTTGATGCGCGGATACGGCCGTTTGCCTTCGAGCGATTCGATCAGGCCGGTTTCCTCGCCGCAAATGTAAGCGCCCGCGCCGCGGTGCACATAAATTTCCAGATCGTAGCCGCTGCCCAAAATATTTTTGCCAAGGAAATTTTTTGCGCGGGCTTCGGCCAATGCCTTGTTCAACAGCTTCGCACCGTCGGGCATTTCGCCGCGAATGTAGATGTAGGCCAGATGCACGTCGTTGGCGAAGCACGAGATGATGGTGCCTTCGAGCAACTGATGCGGATCTTTGTAAATGATTTGACGGTCCTTGAACGTTCCCGGCTCGGATTCGTCGGCGTTGCAAATGAGGTAAATCGATTTGCCGCTCTTGCGGTCAACGAAGCTCCATTTGAGTCCGCAGGAAAATCCCGCGCCGCCGCGACCGCGCAGGCCGGAAGTCATGACTTCCTGACGGATTTGTTCCTGGGGCGACTGCGTTTTGCCATCCGACAAGGTTTTTGGTTGAAGCGCGAGCGCCTTCTTCAAAACCTCATAGCCGCCGTGGCGCAAATAGCAGTCGAGGTCGGGCGTGTAACCCGGCTGGTCGGCGTACTTCAAAACCAATTTGTATTCCTGCGCCATGGTTAATTCCGTGAAACGTGAATCGTGAAACGTGACGAAAAATGCGTGGAAACAACCGCCCTCACCCCGGCCCTCTCCCCCAAGAGAGGGGGAATTAATCGCCGGTCATTAGCGTTACGGCCAACGCGGGTTGTCGTGACTGTTCGGGTGCGAACCACGGCGAGGTGGCGACTGTAATTGGGACGATTAAGTCTTCGTGCGAGGCGCGTGGCTTCTCCCTCTCCCCGGGGGAGAGGGCCGGGATGAGGGCGAGCGTAAACACCGTTCATCGCCCGCAAAGCTGAACCGGTTTGGCGGCTTGACTGGGCGGTGAAAGCGTTTAGCCTACGAAACGCTCCGGCCTGCCCGATGGTGTAACGGTAGCACAGCAGACTCTGGATCTGTTTGTCATGGTTCAAATCCATGTCGGGCAGCCAACCGGCCAAGGCTGAAAGCTGAAGGCTAAATGCTGAAGGGAAAATTTTCATTTGCAGTTCCCCACTATTTCATCCGCCTTCGCGTGGCTGACAGCTTCGTAAAAGTCGTCATTGCACATCATCACCGGCGCGGTGCCGCAACTGGCGAGGCATTCGACGAATTCGACCGTGAACTTTCCGTCCTTCGTCGTTTGCGGACCATGCGCCTGGGTATCCAATCCCAGCTTCTCGCAAAAATGTTTGTGCAGTTCATACGCGCCGCCCAGTGCGCAGCTCAACGTCCGGCAGACCTTGATTTGATATTTGCCCATCGGTTCCTGCCGGAGCATCGGATAAAACGTCACAAGCTCATAAACATTGATGGGCTGCAGTTCGAGCTTCTTTGCCGTCCACTCGACCGCCTCCTGTGAAATCCAGCCGAACTGCTCTTGGATGGCGTGCAGCACCATCAGCGATGCCGCGCGCTTTTCGGGGTAATGCGTGATTAATTCGTCCACTTCCGCCACTAGCGCAGCAGGCACGACGAACCCGCCCTGTGGCCGGAGCGGATTGGGAATCGGTTCGGTGCGCGTGGCGTTCATGTCAGGTCGAGTGCAGCGCAATGCGATTGCCTTCGCTGTCCAGAATCACCGCGCGAAATCCGTACGGTCCGATTTGATGTTTCGGCTTCAAGATTTTCCCGCCGTTCTTTTCGGCCGCGGCAATGGCGGCATCAAGCCGCTTGTCACAATTCAAATAAATCAACGGACCGTTGGTGGACGGCTTGTGTTCGTCGCCGACAACCAGACAGCCGCTGACGCTGTTACCGGCATCGGGCAAAAGTCCGAAAGTCATTTCCCCCATTGACTGTTTCGTGACCGTTTGCCCCAGCACCGCGCTGTAAAATTTTACCGCCCGGTCGAGGTCTTTCGCCGGGATGTCGCACCAGACAATTTGATTGGCCATAAATTTCCTTTCGTTTACCGGTCACACTCCCCCATGACAAAATCGAGCGAGCCGAGAATCGCCACGGTGTCGCTGATGAGGCAGCCGGGGAAGATTTTCGGGATGATGCTCAGGTTCACAAAGCTGGGCGCGCGGATTTTCATCCGGTAGGGCGTGCCACCACCGCGGCTGTTGATGTAAAAGCCCAGCTCGCCCTTCGGATTTTCGTGGCCGAAATAAATTTCGCCGGGAGGACAGTTCATCCCCTGCGTCACGAGCATGAACTGATGAATTAATTCCTCCATTTTCGTCATCACGTTTTGCTTGGGCGGCAAAACAATCTTGCCATCCGGTACATTCACCGGCTCTTTGATTTTGTTGTCTGCGCCGCCGGGAATTTTCTGGATGCACTGCTCCAAAATGCGGACGCTTTGGCGCATTTCCTCCATGCGCACGAGATAACGATCGTAGCAATCGCCGACCGAGCCGACCGGAATGTCGAATTCCAAATCTTTGTAGCAAAGATACGGCTGTTTTTTGCGCAAGTCCCATTCGATGCCGCTGCCCCGCAAATTCGGGCCGCTCAAACCGTAATCAATGGCGTCTTCCTTGGAAATCACGGCCAGGTTCCGCACACGGTCCACCCAGATGCGATTGCGGGTGAGCAGCGTCTCGACTTCGTTGAGCGACGGAATGAACTCGTCGCAAAATTTCTGGCACTGCTCCAGCCAGCCCGGCGGCAAATCGCGCATCACGCCGCCGATGCGCGTGTAGCTCGTGGTGAAACGCGCGCCGCTGATGGCTTCGGCCAGATTGTAAATTTTTTCCCGGTCGGTGAACGTCAGCAGGAACACCGTCACCGCGCCCAGATCCATCGCGAACGCGCCGAGACCGAGCAAATGCGAGGAAATGCGCGCCAGTTCCGCGCACATCACGCGGATGTATTGGCAGCGCGGCGGCAAATCCTTTTCAATGCCGAGAAGTTTTTCCACCGCGAGTGCGTAGGCGACGTTGTTGGCCAATGGCGCCAGATAATCCAGCCGGTCCGTGTAGGGGATGAACTGGGTGTAGGTCATGTTCTCGGCGATCTTTTCGTCGCCGCGATGCAGATAACCCACGTCCGGGTCGGCCTTGGTGATGACTTCGCCGTCCAGCTCGAGCACGATGCGCAACACGCCGTGCGTGGCCGGATGCGACGGCCCCATATTCAAGACCATCTTCTCGCCCTGAACGTCCTGAAGCTCTTCTGTGGCCCGCGCTGCCCGCGCGGCGGAATCACGAATTTCAATGTCTTGAACCGTGGCCATTAAAATTATTCCTCCGGTGTCCGCACCCTCGGTTCACGTTCGATGGCGTCCTTGCCACCGGGCGCAGTGACAAACGGCCCACCTTCGAGCGGCGCGGATTTGGTGAACGCCACGCCGGGCAGTTCGCTTGGCTTGCCAGCGAGCGGGAAATCCTTGCGCAACGGGAAATACGGATAACCTTCCCACATCAGAATCCGGCGCAAATCAGGATGGCCGCTGAACCGGATGCCCATCATGTCGTAAATTTCGCGCTCGTGCCAGTCGGCGGTCTTCCAAACCGTTGTGACGGTCGGCAGTTCGGATTTTTCCTCACTCACGTTGGTTTTGAGACGCAATTCGTTACCGTGCGCCAGGCCGCGCAAATGATAAACAACCGTCCAGCGAGGGTCTTCGCCGTAATTGTCCACACTGCTGATGTCCGTGAGATAATCGAAACCCAGCTCCGTTTTGGCAAAGTCACAGATTTCAACGATGCGGTCGGCGTCGCTGACTCGAAGGGTGATTTCGCCGCGAAACTCCGCCGGTTCGGAGATTAAATCACCGAACTTCGTTTTCAATTTCTGCGCTGTTTCCAAAGCTGTCACAATTTAAAAAGCACCAAGCACCAACATCCAAGCACCAGAGAAGCTCCCAATTTCAATCTCCAAACAGACGACGCACCAAATCCGTTCGGAATTGGGAGCTTGGAATTTCTCTGGATGTTGGGGCTTGGAGCTTGGAGCTTTCTTTTGTATCCATCTGCGTTTGGCCGTGATTAAACAATTAAGCTGCTTCCTTTTTTTTCAGATTCATCACCATGAGGTGCTCCAGCACCGGTTGGGTGCTGATTTTGTTCTGCAATTTCATCAGCGCGTCGAGCACGGCTTCCGGCCGCGGCGGGCAGCCAGACACATAAACGTCCACCGGAATGATATTGTCCACGCCCTGCAACACGGCATAGCTGCGATACATGCCGCCGGTGGAGGCACAGGCGCCCATGGCGATGACCCATTTCGGCTCGGGCATCTGGTCGTAAATGCGCTTGACGGCCATCGCCATTTTGTAGGTGACGGTGCCGGCCACGATCATGCAGTCGGACTGGCGGGGGGAGAACCGCATGACCTCGGAGCCAAACCGCGATATATCAAACCGGCTGGCGCCGACGGCCATCAATTCGATGGCGCAACAAGCCAGCCCCATCGGCATCGGCCAGACGGAATTTTTGCGAAACCAGTTCAACGCCGCGTCCACGCGCGTGACGATGACGTCGCCTTCAATCTTTGTGTTGTAACCCACTTCGGTTTCGGTTCGCATAAACACAGCGCGCCCTGAACCGGGCGCCCGAACAACGTAATCGGGCCGGAAAACCGAGGCAAGTTGAATTTGTGATTTTTTTCACAAGAAGGCTTAATTTCACCCAAATTTAACAAATGCCACTTGCATCAATGTGTTATCAACTTGCGCTTGTGACCGGCGGCGGCCGGTGTAGAATCAAAAAATGCGGCGGGCGTGAATTATGAAAACTTTTGCGGAATTGAATTTCCCCGGACGGCTCATTGCCGTCGAGGGCCTCGACGGCTCGGGCAAGTCCACGCAAATTTATCTGCTCAAGCGCTGGCTGGAGGCCGAGGGCATCAAGGTCTATTTCAGCGAGTGGAACTCCTCCGAGCTCGTGAAATCCGCCACGAGCAAGGGCAAAAAGCGCGAGTTGCTGACGCCGACGACGTTCAGCCTTATTCACGCGACGGACTTTGCCGACCGATACGAACGCCACCTGCTCCCGTTGCTGCGCGCGGGCTATGTCGTGCTCTGCGACCGTTACGTTTTCACGGCGTTTGCGCGCGACGTGGTGCGCGGCTGCCCGCCCGAATGGGTGCGCGGCATTTACAGTTTCGCCGCGCAGCCCGACCTCACGTTTTTCTTCAAAGCGGATCTGGAAGTGTCGCTCAACCGCATCCTCGAGGGCCGGCCCAAATTGAAGTTTTTCGAAGCGGGCATGGATCTGCGGCTGTCGAGCGACCCGTACGAAAGTTTCCGCATCTTTCAAGGCCGCATTCTGGAGCAATACATGGCGATGAGCGCGGAATTCCATTTTGTGGTGACGGACGCCAATCAAAAGGTGGAAACGCAGCAGACCGCCGTGCGCAAACTGGTCGGGGAGCGGATTGATTTGGAACGTTTCCGCCGCCGCAGCCCGCTGCCGTTGCCGCCACCCATGCAGCGAACCAACAAGGTCGAGGAAATGGAGGAGGATTCGGCCGCATGAACACGAACATCGTCAAGCCAGTCGCCGGGCGGAACGGTCATCGCCGTTTTTACGGCCACGGCATCCCCCGCGTCCAGTTGGAAGACCTGGCGGGCAAACTGATTGTGGTCGAGGGCGCGGACGGGTCGGGCCGCTCCACGCAAATCGCGCGGTTGGTGGACTGGCTGGAAACCAGCGGCCACGCCACGGTGCAGGTCGGCCTCAAACGCTCCACGCTCGTCAGTTCCGAACTCGATAAGGCGCAGGAAGGAAACATTTTGAGTCGGACGACGTTGAGCTTGTTTTACGCGACGGATTTCGCCGACCAGTTGGAAAACATCATTTTGCCGGCGCTCAAGGCCGGACTCATCGTGCTGTCGGACCGTTACATTTACACGCTCATGGCGCGCGACATGGTGCGCGGCATGGACGAAGCGTGGCTGAAAAATCTTTACGGCATCGCGCTGGAACCGGACGCGGTTTTCTATCTCGAAGTCGGGGCCGAGGAACTGGTGCAGCGGAACCTTTCCAAAAAGGCGGCGCTGGATTACTGGGAAAGTGGCATGGACCTCGGCCTGTCACGCGACATGTTCGACAGCTTCCTGAAATACCAGATGGCCATGCAGGCCGTGTTCCGCCAATTGCAGAGTACCTACGGCTTTACCATCGTGGACGGCAATCGCTCCGTGGAAACGATCACGGAGGCGTTGTGGGGGGAAATCCGCGCGTTGCTCGCGGAAAAATAGAAAACCTCAAAGGCCCGACGGCGGAACATTCGTGGCCGAATCGGGCGGCGTGTTAATCGGTGGCAACGCAGCGGGAGCGTTCGTGGGCGCCGGCGGCCGGCGCGGGGAAAGCTGTTTCATCAATTCTTCAAACTGCTTCTTTTGCTCCGGCGTCAACACCGCGCGAATGCGCTGGCGAACCTCCTGCATGACCCCGCGAAACTGCGGCGAGACGAGCTTCCAAAGATCGCGGTTGCGCTCCTGGCCGTCGGCGATGATTTTTCCGATTTTCTCGCGCTGTTCCGGCGTCAGGTGCAAAACGGCGTCCAGTTGTTCGACAAACTGCTGGTTCAGCATTTGCGGGCGCGGCAGTTGCAATTCCTGGGAATCGGGCCGGTCATGGCGCGGCGCGGCGAATGGCCGGTGGATTCCCGGGTGCGCGCGTTCCACGTAATTGACAAGCAACCCGCCCGTCACGACGCCACAGCCGAAAATCACCACGGTGGCCAGAATGATTTTCCAGGAATTCACTGTGCCTGATCGCTTTGGTCCACTGAAGCCAGCAGCGTGTTCTCAAAATTCTGCGCGAGGTCGGTGGAATTGGATGAGACCGTCGAGTTCAAGAAGACCCACGCGCCAAGCAACAACGCAATCGCGGCGGAGGAGGCAGCCGCCTGCCAAAGCCGACGCGTCCACAAAACCCACTTGTCCGCGACCGGGCGCGACGCGAGCAATGCCATCACGCGTTTTTCAAAGGCGTAAGGCACGCGATCATCCGGCACTTCGGCGCGGGCGGCAATGAGCAATTTCTTTTGCAGTTCGGCGATGTTCATACTGACCCGAACTATCAGACGAGTGGTCGCGGCACCGGGTTACAGATACTTCTCCGTCGCCATTGTCATGAGAATTTTCCGCATTTCTGCGCGCGCCCGGAACGCGCGCACCTTCACCAGCGGCACCGACCAGCCGGTGAGTTGGGCGATTTCCCTGACCGAACGGTCCTCAATTTCCAGCAACGTGATGACCAACCGCGCTGGCGGTGAAAGTTTTTCGAGCACGCGTCCGACGAGCAATTTTGCGGCGTCGGCGATTTCAGCGGCGGTATCGGGTTGGGTGACAAAACGTTCCAGCCAATCGGTTTCCGGCCTGGTCAAATCCGAAAACGCCGACTCCCGATTGCGCTGATGGCCGCGTAAAAAATCGTAGCACGTCCGCACTGTCAGGCGCATCAGCCAGTGCTCAAACGGTGCTTCGCCGCGAAAGCTGTTGAGTTTTTCGAATGCTTTGAGCCAGACCTCCTGGGCAATGTCCTCAACCTCGCTTTCGCGGCGGGCGTAACGGCGGGCGGTGGCGAAGACGCGCGGCGAATACTTTTGAACCAGCGGCTCGAAGCTCGCGGCGTCCCCCCGCAAAACCGCGGCAATCAAGTCCGCCTCAGTCCGTTCCATGTCGCGATTATGCCGGGTGTTTCGTCCCGGCTAAAGGCCAAAGCCGTTCGGGCTGACACGCTCAAGGCTTTGTGATGTGCAGCGCCGCCTCGAGGTCGCGGGAGAACTGCGAAATGGACGCGGTGATTTTGCCCGGCTGCTCGATCAGGGTGCTCCACATGTTCCCGGCGCATTCCGGGCGGCGTTGAATCAACTCGACCGCCGCCGTCATCAGCGACAGGTTGTTATTCACGTCGTGGCGCAGGTCGGCGAGTTTTTGGTTCAACTCGCGTATGTGCCCTGCGCTCAAGGTGACGGATTCGTTCGGCAAAGGCATTCCGCAAGATGCCCACAGCGGGGCGCGAAAGCAAGCCGGTTTCGACAATAGTTGTCAAGTTTTCAGCAAAATCCGCGGCGTGGCGTGGTGAGCCTCACCGACGACTTGCTTTTTACAAACGTTGGCGTTACAACCACGACTGTGAATAATTGTTTGGTATTGAACGCAGCGATTGGGTTGCTGCGTTCGCCATATTTGACGCCGCCTGTCATCGGGCAGGCCGCCTGATTCCAGAACGATTCGAAGAGAAGGAACAACTATATGTTCATCCGATTACTCCAGAAGATAGTGGCGCAAGACAGGCATCGCAGTTGTAACCGATGCTATCAATGGGCCGGCGAGCGTGTTGCCCAACTCAGGCCACAAGCCCTGGTTGACGTCGGGTGTGCCGACGGAGCTTTCCTCTTTCGACATCTCAACTATATGCCCCGGCTGTTTTGTGGGATTGAGGCCGATCCCGAGCCAAGGCGCAAGGCGGAAGATCGGGGTCTGAAGGTGATTGGGATGGACCTGAATGGTGTTTGGCCGTACGACGACAACCAGTTTGATGTGGTTCATTGTGCGCAAGTGATTGAGCACTTGCATAACACTCGTTTATTTGCCCAGGAAACATTTCGTGTACTCAAGCCTGGCGGTACCGCAGTGATAACCTCTGAGAATCTGACAAGCTTCCTGAACACAGCTGCGATGCTTTTAGGTTACACCCCCTTCACCCTGATGAAAGTGTGCGGCTGGTATCTGGGCAACCCTTTGGGTTTGCATTATCGCGAGGAGGAGGAGAGGAGCGTGCCAATCACTCACCCGGCGTTCTCCGGTGTGACAGGGCACATTCGCGCCCTATCCGTGTTGCAGGCCAAGGAACTCTTCGAGAAAATCGGGTTTGAGGCGCACGTCCGCTCCATCGGGTTGATGCCGATTCCAGACCGATTGGGAGAGCATCTTGAAAGACTCATGCCCCGGCGTGGGCACTTTTTACTTATCGATGCCCGAAAGCCGTTGGCCGCAGCGCCGAAGTGAGCTTTCCGCATCCTTCCGAATGCTTCCGACGGGTTCGGAAAGCTCATTGAATTCCGCAGCCTTGACCTTTTCCTCGGCGATCGCCAGTTCCACGTTCTGCGGCGTGATGTCACTTGCCGGCCTGCGCCCCCGCTGGCGCAACCACTTGCGGTCAACCGGGTGATACATGGTGCAGCCGGAACACACCTCCGGACGCTTGCCGGCAAAAAACCCTTTGATGATTTCCCATGTGCGGTCGCTTTTCGATATTTCCTCCATCGTCTGTTCGCGAATGTTCCCGACCACCAGATCGTCCACGTCTGTCCGATTGAATCGGCAGCCGCACAACCGCACGGCCCCGTTGTGCCTGATGGAAAAACCAAACAGGGCGATGCACGGCACATGGATTTTTGGGGGCTTGGGGCGCAGGCGCATGAATCCGGTCATATCCTCCTTGACGATGGCTCCGCCCCAATTGTCGTAATCCACGGTGAAATTCACACGCACCTTCCGGGATAGATAGGGTTTGATGCTTTCCCGGAAATCCTTGGAACGAACGATGGCACTGGGCCGCTGGGCATTCCTGAATCGAATCGCAATGCTTACCGGCTCGCCCTGGGCACGGTTGTAATCCAGCAGGTTTCTCACGCCGGAAATGACATCGTCGTATTTTTTGACGCCATAGACTTTTTCGTAAATCTCCCGGTTGGTTCCTTCGGTGCTGATGTAAATGCAGCTCATTCCGGAATCCACCAGTCGTTTATAAGTTTCGTTGCGATTCATCAAAATGGCGTTGGTCGTCAGGCTGACGTTTTTGATTCCCGACCGGATGGCGTAATGAATTTTTTCCAGCAAACCCGGGTCCACCAGCGGGTCTCCCACTACGGGGGTCAAATCCAAATCCTTACCGCCGGCCAGCAACCATTCATCCACCGCCTTTGCGAACACCTCGAACGACATGACCCCCTGTTGGAGAGTCTTGCCTGAAACGGCCTTGGGATATGCGCAAAAGGTGCACTTGGCGTTGCAGATATTGGTGACCCCGGTGACCAACGTGGACGAGGGCACAAGATGCCGGTGCGGCCACAATTCCTCCGGGGTGACGCGATTCAACGCGATTCGCCAGCCACGGAACCGCGCCGACGCCCACTTGACGTGGTAGGCCAATGTATAAACCGTGTCCGCCACTACGCCGTTCGTGTGGACAAAGTGGTAAATTGAAACAGCCAGCTTATTCAAACATTGTGAATGTAAGCATTAGCATTAATGTTGTCAATATAAAAGCCATCATTCCCCGACATTTTATTCTCTCGATCCCCGGGAGTTCATCACCGGTTGACAAAATCATTGGCAGACTTCCCGCCGTTTGTTAATTTGAATCAAAGCCGGAATTATGAAGTGTTGGATTCCTATCGCGATCGCCGGGTTGATGCTCGGCGCGGCGGCCACCCGGGCCGCGCAAGTCGGGCTGATTACAATTGACGGCGCAATCGGCCCGGCCACCGCCAGTTACATCTCCCGCGCCATTGACACGGCGGCGGCGCAAAATGATGAGTGCCTCATCATCCAGCTCGACACCCCCGGTGGTCTGGTTGATTCCGCCGCGCAAATTGTCCAGGCGTTTTACGATTCGAAGGTGCCCATCGTTGTTTACGTGGCTCCGGCGCCGGCCCGGGCGGGCAGCGCGGGCGTGTTCATCACCCTGGCGGCGGACATCGCAGCGATGGCGCCGCACACACGCATCGGGGCCGCGCATCCGGTTGAACTCGGCGCCAGCGGCAGCGTTGAACAGACCGACGACGTGATGAAAAAGAAGCTGGAAAACGACACCTCCACTTTCGCGAAGTCCATCGCTGACAAACGGCAGCGCAATGCTGAATGGGCCAGGTCCGCCGTACTGGAAAGCGCCTCCATCACGGCGGAAGAAGCGCTCGCCACGAATGTCATTGATCTCATCGCCGATGACGTGCCGGATTTGCTCGGCCAAATTGACGGGCGCGCTGTCGGCGACAAGACGCTGCACACTGCCGGTGCCAAAATAATCGAAATCCCCATGAACGCGTGGGAGCGGTTTTCCCAACTGTTCCTGCGGCCGGAAGTCATGTTCATCCTGATGCTGGTGGTGATTTACGGGTTCATCGGCGAGTTGAGCCAGCCGGGCGCCATCCTCCCGGGAGTCGCCGGCGCCATCGCCCTCCTCCTCGTGCTTTACATGTCGTCCATCCTGCCCGTCAACGTTACCGGCATCGTGCTGATCGGGCTGGCGATTACGTTGTTCGTCGTGGACATTTTTGCGCCGACGCACGGCGTGTTGACCGCGGGCGGCATTGTGTCCTTTTTCCTCGGCGCGATGATGCTGTTCAGCCAGGCCGGGCCGGGCTTCAGATTGTCCCCCGCCTACATAATTCCGGCGACGCTCCTCACGGCGGCGTTTTTCATTTTCGTCGTCGGCAAGGGAATTCGCGCCCAGTTCAGACCCGTCCAATCCGGCAAGGAAACGATGCTCGGCCAGACGGTGAAAGCGCTCTCGCGGATTGACTCGCAGGGCGGCAAGGTGTTTATCGAGGGCGAAAACTGGAATGCGGTCAGCGAAACAACCGTCGAAGCCGGACAGCCGGTCGAAGTCACCGGCATCGCAGGCCTGACGTTGAAAGTAAAACCCAAAACATAGAAACGGAGAAAATTATGGACCAACTCATCGGTGCACTGATTAAATTCTTTGGCGCGCTCGGCCCGGTCGTGATCGTTGTCGTGGTGCTGGCAATTTTTATTTTGCCGCAGGCGATGCGCATCCTGCGCGAATACGAACGCGGCGTCATTTTCCGGCTCGGCAAACTGCTCCGCGCGAAGGGGCCGGGACTGATCTTCCTCATTCCCATCGTGGACAAAATGGTACGGATGGATTTGCGCGTCGTGACCATTGACGTTTCCAAGCAGGAAATCATGACCAAGGACAACGTGCCCGCCACGGTGGACGCGGTGGTTTATTTCCGCGTCATCAACCCGACCGACGCGGTGATAAAGGTGGAGAATTTCTGGAAAGCAACTTCGCTCATCTCGCAGACGACGCTGCGTAGCGTGCTGGGGCAGTCGCCGCTGGATGACCTGCTTTCGCAACGCGACATCATTAACCAGAAGTTGCAGGAAATCATTGATCGCCAGACCGAGCCGTGGGGCATCAAGGTCACCGCCGTCGAGGTGAAGGACGTGGCATTGCCTGACAGCATGAAGCGCGCAATGGCCAAGCAGGCCGAAGCCGAACGTGAACGTCGCGCGAAGATCGTGAATGCCGAAGGCGAATTCCAAGCCGCCGAGAAAATGGTGCAGGCCGCCTCCTTGATCAGTAAGGAACCGATTGCACTGCAATTGCGCTATCTCCAGACCATGCGCGAAATGGCCAGCGAACATAACACCACCACCTTCCTGCCGCTCCCGATTGACTTGTTCAGCGCATTTTTGAAGAAATAGAAGACCATGACGGTGATTCCTCAACAGGTTCGCGCCGAAAGCGTCTGCTTCGCCGGCGGCGTGATTCACGTCCGCCTCGACGACGGGCGCGAAATCAGTCTGCCGCTCAACGAGGTGTTGTGGTTGAAATGGCTGGCGAAAGCCACGCCCAAACAACGCGCGAACTGGACGATAAAGCCAGGCGGCTTTGCCATTTATTGGCCCGACCTCGACGATGGCATTGAAGTCTGTCATCTGCTGGATTCCGCGCCGGTGACTGCTAATTGACTTGTTCGGTTTTTTGAAAAGCAGTCAAAGCCCGGGCGAACTTGCGGGAATTGAAATTCATCTCATGCCTCTTTACGAATACGAGTTGTGCGAAGGCGATTGCAAGGTGTGTGGCGGGAAGTTCACGCTGCGCCGGCCCTTGAGCGCGCCGGAGTTGACGAAATGTCCGGCCTGCAAAAAGCCGGTGCGCAAAATCATTTCCACCTTCAATTCCCCGCAAAAGCTCAAACCGCTCTCCATCTCAGACGCCAAAAAGGCCGGGTTCACCGTCCTCAAACGGCTCGGCAAAGGTGAATATGAGAAGCAGTAAGTTGGTTGAGGGCTGAAAGTTGAAGGTTGAAAGCCCGATCCTGGCCGGGCGTGTTGCCCCATAAACTCAAGTAGTTTGGCGGATTTTGAATTCAACTTTGACGCGGAGTGTCTATTACATTAGCGTATAAACCTGAACAATGAGTTTTCGTCCGGCAAATTTCAGAATGTCGTTGTTGGCCGGTGCGTTATCGGCGGTGCTCTTGTCCGCCGCGGCGCAGAATGGCTCGCCGCCGGCGAGCAAGCCCATCATCTTTTCCGCGCCCGCGGGGGACAATGGCGCATCCAATGCGCCGTCGCTTGCGCCACGATTTTCAGACCGGCCGAATTTCGCCAATGAGTTGCAGGCGCCGGTGTCGGTTTTCGACGCTCAAAGTCCGTCACTCCCGTCACCCGTTCCCTCAGGCGCGCCCAAGCTTTCGCGCGCCGAGGCACAGCGACTGCAAAGAATGCAGGACGAGCGTGAAAACTGGGCGCTGATGACGCCGGAGGAAATACTTGGGGTGGACACGTCCAGGAACACCCTCCGGACACCGGAGCAGGCAGCCGCCGATAATCAAGAAAATCTGACCGTCGTTGAACGTTTTTTAGAGCGGCAACGGCAATCGCATACGGCGGTCACCAATAAATACGACAGCGACAATTCCCCGTTGGGCCGGGATTTTTCGCGGCACCAGGGCGGCTTGACAAACGGGAGCCCATTCAATCCTGCGCGCATCGGGTTGCCGACCGCGGCGCAAATTTTGGATCGGGTTTTCAACGACGCGCCGGCCACCAACCGGTTGGCGGGACAAAACGGAAACGGAAGCGCGGGCTGGTTCCAATCGCTCGGCCTGCCCCCGCAACCGGCAGCGCCGACGCCAGAACAACTGGCGGAGCGGGAGCGGTTCAAACAATTGCTGGATCCGGGTTCGTACTCCGACACGCCGGCAAAGTCCGCCCCGGGCGGCGAATTCCTTTCCTCGCTGCAACCGTTGTCGGACACGACACCCAATCAAACGCCGACGGTGAATCCGGCAGGAGCTTCGTTCGCGCCATTGAGCAGCGGGATTGGCAGGCCAGCGGGATTGACGCCCTTGCCGGGCATAACCGGCCCTACCAACTGGCAATCGTTCGCCGCACCCCCGGCCTGGGCGCCGCAACCGCCTCCGTGGTTGTCGCAGATGCCGCAGCCCTTCACCATGCCGCAGCGGAAGTTCTGAACGCGGTCAGTGCATGGAGGTAATCAACAGCACCTGCTCTAAAGTGGAGATGCCATCGCGGGCACGGTCGAGGGCCACCATGCGGAGGGTGCGCATGCCCTGGCTGATGGCGACCTTGCCCATCTCACGGCTGCTGGCGCGGGCGATGACGAGCTTGCGAATCTGGTCGGTGATGGTCATGGCCTCGATGATCGCGAAGCGACCGGCATAACCGGAGTTTTTGCAGCGCTCGCAGCCGCGTCCACGGTAAAGTTGCACCCCATTGAACATCGAGATGTCGATGCCAAGATCTTCAAACATTTTTGGCGGATAAGTCACCGGCTCGCGGCAATGCGAACAAATGCGGCGCATGAGGCGCTGGGCGCAGGCGAGAATCACCGAGGAGGAGATAAGGAAGGGCGCAATGCCCATGTCGTCCAGGCGCGCGATGGCGCCGGGGGCGTCGTTGCAGTGCAGCGTGCTCAGCACCTGGTGTCCGGTGAGCGCGGCTTCGATGGCAATCTCCGCGGTCTCGGTGTCGCGGATTTCACCGATCATGATGATGTCCGGGTCCTGGCGCAGGATGGAGCGCAGCGCATTGGCAAAAGTGAGGCCGATTTCCTTTTTGGTCGGGACCTGGTTGATGCCGGGGACTTGATATTCCACCGGGTCTTCGACGGTGACGATATTGTAAGCCGGATCGTTCAGCTCGTTGAGCGCGGAATAAAGGGTGGTGGTCTTTCCCGAACCGGTCGGCCCCGTGACCAGAATAAGTCCATGCGGCGCGTCAATGGCCGCCTTGAACTGCTTGAACGTATCGGGATCCAAACCGAGTTTGTCAATGCTCGCGGAGAGAGTGGTCTTATCGAGGACGCGAAGAACGATTTTCTCGCCGTGAACGGTGGGCAGCACGGAAACGCGCAGGTCATAATCCCTGCCACTGACCTTGACCCGCATGCGACCATCCTGCGGCAGGCGGCGCTCGGCGATGTCCAGGCTGCTCATGATTTTGAAGCGCGAGGCCAGCGCCAATTGCAGTTGTTTGGGCGGCGGCGTAGCGTCCAGCAGCGCGCCGTCAACGCGATAACGCAACCGCATCGTCTTCTCGAAGGGCTCCAGATGCACGTCGCTGGCACGGTCTTTGATGGCCTGGACAATGATGAGGTTCGCGAGCTTGATGACGGGCACCTCTTCGCTGGAAGCGGCAAGCTTGTCGAGGTTGACCTCTTCGCGGGCTTCCCGGACGGTTTCGATGCTGTCTGCGTCTGCGTCCTCCTCGCTTTGTTTCTGGGCGTCCTGAATGATGTCTTCCATCGAGCCGCTTTTGGCGGCGTCCAGGGCGTTGAGTTTGTCAATGATGGCTTTTTCGGACGCGATCAGCGGCGTGATTTCGAGCTTGGTCATGCGCTTCACGTCGTCCAGGGCGAGGACGTTCAGGGGGTCGGCCATCGCAAGGAATAATTTGTTTTCCAGCCTCGAAATGGGGAGGACCTTGTGGTTGTGCGCCGTGTCATGCGGCAGCAGTTCAACGATCTCCGGCAGAATGTTCACGCGGGTGACATTGATCGGCAGGACATTGAGCACTCGCCCCATTGAAACCGACAGGTCCTGTTCGCTGACATAGGCCTTGTCAACGATAAGCTTGACGAGGCGCGCGCCTTCCTTTTTTTGCTGTTCGAGCAGTTCCTGCACTTGGGTCGCGGTCAACAGGCCGTCCTCGACGAGGGCGTCGGCGATGCGTTCTCCGAATGATTTGACCTTGGCCATGCTTAACGGAACGCTTTGCGGAGGTTTGTAATCAATTCCGACGGTGCGGCCAGATACCACAACAGCCGGTGTGAAGTGGCTTCAGCCAGGTCCTTGGCCGCCTGCTGGTTGAACGGGTTGGCCGTCGCCACCAGAATCGCCTTGCTCATCCGGTCAAACGGCAGCACGCACCAGCGCCGGCACACTTCCGCCGGAAAACCGCGCGTCAAGTCAATGTCCACGTCATAACGGTCCAGCGGCATGAACGCCGTGCGCGCCTTGTCGGTCAGCAACTTGAGTGATTTTTCAATGTGGAAAAGGTTTTTTTCATGCAGCATGTGGATGAACGGTTCGCACACGTCCGCCGGTGATGCCATCAAGTCCGGCGCGCGCCAGCACAAATCAAAATCGCCCGCGCTGATGAGCTTGCTGTCAACGAAAACCTTTTGCATCGCCTGGCGGCCATCATTGATCTCCACCGCCTCTGGCGAGCGCGCCTTTTTGCGCAGTTTCGTCTCTTCCGCCGGAGCCGCCAGCGCCACCGGCTCCGCGCCCGCCGCCTCCACCGTCACGTTGCTGGCCTTGTCTTCAATTTGCTTGAGCGCGGCCTGCACGTCCGCGTCGTCCGGGCGGCGTTGCAACACCATCTCGTATTCCAAAATCGCCGACGAGAGCTGGCCTTGCTGCATGTACGCCTGCGCAATCCGCTTGGACGTGTTGATCAAGTCCTGCTCGCGGCCCAGCTTCGAGTAAGCCTCCTTGAGAATTTCCAGCGATTGGCAATCGTTTGGCTGCGATTGCACAATAACCTCAAACATCTCAATCGTTTGCAACAATTGAGCTTCTTCGCCCTGAGTTTGTGTCAGCGTTGTCATGACGTTGGATTCCCCTGCGTGGGGTATAAACAGCAATCTCCGCGCCATTTTTATGCGCTTTTTCCTGCAAAGCAGCGTTGCTTTCCGTCGGCGTCTGCGGAATCGTAACGCCATCCGGTGGACGACGCCGGAGTTAAAATGGCGCAACTGACACCCGTCATGGAACCGGCGACCGGCGAACGCCTCCTGCGCTTCGTCGGCGACCGCGTTCGTTTCTCTGTGCGGGGCGCGGGCGCGGCCTCCGCCCTGCTCCGCACCAATCTCGGCCGCGCT
>Ga0181523_10002083_pt1 | contig 20108 bp, 13 predicted proteins | sample PEATcosm2014_Bin_43_FD_119752 | JGI IMG/M metagenome (GOLD analysis project Ga0181523, IMG submission 119752) | Peatland microbial communities from MTU Mesocosm Facility, Houghton, MI, USA - PEATcosm2014_Bin05_30_metaG | ecosystem: Environmental > Terrestrial > Soil > Wetlands > Peat | place... | reverse complement strand
GCCGATCTAGCGACCAACGACCATCGCTCACCGCTGTTCGGCGCCGGAAATGCCGGCGTGATTGCGCGCGACGGCCGTTTGTTCCGCCGCGACGACGAGAGCCGCAGCGAAAGCTACGCCGACATCCTCGGCCGTGCCGGGCTCGCGGCGATCGAGGGTCAGGGAAGCGGGGCGGCCAATCCGGCCGCGCAATCGACCTACGCCATGCATGCCCACGGGGCCGTGTTCGCCGAGGTCAAGGTTGATCCCGATCTGGGACAGATGCGCGTTACCCGGTTGGTCGGCGCCTTCGCTGCCGGACGGATCATCAATCCTCGTTTGGTGGGCAGCCAGCTCTGCGGCGGAATGATTTGGGGCGTATCGTTCGCACTGCACGAGCACGCCGTCATGGACCCGCGGTCCGGCCGTCCGATGAACCCCAATTTGGCCGAGTACCATATTCCCGTGAACGCCGATGTGCCCTCGGTCGTAGCGATCCTTGTCGAGGAACACGATCCACACGTGAATGCCCTCGGCATCAAAGGCGTCGGTGAAATTGGAATCACCGGCACGGCAGGTGCGGTCGCAAATGCTGTCTGGCACGCGATCGGAATCCGCGTGCGCAAATTCCCGATAACACTTGATCGTTTGATCGAGGCTCAATCGTGAAGCCAGCACACGTTAGCTTCGATCGGCGTAGCACCAAACTACGAATCTGGGGGTCAGGAGTTCGAATCTCTTCGGGCGCGCCATAGTGGATTTTGTTTCCGCCAAGCGGAGGTTCGAATCCTCCCGCCCCAGCCAGCCAGTGCAGTCTCTGTAGGACATATCCAATTTATCGGAAGACGGCCGAAACTTCCGCGCCTTAAAGGGCGCTTGCGCGTCTATGCGGCCAGAAACAACGCTCATCGCTGTACGTATTTGCCATATTTGGCCGGCAGTCTCCGGTCGCAAATTTTGAATTCCGGATCTCGGTAAAGGAGACTTGGTTCGCGCGTATGGAGACCCGTTCGAATTGCTCCGCGCAGCAACAATTGGCTACCAACTCGTCGCAACTACGCTCATCCTATGTATTCCATCTCCGGAAGAGAGATTTTAGCCAGCGCCGGATCCGCTGCAGAATTCCCGGCGGGTAGAGAGCGTCGTAATAGGCTTGCCGACGCTTGTGCTCCTGGCGCCGCCCCGCGCGGATTTGCTTCTCGGTCCACTTGCCGACCCATCTCACTCTACCGCCCTTAATCAAATAGTGGGATTGGCACGCCTGTTGCCAATTCCCGATCGAAGGGGAAAGCGTCGGACCACCCGCGGTATCGGTGAACGTCCATTCGGTGGAGCCAAGCGGCGTTCGGATTTTAGCGCCGCAACCGCACGCGCAAAGGTGTTGGGCGGTTCGATACTGCTCAGAGACGTACAGCACGCCCGGCTCAAGAGTGTCCGGCATGAAGCGCACGCGACGCAGGATGAAGTTACTGGTTTTCATCAAGCTTGGTTTTGGAGCCGGTTTTCAGATCGGTGACGTCGAACACCAAATGATAGTGCGGGAGTTGTTCGAAATAAAAGCCCCGCATCTGCTTGTATCGCATGACCGCGAGCGCCGCATTGAGCGCGTTTAGCTCTGCGATCTGGATTCCCGTGTGGTAGATATCATCAGGAGCGTCTTGGAGTTCGACGATTCCCTTGTCGCGGACACGTGCGCCGTCTTCCGGCGAAAAGTAGGTCATTCGCATCATACCGGCGAGACGTTCGTCCCGCCGGTGCAGGCCCATGCCAACGTCGATGAAGGGAATGCGCTTCGCGAGCAGCAGTTCGACAATCTCGGCGCGGGCGAGGCCCTTGTCGACACACACGAAGGCAAAGGTCAGACCGGCGAAATCCTTGGCCGTGGAGCGATCTATGTATTTTGGTTCAATCAGCAGCCCTGTGCGGAAATTGTCGTAACGCTTCCGATAGACCTCGGCCTTCTTCGTGCCGTACTCCGCTTCTTCGACCCGGCCCGGCGAGCGGTACGCCGTGTGGATGTGGAAGTCGTCGCCGTCGTAAGCGCGGAGTTCGCGCACCGGCGTTTTCACGAGAAAATCGAGAAGGTACGCGCCGGTGCCACCGAGGCCGATAATGGCGACAACTTCGTCTTTGAACTTGGCGGCAAGGTCCATGATCTCAGCACGGCTTGTAAGGGTGTCCTGGAATTTAAAGACGGAGTCAGATGGCGCAGACTCGACAATGCGGAATGTGTAGGGGGAGGCGCCTTTCTCTTTGGCGGGGCCCGAGATGAGGCCGGCGTAGCTATGGATTTTGTCGAAGAAGTCGTCATAGGCGACCATCGCACCACTGACTTTGCGCTTGTTAGAAAAGGAGCGCTCAACGACGACGTCCTTCGCGGCATCGCTCAGGGCGAGCTTGTGCGGGCGGTCGGAGAGGTTCGGCACCGGCTTGCCGTCGAGGCCATAGGGTGAGCCTCCGGCAAACAAGACCTGGTGATTGTCCTGGGTGACTTTTTCGGGGGTCACGTGCACCAGCTTCGCGACGATCGCACCCCATTTCACTTCACCCGCGCTACCGAGATACGGGATGTCGCGCACGATCAGATAATTGCTGTCGAACGCGACGGCGTAGCCCTTCTCGACCAGCCGCCGGAGATCGTCGTTATGACTGACCAGTTTCTGAGACATTGAACCACATGTCCTCTTTCACTTTGACCTTTTCGCCGGGGAGAAGCAGACCCTCCGGATTGCGCGGGGGACCGTCGCCGTATTTGACGGCGTAGGTCTTCCCGTTCGGGTAGTCCTTGATTTCGAGCTTCACGACCTGGTCGAAGGAGATCAGCTGATCCTCGGGCCAGCGGTGCGGCTTGCCCTCGACGATGATGGTCACGACCTTTTCGCTGTAAAAGTGCTCATTTTCCTTCAGATGAATTTCGGTCAAGTCGCGACGGATAAGACCGTCCTTGCGGTCGCCGTGCGTTTCGCGAAAAAGATCACGGTCCTCGCCGAGTTCGGCAAGCTTGTAGAGCGCTTGACCGGTGGTCGGATTAGGAGACTTGAGCGACTCGCTGTTAAAGCGAATTGGAATTTCGTGCATGACCTCAATTCCTTTCTCGGCGCGCTATAGCCCGCAAGCCCGTTTGGTCATCCGTATCTGCCAGCGTGCCCATCGGCACTCCGCTGCGTTGACCGAGTCAAACACAGCTTAGCACGGGCCGACCAAATTTGCCAACATAGAAGCACAAACTTATGTGCGTTAAGATCACAATTGTGATTGAAGTTGACATTTATCGCGGCGAGTCCATAAACAACACGATGAATATCGCGGCGAGTCCATAAACAACACAATGAATCCCGAATCACTGTATCGTCACATCGGTTCCCTGATCCGGGACCGCCGAAAGCGCCTCAAGCCCCGCCTGACGCAGGAAAAACTAGCCGGCCGGATCGGCATTTCCCGCGCGTCGCTGGCGAACATAGAAACGGGCCGCCAGACGATACCGGTGCACCAGCTCTATGCTTTCGCGGAAGCACTTCAGCTTTCGCCGACTGATTTTATGCCGACGTCCAATGACGCAAGCGGCCGCGCGATCTCGGATGATATGCTGCCCGACAATCTTAACCCGCAGCAAAAGGAACAAATTGCTCGCCTGCTTAGCGAAGCGCCGGGCGAGCCGAGCAGTGAGGAAGGGGGAAACCGTGGCAGGCAAACGAAACGTTGATTACAAGGCCCGCGTGGAAGAACTTTTAACTAGGTTCGCGGTCCGCGGGGCGCCCGTTCCGGTTGACAGAATAGCGAAGGGTCTCGGCGCACAGTTACGTTATTCCCCGCTCGACGAAGAACTCTCGGGGATGATTTACATTAGCGGCGACACACCGATCATTGGCGTCAACGCGCTACATCCACCGTACCGCCAAAGATTTTCCATCGCGCACGAAACCGCTCACCTCGTTCTGCATAGGTCTCTGATTTCCGGGAAAGTGCACGTCGATAAGGAGTTTCAGGTTTCTCTAGTCCGACTCAACCGGGATCAGGTATCGGCCCTAGGCACGGATAAAATAGAAATAGAGGCGAATCAGTTTGCAGCCGAATTATTGATGCCGCGCGCGTGGTTCGAAGCGGCGCTCGCCAGCAAGCACTTTGACATCGACAACGAAAGCCCCCTTAACGACCTCTCGAAGAAGTTTCGCGTGAGCCGCCAGGCCATCGATTACCGCATCAGGAATTTAGACTTAACGAAATGAAGTCGCGCCGGAGACGCTATGGGGTTCGTATTTTACGATACCGAGACGACGGGAATCGACGCCGCGTTCGACCAGATTCTGCAATTCGCGGCCATACGCACGGATCCCGAACTCAACGAGCTTGAACGTTTTGAAATACGATGCCGGCTGTCGCCCCACATCGTTCCGGCGCCCGGCGCCTTGCGCATCACGAAAGTTGTTGCCGCGCAATTGTCCGACGCATCCCTTCATTCGCATTACGAGATGGTTTGCGCCATTCGCGCCAGGCTGCTGGCCTGGTCCCCTGCGATTTTTGTCGGCTACAACTCGCTCCACTTCGACGAACATCTTTTGCGGCAGGCATTCTACAAGAGCCTGCACCCTCCTTATTTGACGAACAGGGACGGAAACACGCGGTCGGACGCCATGCGGATCGTGCAGGCGGCATCGCTGTTCGCCCCCGGAGTCTTGACGTTTCCGCCTGGACCGGAGGGTCAGCCGGCGTTTAAGCTCGATCTGGTCGCCCCACTAAACGGTTTCGTTCACGCGCGTGCGCACGACGCAATCGCCGACGTCGAGGCGACGATTTTTCTTTGCCGCATTCTTATGGAAAAGGCGCCCGAGCTTTGGTCGTCCTTCATGCAATTCAGTCAAAAGGCAGTCGTCGCCGACCACGTTTCGACGGAGCCAGTTTTTTGCCTTTCCGATTTTTATTTCGGAAATCCTTATTCCTGGGTCGTCACGGTCATCGGCTCCAATTCAAAGAACAATTCGGAGTTTTACGTTTACAACCTGTCGATCGATCCGCAGACCCTGGCGGGTTTGAGCGATAACGATCTTGGCGAAAGGCTGGCCGTCTCGCCCAAACCTGTCCGGCGGCTCAAATCAAATAGCGGCCCTATCATCATGCCGGTGGAAAATGCGCCGGCGATCGCGGCGGCAGCTCAACTCGGCAACGAAGAGCTTATCAGACGAGCTGAGTTCATTCGTTCCGATGACACGTTTCGCGAACGGCTGGTCGTTGCCTACGAGGCCAGCCGCCTCGAGCTGCCGCCTTCGCCACACCTCGAACAGCAACTGTACGACGGATTCTTTTCCAAAGAAGACGAAGTCCTCATGGAACGGTTTCACGCCGTCCCCTGGGAGGATCGTCCGGCGATCGTCAGAGCCTTCACGGATTTGCGTTTGAGAAAAATCGGACGGCGTTTGATCTATTTTGAGCGCCCGGACCTTCTAGGTGACGCGGAAAGAACAAGCTACGAAAGGGCTATCGCAACTCGAATCACTAATGATGATCCCGAAATCCCGTGGCTGACGCTTTCCGCAGCTGTCGCGCTACTTGATGAACTGATTCTGGCTGCCGATCCCGAGGAGCTTGCTTTCCTCGAGGAACATCGCGCCCATCTTGCCGAGCGCTCGCAAAGGGCAGCACATACACTTTCGGCACCTCTGAACGCATGATGACAGCTAAGCAAGGCAACGAAGGGCTAAGGGCCAAAGCAGATGTGCTTTCAAACCTCAAGGCGACGTAAGCGCGCTTAGGTGGCTCTTCAGCACATAACTTCAGATTATGCGGCGATACATTCATGGGCAGCAGCAGCTCTTAGCTACGCAACGCCAATTGTAGCCTTCCTTCCCCCGGCCCCCTTGGCTCGCAACCGCAAACCTGCAGTTCAAGGATTGCTATTTGACGCATTCAAAATAGAATTGAGACGAGGCAACCAACTTCAACGCTAGCTCCCCGCTTACTCGCCGTGCTCGGCAACTCGAAACGGTGACACTACAATCCGTGGACTATCACCGCTCATTCCGACCATCTCACGACTTTCTAGTCCTGCCCTGGCTCTCTCGTAATCAAAGTCGGCGGGGGTAGACCCATGTCCGCATAGATTTTTTGGAGCTTCCGCCAGGCAAGATCCAGCATGGGCTTAGCGTGTTCTACGCTGTAGCTATAATCATCGTTCGTTGGGTTAGTTTTAACGACAAGGCAATGCTCGCCCTTAGCGATAATACGACCCGAATCACGCCGGCATTTGCGCTGACGTTGAGCTACTTCGACGGAAACATGGACCAAGATGTCGCGGATTTTTGGCATTATCTTACAAGGCCCTTCTTTATCGTATCACGCACTTGATCGCCGATAGTATCCAAGGCTGCGAGCGCGTCTTCATGCTGATCTGCGTTAGGCTCTTTGCGCTGCCCGGCTTTGATTCCGAGATGTTCGTTGATGGATGCATTCATCATTGAGGTAATAGCCGCTCGATTGTCCCGGCCGGCAACACTCTTGACAGCCTTGCCGACTTCTCGGCCGATTGGCGAGAGGCCGAGGTCCTTCAACACACGGGCGACGACCGAATTCGTCCGTTGTGGAAGCCGTTTACGGGCCTGCACGCGCCGATTTTGCGGCTGAATTGGCAGACTCCGAATATCCGCTGCGTGGTCCTGTTGTTTAGCGCGCAGTCTCTCCCGCAGCACATCCTTACCGATGAGATCACTCAGCTTGAGACCACCACCGATCTCATGATTCAACATTTCATCGAGGACACGGTCGTCGTCCGGATCAAGAAAGGAGCGGTTGATGAACGAGCCAATGATCTCGTTGTCGACCAGTATTCTGGCGTCGAAGCGGCGCGGCTCGCCGTTCCCTTCCTCCTCATCCGTATCGTCGGCGATCAGCCATCGCTTGATCATCTCTTGATCGTCGAAGTCCAGTTCTCGGAAGTCGTCCCAGTGTGCATCCGTGTTGAGGCCAACGTGCGATACGATGAATGCGTTGTTATCCGGATGGTCAGGCTTTGCTTCCTGCACAACGCGCATCACGCGCCCCACAAACTGGATGTAGGGGGTCAGACTAGCGAAGGGCCGGAAGATCGCTGCCACGCTAAGGGGCGGATGATCGAAGCCTTCACCGAGCATCTGAACTTGGACGATGCAATCGAGGCGGCCACGGCGCAGCTCTTCGATGACCTTTGCCTGCTTGTCCTTGTCCATTTCGCTGTAGATTTCGTGCGCGCTCATCCCGCGTTCTTCGTACAGAGATCGCACTTGGCGCGCATGATCAACCGAACATGCGACTGCGATGAGCTGATGGTTGAAGCCGGTCCGCTGCCGCAGCTCCTTGAGATATTTGAGGCTGGCATCGACGATGTGCCGGTTACACTCTGGCGCGAGCGCAACGCCACGGCGGAACCACGCTTCCTCGCGAAGTTCCATGACTTCATCCAGCGTGTGACGACGCGTGTCATCTCCGTAGGTAAAATAGAGTACCGAAGGCGCAACGTTCCGAGAGTGAATCTGCTTTATGTACCCTTTGACCATCGCGCGGGTGAATGGGTACCGATAGATAACCTTTCCAACCGGCCGCGCACCATCACCGCGGAATGGTGTTGCTGTTAAGCTTATTACCTTAGCATTCGGAAATTTCTCGAAGACCTTTGTCCAGCTCTGCGCAACGTTGTGGTGGCCTTCATCCACAATGATCATATCAAAGTAGCTCGGAGGGAATTGCGGCAACCAGCGGTCAGCAGAACTTGCGAGTTGGTGAATGTTTGTCACAACAAAGTGGCTCTCGTTGCAGTCGTGCAGGTTCGCGTCAATTCCATCGAGCACAGCGCGAAACGGGCCCGACGCGAAATCGTGAAGCGCCCCGGTCCGGCGCCAGAAATTCTTCGTGTTGGAGATATCGAGCGCTTCCGCGACGCCACTGCGGATCGTCAGATTTGGCGTGATTACAAGCGTTCGGCCGCACGCAATTCCGAAAGGCAAGGTCGCGATGACGCCCGTCTTCCCGCACCCCACGGGAATTTGAAGCACGACAGGTTCGTTCGATGTCGCGAAATGATTGCGCACGGCACGGTGCGCGTCCTGCTGAGGCTCGCGCACCTTGGCGTTGGCCTCAATGTCGGCAGTCATAGTCCGGAAAAGATGGTTTTCCTGAACGGCGGACAGCTCTGCCCGCCTGTATTGGAGCCGGTATGGCTCGAGGTCCGAGCGTCTGTAGAAACGGTATCCACTTCCGGGCCGACGAACGGATTTCAGCTTATCGGCCGCGTCCCAACGGCGAAGTGTGTCACGCGATACGCCCAGATATTCCGCCGCCTGAGCGAGGGACAAAAATTCTGGATGTTCATGTATCATATGGCAAGATTATGCAACTTTATGCATTTCGTCAAGCGCCAGCCGACCATTCCTTCTGTCCTTTTCTGGCGTGTGGACGTTTTTAAGGTTCACTATTTGTTCTCTATGGGCTAACCTCCTTTAACGGTTAGATGCGCTGAATGTCACTCTGGGTCGAAGCTGATTCGTTCCGCGTATCCGACTCAATAAGAAATAAGGATGCGCGAAATGCTGTTGTTGAAAATTAAAACACTCGGAGAAGGTCTGCACCCGAGCGAAGTGTTCGTCTCGGTAGAAACCAGAGACGGACCAGAACAGGTTGCTGTCGACGCCAAGGCACTTCGAAATGGTACGCTGCCAATTGGTTGGCCCGTTGCAAAGACCGGCGATTTTTTGTTGGTCGAACTGCCGAGGCCCACTGTTAGCGGAGCGCGCCGCGTTTGGGTCAGGAAAGAGGATCTAGTACCAGACAAGATGGCTCGTAAGACAGCATGATCCTAACCGACCGCGAGATTCAGAAACTTCTAAAAGAAGGGCTGATCTCGATCGAGCCGGAACCTCCAATTGACGCATACGATTCTACAGCGGTCGATCTTACGCTTGATCCACTTATTCGAAGATTTCGAACGAATGTACCGGGCCTTATAATTGATCCAGGCGCCCCCGGTTACAAAGCCGCGGAGCTTATTCGGAGCGCGACTGATCCGTTTACGCTTACAGAACAAGGCTGGGAACTGCCGCGCGGCACATTGGTTCTTGCATGGACCAAGGAGCGTGTGGACTTAAATTTCAAAGGAAAAGTAGCCGCGCGCGTTGAGGGTAAGAGTGGACTTGCCAGAATCGGTTTAGGAATACACGTCACGGCGCCTACCATTCACGCAGGGTTTCCTGGAACTATTCAGCTTGAACTAGTGAATCACGGCCCGTTGCCAATTAAATTGCGTCCTGGAATGGCTATCTGCCAGCTAATAATTGAGACGATTAAGGGGACACCGAGCAAGGCTCACAAAAGTCAGTTTGCTGGACAAGTCGCCCGCTAAGGCTCCACTTCACGCCTCTTTCTAGATTAAGTCGCAGGGCTGTCGCTCCGCTTCTTCTACAGCTCCACCACTAGACGCCCGATGCAGCATGCATCCACTGAAAAACTCATCTTACTGTGCGACTTTGTCTAGGTTACTGCGAACACCATGTCGGTCAGCCAGCGCCGAAAATCCGGATTGGCACTGAATTGCCGATACAGTTCCGCATCGTCTTTCAGAACGGCCGTCATGACGCGCTTCAGTGCCTTGTCGTGCTCAATCCGGGCGTTTTGCTTGTCTGAATTCTTTTTCGCGTTCTGGTACGTCTTATCCGCCGAGACCTTCGCGGGAATCCGACGGCTCGATTGTGCGCACCGAATGGAATAGTTGGGAATAGCTTTAAACGGTCGGCGTTACGGATATGGGATGCGTTCGAGCTGTCCCTTTGGGCCGCTCATCACCGGCCCTTCGGCCGTCGCCCCTGACCAACCAGGGGTTGGGAGACAGCGATAGTCCGGCTATCATCGGTATACGTCGGACCACGGGGAATCCGCGTCAATGCTCGATGCATCGGAATCGCTAAGGCTATCAAAGCTGTACGAGCAACTCCGGCTCAAGCTTCTCGACTTGTCACTGAAGAACCGGATGTTGAATTACAGTTTGGGGGCGCGATCCAAACGACACCTTCAGGTCGTCGACGAAGTATTGGATGAGGTCTACAAAAAGCTGGTCGAGGAAGAAGCGTCCCTCCGAATTCTCCCGCTTGACGAGCCGGCCGACATCCCGTCAGAGGAAAAGAGCGAAGACTTCATCGCTGCATTGCAACAGGCCAAGGTTTCCAACATCGAGTATCTGACAAAGCTCGAAGTGCTGGAAAGTCAAGGCCGCGATGATGACATCGCACTCGGGAAATTGGATCGTGAACTCCGGGATACAGTCCGCGCAGAACTCGGCTTGCCGCCAAGGCTCAAGAAAAACGAAATCAACCGCGCCGAACACGCACGCTCGCTCGGCATCGCGCCGAACTACGAGCTTCCCCCCAAGGCGTCGAAAAAGTCCCACAGTGATCAAGCCCTTCAAACGCTCAAGTTTCCCGACGAACTTGAAAGCGTCATGGATAAGATTGCCGATACCGCTCGGCTTGCAGAACAAGAAATGGGACTTTCGACCCTGTTTCTCGCATTCGGTTTCCTTGAATGGTACGAGTCAGATTCATCCGACAGGAAAGCGTTTGCGCCGCTGCTATTGCTGCCGGTAAGGCTCGAGGTGGCGAAGAGCCGAGGTCGAAAGATCTATTATCTGTCTGCACGCGAAGGGTCCGCGGAAACCAACCTCAGCCTCCGAAAACGCCTGGGTCAATTTCCGTGCGAGCTTCCGGATTTCGACTCTGGCGAAGACGAGAAGGCCGCTTCGATCGACAAATACTTGCAGCAGGTGAAGACGGTGATCGAAGGCCGGCAACGTTGGAACGTGCGCCGCTGGCTTGTGCTTGGACATTTCGCCTTCGGTCGCTCCGCGATGTATGCGGACCTGAATCCGGAAAACTGGAAAGTCGACCCCGTTCAGCACGGTCTTGTTTCGTCGATCCTGCGCGGCACCGAGGACGCGGAAGTTGGAGGTGGGACGCTTCCCTCCATTCCCGAGGATTATCACATCGATGATCCCGAGATCGAAAAGGTCGCGCCTTTTCTCATCCAGGACGCGGATGCATCCCAACACAGCGCGCTCGTCGACGTCATGCGCGGCAAAAACCTGGTCATTCAAGGTCCGCCAGGGACGGGGAAGTCGCAAACGATCACCAATATCATCGCGAATGCGATGGAAGCCGGCAAACGGGTCCTTTTCCTTTCGGAAAAGCAGGCGGCCCTCGAAGTCGTCAAACGCAGGCTCGCAGGCTCCGGACTCGGCGATTTCTGCCTCGAACTCCATTCGGACAAGTCGTCCCCGAAACGGATCATCGAGGACCTCAAGCAGCGCGCCGAGGCCGGATCCGGCAAGGTGAAGCCGGCGATTCAGCCGAGCGACATAGCTTGGCACGAGAGTCGAAAGGAAATGGGGACGTATCTCAGTGCGCTTCACGCGGAACAACCCGATGGAGCGACCCCATTCGACCTGATCTGGAGTGCTGTCCGCGGGCGCAGTCAAAACGCAAACGTCGTCGACTTGTTCAAAAGTGTGGCGTTGCCCGACCGGTTCCTCGACGACCCCGCCGCCCGCGCGGCCGTCGAAAGCAAGTTTTCGATTTTCGTGGAGACAAGCAGGTCCTTTTCCGATGCCCATGGCCACCCCCCGGCCGAGTCGCCGTGGAGGGAACTTGACCTGGACGATCTGGGCGGGCACCGGATTTCACCTTTTCTCGACACGCTAGAGGATGTCCGCTCAGCGGCCGTCGAGCTGACGGCATTCATGGACTCCACATCGGATCTCGGAATCTCCTCCGCCGCAGATGTTGGGAAGATGATCTGCGCCGACCGAGCGATCGAAGAGCCCGCCGCACCGGAAGTTGTCCCGGCCATCGTTGCCCTGGACCTCGGCGAGTTGGAACGGGCGCTCGGGTTGATGATCGAATGGCATAACCAGAGCCGGTTGCTGGCGGAGTGGCCCGACCTCTCCCATGCGAGCCTGGCCAAGCTTTCCATCGCATCCGCGCTGATGCGCTGCGGACTTCCCGCGGAGCTAGCACGCATGACCCCGGCCGAACTCTACGACGCTGCAGACAATGCGATACCACGCGACCGCGCCGTCCTCGGTCTTGTCCAACGACTCCTGCCGATCCTCGCCGTCTTCGGTTTCGACGAAAATCTCCCATCAGGAGCGTTGATGCCGCTCGCTCTGGCGGTGTTGGGCGGTGCAAAAGTCAGGCCGGAGCACCGACGCTGGGTGAATGCCCTGCGCCAGGTCGATCCGACGCAGTTTTGGAAGCTCAAGGAACACTGGACGGCGATTTCGACCAATGAATCGAAATGGCGCGGTTATTGCGCGGCGTATGGCAGAGCGCCGTGGCCCAGTCCCGAAGAGTTTGAGATACATGCCGCCGCGCTCCGGAAATCGGGAATGAAGAAAGCCTGGGCGGCTTTGCACGGCTCATTGCGGGTCGCGCGGGAGTTCGCTGAACAATTCGGGTTTGCAGCGTCCGCCGACGTTTCGGAACTGCTGGACCGGCTCGGTAAGCACGCGCGTCTGGTCCGATCGTTCGAGGGAAACGAGGCTGTGGCGCGCGTTCTGGGAAACGATTGGCATGGACTGGCGACGGCTTTCGAAGAGATCGATGCCGGTTTCAAACTTCGGCAGCTTTTCCAAGAGAAAATCGGCGGACTTCCCCACGGAGAGGACGTCGCGGAACGGCTCGTCGATTTGGCGCCCGATATATTCGACCGTCTAAACGATACGTCGCATGTCGAAGCAGCTGTGGCGTTCAGCAAATGCCCAACGGACGTCCGCGAACAATTCGACACGCGGCCTTTGGCCCGGCTCGTCGAGACGTGTCGAAACGAACTCGCAGCCATGGAGAAGGCGTCGGGGGTCGACCAGTCGCGATCGCTTTCGGGCATCGAATTGCCCATAACCCATATCGCGGAAATTGCCGAGATCACCGCCAAGAGGGATGCTCTCAACCGCGAGGTCAATGCATCTCCGGTCAGCGAACCGGCAAAGCGCCTCGGCGAGAGCGCCACCAAGGCGGCTCAGGCGGTCTCCACCATCAAATGGGTACGCGCAATAAACAGCGCGGACATGCCACGCAAACTCCGCGACAAACTGCTCGCCGGGAATGCGCGTGAAGAACGGCTTCGCTTGCGTGCGGCGGCAGAACGCGGGGGTCCGATCCATAGCCGGTACGTCAATCTGCTGTCCCTGCTCGGCGCGGATTTCGGAATTGACGGTTTCGACGAGATGCATCCGAACGAATTGGCGACCAAGGCGGGGACGCTCATTAGTGTTCGCCGCGAACTTTCGGATTATCTTTCGATCCGGCGGTACAGATCGGCTTTGGTCGAAGCCGATCTCGGCCAGTTCATCAGCCGGGCCGAAGATCTGCGGCTTTCTCCGGTACAGCTCCCGAATCTTTTGAAGGCCGTCATTGCCGCCCGGCGCGCTTTGCGGATATTCGCGGCGACCGGTCTCGCCAAGAATTCAGGCGCCATGCTCGACGCCCATCGTCGGCAATTTGCGGATCGCGACCGCAAGAAGATCGAAAACGATCGCGTCTACATCCGGAAGGTTCTTCTGCAGAAGAAGCCGGAGCCGGGATCGAGCTCAGGCCCGAGAAAATCGTGGACTGAAATGGCGCTGCTCCAGAACGAATTCTTGAAGCAAAAGCGCTTCACGCCCGTGCGTTCGCTGCTGATGCGTGCCGGACGATCGATCCAGGCGTTCAAACCATGTTTCATGATGTCTCCCCTTTCGTTGGCGAAATTTGTTCCGGCTGGCCGCCTCAACTTCGACGTCCTTGTCATCGACGAGGCTTCCCAAATGAAGCCGGAAGATGCGCTGGGAAGCCTGCTCCGGGTGGGGCAGATCGTCGTTGTCGGCGACCAGAAACAGCTGCCGCCGACGGACTTCTTCAACCGTTCAGGCGAGACGACGGATGACGAAGATTTCGAGGATGTCGACGACGAGTCGATCCTCGAAAGCTGCCAGAAGGCTTTCCGGGACGTCCGGCGCCTCAAATGGCACTATCGCAGCCGGTGCGAGAGCCTCATCCGGTTCTCGAACGAGAATTTCTACCGCGATAGCCCTCTGATCACATTTCCGGCTGCCAAGCCTGACTCGTTTTCGATCGACCTGATCCGGGTAGACGGCGTCTACCAGTTCCGCCGAAACGTGGCGGAAGCCAGCCTCGTTGCCCAGAAGGCCGTAGAAATCATGCGGCGCTACGCCCATGCGGACGCCGAGAACATTCCGACCCTCGGTATTGCGACCGTGAACATCGGTCAACGCGACTTGCTTCAAGAGGAGCTCAACCGCGTGTCGGCGGGAGACGCGCTGGTCGAGGAGTACCATGAAAAAGTCGCCAAAAAGGGCGAGCCGGTTTTCGTGAAGAATCTGGAGAACGTGCAAGGCGACGAGCGCGACGTCATCCTCATATCAATGACATACGGGCGGGAGGCCGGAGCGAGCGCAATGAAACAGCGCTTCGGCCCGATTAACGGCAAGCAAGGACACCGCCGGCTAAATGTCTTGTTTACGCGCGCCCGCATCCGCATCGGTCTGTTCACATCGTTCGGTTCGGCCGACATCAAGCCGACGGATGTGAGCGCCGAAGGCGTTCATGTGCTCAAGCGATACCTCGAATATGCAGAAGGCATGGGACGGTCTTCGATCGATTCAAAAGGTGGCGAGGCCGATAGCGACTTCGAAATCGAGGTGGCCGAACGCTTGCGCACCAAGGGTTACGACGTGGAGCGTCAAGTCGGCGTGTCCGGTTTCAAAATCGACATCGGCGTCCGGGATCCCGACCATCCAGAGCGGTTTCTGGCCGGCGTCGAGTGCGACGGCGCGCGCTACCATTCCAGCAAGAGTGCCCGAGACCGCGACCGCCTTCGCGAAGAGGTGCTGCGCGGTCTGGGCTGGGACATCGTCCGGGTCTGGTCGACCGATTGGTTCGAGGACCCCACCCGCGAGACGGACAAGCTCGCAAAGAAGCTCCAGGAATTGAGAGAACGTCCGCGTGCCGGCTATGACGAACATTCGGCTCTCGCCGAGATATTGTTGTCCGGCCACCGGGTGCCGTCCGCGGAGCGACCAATCGCCGCGGAAGAGCCGATAGCGGATACGGAGAGCGCCGCGCCCGAAATACGTGGAGCGGAGTTTGGGTCAATAGAGGGCACTGAACCTCCGGAAGCGACACCGGCTACCGAACAGCCGACGTCATCCTTGCTGAACAACAGGAGCCCGCTGACCCGGGAGCAGGGAGTGCAAACACTAGTCGAATTCCGCGACACCGTGATCCGCGCGGAAATGCCGGACTGGGAGGTTCAGCGCTCGATTCTTCGGGACGCGATGGTGGAGACATTCGTATCCCAGAATGTGTTCGATCCGGATGACTGGTTCCGCAAAGTGCCGACTTATCTGCGGCAGGGCACCAGTCCCATTGAGAAGAACAGATATCTGGACCGAATTTGCGAGATCGTAAGCCGTATTAGTGCGGGGGATTCGGGAAGACATCCAAATCCTCCCGAAGAGTTCAAGCTTACATTGCCGGAGAGGACGGCGTTACCAACTCAATCGAAACTGCCGCTCGGCGTGGGATCCAACCTTGGCGCGCCAACCAAGCTGATACCGGGCGCCACGCAGTATGTTGTAACCGACTTGTCATCGAATGGTCTTCAGCCGGATGCCGCGAGATTCTACGACAGCAGCTATCAAACGACCCTTCGCGAAATGATCGCGCGTGTTGTTGCGACGGAAGCGCCGATTTACGAGGACCTCCTGGTTGACCGGATCGCCAGAGCGCACGGTTTTCAACGCTCTGGAAGCAACATCTACCAGATCATCTCCAAGATGATCGGTCGAGAGCATGCGCGATCAAACGATGATGATCGCTCAGTGATCTGGTCCAACGACACATCGCCGAATAAACCGTATCCATATCGAGATAGCACGGGCGACGTCCGATCTCATTTAGATGTTCCAATCGCAGAATTGGCCAGTCTCGCTCTGCCATATGTTCGGCTGCACATGAGCGACGAAGAGGTGATCAGGCGGCTGGCCGACCATTTCCAGTTGGGCCGCCTTCGTGAAGGAGCTCGCACACGGTTTGAAAAGGCGCTCACTGTCGCTCAACAGCATCAACCTTAGTGCGCTGGCGTGACGTTCGACAATATTGCAGCCTGCGTCGATGCGGTGGGCCGCGAACGGTCCTACACGCACCGGCGAATTGCCACACGCGGAAACCCTGCAGTTTTCTGACCGTCAGCCGATTCTGCGCAAAGACCGAGCTTGCATTTTGCACCGGGAAGTAGCTAGAGGCCCTGCGGACAAATCACTGCCCTCACCGTTAGGCGGCTGCCGCTATTCTCGACGTCGCTTTCAACAGCTTTCGGATTGCCGCAGCGGCGTTCTGGATCGTAGATAAGACAGACCAGCGAATCGACGCCGTCCATTTGCGAGTAGCGCGCCACATCAATAATCAGCTGGTCGGTTACCTCGCGTTGTCCCAGGTTTGCGCGAGTCATTTTGGCTTCCACAACCAATCGCTCGGGGGGCAAATAAAAATCGACCTTAGAGGCATTCCCGCTGTAGCTTGGCGTGTACTCTTCCGGGCGCACATCATCAAAATGCAGTTTGAGGATGGCATGCAGGAGGTCTTGCACGTCATACTCGTCATTTACGGGAAACGAATCTCTCTTACGCTGCCGGTTCTGCAGGCGCTCCACAAAAAGTGGAAACCGGCGGCATAGGCCGAGGACTCTTTCAATCGGCGTCGTATCCGCGCTTCCGAGAGCAATGCCATCGATAATGTGCTGAACAACAATCGCGAGGGTCGCGGCTTCTGCCGCGTCATTGATCGCAATTCGTTCGGAGAAAACCCGCCTTAACAATGCGAGCTGCACCTTCTCACGATCGACGCTAGCGTGCCGCCCAAAGCCGAGGTCGATTCCCGCAGCTAGAACCAATTCAGGCGTAGCCAGCGATTCCAAGCCGAGATCACCGATGTTAACTGTAGACGCCTTGGTTTGATCAATGCAGGCAAGCGCAGTTATTGCCGCAAGCGTAGACAACGAGGTCCGAAACTGGTTCCCTTTAATGCCGCGCAGAATGGTGTTGGCAAACCATTCTCGGTGGTCATCCGTTGCCATCTGGCAGCATACTAAGCCCTGAGCCAGCCCCAGAATTTCAATCGGATTGAAAATGAAGGACTGGCGATCGGCTGGATAGATATCGCGCCCCCGCAAATGCTCAACAGCGTCGACCCAAAGTTCGATTGTCGCGTCGCTGCACCTATCAGCCACGTAACCAAACGCTGCCAGCTCAGGCGTGCGACGAAGGAGGGCAGCCGTCGTCGTCCTCAACGGTTCGCCCATAAATTCTGGCTTCGGCGTGCCTGTTTGCACGAAAACGCGATAGGCGAACCCTGTCCCGGGCGTCGGCCACACCATTTGTGTTCGCAGCATTTGCCTCGCGGCGTCCAGAACTTCGGCCACAGCGGTCGTCACAACGGCGTTCATAGGAACCACCGGCTCCATTTCAGCCGCACAGACAGTGCTGTCGAGGACCAGTCCGGTACCGCCCGCAGCCGACCCAAGAGTTCGGCGATCCGTTCCGAATAGAAGATAGTGACTGGCGTCCTGGCGGGCAATGTTGACCGCCAAGATAGACTCGTGAACTTCAGCGCCTGCTCTGCGAGGTAGTCGACATCTTTGAAGGTTGAATCTCGATGCAACGAAATCAGCAGGGGTTTGGGCAGCGGCGTGTTCGCTCTTTTGACCAACTTTCCGGAATTGATCGCCAGCAGCCGAGTGGCACGTCCAATTCGGGCAATGGTACCACGCGCGGGGGCATGCACGCCTTTCATGACATCGCTATCACGCTTGACCGGAACTCCCTTTTCCCGCCGGTCCAGAATGTAAAAGGGATGATCGTGGGACACGATCACGAACGCCATCTGAATGTCCTGCTCGGCACCAATTTCTCTGGTGCAGGCAAAAACAATCTTGCCAACGTCGACTCGCCTTAAAGGGCGATGTGCGTGAAAGATAACCCGCACTGTGTCACCGGGCTGCCAGTTGTTACGGGCCTTCACCTCCTTGAGGATCGACAGCATCGATTCACGCACCATATCAGCGTAGCCGTCATACGCACATTCCTTGGATACGTTTCCAAGCAAATACGTTCCATCTCCACTAAACACGGTTGTGATGCCAACATAACGCTGCCGGGTTTCGGACCGGCTCCCTGACAGCTCGGCAAATCCCATGCCGACTACCAACTCGTCACTAATCGCTTTGTCCTGATTTACCGTCCAAGGTGTGCCGTTCAGCTTCGCGTAAAGTGAGATCGAGAAATTTTGCAGCGTATACTGCAGGGCATAAGGCGACTGATTGATGGTCGCCATGCGGATTTCTTGAGTTGGAACGCCCAGCGTCAACAGGAGCGACTTCGTTCGGATATATGGATTTTGCAGCCCGTTTAAAAACGCATGCTCATCGAAGAGCACAATGATACCGGCGTGCACTTCCTCGCCCGACGCAAGCCGCTTTTCGATCGCGGCTCTATACGAACCCTCCGCTCCAGACTTGTCCCCCGGAGACAGCTCCACAGGGCACATTACGAAATCGACGCTTATCAGACCGAACAGATCACGGAAGCCCTTCGGAAATCCCTTGTGGCTTGCGCCCATACCGTCCCGAAATGATTTTAAAAATACTTCGACCTTTCCTCGTGTGGAGGAGGGGAATGCGACCAGGATGCGCGGCGATTTGTTTGCGAATGTCGCCCTGTCGTAAGGGCCGAATTGTGAGAGGCCGACCCAAGCATATTCTGCACTCTTTGAACCAGTCCGATCGAACACGTAGTCCACTGGCGGGACGACGTAAACCGTTTTCGTGGCGCCGTCATTTTGAAGAATAATTCTCTCACCGACTTGGGCCTCGACCCCCTGCGCAAGCACGATGGGCGATTTGCTCAAAAACTTCCCCATCGCCGTAATGGTCTCGTCGAAATTCGGACCGAGGCGGTAGGCAGCCTCCTCATCATCCAATGCTTCCATCAATGTGCGGTATTGATGCCGTAGCAGACTGTTAAGCGACCTGGAGAAATTCTCCTTCGAGCCCTCTAACTTTAGTTCATCAATCGGAAGCGTATCTGCCGCGGTGGCCTCCAACAATTTGGCATGCGTTCCGTCGATGGTACTTACCCGTCCGGCGAGCCGGCGCTCACCGGGCTCTGGAGCCCGGCGCACGACGTACATTCCCGTCAAATCGACACCCGCCGCTTCCAGATCGGCGAGCGGCGCCTCAATATCGTAACGCATTCCGATCTCGACAAAGACTCCGATCCTCGATGTGCCGTCGGCCAACTCATATATCTTGCTGTTCAGCACAAATTTCGGCGTTACCTTGAAATGATCCAGCAGCGCGTGCGCAACATTTGCCGCCAACGCCGCCTCACGTATCAGTTCGGCCTTCTGTGCCAGGAACGTGAACGGCCGCTCGCGGATCGGTTCGTATTTTGGCAGGGCAGAGCCGATGGCGTCGTCGAGACGAGCCCTTAGCAGCCAAGGATGTTTGCTTACTCGTAACGTCCGCGGCTCGCCAGCGACGTTGGGACCGCCGCCCTTTAGCCTGAGGTGGTAGAGTTCGCCGGCGAACCAATGGACGAACCAGTATTGCGCAAGACGCTCGCGCTCGGCCTTAACGTCTTTGGGATTCGGGAGTTGCCGAACAATGACTTCCACCGTTTCGGGTAATTCGACTTTGAAGCCGTTGGTCGCCAGTGGTCGGGCTTGTGGTGTCCGGTAAGACATTCGATCTCTTTTGATTTGATCGAGAGCTTGCCGCGCTTCCAAAGTCTCAGTTAGATGCGCGGTTCCGGAATAGCTTACCGGCCGATGCCATCTCTCGATCTGGCCCACCGGCAAAACTGCTAATTTAGTGGTCGATTCGCCACATAGTTCAAGGGTGCGGAATTTGGGGATCGCGGTAGGGACGTCCATTACTGGACGCCCCCCGCACAGATCCGTACGTGCGGGTTTCCCGCATACGGCTTGTATGGGGCTTTTCTTGTCAACCGAGTTTTAGCGTAGCACGACCTTCTCCTCCTTTCTTCGCTTTCTCGGTTCCTATTCTTG
>Ga0181523_10002082_pt1 | contig 20114 bp, 12 predicted proteins | sample PEATcosm2014_Bin_43_FD_119752 | JGI IMG/M metagenome (GOLD analysis project Ga0181523, IMG submission 119752) | Peatland microbial communities from MTU Mesocosm Facility, Houghton, MI, USA - PEATcosm2014_Bin05_30_metaG | ecosystem: Environmental > Terrestrial > Soil > Wetlands > Peat | place... | reverse complement strand
GGCATCGGGGCCATGTCCTCTGGCGGCAAATGACCAACAGAAGGCCGCTGTCTGGGTCCGCTTAACACTCTCGGCCAAGGTAGCGTCACTGGACGAGCGTTCTGGTTTAGTAGCACACCTATTGCGGGATCGCACTCCCACCATTTGTTGAAGACAATTAGCACTCTCATCCAGCGTACCTATTCCCAAGGTTCCGACTCGAGTTGTTGGCCAGTCTAGAACTTGACTCTTCTGGCTGCGTTTTCCGCCTTGTAACTGATTCTTAACAATCTCCTGACTAACGTTAATATATTGCTTCTTGCACAACTCTGACAACAGTGAGAATATCTCGCCACGATGGCGCCAATGAAGAAATTGCCCGTAGACATTCAAATCCTTGCAAAGTTGCAACACCTGATCAACACAAATGCCACCCTCTTTGACAACCAGGAAACTCTGGAAGTGCGGCCAGCGTTCGAGCTTTCGCGCGGAGAACCTGATTCGGCTCGACCGTACATTCAAGTCAGAGCCCGTCGGGTTGACCTCTTAAAGGCTAAACTTCCGCCCAATCTTGGTGGCGTCCCCCTTCGCGTCGTGCAGGGTACCTTATATGAGCAGGCGATTCGGGCAATTGCGCTGGCGAGATCTGCCGCCACTCCAGAAATAGCAGCAACAGCTTGGCGAACAGGTTTGTTGGATGTGGTTACTGAAGCCCGCGACTATTCTACGCTGACCTATAGGCCCGTAAATCCCACATGGCTTGTGCCCGTTGATGGCCAGATGACACTCGTTATCCATGTAAGCCCAGAGGCGGGATGGCTGGAGCTTGGAAAATTTCTTACCCCGTTGAGCGATTGGATGATAGCGATGTACGATTTTACTGCACCGCATATTATCGCCAAGTTGGACGGTGCAGTTCGAAAACCAGGGGGCACTATTTCCCTAGTACTTGATCCAAAGATATCTCTTCCAACCGCGAAACAGCGCCGAGAGCATCCTGACGATCCTAAGGCCAACGATCGGACCGAAGTATCGTTAGTGGAAGAGTATCGAAAACAGTTTGGAAGCCATTTTCATTTTTCTTGGGCCTCAATTGGGTCGCATGCTCAGTTCGCGTCTGCTTACCACATAAAGGTAGCCGTAAGAGATCAAAAGGCGTTTTGGCTGTCGAGTGGAAACTGGCAGTCGTCGAACCAACCGGACATTGATTTCTTGAAGAATGGTAATGGCCAATCTGCGGACAAAGACCTCCTTCGCACTTCTGCACATTACAACCGCGAATGGCACGTCATCTGCGAGAATTCTAAACTCGCAGATATATACCGAAAGTACATTGAAAGAGACCTGAGCAACGCTCAGGGTTCGCCGGGACCAGACGGCGATAAGAGCGGCGTCGACGAAGCGGTAGATACCCTCCCGCACATCTCGGATGAGGACTTTGTGATGGAACTTCGCTCCCCAACGGACATCGAAGCTGAGGCGGAAATACCTCGCATGCCACGAAGGTTCTTTCCCCCGCTTACTCTGCCAACCCGATCCTTTCAAGTACAGCCAATACTGACTCCCGACAACTATGCCGATCACGTACTGCCGTTGGTTCAGAGTGCCAAATCTCGATTGTGGTTTCAGAATCAATCGTTATCGGTGATTGAGACCCGTTCGGACAAATACAGCAATCTCTTGGAGGCGTTGAAACGCCAGAGCTGGGACATCGAAGACTGCAAGATTATCTTTCGAGATTTCATCCGTTCAAAAACCCTTGACTATTTGCGAAGCCTCAGCGAATTTGGCTTCAATATGAGTAAAGTCCACGTAATGAAGAATTGTCACACGAAAGGAATTCTTGTAGATTCTAGACGGACGCTCGTCGGAAGTCACAATTGGACGAACGAAGGAACAACCTATAATCGGGACGCAAGCTTGCTCTTTGATGATGCTGAAGTTACGAAATATTTCGAGCAGGTTTTTGAGCACGACTGGGACAATCTGTCGTACGATCTTCCTGTTCCGGAAGTAGCTAGGTCTTTTATCGCCTACCCTGGGGAAAGCGTCCCAGAAGCAGCCATCGCGACCAGGTATCCTTGGGATCCTAACAATGATGGTAGCGATACTTAGGAGGTTCTCTAAAGATGAATTCCACTCAGCTCACCATTCGACTTACTGGTTTAACGGGGACATCCCCAAGTGCACTTGAGAGCCTCAAGATTCACCTTGGCCGTGTTGCCACCGGCGATTCAAGAGTTGCAGAAAGTTCTCCGGGGAAGCGCAGTACGAACTTAAAAACAGGAAAAGCCGATACTACATTTGAGGCTGCCGATGTGAACGCCTTCTTAGAACGCGTTCGAAGTTGGCATGAAACTCATCCCACAATCGGACTTGAGGTTATCGATTCTTCAGGGAATTTCTTGTTGAAGTTGGATCCTGCGGCCCCCAAGATTGCGATTGACCCGATCGAACACCCCGACCACATTCCAGACGCGAGCTTTAAGTTGGAACTGCGCGTATCGCGTACCGATAAGCCGTCCAAGGCCAGCGGGCACATTCCGGATGGTGCATTTCGCAAAGAAAGGAGACGATCTTAGTTAGGTTTGGTCAGAAATAGGCCAGGCAGACTCCGAAGAACATCACTGGCCTCGTAACTCCTCAAAAGTACTGAGGAACTTGGTCGCGAGAGATAGGGCAGTCGCGCGCCCCCGGTTGTAACTCTTGTTCCATCCTCCCCAGTGCACGCCGACCAATCTGCCCGTATTCAGATGGATAACTGGCGAACCTCCATTCCCCATGAGCGTGAAGCAACTGTGATCGAAGGTGATATGGGGACCGGGGGTTTCCAAAATAATACCGGGTTGCAATCGTTTCTGTCGGTAGATCCCATTGGTGGCCCGCCTAGCAGCGTCGGGGTCGTCGCGGGAATCGCTAACCGGATAGCCGACAATGTAGACCTCATCGAGCAAACTTAGACTGGGCAGGTCCCCCCCAACGGTAAGTGGTTCGGCCTTACACGGCGAGGCCAATTTCAAGATTGCCAGCCGTTCAGATTCAAGCAATCTGACTTCAATCACTCTTGTTCGGGTACTTGGATTTTCGTCGAGAGTTTCTCCACTGTTAAAATAGACCTCAAGATCGCGAATTTGACCTCCAACCGGTAATCTCTCTAGTATTCTCTCAGCCGCACCAGAGCTCGTCAGTACATAACTCGGTGAAATTAGAAAGGCGGTCCCAGGAACGTTGGTCGCCGAGTCTATCAATTCCAAAGCACCCACAGCCGCAAACATGCCTTGTATTTTAGTGCGGTGCCCCTCCAGACTCTTCCATTGGATAGGAGGACCGACAAATCTGCCCTGCTTGATAGCCAGAATAGGCTCCCGCGCCGTCCAGGCTGTCCAGGGCGAACCAACCAACAAAGTATGCTGAACGATTGCATATCTCTCCGGCAGATTCTGACCGTAGTAATCTCTAAGGGCCCCAAATCCCTCCAGGAAAAGTGGCAAGCCAAGTTCCAAGGCGTTATCAAAGTGTTCTTTTTTCCGCTCGGGTTGCGCGAGCCCAGCAAGAATGTGACTGTCGGGAATGGCAGCAAAGAACTTCAGCATGTTCTTCAATGAGCTAGGTTCAAACTGATCCGGTCCTGCGTTCGGATCTGGTTGACCTATATATCTTTCAGGATGGCCGTGTCGAATTAGCACATACCCTGCAAGGCAGGCACCGACCGGATCTATCATCTTCGAATTAAGGAGCAAGGTGATGATCTCGGCCGGCATCTGCTCTGTGCCTGCGTAGTACCGCTGGGCAGCATCCAGGAGTCGGAGGTCCTGAGGTTGCAATTGGGTCAAGTGAGGTAGGGCTTGAGTGCCAACCGGGAAGATATATTCCTGCACATCTATACCGCCTCCGTCATTCACTACCAGTACGAACACTGTCGCACGATTGGCCAGAGCTGTGACTGCATATCTGGTATCGGAAAAACCGGGGAGGCGTAGTTCCAAGGTGTAAGCTCCCGGGTTGACCTCGCCTCCAAATTCCGCAGCCGAAGGAAATCCTGGCAGAGCCTGTGGTACGCCTCGTGATACAACTTCTTCTTTATCACTAATGATTGCGACGATGCTTCCGCTTACGAACGCGGAGGCGTCATAAGCCGGAGTCGGAGCTACGCCGCTAGCACCTATCAGGATCGTAATCCAAGAGTTCCCTGCCAGAATGTCAGGTATTGTTTTCAGGCCAAAGCTCTTGAGTTTGGGCATCTGGCCTGGAGGAATGCAATATGTCGCGTAGGCCGCAAATCCTAGCAGACTTGCAACTCTGGCATCCGCGATGGGCCCGATGACTTCAGAAGGCTGCAAATAAAACCCTTCGCTAGTAGCGATACCTTTTTGCTTCAGCAAATCCATTTGTGGCTGACCCATCACGGCAGGAGGAGCATCAAGGTAAATATTCACCCCATCTCGCGGGAATTCGATAAGCCTCATGGCCCCGGGGCCGTCGGGGAGTATCATCTGAACTTTGTAGATGCCCGCGACAGCATTTTGGACCAGCACCTCTCCCAGGCCCAACTGGGCTGTATTATTGTTTGGAGACCAGACAAAAATCCCCACGTTACGGTCTTTAGCTCTAATTGTCAGTGACTTCTGAGATTGAACCTCCTCCGCGACAGTTTCGGCCGCATTACTCGACGGTTCCAACTCGAAATCTACTGACAGTGGTTTGTTCAGGTTCACTGACCTTCGGGATACGGAAAAAGAGGGAGCGTCGACTTGGACCGCGTATTCACCGGGCCGCAACATGAGCTCCTGTGGGAACTCTAAAGGCGGGTCTTGGCGTGCCACCGGAACTTCCCTACCCGGGATAAAGTAGGATACTTGGACACGCCCCACAGGTCTTGCCACTGAAGGATCTACCCTCACTCTCAGGGGCAATGGCGGGATCGATGCCGCTTCGAATGAAGCAATGATCGTGTCGGGGCTGCCTGGAGTTTGATCCGGTTGGGGGACCTGCACGAGCGCTTCCGATGAATTGTTAGGAATACGTTTTACTCTGGCGCTTACTTCATCTGTCACAAACCTCGAAAGACTTGAAAAGAGTATTTGATACCGGTTTTTTTCTGGGTTCCACCTTAATGCTCCCGGATTCTTCTGAAGTCCGCTCAAAAGTAACTCTCCAAAAATCCCCGCCCCGAGTTTCTTGCCCAGTTCATTCGCGCGTTGTCCCGGAGATGTGGCGTAAAGCAGGTATTGCGCTCGTCGATTCCTTTGCGACGGAGAAGTCGGTCCGATATATCTCCCAACTGAACTCCCCGCACCACGCTCAAATTGTTCCAGTGCAAAATCACGGCAAGCATCGACAAAGAAGAAGTGCTCAAACGGTCCGGCCTCATAGAGTCGCTGCATGATCTCCGAGAAACCGATAAGGAGATTATTGTCAATCGCGATCGACTTAACGTCAGCAGGAATCAGTACGGGTTCAGGGCGACCCTCCATCTTGGTCCCGGGAGCGGAGGAACCATGTCCGGCATAATAGAAGAAAAGCCTAGATGCGGCACACGCTTCTTGACTATCCCGCAGGTATTCGATCGCTTCGATTATCCTTCGTCTCGTCGCTTCCTCGAAAGGAATGATTGTTTCTCTCCCTGGTAACTTGACCTTGCCATCGCCAGGCTCAAGTTTGTTGTCAGGCTTGGGGCTTAAGAGTAGGGTCAGATTCTCCGCAGCCACCATCCCGTCCGTAATAGCCCAAGAAGCGAATTTCAGAGCATCTGATACAGCTGTATTGAGGCACCAACCTTCTAGATGGTATTGATCGATGCCGACAACTATCGCGTACCGAATCTCGGTAGCCATGTTAATCGTATTTTAATCCAGCGTTCTTGATCAGTGGGTCTTGTTTCAATCGCCATAGGGACACTGCATAGTTAGCTTTTCCGTAGCTTCCCTGAAAATGCAGACCAATGACTTTTTGGGTCCGCAGATCAATCACGCATGAGCCAGAGCTACCGCCTAGGGTGGAACAGTCATGTGCAAAGACACGGTCGTCGAACTCATTCATGATCTTTCCCGGTGAAAGGCGTTTGACTTCGAAGATCCCCCCAAAAACGCTACGCATTACCGCTGGTGGTATTGCACCTTGGTTATCACTTGCTGGGTAGCCCACAACATACACGTCTGCACTTTTCGTGAAATCCGGTGGCTCGCTCGCTAAACCCAGTTTTTGCTGAAACACGGGCCCTGATGAATGAGGTGAAGTCTTATCAATCCTCAGCAAGCCCATGTCGATTTTCGGATAGTCCGGGTGGGTCTCCATAATCTCGTCAACAACAGGATACACTCTCGACTCGTCGACCCCATTCGACGGGTCATACTCGGCTTTGAAGTTTATCTGCGGTCTCATGTTTCTATTGATTTTCCAACGCGTGGGGTTTCCCGCATTGGAATTATCTGGTGTTGGAGTTCCGATGGCTTTGATAACGTGTCGATTAGTCATAACCCTGTCATCGCCGACTAAGAAGCCCGTCGCGACTTCTTGAACAACTCCATTCATAACCACCTCAATTCGACCAATGCTAGGCAGCCGGAGATTGATGTCGTCCGCGGCATGCTCGAGAGGCTCTTTCCAAGGAGCTTCCGCAAGGGCAAAAGTGCCCTTGTACACTAGGAGCGCGGGGCGTTCAATGATAAGAACTATAGACTCAGCAGCAGCTGTTTCGTCGGCTGCGAATTGAACGTCAGGCCCTTTTTCTTTGAGCTTCTTTATTGCGGCCAAACCGCTCTCTTTAATCAACTTGACGTCGTTGCTGACTGCTTCAGGCGGAAGTGGTCTTCCAGCGGCAATCGATCTTTGCGTAACTATGCTGCTTAGGCGTGATAGACGTTCATCGATCTGGTCAGAAAGGTCCGGCATGCTGGATAAATGCATTGCTCGTGCGAACCAAGAGGCACTGTACTCTGGATAGGCATTAGGAATATCCAAGTGGATCTTCGGCATCACATCCCTCCCGAAAGGAAATCTCAGTGCTGCTATGATTTGACGTGTCCCCACAACTTTGACGGAGCCAAGTTCGGGAAGAAAACGGATATCGAATCGCCACAATCGGCTTCGTCGTGCATCGCGTCAATTCAATGTTTCATCTCCGTTAAATCTTCGCCATCATAATCAACCTGACACTGACGCCGGATGGGAACTATATATATACGCCGGGTTGTTATTTGCAAGGAGAACCTCTATGCGCCGAGCAACCGTTGACAAGAGAGTTGTCTTTGAAACCCTTCGAGCTAGTAGGCACGCAATTGAACTTGACAAGACGGCGACGCGTGAGGCGGCTAACGCTCACTTTCACTTGTCATTCGAGTCGGATTGGAAGGAACATCACGATGAAACAGTTCGCCTTCTTTAAGGCGCTGAGAATTGGGCTGAAGGAAATGCTCCAATCACCGAGGCGGCCCACAACTAAGAGAAGGAACCTTGGTATCTTCCCCGAAATCAGGTCATTGCGCTTCTTCACAGCGCGATGGACGAGTATTTAGACCAGAAAGCAGGGGATAGCAACGCCAAGGCACTGGCGGGTTTACAAAGGTTGCGGGGGAGTGGCTCCTGGCAACCACGGCGTATAACTTGACGCGCTTATGGCGAGCCAGCTAACTGTGCCGCATCCAGGGTTCATCGAGGAGTGCCGGAATCAACAGAATGCTCCTGCTTGCAGTTCAAAGTCCGAAAAAAGTATCGAGTCTGCGCACAAACTCTTAATCCCCAGGTTTTTTTGGAACCGTCGTTTTACAAGGGAAATTGGCACGCTGTCCTTTGCCAACCTGAGTTTCTAAATTTGCCTTCTGAAATCCCGCGAAGCAGCGGCGTTGTTCAAGCAGATGAGCACAACAGATCGCGTGGCTGTGGCCCGCAGGACGCCTAGGATGCCGTGGCCAATGACATCCAACAATTGTTCATTCGGGCTGGAGAAGGTGATCGATATCACTGACTTTTGCATCCCCGAGAAGTAACCAGAGAGTTATCTTTCCGAGGTCATGCCCCTACTGCGCCGGTATTTCTCCCGTTGAGGCAAATAAGAGTCGCCTCCCCGAAGAGTAATTTCCATCGCTGGCCTCGCACCCCGGAGATGAGTGGCAAGTACATCAAGACCGCTCATGACATGGAGCACCTTTAGTTCTTTGAGAAAGGAGGGTCTAAGTGAGTAACTTTCGAGTGTTCGGGAACAATTTGGTTTTTGAAGAAGAAGGAGTGAAAGCGATGCATCGTCGCGCTTGCGCGGTCGTACTAATGATGATGCTCCTGAGCGGTCAATCGTCCTTTCCGCAAAGCACAAAGGTCTCGAAGAACCAATCGACGAGTCCGGGATCTAGTGTTGAATTGGCCAGAATTAAGGAGTTGGGAGAGGCGATAACCGTACTCACGAAGATAGAGTCCGACCCTCAGTTCACGCCCGGAGCAGCAATTAAAGACTCACTTAACGCCCAGATTCACCAGATGACCTGTGAGAAAAACAAGCTTCTGCTAAGGCAGTCATTGTCTGGGAGTGCAGAGCTGAAGGAGAGTGTGGCGGATACCTACTACGCCGCTTGCATTCAGGCGCCTGAAGGAAACACCACAGCTGGAGCAACCGCAGTCACCACCGCCGCCAAAAGTAATCCCCCACCGGACGTGAAATTACCAGTCGGATGCACGCTTTTAGCGAGAATCAGAGATAGCTTCAGCAAAAACTTCGATACGCCTCACCCAGCCGATAACAGTCCAATAACAGTGGTCGGCCCAGTGAAAGCGGTTGATCGTTCAAAGCAGTTTCGTCTGAACGCCAATAGTTCGGGCGGTGAAATAAACACCAAGGCGACTGTTTACTTGGAGTACATAAGTAGACTGCGATACAGCGCCACGCTGGGCGGCGTGGTTACACCCATATCGGCTCCGTCGATTCCCAACAATATTTTTCCGAGTGCGCCGACTGCCACAACTAAACAACCTTCACAGCCAGCTGCCAAAGCTCCCTCTGGCTTGCCGCCATCAGAGAATTCGTTCCAACAGTTCAATGGATGTTTCGAAACCATTCAGGAGCAAGTTGGAACATTTCAAGACAGTCTTCTCACCGAGGAAGCGCTTCTCAACCACGCTCGAGGTGCAATCCTGAGCCAGCTAAACAACCTTCAGCCTGTCGTGGGAACGCTGGGCGAAGCCACATCTGTGGACCTTGGGTCGTTGCCTCCTAATATCGTGCCTCCGTTTCCTTTCGGAGATTTTGCTGAGCTTAGAGAAGTAATTGGCGAATTTATTCTGCAGTATGCACAATTCAAGAACTGGGCGCATCAATCTCCTGCTGACGGTGATCTCTATGATGCTACCAGCGCTGAAGCAGGCCGATTGGCAAGCCTACTCGATCAATATCTTGGAAGTCCCACCAACACTGGCCATGGCACGCCCTCAGCAGCGACTGCGACTGCTCCTACAGCCGCCGGGACGACCGACGGCACGGGCGCACCTGCAACTGGCGGCACTGGGAAGAACAGTGTCAACGCGGGGAATAAAGGAGCGAGTGGCAGTTCTTGCCCTGCCATGGCGACAGCGTCACAGGAAGTCAATGACTACGAAACCAATCGCTGCTTCATTGATTTTTGGCGCGGGCAATTTCGTACCGTTGCAGGCGAAGCAAAAGCAGGGAATGTCGACTATTTCATCGCCGATTACAAGCCGCTCTGCGGAGGTTTTTTTGGGCAAGGCACTTCTACTCAGATGCAGTTGACAATCATCGATAGTCTCAACCCGGCGGACAAGGCTACGCCAATAAATCTCGACAAAGTCGTATGCCAACCTGCGCTTTCGATCAGTAGCGGCTTAGGTCTTTCATTCGTTCCCGACCAAACTCCGGCGTTTGTTCCTTCTGCGACGAAGGATGCCCAAGGCAACACTACAATTGTGCAGAGTCTCGGCTACTCGAGTCAGGCCAACGTGAGACCTGGGTACGCATTGCAGGTTAATGCGTCGCTCTGGTCACCTAAGCAGTCGGGTTTTGAAGTCCATTGGAGCGTCGGGGCTATGTTGACTGCAGCGAATGGCGGTGTGACTACAGACATCGTCACGGGTCCGACCTTCTCCTTCAAGAAGCGGACTTTTTATGTTTCACCAATGTACGATCTTGGATTGCGGACCACGTATGTGCCACCGTTCGCGGTCGGGATGCCTCAAGGCAATCTCACGTCGCCACCGACACACCAAGTGTGGAAGTCAGGCTTTGGTTTGACTCTGACGTTCCCGTTTGGCACGAGCACCAACAGCACCCAATCGAGCAACAGCAGCGGAAAAGCCGGCAGTGCCCCGGCAACGGACAACACGGGATCAGCCGCCAATAATCCGCCGAAATGAAATCCTCAAGCGACCACACAAACCCGCGTTTGAGCAGTTACAATGCGGGGGAATCGCTTTCTGTGGCGTAATGCAAGCGAGATCCTGCAGATCCACGTGCACGGATACGGATCAAGCCTAGGGCTTGACTAATTCAAACTCGCTTAAGGGCGGACCATAGAGCCGTCGAGCTCCCTCGCGATCTAAGGGACTAATTAACGAACTAGTCTGCTGTCCCGTAGATTACCCAACAAGTACAGCAGATGCGCTTGTATTAATGTTGCCCAACTTAGGCCATAGAACTTATTGATCTTATTTCCAGAATACAACGCTAGCATTACTTCTTTTATGGTGCCCTACCTAGATTGATAGCCTCCAACGCGCGACGACCCCAGCGAGGAGTTAGCTTTGTACTAATGCGGCCAGAATCGCACTGGCCCAACAAGTCAAATTCCAACAGGCGCATTCGAGGTCCTCAGAGCTATTGCTGCCTGAATCGCAGCAGCGCTGTTCAAGAAGACCCCAGCTGACTTGCCGTCATTCGACGGTATTGGAGTACCTGAGGACATTAAGATCTGCTTGACTTGGTCATGTGAGAGGGAAGGGTTAACTTCCAGCATCAACGCAACTGTCCCTGAAACCTTGGGCGTCGCACCAGATGTTCCACCAAACGCATTCCGATATGCGTCATTGGAACTTATGCTGCAAGTTACATCATGGTCTGAGTCTCCGGGCGCACTAACAACAATTCTTGATCCATAGTTACTAAACCAAGCGCGAATGTTGTTACTGGGGTCATACTGTGTAGCGCCAACGAGAATCGAGCCGGTCGGCGGAATCGGCTGCCCGTCATCCCCGACTCCAGCATCCTTGTTGCCATTGCCTCCAGCGACGCAGACAACGATCCCTTTGGCGATTGCGTTTCGGATTGCCAAATTGACAGCAGGATACATCTCGTAGTTTCCGTACTGGCCCGTCTGCACTTCCAGATTGATAACGAGACGTTTACCTCCTGTGCTAGTGTTTGTCACCCACTCTATGGCATTAGCGAATGCATCCCCTGGCAGAACGGGACTTGTTCCGGCGTTTGCCTGAATAGGCCAGAGACTCGCTTCGTACGCGAAACCCGCCATCCCTACACCATTGCTGGTCGCTCCTGCGAGACCCAGCACTCCCGTCCCGTGGTCCGTGTTTGTTCCAGCAGATACATCCTGGGAACCGTCGACAGCATTGTATGCGTGTGACATATCTAGGTTAGAGGTCAGATCCTGGTGGGTGACCAGAAAGCCGAAATCAATATCGGCAATAATAACGTTGCGTCCAGACGCCTGCGTCCACGCTTGATTTGCCTGGCACCGAAATATGTACCATTCGTTTTCGAGTCCAGTCGCGGGGTCGATTGACACTTGGTCAGCATTGCCAACTAACGGATCGGCAGGAAGAGCATTCGGAGGTATGGCTTTCGGCTTGGCAACCGCGCGTTCGACCTCTGGGAGCCCGCGCAATTCCGCCACAATTGCATTTGCATCAGCGTCCGCTGGAAAATGCAAATCCACAATTTTCTGTTTTTGAAGGTCGACCGCTACTTCGCTCGGAGTCTTGACTCCCTCCTCTGCCACTCCTAACGAGCGAAAACTGGGCTCAGCCTTGAGCAGACCGTGCTTGTTGATAGTTTCATGAAAGCCAGACAAGTCTACTCCGGCGGGACTTGTAAAGGCAGAATTCGATTCGCGTCCAATCCCGTCAATTACAGGTTGCACTGGTGATTTCAACTGCACTTGGATTACAACTGGTTCGATACCAACCATTTGATCAGCAGGGCGATCTGGAGAAACAAATCGCGCATCGTTCGCAGGATGTTTGTCTAATCTCATAGTCCCTCCTTAGGGCTTTCGAATTCCACTTACTAATTGCGAACCTGTGGCCGTCAGTCCCAGCGACCACAGGAACAAAGTCAGATAGTCTAATGCAGTTCCGAAAGATGCATTTGGCCAGTAGTAGACTGTGTAAGCCATGATCCAAACTACTATTCCCGTCACAGCCAATTTCCCGTAGTCCATCAGTACCGTCCGCCGATGTAAGCTCGCTGCACTCGCCTTAGACAAGTCAATACCAGCAGTAAATGAAATAACACCAGACGGAGGGGCAGGAGTACTCGACAGCGGTCCCGTCAGAACCTGCATCAGCCCATCTCGATAAGCAGCGGGATCCTGTCCGCGAGACACGGCCTCTAATTGCAGTGCAACCTGTGCCACGTTGCCTGTTGGAATTTCGGTTTCTGTAATTTGCAAAGCCGTATATAGTTCATCATCGAGCGCACAAACGAGCGCGAATCGCTGCGCAGCTTGTTGCAACTCGGCAAACGATTTTGTGTTCGCGTTGACGAGCAGACTATCCAACTCGGATTTGGCAAATGCTGCAGGAATGTCCGTCTTCGTCAACGTCACGGAATGTTTTTTTCCCCAGGATGCAATGTTCGAAAGAAATCGCGAGAGTGAAGTCTGGGACTCACGCAGCAAAGTCACTTGTTGGACTCTAGGCAAATCGGTCGTGAACCATCGGTCTAACGCGAGAGATAGCCCCCAGCCTAGCAAAAAAATGCAAGTCAAAAAAATCAATGGCCATTTATTCCACTGGGGCAGGTACGGACCTCTTGTCCGTATAGTCAGAGGCACGCTCAACTCATAGCTGCCGCCGTTCACACGCAGGCTTCCGCTAAACACTCCGGCGTGATCGCTGGAAGGGATCGCGAACGTGCAATCAGTTCGCTCGTTTGGTTTTAGCGTGGGATTTAACTCAATAGGACCCCAACTCCAGGCAGGAATTTTTCTGTTGGTTTTTCCATCCTGTAATCCCAAGCTCGAGAAATAGATACTGCTAATCTCTTCAGTGGTCTGGTTTACTACGCTGAAAGAATCTGTGTCAGATACATCGAAGACCCTGATGTCCAATTGTGTTGGCTCAATCAGAAGCTTCCCATTCGGTATCACTCCCCCATTTGTGGTAGCGGTGGTTGCCCCGTTCGGCGCAACTGGGACACCCGCACTGCAAGCCATATTGGGCGTCACAGCATATCCGGTTTCGATGCAGAATCCGCCAAAGATCACAAAAAAAACAACGATACGTCCTAAAAGAAAATACGGACACCCCCAGAATCGTTTGACTTGAGTATTTTTCATGGCGTCTCCGTCCAAGCTTGATTCGATCGAGTTAGAAGCGCGGGACTCTAGGCTTTATTGGTAGCCCAGCTCATCGCGGGCCAATAGGGGGGCGACACCGAACACCACGCGATGTCTAGGTACTCCAATACAGAGCTTTAGTCCTTCTATTGGAACCTGTCAAGCATATAGATGATAGACTCGTCATACAAAAACTAATGAACCTCCTCACATGCCGCATGAGTTGAGTCCGGCACCGAGCTCGTGTGACAAGGGATTTCGATATTGCCTATCTTAGGTACGACCTGCCGCTCAATTTTGACATCTAGGCATGGGGTCATTCGCGGCTATTCATCTACAGCTGTTCGGTGCTGATGCACTGGAAAATCCATTGATTGCCTCGAGCATCAGAACCATGATGTGTTCGCTCTTGCTGAATGAATCGCGCTCGGTAGCGTTTTTCTCGGAACAATGGTTTGGCGCCGCAACCGGACGGAACTCGACAGCAAGCGTGTTGCCCTTATAGCAGAAACCTCAAGATAGATTCCCATGTTCCCTGTTGATAGAAATAGTCGGTATGGTAGACATTCGCGCTCTGTGGGTACGCATCAACCTGTGTGCCCAGTAGAGTTTGGCCATTTACATCGGAAACGCCCAACGTCGGCACGACCAGATCATTTGCCTCCCCCAGGAACAACGCATCGACACCATTGCTCTCGATCGCGGTCGCCAGTCCTCCCGTCGGATGGAAATCCGCTTGGATTGCGTAATAGGGGCGTGTGTCGTTAGACGCCGAATTTAATTGTGCAAGAAAAGGATTCCCGGGGTTCATGTCTTCCAGTCCCGGCAGTGCCCCGAGTCCTCCTTCCACGATGCCTCCAAAAATCGCAAACAACGCCCCCAGTCCCACTGCCGCTACATCTTGACTGAAAGAGCTCGCAATCGAGGCCAACCGGCTCACCGCTTCCGGCAAATCCATCGGATTGGCCAGAGGCGTACCTACGTTAGGCGTACCCACCAGCACAACCTTTCCGATCTGCACGCTGACTGCCGGGGAAGGATTCCATACTGGGTCGATCAACTGCCCGAGTTCCGTCGGCGTCAACTCCTTCAACGCCCGCGCGAGCAGCCCACCCCGGCTGTGACTGATCACATCGAACTGATAATCTCCTGGCGGCATACCGGAGAAAAAGTCCACCGCATTTTGCGCCACACTCTTGGTCAGAGTGTGATGATTGAACCCGATCACCCGACTTCCGTAGTTCGTGTATAAGCCTCCCGCTTCGTTGGAAAACTGCCGTACTCCAAGAAATGCTCCATCCGTCGAACCGATGGTTCCGTGAATGAAGAGCAGCGACTTGTTCCCCCGCAGTGCTTGCCAATTGCCAACTGATAGAGACACCGGAGTTGTGGCCAATAGTTCGACCAGCGTGCCGCCCCAATGAAAGCCCTGCGCCGTGCGATAGCGTTCTTCCCACAACTTGGCAGCTGCATAAACCGCATCTCCCACGATTCCTGTCACAGCCCGACCGACGAACCGGACGACTTTGCCCGCGATGCCGCTCAGCATCGCCATCTGCGGCACTCCACCAGTTGGCGTGGGTGCGTGACGCATTGGAATCAAGTACTGAATTCGTCGTGAGCTTTGAGCCGTTGTGGGTGCAGCTAGCATCGCGGGAGTTGGCGGCGAAGGTAACGGTCGATACAAGCTGATCACACCGCTCTCATCCCGGTAAATGGCAAACTCGATTCGATTCACGGCGATCGGCCGATTGAGGGCAATCTGATCGGGCGGACCCGCTGCCGACGGCGTTCCCGCAGGAATGGTCAGCGATCCCTGGTCAGTAAGACCGGCTTCTTGGAGCGCTTGCTCTACCAGGTCCGGAGCGCCGGCTGCAACCATGGTTGGCGAGATTGCGCTGGCCATGAATTGCGCATGCTCCACCGGAGAGCGCCAAATGAGACTGCCTTTGAGCCTCGGAGCTCGCAGCCTCATTCCGGTGCTTCCGATGCTGATCCACCCAGTGTTTTCATTGAGTTCGACAGTGTCGGACATTACTCTTTCCTCGCTTTAGCCGAAGTCCGTCATGGTGACGAACTTCGGTTGGTTGTTTCGAGAGGTTTTCCTTGTTTTTTGGCGGCAGCCTCGCCCACTTGAGCCGTGCGGGCCCGATGCGCGAAACGAGACATTTCGCGATTCTCCCCCCTTGACAGCACATAGTTGGAGAGGCTTAGAGGTGCTTCACGTATTGCGAAATCCTCGATTATCTTACGGCTTGACTCCGCCCTTGGGGTCGAGGGTCTGATTGCCGACTTTGACGGTGTATTTGTACAACTTGTTATCATTTGCGGGGACACTAGCAAGGCCGGATGGTGAAGGGTGGCCTTGGAAGTGCGCGCTGCCGAAGGGTTTGTCGCTCGGATCGAAGTCCACGATGAAGCACGGAGGCTGCGCTTTGTGCTCGTGATTCAGCGTGCAAACCCACACAATCTGCTCTTTTTTTCCTAGGCTGACCCAAAAGGGATCCGGTTTGACCGAGATTTTTCCTCCTGGATCGAGCCCAATTTCAACTACGACATCATTAGGACCTGGGATGAATGCTAGCTTTGGTGTAGCCATTTTGTGTCTCCTTCTCTTATGATCAATTCGCCTGGAGTAGTTGTTGGAATTGAGGTTTATTCCTCAATGCCTCAAAGTTTGGGAGGTCTCGAATCCGAGACGGAGAATACCCTGCCGCGACTGCTTTCTTTAGCCAGTCAATTACTTCGTCCGGCTGGTCAAACTGGTTGTGAACGATCGCCGCCTCGAAGAGCAAGGACGGGTCGTGCGGTAAGAGCTGCAACCCTCGTTGCAGGGCGTCCAAAGCAGGTTTTTTCTCTTCGAGCATCGCGTGGCAGATGGCCAAAACGCCGTAGGCGTCAGAATCCTTCGGGTTGACGCGGAGATCTTCCTCGGCAATCGCGATCGCTTGCCGGTACGCCGCCATGGATTGGCTCCGTTTGCCTGGCGTCCAATAGTATCCATCGCCGAGATTCCACCAAAGAAGCGAGTCGTTTTCGGTAAGTTTGACCGCCTGCTCGTATGCGCGATCAGCCTCTTCGTATCGGCGGAGGAAAAAGTAGGCGTTTCCCAGGTTCGTGTAACCGTACGCAGTTGGGCGGATGACAATCGAGCGATCAAGAACCCCAATTGCTTCGTCGTAGCGGGCCTGCTCGACGTAAGCTGCGCCGAGGTTGGAATAGCCACGGAAGCTGTCGGGAGAAAGTGCCACCACCTGACTAAACATCTTGGCAGCTTCCCCGAAACGTGCCTGGCGGTAAAAGAACACGCCCAACCAGTTATAGCTGGCCCAATAGTGAGGTCGCAGATCGATTGCCCGCCGATAGGTGTTTTCTGCGTCTTGGAGCTTTCCCAAACGCTCGTAAGCATCGGCTAAGCCATGAAAGGCGGCATCGTTCGTAGGTTCATTCTCGACGGCGTGCTCGAATTCAACTACTGCCTCTTGATAGTTTCCTGTTCCTATATAAAGGGTTCCCAAGCAGACATGGGCGGAGGACAGTCGACCGTCTAAACGGTTGGCCTGTTCGCAGGCCTTCCGACTCTTTTCAATCCAGGCAGATTCTTTGCTGTCTTCATATTTCTTCCAATAGGCATCGCCAAGACCCGCGAAGGCCAAAGCGTAACTGGAGTCGAGTGCCAGAGCACGCTCGAAGACTTGGATGGCACTGTCGAGGTTTTCCGCCCGATCGTAATTTTGAAGATATCCTCTCCCCTGCAGGTAGTAGTCATAAGCTCTCGCCACCTGTGTGCCGTGGCTTTCCAGAGCCAGGCGCTCGTGCGCCTGCACCTTGAGATCCAGCATCCGTATGGCTCCATCGACGACTGCGTCCTCGGCGCCAAATGGATCCGTTGAGACCACAGTGATACTGCTGGCGCGGATCTGCCGGAGGGAATGAGCGTCTACCAAAATGTAATTCACGCGGACCTGCTCGCCTGACTTATGAAGGCTGCCTTCGAGAGCCAGGTTTGCACCGAACTCCTTGCGCGCATCGTCCACCGTGCTGACGTGCTTGGCGCGTATCTCGGTGGCAGGAACGACCTGTAAGGAAGGGTCGCCTGTAAGTTGGGTGAGCTTGGCAGTCAGAGTTTCGGTAAGGCCGGCACCGAACGCTGCCGTTTCTGGGTCACTGCCCACAACGCTGAACGGCAGAACTGCTACTTGTTTCTCATGGGGTATAGGACTTAGACCCAATCTACTCCTCAGTTGCTGTCGCATGGGGCCAAGAAGTGCCACTGCTGCCAAGACAACCGCTACAACAATGGCCGCCCATAGCAAGACACTTCTGTTCAACCGAATCCAGGACGAGCGATTGACGATATGGTCTCGACTCGAACTGGGAACGGGACGAGTGTCCCGGCCTAAGCGGAACAGGTCCACGGCCAGTTCCTTAGCTGACTGATAGCGGTTTTCCGGTTCCTTCTCCAGACACTTGCCAATGATTCGTTCCAGATCCGGAGATAGTTTGGGATTCAGTGTTCTGGGCTCGGCGGGGGTGGATCGCAAAATGGCGCCAATTAAATGAGCACTTGGCACCTCCGCAAAGGGGCGCTGCCCTGTAGCCATTTCGTACAGCACAGATCCCGCTGCATGGATGTCGGTGCGCGCATCGATCTCTGCGCCGAGGAGTTGCTCCGGCGCCATGTACGGCAGAGTTCCAGCCATCGCATGCGTTTCGCTAAGACTCTCCGCTGTCGCACACTCTGGAACCGGCTGCCAAAACTTCGCCAGTCCGAAGTCCAGAATCTTCAGTCGACCATCCTCGGTCAGCCGCAGATTGCCGGGCTTCAAGTCACGATGAACAACTCCGTGTTCATGGGCCGCCGACAACCCTTCTGCGAGTTGCACTCCCAGACGGATGACTTCCTTCTCGGGTAGCGAACCGGCAGCTAATTTGCGATTAAGTGTGATTCCTGGGATGTATTCCATCACCAGGAAGTCAATACCTCTCTGCCCATCGAAATCGTAGATCGTTGCAATGTTGGGGTGATTCAGTTTGGAGAGTGCCAAGGCCTCTTTGTGGAGATGTTTGCGGGCCACTTCATCGGTGATGGTTCCAGGATGTAGAACCTTAATGGCGACTTCGCGTTCTAGATGGTTGTCGTGGGCGCGGAAGACCACACCCATTCCACCGCTGCCGATTTGTTCGCTGATGCGGTAGTGGGAGAACTCAAGCCCGATGAGGGAATCTACAGGTAGAACCTGGTCTGGCATGGGAAGATCTCCTTCCCATTAACCTTCTACGGCGAATCATAGGCTTTGGCCCATTACAAGTCAACAAACGCTCGAGCTGTTGACTGCGTCTCCTGGACATTTTCTCTCGCCCATTTTCGGCCGAATCCGGGCAGCATCTCGGCAAGGACGATGTCGCCGCTACTCGCGCAGCGTGTCGGGCAACTTCTTTGCGTGGTAAGGATTCGCAGACGAGCCGTCGGTTCGTCAAAGTAAGAGAAGTCGTAACAGTCAGACTCATCCAGGGACATACCCGGACGCGCAAGGTCTCTAACAAGGTCTTGCGCTTCCTGCTCTGAATCCTTGCTGCGAATTAGTTTCTCGCCGACCATCACATTCCATTTTTCAAGAGCAGCCCTTTTGATTGTCGCGTTCTGTTGAGCGCTCCTTTCTTCGTCTACTTTGCAGACACGGTTCGCGTCGAAGCTAGCGCTCGGCGTGTTCAGTCTCCGAACGCCTTGTCAATCTGCGGGCGTAACTTCTTGCTGTCCGTGACGCCTAGGTAGCGTTGTGTTGTTTCAAGGTTCTTGTGTCCCAACCATGCCTGAACAGTACGCAGAGGGATTCCGTGCTCTTGCCATCGCGTAGCGCAAGTCTTGCGGAAGCGGTGCAGATAGATATGCTCGCAGACGGGATGCGTCTTGCACGACACTTCGAGTTCCTTCTTGTGGTCATACTTGCCGACCGTCAACGTGCTCCGGCATTGCCCACAGTTGAGACCCGCATGCAGAGCGATCTTCTTCAACTTGCGCAGGAAGTGGTTGTCCGGCTTGCCATCCCTGTTCAAGAAGACCCAACGGTCATTCGCGTGGTTCTTTCTGTGCGACTTCAACGACGCGACCAAACTCGCCGGAAGTGGAATGGTACGGCTCTCATGTGATTTCGGCGTGAATCCCACGTCTTCCTTTCGGCGAACGTGGTACTCGCTCTTCGTGAAGTCGAGGTCGTTCCACGCGGCGAAGGTCACTTCTTGGTCTCGGCATCCGGTTCCGAGAAAAAACTTGTAACGGATGCGCTGTTCATCGTCCATCGCGGCGAATAGTTTTTCGAGTTCATCATCCGTATACGGAACGGCGACTTCTTCCTCAATGACAGGCATTTCATCGCGTGGGAGTCGAGCGACGATGCCGTTTTTCTTTAGCAGGAAATAGACGATGTTGAGTCGCGTGTCACAGGTCTTGCCAGCGTGTCCCTTTCGCTCCATGTGCTGTTTGTACTTCCGCAGGACGCCTTCGGAGACTTCATCAAGGAACTTGACTCGGCAGAGTGTCATTGCTTCTAGAAACTCCCTCAGCGTGAGCGTGTATTGCTGAACGGTCTTTTTTGCCCTGCTTGCCTTCTGCTCAAGGTAGGT
>Ga0181523_10002081_pt1 | contig 20118 bp, 23 predicted proteins | sample PEATcosm2014_Bin_43_FD_119752 | JGI IMG/M metagenome (GOLD analysis project Ga0181523, IMG submission 119752) | Peatland microbial communities from MTU Mesocosm Facility, Houghton, MI, USA - PEATcosm2014_Bin05_30_metaG | ecosystem: Environmental > Terrestrial > Soil > Wetlands > Peat | place... | reverse complement strand
CTGCTTGCGGCTCCCCGAGGCTTTTCGCAGCTTGCCACGTCCTTCATCGCCTTCTAGCGCCAAGGCATCCACCGTACGCTCTTAGTAGCTTAATCATAAAACTCACTCAATACGTCGTTTCCCAGGGTGCTTCGAATCGCTTACGCTTTTCAAAACTCGCCGCAGTGGCTAAACTGCAACTTTCCACCAGTTCGTTCGCCCTGTTTCTCGCAGATCCATTATTCCGTGGTCCGATTGCTCGGCGCCGGGACTATCGACTCTGTAATTGCCAGGTGCTTGACTGAGTTCGCCTTGTAAATCCACAGTACTGCTCAACATACTCGAGCAGAACTTGTAATAAATCATGCCATCACTCCCCGGACAGACCGTAATCGGCCCGAGGTTATCGGCATGAAGTTGCCAGCCTTACTGTTGTCAAAGATCGTTGTCCCTGATCCCATCAGGGGCCCCAGCTTCCGCTGGAGCGTCCTCCTTGCGGAGGACCGGAGCGCCTTCGAGCCTACAACCGCTAAAAGTGCCCCTAAAATACAAAACCCGGCGCCGAGCGCCGGGCACAATCCCGTTTGTTCCGGGATTCCGCGCGATGCTCGACTGTTCTACCCTGTGCTAATTAGGCGCCTCACTATAGGAGTCTGTTCCTTGGAGTACTTCAGACCCGACTGTGAATCCCCTGCACAGCCCGACACTTTTAGGGAGTGCCGAACCATTTGTAATCTTACTACACCCTCCCATTATGTCAAGTCCTCGACAGAACTTTTTTCCTCCGCTTTCCACACCCCTGTGGAAGCTGTGAAAATCCCTCGGAAACCACTTATTTCGGCGTTCCCGCCTGGTTGTTTCCCACCCATTCCATGATTCGCAATACAGGTTTCCCGTCGAGATCTTCCAGCGGAAAATAGACCAGGTGGTCTTTGGAGTCTACCGCCACAGAGTGCCCGTGCGGGAGATGGAGTTCACCCACGGGCTCGAGCGTACGGTTGCCTTCCTGAAAAACTTTGACTTGCCCAGACTCCGCAGCTACGTACAGCCGCTTTGTTGCCGGATCAAATGCAAGGACGTCCGGGTCTCTCCCCACCGAAAACGGTGGCCCAACCTCCATGCTCTTCAAATCGACAACCACCAATTTGCTATTCCCTTGTCCGGCCACGAATGCCAGCCGATTCTCGACATCCAAAGCGATACCGTGAGGATCCTCCAGCCAGGTCAGTGGCGTCCTTGCGGTGATTCTCGCCCGCAAGGGATCGATGGTCACCAGCTCGTTCTTTCCGTGCACGGCTACGTAAATTCGGTCCGCACCGCTGTCATACACGGTGTTGCCTGCTGCGCCCCCCAGCGGAATGCTCCTGAACAGCGTGTTGTTCGTTGCGTCAATCACCGCGTCGGCATTCCCGTGTTCATCGGAAACGAAAACACGCTGCACCGTTGGCGCATAAGCCAATCCGTCCGGGTAGCTAATCTCACCTATTTGCCCAACTGTTTTTAGACTCGCCCGATCGACGACGGCCACTTGATGATCGCCTGTCACGGAAACATAAATCCGGGCCAACTCGGGCACCGCGAGCACTCCATGCACACGATGGAACCCCTCGAGATTGGCGACCACTTTCCGTTTTCTTGTGTCGAATACCAGCAACTGGTCCGCGTTCATATGCGCTATGTACAACCTTCCGTCCGACGCGTCCAAGCTCTGGTAGTCAAAGCGCGCGCTAGGACCGGGAAGCGCTACATCTGCCACGATTCGCAGGCTTGCGTGTCTCTCAGCTGAATGCGAACGTTCGGAGGTCAAAAAAAAGATAGAGAGAGAGCTGATGGCGAGCAATGGAATTACAAAACGCACAAAAGCCTTCTGCATGTTATCCGCCTGGAGGAGACGCACCACTTAAGCCTATCAGCCGGAAACCAGGCTGCGCTATGACTTCAAATCTTGATGCCGATCCCTTTATTCTATCGGATACTAATCCGCCGCGGGCTTGGCATTTTTCTCTTGCGCTTCTTCCGTCCACGGTGGGGTGACGCCGTTGACCCGTGCGTAAGCAATCGACTGTCCCAGATGTTCATGGTTGTGCGTAACAAGTATGTAGACCACGTCTCCATCATTCGCTTCGGGACCCAGTTTCTGTTCGGCCTTCGCAAAATCCGCGTTGGACATCTTTTGCACCGCCGCCCGTGCGTACGCAAAGGATTTATTCAATTGATCCATGATTTTTGCTTTGTCGGTTGACGACTTCTCATACCCGTCTTTGTGAAACTCTGGCGACGGATTTGTCCCCGTCATCATGGTCGGAATGCTGTAGTTCGCCGCTGCAACATGCAAGAACAACTCGCTTACAGAGCGCACGCCTGCTTCCGGCCGCCAAGTGAATTTTTCCGCGGGTATCGATTGCGCCAAGCTGGCGTACTTCTTCTGCATATCCTGCAGATCCACCAGTGTCTGGGCTTTCCTATCGTAGCTCGGCGTTGTTTTATCCGTGGACGCGGGACTTTGCACTTGCGTTTCCGCCCTGCTTTTCTCGGTTGCATTTGAGGAATAACCAGACAGTAGTAGTAGGGCCAGGGTGATCCTAAAGTTCTTTTTCATTCCCCATCTCCTTTTGCCGATGCCATGGGCAGACCGACCCCTTCCAGCGTGTGCCCGCTCCCCGACTGTACTCCCAATGTCCTGGATTCATTACCGGCACACCCCGATGCAGATATGGTTTAGACGCTTCGTATGTGATTCCGATTCAGGGGCGGAGGCGCTGTTTTGCGGCGGAGGGTAGAATGTCCCCGCGTGCGTCCTTCGTTTACTTCGTTGCAACGAATTGTATTTGGATAGCTTCTTGGGACTCAGCCTGACTTCGAAGATGGCACAAAGGCAAATGCACGCAGCCTGCGGTGTCAGCTGTTCTTCGTCACTGTGGTCATGGCCACAGATGAAAAAGGGCAGGAAGCCCGAGCTTCCTGCCTCGGAGAGCAGTCCACCCTAACGGGTGAACTACTTCGCTTGAAGTGTCTCGATATAACCCACGATGTTGCTGATACGTTGCTGCACTGTTGTGTCGTGGAACTTATCGAGCGACTGGAGCAACGGACCCCACACGGGCATGTCGGCCGAACCATGCGCACCGGGACCGCCGCCAAATTTCAGCACGCTGGCAACACTGTTAGCCGGATACTTCCCCTCGTGCTTCCGGGCCAATTGCGTCAAATCCGTCGGTTGCGACTTCATCGCGCCAGCCGCAGGGCCGTTTCCTTTGCCGTCGACTCCGTGACAGGGAGCACAATATTCCTTGAACATCTCTTTGCCGGATACCGCGCTCGTCTGTTTAATTGGAGTTTGCTTGACTACAGGTTTCTGATCGGTTTGATCTTGCGCCAGGCACAGGCCGGTGGCCACCACAAGCGTACCCAGCAGGATCATGCTCTTTTTCAACATGAAATACTCCTTTCTGTTGGGATAGATTCGCGGTGAGCGTTCTGAATCCTCTATCCAATGGCTAACGGAAATATCTCACGGGGGAGAGGCAAACATTGTGACGCACGTCACAGGGTGCGTTTCCGTTACCCCACAACTTCGTTGCATTACCCGACTGGAAAGATTGTTTCTCCACTTAGAAATGCAGCACTACGCCGGCAACGGCCTGGTAGTTGTTCTGTGCCTGATTGAAATAGGTGGTGTACACCCAATCCCCTTCCACACGGAGCGAAAGTCGTGAATGTACTCGGAAGTCAAGGCCGATTCCGGCTTGCGCCATTAGCGAGTTCCGGCCTCCCAGAGCCGTTTGGGGCTGCAGGTGGCTCCCTCCCACCAAGGCATGCCCATACGGCTCCCACCTCGCCCGCCGCCCGCCGATGCGGATGCCGCCCGCTCCTCCAAACAGCTTCACGTGTTCCCGATCGTAAATCTCCGGTGCAAATCCCGTCACCACGTCCCCTTCCACCGCAAACCAACTGTTCGTGAAATACGTCAGCGTGGTATTCAGCCCCACCAGACTCGCGTTGATCACATTCGACTGGAACCGGAAAAACTCCACGCCCACTCCTAACTGCCACCGGTAATCGTCCCGGTCTCCGAAAAATACGTACTTGGGCTTCGCCGCTGGTGCTGCCGGTGTTGGAGTTGGCACCGCGCTCGCTTCTCCTCCTGGATTCGCAAGCGCAAAACTCCCCGCGTCGCTCGTCGGAAACAGCATCACCTCTGACGCTGAACTCTCAACAAAATTCGCTTCTGCGTTCGTTCGCGCTTGCGACGCATTCTCTTCCTGAGCGCCCATCCCACAGGCCAGCCCCGCCAGCAGCATTACTCCCACCAGTGCCTTGTTCATACACTCCCCTCTAACTCTCCAGCCAGCGCCCTTCCGGTTCCCTGGCCATGGTGACTTGGGCGGCATTGACAGTTGCTAAGTTTACCCCTGGGGGAAAGCAACGCCGACGAAAAGTTTCCGCATCAGAGAGCATCTGAATTGCGAAGCCGGGAGATAACATGGTTTGGGTTTCCTTGACAGTTCCTAATTCTCGGGCTACACTACGGAGTTTTTAGGTGGCCCCTGGAGCCATCTGGGGGAGGGTTCAATGGAAAAGAAACGACTGGAGTACTACAAAAAGAAGCTGCTGACCCGCCGTGATGAGTTGGTAAAGACCATTACCCGGACAGAGGAGGAAGGCCGGCAGGCCGATGACGATCCCACCGTGGACCTCGCCGACAAGGCCGCCAATTCTTATACCAAAGAATTTCTTTTCGGCCAGACCAGCAGCGATCGAAACATCCTGAACATGATTGACGAGGCTTTGAAGCGCATCCGCGGCAACGAGTATGGCAATTGCGCCATCTGCCACGAAGAAATGCAGCAGAAGCGACTGGAAGCCGTACCCTGGGCCAAGCACTGCATCTCCTGTCAGGAAAAGATGGAACAAGGTCTGCTCTAGTACTTGCCGGTATTTCGTTAACCCACTTGGCAGTTTGCAGAAGAAGAATCGTCATAGCCTATTTCCTAGACTCCCGCTATGCGTATATCCTCTCCGCGCTGCACATTGCTTCATTTACAAGAAAATCATTCGGGCGCGCCAACCAGTTTGTGTTTACCGTGGGTTGCCAACTTCGAGGCCTCCCCAGTAGATTCGACCCAGAATTTCCCAAAGCCGTTTCGTTCTGCCACGATGGCCAGCAATGAAGATAGGCCTTTCAGGTCGCAGGCAGTTCTGGTTTTTGAGAGGGCACTGGCTGGCCCCCTCCTTCTGCTCAAACACCAGCAAATGGAGCCGCAGGGAAATTGCTCTGCCGGCGGTCTCGCCGAATTGGTTCATGGTTACCTGCGGCGCACGGAGGCCGGCGCATCGTGCCCGTTCCACTACTGCGGCAGCGATGAGCACTCGGAAGCGATACGTGGCGCTTTTGCCATTCACCACGGCGGCCGAGTTGACAATTTACGAATCTTGCTGCTAGATGATGTAATGACGACGGGAGCGACGCTTGACGCGTGTTTACGCGCGTTACGCGAAGCGGGCGCTAAATCGGTCTTTGGTTTTCCCTTGCCAGGGCCGGCCGCTGAGCTCCTTCGCCGATAACCCGTAGCTTGAAGGACGGGCGATGAGCGGAAGACGACTAGAGGCGATCGACCCCCGGGGGCGACACTCCCCCGAAGCGGTCGGAACGCTTGCGTCCAACGCTTCGGGGAACATCGGCCGCCACGTCAGTCCGTTCTCTCCACCGCGAACTTCTCTGATGCAGGAACCCGTCCTCGTTCTTAACGCGACATATGAACCCATCAATGTCACGGCTGTGCGGCGCGCTATGGTGTTGCTTCTGAAGGGTGTCGCTCAGGCTGAAGAACTGCACAACTCGGAAGTGCATTCCTCCGCGCATTCTCACAAAGTTCCATCAGTAATTCGTCTATTGGCCTACCGGCATATCCCGCAGCAGAGCAGAGCGCTTTCCCGCAAGAATATTCTTCTGCGCGACCGCAATACCTGCCAGTTCTGCGGAAAGATTTTCCCAAGTTCGGAACTTACACTCGATCATGTAATTCCCCGTTCGCGCGGTGGCCGTTCCTCGTGGGAAAACCTGGTAGCCTGTTGTTACCGTTGCAACAACAACAAAGGCGATCGTACTCCCGAGGAGGCTGGGCTGAAGTTGGCGCGGCGCCCTCGGCCCTTCACGTTGCACACCTCACGGCAACTCATGCGTCTTATCGGCCACCGCGATGAACGGTGGCGTAAATACTTGTTTTATTGAAACTTACATTGTTTTCGGCAGTGAACTCGTTCGGCTCACTTTTAGGAAACCTTTTTCGCTGCCGTGCATCTAAATCTATAACAACCACTTCGAGGACACACCCCGGGAGGCAGCTAGGGTCCAAACCCTAGCTGCTTCTCTCCTTTTTACCTCAGTTTTTTCGCGATTGGCAGGGATGCAGGCGAGGACCGGCCGCTTTATTTTTGCGTGTTCATTTGCGCAAGCGCTCGCTCTGTTGCGGATAGCAGCGCTTCCACTCCCACGGGTTTTCCCGTCGCGTGGATCATCCACATATCCGGCGTGACGCGGCCCATCTTTGCCATGCGCTCAAATTCAGGTCCTATCGCGCCTGCCTTCTTCATCTGCTCTTCCACCTGAAAGGCAATCAGGTGCCCGATCGGATAATCCGGCAAATACATGAACGAATCAATCATGTGCGAATAGACTGCGAGCAGAACCACGTCCTTGCTGCCGAATACCGGTGCATAAAATTTGTTCCAGATGTCCTTGGCGATCTGCAGCGTGGCATCTCGCAATTGTTCCGGCGTAGCGTTTGGATTGTCGTACATCCAATGCCATACGCCCATGTCCACTAGGGCAACACCGCTAATCTCATACGTATTCCAAAGATCATTCAGGGTCTTCAGCGCGTCGCTCTGAGCATCCGGCGCGGCCAGGCCCAACACTTCCAGGTCGTGTCCCTGCAAAACCATCGCCAAGGCCTCCGTGAACGCGGTGTTGGGCACGCCCTCGAGCAACGTGTAATCCACCTCGTTCAGCGAAAACGTCTGCTCCACATTGTGTCCCATCTCGTGGACGGCAATATTGAAAGCCTTATAGTTCATCCCGGTGCTTTCGACGCGCGTGCGTAAATGCGCTTTCTCTCCGCGCATCTCTGCACCCATGGCGTGACCCGAACCGCGCGCAGGATCCACGACAATGTTGTCCGCCAAATACTGGGCCTTTTCCCGCGTAAACCCAAGTTTCATCAAAATATTCGGAATATCTTCTTTGTACGCCTCGGCGGTGGGATATCGCTTTGAAACGATCGCATCCAGTTGCGCTTCCGTATAGGTACCTCGCGAGCGAAATCCGTCATACCAGATATCGAATGGTTCCAAGGGCCGACCGAGTCGCGCTTGGATCAATTTGGCAACTTTTGGGACAAGGGGAGAGGTGACCACCTGTTCGAGCATCTCCCCAACGCGCCGTTCCGGAATCTCGCGATCTTCGTCAAAGCGACGGGCAATGAGTGTTGGCGCTGTAGGTGAATAGGGATCCATTTTTCGCGAGGCCTGATAGGTTTCCAACAACATGGCGTAACGCGTGCAGGGCTCGGCCGCATTTGTGAGTTTTGCTGGCGAAGGTGCGGGGGCCTCACTGTCTTTTTCCGCCGCCGGCTTTACCTCATTTGTCCAAGGATTCCAATCCACGGCCGGGTTGTTGATCGCCACCGCGGGAATAGTCTGCGTAATGATCCGCTCCATCACCTGTTGAATGGCCCGTTGTTTCGCCAGCCCGTGCTGAGCATCCGCATAGTCAGCTTTGATTTCGTCTCGCAGATTCCAGTGACTGAGCAGCCGCAGTTTGGCCGGAAACAGCCGCTGCCTGTTTTGATCAAGCACATGAAACATCCAAATGTTGTACTGCGAGATGTAGGAGTCGGCTTCCGAACCTGCTCGCGCCACCTCCAGATTGACCGTCGCCGGGATCCGCTTCGAGAATATCTGGGCCAGCCGTACCTCGGCCCACTGCCGCCTGCTCCAGTTGGGCCCTTGCACCAGGCGCTCCTGCAGTGTTGTTAGCGGAAAGTTCAAGAGCACAACAAAAGCCAATTTGTTATTAAAGAAATCGTCCACAACATGGGCCGCTGGGTCATAACCTGCGAACAGATCGTCGAATGGCAGAACAGGACCTGCATCGAGATCCGCCTGCTGGCGAAACTCGCGATTGATTTCGTGCATGTGACCGTTGAGCTGCTCGAGGAGGCTCTGGTAGCGATTGAACATGGTATCCAATGCAGCTTGGTCTCCCGCAAAATTGCCAAGAGCGAACTCTCCGAACACTGTTGCGTCGCCATCTTCGGATTGCCAGAATTCCGTCACCTGTCGTAAGCCGCGTTCCACGCGCGCTCTCTGACCCTCGCCATATTTTGCGATCAACTCCTTTTCCAGCTTCTCGGTGGCGCCTTTCATCCACGAAAGGGCTTGTTTGTCGTTCGCAGCGGACAACATGTCGGTCTCCCCGGAAAGATTAGTGGTACAAAACAGTGAAGCAAAAAAAGCGAAACCTATGAGCAGGCGCATGTGGCCTCCGAAAAATGTGCGGGCGCTACCCTGGGAAACCTGGAGATGGAGTTCACTTTTAGAATTCACGTTCTTAGGGCATTGTACACCGTGCTTGGTGGTCGCGGTGTGCGCACCATGCCACGCAGGACTACCTTGGGACCATTGCGCAAAGTACAAGGATGCGTGTTCAGCGGAGCGAAACTGCGGAATCAAACCAAGGTATTTCGTACCGAAGAAAAACTCTCCAACGCCGAAGCCTCGTCCGGGAATTCGGGGAAAACCTGGTGCAGCTGGGTGACTTTTAGAATTTCCTCAACTCTTGGCGCAAGTCCCACCACCTTCATCGCGCCACCTTTTTTCACCACGCTCATGTAGCTCCGCACCAGTTCGCCGATCCCGGAACTATCCAGGTACTCAAGAGCGGTTAGATTCAAAAGGAGGTTGGTCTGCCCCTGGTCCAGCAGGTCACGAACCATCTGCTGAAACGCCCTGGATTCAAAGGAAGTCAGCCGCCCGGTTACTTCGACGAGGGAGACACCATCTGCTTGCCGCACATTCACCGAAAAATTCACGAGAACCTGCCGGGCCCTGAGACCAACAGAATTCTACCGTGATTTCTGCGGAAGGCAAGCATCTTCCGGCTTTGGGAAAAGTATGGATTGTGATCTGGTTCATTGCCGCCTCACCACGTGCAGCCCGCGCCGCCAGCTCTCAACCACGCCGACACGGATGATCTCCATCTCCGGAGACACATCTCGCCGGACAAGTCCGCGTCCTCAATTTAAACTTACTCTAGGATGAACAGTCTATGGTTTCCTGGGGATTATTTCGAGGTGGGATATCCGCACGGCGGGCGTCTGCATGTTCCAAGCCTTCGGAATGTGATCAAACGAAATCTCAAATGTACGCCGCTCTCCGGGAGCCAAGGCAACTTCTGGATTTCCCAGAACCCTGCGGGTATCCCTCAGCACAATCTGGTTCATATCATCCGAGAATTCCGTGGTTAGACTAAGTCTCTGAACGGACTCAGTTCCGCCATTATGAAGTTCACCCGCCAAAGTGGTGACCTCTTGACGCAGAAAGTTTTCTGCCCGGCTCATCTCCATCTTTTCTATCTCGATTTTCTTTGCACACTCCTGCTCAGATGGGCTCATCTTCAGGATGACGGTTTCCTGGATCGTGGTCGACTTACGTGTCTGCGGCGGCTCAAACAAAAACCACAAGCTCACTAGAATCGCCGCGGCAACTACCACGGCCATCGCAAGGGTCAAGGGAGTAGTTTTTGGTTTGCTTTCTGGTGTTTCCGGATTTTCGAATGTTTCTTGCATGCTGAAACCCGTTTCGTTGGTTTTCGCCGTTTGCCTAGCGACCCAGGGTCAAGCGGTGGGCAAGCGGCTCCGGCAATCGTGCAGACCGCATGCGTTCCTGAACCTTGCCAATATCGTAGGCTACGCGCCAGAATTCGATTGCACTGTGGCCCAGGTCCGCAATTGCGAAACTCGCTCGCGGATCGCCGTCGCGCGGCTGCCCTACCGAACCGGGATTCAGAAGATATCGCTTTTCTTTCTCAACCTGCAGCGCACAGTGCAACTCATTGGTTCTGGGGTGAAGCTGCAGCACTTCCAATTGCGAATCGAGATACGCAAAACCGCCCTGGTGGTGAGTGTGTCCGTAAAAAGTCACTTGCGAAGTCGAGTCCAGCAGCCCTTCGAGCGCTTGCGACGGTGTAAACACATATTCATCTTCGTCCTGGACCGCGCCGTGCACCAACATAAGACCTTCTGTTTCCAACGGTCCTTGCGGAAGGGCCGCCAGCCAGTCCAGATTCTCGTTGGAAAGTTGCGACCGCGTCCAATTCACGGCCATCTTTGCCACTGGATTGAAATCGTCCGTGGCCATCAGTTCGGCAACCGCCTTGTCATGGTTGCCACGAATCGTCACTGCTCCTAGTTCACGAACCTGCGATGTCACTTCGTTCGGGTCCGGACCATATCCAACTACATCTCCCAGGCACACCACTCGGTCCCATTTCCCCTCCGCTGCTTTCAGGGAGGCTTCGAGGGCCGTCAAATTGGCATGGAGATCGCTTAGGACTAGAGTTCGCATCCCGCTTCCGGACCGCGACAAAGAGTATAGATGAACAAAGGGGGCGATGCACAACGCAAAGTGAACATTTTACAGGGTCTCACCGCACTGTTCGATTTGTAAACCATTGTAAAAATGACAAAAAAATGCGCCCGGCCGCGAAACATATGGGTAGTGCATTTCGTCTATACCAGTGCAGCCGGTATTCAGGCTGTAGCGGGATGGACAGAGATTCGCAAAGAAAAACCCCGCGGTAGCAGCCGCGGGGTCAACGACACTCAGTTGTTCCGGCTCTTGACCAGGACGAAGAGGTGCCTCGTTCGTGAGGCTACTCCTCTCCTATCTGTGTGTCAACTCTTCCCTCCAGGCAACACGCTTCCGGTTGACTCGAATGTGGAAAGGAATAGGACTCTCATGAAAAGACAATCGCTCCTTGCTAATCTCGTACTCGTAGGCGCTCTCGCTATAGCCGTACCTGTCTTCGCCAAGCCCATGTCCACCACCTTGCCGATCACTCATAACGTCAAGGTTGGCCAGACCGAAGTGAAGGCGGGTGACTACCGTTTCTTGATCGACGGCAATCACTTGACCGTTCTCAATGGCAAGAAGCAAGTCGCCGAAGCCGATGGCCGTTGGGAAGAGCGCGATGCCAAGGCCCAGTTCAACAGCGTCGTCTCCAACGCAGATGGCAAGGTCATCGAACTCCGCTTTGAAGGAAAGAAAAACGTATTTGTCCTGCCTCAGTAAGAGGATACTCCGTGCACCCGAATCACCACTCCCTGGGGAGGCTGCTTTCGATCTCAGCCTCCCTCCTTCTTGCTCTTGCGAGTGAAATAATGAAGTGGCAATTCCCCCTGAACGCTGCTGCTGAAAAGCTTGCCACTGTTGTGGACGCTCTCCGTTCTGCTTTCCCGACTCCTATGCCTCAGAAGGCTCGCCGCTAGCGGATCAACATACAGTCACCATAGCTGTAGAAGCGGTAGCATGCCTCCACCGCATGACGGTAGACGGCCAGGATGTTCTGTTTACCCGCAAATGCCGACACCAGCGCCAACAGCGTAGATTTCGGCAGGTGGAAATTCGTCAAAAGCATATCGACGATTCGAAATTTGTATCCGGGAATAATAAATAAGTTTGCTTGGCCACGGCCGGCAGATAACTGCATTCCTTCTTCGAAAGTCCCCTCTCGTTCTGCTGCGTCTTCCAGCGTGCGCACCACGGTTGTGCCCACAGCCAACACCGGCCGTCTTTCTCTTTTTGCTTTGCGAATCTTTTCCGCCACTTCTTCTGTGATCTCGTACGCCTCGGAGTGAATCTTGTGCTCCTCGAGGATTTCGGAACGAATCGGTTGAAACGTGCCGAGTCCCACGTCTAGTGTAATTTCGCACGTTTCGCAGCCACGCTGCCGGATCCGCCCGAGTACTTCCTCCGTGAAGTGGAGACCGGCTGTGGGCGCCGCCACCGCGCCCGGTTGTTTTGCGAAGATCGTTTGGTAACGCTCCTTGTCTGTCCTTTCCTCTGCACGGTCAATGTAAGGAGGCAACGGCACGTGTCCCCACTTTTCAATGTTTTCTTCGACGCTCTGTTCGTTGTTGGTGTGAAAACGTATGGTGCGTAGCCCGAGTTCGCCCCGTGACAGAATCTCGCCCCCGAATTCACCGCTTCCAAAAACGATGCGTTCCCCAACCGGCAACTTACGTCCTGGCCGCACCAACGCTTCCCACACGCTGTGTTCCACCTGGCGAGTGAGAAACACCTCGACCTTTCCCGTCAGATGTTCTCGTGCTGATTTTCGCGAAGGACTCTGCGCGTGCATGCCGACACGACGTCCAAATAACCGAGCGGGAAGCACGCGCGCGTTGTTGAACACGAGCAGCTCATCCCCGCGCAGCAGCGTCGGGAGTTCGGCGAACTCTCTGTCCTCCCAGCGACCACTGTGGCGGTCGGTAAGAAGCAAACGCGAGGCGTGCCGTTCCGTCAGTGGACGCTGGGCAATCAGCTCCGCAGGAAGCTCGTAGGTAAGTTCATCCACGCGCATGGCCAGTGCTCCCACTATATCAAAATAGAAGAGCTGGACAGAGGCCAGCGAACAGAGGGCATGGGCTGCCCTCGGAGGAGATCAAGTCGTCAACTCTACATATAATGTAACTATAACAATTCATGTAGTTTATATTGACTTCCGGTTGCTCATAAAATTGACTTGACAACAATACGCTCATATTTTATTATTCTGCCTATATCACGTATGGAGGGGATCTTAAATGAGAGCTACTCTCACGCAGTTTCAGCCCTTTCGCGGTTCTTCTCTCGAGGATCAGATTAACCGCCTCTTTCGCGAGACCTTGGATCGCTCTTCGGACGACGCCAACTTGAGACCCTGGGCGCCGGCCGTCGATATTTTCGAGACCGAGCAGGAACTGGTCGTCAAGGCGGATCTTCCGGACATCAAGCCGGAGGAGCTCGACATCCGTGTCGAGAACAATATTTTGACGATTCGCGGTGAACGCAAGTTCGAGAAGAAAGAGAACGAGAATCACTACCTGCGTGTCGAACGGTCCTACGGCTTGTTCTGCCGCAGCTTCGCTCTCGCCAGCACCGTGAACTCAGAAACGATCCAGGCTGACTACAAGAATGGAGTCCTAACGCTAGCCATCCCCAAGCGCGAGGAAGCCAAGCCGAAGCAGATCAAGGTCCGTGTGCAGAGCCCTGCCGTGGCGGCTGCCACAGTTAAGTAATCGGCGAAAGGTCCACGTGGCGCACGCCGTCGTGGGTTAGCATGGGTGGGGCTGGCCGCGTGCCAGCCCCTTTTCTATCGAACTTGGTCCAACAGAGGGAATTATGTTGCGATTCGACAAAATGACAGTGAAGGCCCAGGAGGCGCTTCAGGAAGCGCAAGAAATTGCGGCGCGCCATGAAAACCAGTCCGTAGAACCCCTTCATCTACTGGCCGCTCTCGTGCAGCAGCAAGATGGCGTTGTCCCTCCTCTGCTGGCGCGACTGGGAATCCGCACTGAACTGCTGTCCCAGGATATTGACGGCGAAATCGGCCGTTTGCCCAAAGTCCAGGGATTTGCCCAGCAGCACTTAGGCCGTGCGCTAAACGACATCCTCGAAAGCTCCTTCGAGGAAGCCACAAAATTCAAGGATGAATACGTCTCGACCGAACATCTCTTTCTGGCCATCGCGAGAGCGGATCGCGATCCTGCCGGCAAACTCCTGAAGAAACACGGCTCATCCTACGAAGCGATTCTGCAAGCTCTTGCCGGCGTCCGCGGCAGCCAACGAGTCACTTCGCAGAACCCGGAGACAACCTACGCTGCGCTCGAGAAATATGCTCGCGATCTTACCGATCTGGCGCGCCGCTCGAAGCTCGATCCGGTGATCGGGCGCGACGAGGAAATTCGCCGGGTCATGCAGATTCTTGCGCGCCGCACCAAGAACAACCCCGTGCTCATTGGGGAACCAGGTGTGGGGAAAACGGCCATTGTGGAAGGTCTGGCGCAACGGATTGTCTCTGGCGACGTGCCGGACGTCTTGAAAACCAAAAAGTTGGTGGCTCTGGACCTCGCCGCATTAGTTGCGGGCGCAAAATTCCGGGGTGAATTCGAAGACCGCCTCAAGGCTGTGCTGAAAGAAATCTCTGAAGCGGATGGACAAATCATTCTTTTTATCGACGAATTGCACACCCTTGTCGGTGCCGGTGCCGCTGAAGGCTCCATGGACGCCTCCAACATGCTCAAGCCCGCGCTTGCTCGCGGCGAACTGCGTGCCATCGGCGCGACCACCCTCAATGAATACAAGAAGTACATCGAAAAGGATCCCGCGCTGGAGCGTCGCTTCCAACCCGTGCTGGTCAACGAACCCACGGTGGAAGACACGATCGCCATTCTTCGCGGCCTGAAAGATCGCTACGAAGTTCACCACGGCGTGCGCATCAAAGACGCTGCCATTCTGGCCGCCGCAACTCTCTCGCACCGCTATATCTCCGACCGCTTTTTACCGGACAAGGCTATCGACCTCATCGATGAAGCGGCCGCCAGCTTGCGCATGCAGATCGACTCGCTGCCGACGGAAATCGACGAAATTGAGCGCCGCATCCTGCAGCTCGAAATTGAGCGTCAGGCCCTGCTGAAAGAAACCGATGCCCATTCCATCGCGCGCCGAGCGCAGATTGAAAAAGAACTCGCAAAGCTTCGTGAGGACTCCAGTGGTCGAAAGGCCCGTTGGCAAGCCGAAAAGGAAGCCATCTCTAAAATCCGCAAGCGGAAAGAGCAGATTGAACAATTAAAGGCTGAAGCGGACCGATACGAACGGGCGGGCGATCTCGCCAAGGTCGCGGAAATCCGTTATGGCAAAATCGCTCAGGCGGAACGAGAAGCGCAGCAAGCCCAGGAACGATTTGCGTCGATGCAGAAGGGCGCGCGCATCCTGAAGGAAGAAGTAGATGAAGAAGACATCGCCAAGCTTGTCAGCAAGTGGACCGGCATTCCTGTTGGCCGCCTGCTCGAAGGCGAAGCCCAGAAACTTGTTCATATGGAGGAGCGTCTGCGCCAGCGGGTGGTCGGTCAAGAAGATGCTCTCGCGCGTGTCGCCAATGCCGTTCGCCGTAGCCGGGCCGGACTTTCCGACTCCAAGCGCCCCATCGGCTCGTTCATTTTCCTTGGACCGACAGGCGTCGGCAAAACCGAGCTGGCCCGAGCGCTTGCCGAATTTTTGTTCGACGACGAAAAGCTCATGATTCGCATTGATATGTCCGAATACATGGAGAAACACACCGTGTCTCGCCTGATCGGTGCGCCTCCCGGTTACGTCGGCTATGAAGAGGGCGGACAGTTAACCGAACAGGTGCGTCGTCACCCCTATTCCGTGATCCTTTTCGACGAAATCGAGAAAGCGCACCCGGACGTCTTTAACGTACTGTTGCAGATTCTAGAGGATGGCCGGCTCACCGATGGCAAGGGCCGTACGGTCGACTTCCGAAACACCGTCCTGGTAATGACCAGCAATGTCGGCTCTACGGCCATCTACGAATTGGCCGGCAAGGATCCTGAACGCGCCCGCAAAGAGGCCATGGAAGCTCTGCGCCAGTCGTTCCGACCAGAGTTCATCAACCGCATCGACGAGATTGTAATATTCAATCCGCTGGGTAAGGTGGAGTTGGAACGTATCGTCGGACTGTTGCTGAAGAGCGTCGAAAAGCTTTTGGCAGAGCGCCAGATTACTCTGGAGCTCACGCCCGCGGCTGACGAACTGCTCCTCCGCGAAGGCTACGATCCGGCCTACGGTGCGCGCCCGTTGCGTCGCACCATCCAGCGCCTGATTCAGGATCCCCTTGCAATGCAGATCCTCGAGGGTACGGTATTGCCAGGCGATCACATACGCGTGGAACGTGACGGCAAGAAGGATGTGATGCGGTTTGAACGCCTACCCGCCAAAAAGCCGGCGGCGGCGGCAACAAAATAACGAAACTTTCGCAGGCAGAGAGCCGGGCGGCTTGACGCTCTCCTGTCTGCCTTCTAGACTATTTTTTCCGCTAGGAAGGTTACGAGCATGAAAGTTCTACGTACCGGTGCCATTCTCATTCTTCTCAGCGTTGTGCTGGTTGTCGCCGGCGGCGCTTTGGGCGGACGTGGAGGGATGGAGATTGCCCTGCTTATCGCTGTCGCCATGAATTTTGTCTCCTATTTCTTTTCAGACAAGATTGCTCTGAAAACAAGCGGCGCGCAGCCGGTAACTCGCGAGCAGCTCCCGCGTCTGTATCAAGTGATGGAGGGGCTCGCGGCCAAGGCCAACATTCCGGTCCCCAAGCTTTATGTCGTGCCGGACGCCGCGCCCAACGCGTTCGCTACAGGCCGTAGCCCGAATCACGCTTCGGTTGCTGTCACCCAGGGACTTTTGCAGATCATGAACGACGAGGAACTCGAAGGCGTCATCGCCCACGAACTCTCTCACGTCCGCAATTACGACATCCTCACGAGCTCGATTGCCGCCACGATTGCTGGCGCGGTCACCTATATGGCACAGGCGGGCCAGTGGGCCATGCTCTTTGGCGGGTTCGGTGGCAGTCGCGACGACCGCCGAGGAGGAGGCTTCTCCGCCCTCCTGATGATCTTTCTCGCACCCTTCGCGGCACTTCTACTGCAACTTTTTCTTTCGCGCACTCGCGAATATGCCGCGGACGAGACTGGCGTACGAATGGTAGGTCATCCGCAGGGCCTCATCAGTGCTCTTGAAAAGCTCGGTAGCTACAACAAGCGCATCCCTACGACCGCCATCTCGCCAAGCACCTCCTCCCTTTGCATCGTGAAGCCGTTTTTCGGCACCGGGACGCTGAGCTCCCTGTTCAGCACACATCCTCCCCTGGAGGATCGCATCGCAGCGTTGAAGCAGATGTCCGTGACACCCCTCCGTTGAGCCGGGCTCGCGGAACCGAAAAAGGCTTCGCGATCCATGTCGGGATTGCAGCGAAATGTGCAGCAAACGTTCACCGCGCGGTAATCTTTTCCGGTCCTAGTCCGCCGTCCTTTAGAACTGGCTGCGCCGGGTTCCAAACTAAGACTTTTATTTTCAATTATTTAGTATTTTTCGAGGGACTAACCTTCTTTGGCGCACGAAATGCACTATCCACGCCTGAACACAGTCTTCTGAAGACGGGGACTTGGGGAGAGGGAGTATGAGCTGTAGGGACACTATTCACCTGATTTGTATGTACTTAGAAGGCAAGCTCTCTGCCCCCGTGCAAGCAGAGATTGAGCATCACCTGACCTCTTGCGCAGATTGCAGACTGGTTCTCGAAGCGGCCACGAGCACGCTCGATCGTTATTTCAGCACAACGAAGGTAACCACGGATTCACAGGCAGCTTAGAGACTAGCTCCCAACTTTATTATTTTAAGATAGTTAAGGGCGTGACACGGAAAAGTGATCACGCCCTTTTTGTTGCCATGCCGCTCGGGATTTTTCTCTCCTCGCAGGAATGAAAATCCTGCAATTTTTACTTTGAAAGCTCGTAGAAAGTAATCTTTACTAGTCCTAGTACTCATAATCGCCCGCTCATCCTGTGACTCTATGTCTGCCAACCCTCTTTTTTTCTTTGCATTACCGCGCGTTGCCCCTTTTTGGAGACTTTGGCTCCCCAGGTGCCCCTTTTCCACAGCATGTGGGCGCAATCGCCCCAAGGAGATGATGTCCATGAGTGAGTTTCAAGAAACCAATATCGATAGCACCGCCGCTGCACCCCGCTGGGTCGGGCTTGCCATTGCAGTGCTTGGAGGGGTTTCCGTAATCGGCTTGGGATTTGGAGTGACCGCGTGGAACGCTTCGAAATCGCTCGAACAGTCCACCCAAGCTTCGTTGAAACAGCAGAATGATCAGCTGTCGCAACGGTTGGCCAAGGAAGACGAGCAAAATCAGCAACTACAGAGCGATTTCAAGGTCGTTACGGACAAACTGAACGTTACGCAAGAAGACCTTCAGAAGGCCCGTCAGCAGACGAAAGCTTCGGTGGCTGCTTACAATAAGAAGCTCACCGGCCTTGAAAGCAACGTGAACACCCAGCTGGCCACGAAAGCCAGCGCTGATGATGTCAATAAACTGGGTGGCGACGTGACGGGGGTAAAGAACGACCTCGAAGACACCAAGACGAAGCTTGAACGCGCCACCGGCGACATGGGCGTGATGAGCGGCTTGATCGCGCGCAACCACGACGACTTGGAAGAACTGAAACGCAAGGGCGATCGGAACTACTATGAATTCACGCTGCAGAAGTCCAAGAATCCGCAGCGGGTCGGACCAGTCCAAATTTCATTGAGCAAGGCCGACCAGAAGAAGTCCAAGTACACGGTGACCGTGCTGGCGGACGACAAGTCCATCGAGAAGAAGGACAAGACGGCCGGCGAGCCTGTGCAGTTCTACGTAAAGGGAACAGCCCGTTACGCTCCCTACGAGCTCGTTGTGTTTGACGTTGGCAAGAACCAGGTGAGTGGTTACCTGTCGACACCTAAATCCGCCGGGGCAGCCACCGCTGCTAGCAATACGCCGCCGGCGCAGTAACGGGGCGGTTCTGCCCTAAGGGCGTTCGCAAATCCTGAGAGAAGAAGTAAAAGGGAGGGTCGCCGAGATCCCTCCCTTTTCTTTTATTGCAGGGCAAACAGGAGTGTGGACAAGCCGGTGAGAAGTGCGAACTGGACTCCGCACGCTGTCTGTGCCACCCTCAGAGGAGACCGACGGGGTAATTCTGGAAGGGATCAGTAGGGGGAAAACTATGAAACTCAAATCGTTGGCAAGTATGGCTCTTTTGCTTTCTGCAGCAACATTCACCTTCGCGGCCGATGGAACCTGGACGGGTTATATCTCGGATTCCAACTGCGGCGCCAAGGGTGCGAATGAGAAGCACGCAGAGTGCACAACCAAGTGCGTGAAAGAAAAGGGCGCAAAGTATGTGTTCGTGAATGACACAGACCACAAGGTCTACGCGATTGACGCTCAGGACAAAGTTGCCGCGCACGCCGGGCATCACGTCACGGTGAAGGGTACCGTGGATGGCGACAGTTTGAAGCTGGCGAGCATCGACATGGCCAAGTAGCAGGCACCTAAATCCGTTTCGTTCTTATGGGCAGGGCTCGAGTCCTGCCCATTTTATTTTTGCGCTGGCCCTAATTTCCGTTACGATGATTCTTCGCCCATGACTACAACACTCCTTCATGTAGGCCGTGCATTTACTTCCACAGCAGAACTCCGCGACGCCAGCATTCTTATTCGAGATGGCGTGATTGAATCGGTCGGCCCGCGTAGTTCGCATACCTTGCCCGCGGGCGCTCAGGAAATCGTGGCAACCGACAAAATCGCCGCACCCGGTTTCATCGATGTTCATATACATGGCGCCGGCGGACATGACGTCATGGAAGGCACCGATGATGCCTTGCACGCTATCTCGACCTTGGTTGGTTCCCACGGTACGACGTCGCTCGTGGCCACGACCGTCACCGCGGACCCAAACGCCATTTGCAAGAGCAGCGAGGGTATCTCGCGCTACATCGCTCAGCAGCACGTTATATCTCGACCCGGCGCAGAGGTGCTTGGCATTCATTTCGAGGGGCCCTTCATCAGCCCGGTGCGTCGCGGAGTTCATCCTCCGGAATGGATTAGGCTGCCTACCGCCGAGCTACTGGAAAAATTTGTCACCGCGGCCCAAGGGAATGCTCTGATTCTGACGATTGCTCCGGAGCTGCTTGGAGCCCGGCCCTGTATCGATGCAGCGCAAAAGTCCGGAATGGTGGTCGGTATCGGCCATACGGATGCCACCTACGAACAAGCGCGCGCGGCCCTGGCTTGGGGTGCTCACCACGCTATCCACACCTACAACGCTATGCGTCCCTTTTCTCACCGAGATGCCGGAGTGATTGGCGCCGTCCTCACATCGCCCGAGATCTCCGCTGAGTTGATCGCCGATGGCGTCCATGTAGATGAAACCGCAATGCGGCTCTTGCTCCAGGCAAAAGGCGCGGGGGGAGTTATCCTCATCAGTGATGGAATTT
>Ga0181523_10002080_pt1 | contig 20118 bp, 21 predicted proteins | sample PEATcosm2014_Bin_43_FD_119752 | JGI IMG/M metagenome (GOLD analysis project Ga0181523, IMG submission 119752) | Peatland microbial communities from MTU Mesocosm Facility, Houghton, MI, USA - PEATcosm2014_Bin05_30_metaG | ecosystem: Environmental > Terrestrial > Soil > Wetlands > Peat | place... | reverse complement strand
GAAAGATGACGTTGGCTTCCACGCCAAGATCTTTCGCGAGTTTTTGCAGGTAGTGCCTGTATTTGTCGCCCTCATGCCTGAGGATGTGAGGGTGGGTGACACCGGAAATCATATACACCACATTGTTGTGCTTCGACAGGATAGCCGGAAGCGCTTTGATCACGTTTTCAATGCCCTTGTTCGGCGAGAGCAATCCAAATGTGAGCAAGACAGCTTTTCCTTCAGTTCCAAAGGCGTCCTTGTAGAAGCTTGGATCCGTGAAAGCCAAATCCGGAATCCCATGCGGGATCAAATCAATCTTGGAATTTGGCACATGGAATACTTCCTGCAGGATTTCCGACGCCTGGCGGCTCATCACGATGAGGCGGTCCGATAGACCTGCAATCTCCTGCATCACAATGAGCTGATCGGGATTCGGCTCGCGCAGCACAGTATGAAGAGTAGTAACGATGGGCATCTGGAGGCGGCGCAAGAGCTCCAGGATGTGACCGCCAGCCGGTCCACCATAAATTCCATATTCGTGTTGCAGGCAGACCAGATCAATGTTGCTGAAATTGAGGAAATCAGCGGCCTGGCGATAAGAGGCCAGCTCATCCTGCGATAGCTCGAATCGTATCCGTGCGGGGTAGTTGTAGCCTTCCGGCGTATCGTTGACGGGCAAGGCCAGCAGCTCTGTGGCCTCGTATTTCGCGTGGATCGCGTCACACAAATCGGTTGTAAACGTGGCGATGCCGCAGCGTCGAGGAAGGTAGTTTCCAATGATGGCAATCCGGCCCGGCAGAATGGGCCGTGAATGAATTGGCCAGAGAGGAAGCATTTTTTCTTCGACCATTGGCGGGGCCAGTGCCGGAGCGAGGCTAATCACTTCCTCGGGGGAGGAAAAGGCAATCTCCGTGTGAGCGTAAAGAACATCGAGAAGTGCCGGGTCTTTTTCTTCTGAACTTATTTTTGGCTGTTTCATTCGATTCCTATCTTCATGAGCAGCCCATCCGTATCCGCAAAGTAATGAGCATGCCGTGCAGCGTTGGGCTCAAGTCGTGGCCCAAGATGAAGCGCAAGACTGGAGCGATCGAAGAGAGGAGGGATCAGTACGATCCTCCCATGCCTCCGCCGTAGCCTGAGCCAGCCGCGGCCTTCTTTTCTTCTTCCTTGTAATCGGCGATCAGGACTTCGGTGGTAAGCATCAATGAAACGATCGACGCAGCGTTCTGGAGTGCGAGACGGGTGACTTTCGCCGGATCAATCACACCGGCCTTGACCAGGTCGCCAAATTCAGCGGTTTCCGCGTTAAAGCCGAAGTTGTCCTCCTTCGATTCGCGCACACGTCCTACAATCAGGGCGCCTTCATGACCGGCGTTTTGGGCGATTTGCCGAATGGGCTCTTCAAGCGCGCGCCGAACGATGTTCACCCCGATGGCTTCATCGTCGTGCAGCTTGAGCTTTTCCAGGGCCGGCAGGCAGCGCAGAAGCACGGTGCCACCGCCGGGAACAATGCCTTCCTCAACCGCGGCGCGGGTGGCGTGCATGGCGTCTTCGACGCGAGCCTTTTTCTCCTTCAACGCGGTCTCGGTGGCTGCACCAACCTTAATGATGGCGACGCCGCCGACGAGTTTGGCCAAACGTTCCTGAAGCTTCTCCTTGTCATAGTCGGAAGAAGTGTCTTCGATCTGCAAACGGAGTTGCTTGATGCGGCCTTCGATCTCGCCAGCCTTGCCAGCACCCGCGACGATCGTGGTGTTGTCTTTGTCGATGGTCACTTTCTTGGCGCTTCCCAAGTCCTCGAACTTTACGTTTTCGAGCTTGATGCCGAGGTCCTCGGTGATGGCTTTCCCGCCTGTGAGAATAGCAATGTCCTCAAGCATGGCCTTGCGGCGATCGCCGAAGCCGGGGGCTTTCACCGCGGCGACTTGTATGGTGCCGCGCAGTTTATTCACCACCAGAGTAGCCAGGGCTTCGCCCTCGACTTCCTCCGCAATGATCAGGAGTGGTTTGCTCATCTTGGCCGTCTGCTCGAGCAGGGGCAGCAGATCCTTCATCGAGCTGATCTTTTTTTCGTGGATCAGAATGCGGACATCTTCCAGGATGCATTCCATGCGTTCCGGGTCGGTGACGAAATAGGGGGAAAGGTAGCCGCGGTCGAACTGCATGCCTTCGACGATTTCAAGGGTGGTGTCCATCGTTTTGGACTCCTCGACGGTGATGACGCCGTCCTTGCCAACCTTCTTCATGGCTTCCGCAATGATGTTGCCGACCTGCTTGTCCGTGTTGGCGCTGATGGAGCCGACTTGGGCAATCATGTCGCCCTTTACATCGCGGGAGAGCCTTTTGATTTCACCCACGGCGACTTCCACAGCTTTATCAATGCCGCGCTTGAGGGCCATAGGGTTCGCGCCCGCCGCAACGGTTCGCACGCCTTCACGGAAGATGGCCTGAGCCAAAACAGTCGCGGTGGTGGTGCCGTCGCCGGCTACATCGGAGGTCTTGGAAGCAACCTCGCGCACCATTTGCGCGCCCATGTTCTCGAGAGGATCCTGCAGATCAATCTCTTTCGCCACCGTCACGCCGTCTTTTGTGATGATGGGTGCACCAAACTTCTTCTCGATCACTGCATTGCGACCCTTCGGGCCCAGCGTGATCTTTACAGCGTCCGCCAGAATGTTGACACCACGCAAAATTGCCTGCCGTGAATCTTCGCCAGTTACAATTTGTTTTGCCATGAGAATTCACCCTCCCGGGTGATCAAACTTTCCGCTCCCTCCAAAGCACTTGGATAGGGGCTACTATTTTTTGCCGGATGCTGCTTTGGCGATTGAGCCGACGATCACGAGGATTTCCTCTTCGCGGAGGATTAAGTACTCCTGGTCTTCGATTTTGATGTCGTTCCCGGTGTACTTACCGAATAAGATCCGGTCGCCGACCTTGACGTCGAGTGGCACGCGGTGGCCCTTTTCTATCTTGCCGGCACCGACAGCCATTACTTCCCCCTCTTGCGGCTTTTCTTTGGCGGTATCGGGGATAATGATCCCGCCCTTGGCCGTTTCTTTCGCTTCCAGCCTGCGCACAAGGACGCGGTCATGCAGCGGTGTGATATTCACTGTCATTTCAATAACCTCCATTCAATCTATTGCAAAATCTCGAACACTCTTTAGGACTAAAGGCCGGCGCTACGGATGAAACGTTTTCTGGTTCTTCAGGCGCAAGGCCTCGAGATCGTCCGCTTCCTTTTTTCGCTGGTCGGCTTCCTTGCCCGGACGCTCCTGCTCCTCCAGTTTCGCCGCCTCCGCGATGGCAAGTTCCGCATCTGCGTTGAGGCGCTTGGAGTAAATGACCAGCCCGAAACGATTGGTGAAGGGAGAGCGGACAAGATTGAAGAAGGATTGTGAATCTTCCCAGGACGCGACGGACTTTTGCGGCATTTCATATCGCGCGTTCAGGAGGGGATCCACTTCCGACTGAACATTCGCCGGCGGTCCGTACTCTGCCGAAATGGACTTCACCATGTCTTCCGCCGTGAGCCCTTCTATCGAAGCATGCTCATAGGTGACGGAAATCTTGTAGAGGCTGCCGTTGGAGAAAGAGAAGAGAATTTGTTCAACGCTGTCTGGCCGGGAGAAAGCGCCCAGGGAGCTCGGCGGCCACCAAGTAATCTCCTGGATCAACATGGGCCGAGCGTGAACCGTCTTCACATCCGCCAGCTTCTGATCGCTAAGTTTCAAAACGCTGGGCAGGCTTGACCCAAGCAAGAAACCACGATATTTGGACAATTCCTGTGCACGGAGCATGGGGGCAATCAGAAGCAACGCCCCAAAGCCAAAAATCAAACTACCGATTGTTTTCATTTCCATATCTCCATGAATTCCAAAGAACTCGAGAGCGCGCTTATTGGGCGGCTGTGACGCCGGCCCACGATTGCGTTCGGCGGCCTTCAGGATTGCAGAGCGTAAACCCTTCGGCCGTTTGCGAAACCCGCAAGAATCGTGAGAAGCACCGCGCAAATCGCGGCAAATAGCGTGGTAACGATAGTTCCGCTATAGCCCGAAGAGTGCATCAATACTCCCCCTCCAACCGCTCCTCCGATTCCCATCGCTACGTCCATGAGCGGACCGAAGCCATGATCGCGAAGATCTCTTCCGACTCCCCAGCCCACCAGCACACCGATGAAAACCCATGCGAGTAGATACATGCATTCCTCTGTGCCCCGTCGATTAGCGAATACTCAGGCAGACTGGGCTTGCCCCTGTTACAAACCGGGATGCGGCGCTTAAGCGGCGACGGCGGCGGCGATCTTGTGATAGGTAGAATTCAGAACTTCGTAGGTGTCCACCTTGGGAGTTCCATCGAAGAGCGCTGCGAGCATATTCAGAACAACAGGAAAGGTTTTCTGGCTGTAGGATTCGGCGTCCGAGGCCTTGTCCCAAAGGCTAATGGAGGTGACGGCGTCTTCGCTGGGCGCAAAGAAAGTGAGTTCGTCCTGGAATCCGTCTTGCTTGCGGAGCAGGGGTATGACTTCTTGCTCCATCATGAGACTGAATTTTGAAACGCTGTCGGGTTTCAAAGGTGTGGTTACTTTGCGAACAAACATAAGGCCCTCCCTGGTTTCTTGGCCAAGGGAGTGATTCAGGGTACCGCTCGCGGTCACGAAGACCTGAGGCAGCCTTGATCCACTCTTATACTGCTTGAGTTTACTAACTTTGTCAAGTATGTTTGATGTTCACGGAAATACTTAACCATTTCAGTAAACTCACGACTCATCCCGGGACGCCGGCTGGGATTGCCCTTGAGCAGCTCGAAACATTGGCCCCAACCGCCTTGCTCTACTTGCAGGGAAAGCATGTTTGCCGGGACCCCGATGAGCAGGAAGACGAGTTCACGGGTACCGCCCAACCCTGTCCGGACTGGTCAATATCGCTCTGTCTCGCCATCCAGCAGGTATCATAGTGAGTGGCCGGACTATACGCTGTTCACTTCTATACAGTCTTTGGGAATCCTTCTTGATAGTGTGAGTATGCGGCGGAATGTCCACTCCCAGACGAAGCTTCGAGGCCACTATGAAACCAAAAAAACTCAAGACAAATGGGAGTAACGGCTCTTTCGATCCACAAGTTTTCCTGGATACAGCAGGAGTGGCGAGAAAAGTCGTTGAGTACCACAGAAATGAATCCATCTATTCCCAGGGAGATGCCGCGGAAACGGTCATGTACGTTCAGAAGGGCGGAGTGAAATTTTCCGTGGTGAACGGGTCGGGCAAGGAAGCGGTAGTGGCGATGTTCGGGCCAACGGACTTTTTTGGCGAGGGCTGCATGGCGGGGCAGTCACTGAGGATGGGCACGGCGACGGCGGTAACACCGACGACCCTTCTGGTGATGCAAAAAGAAGAGTTGCTGCGTGTGCTGCACGCGGAGCATGAGCTTTCCGATCATTTCATCTCGTATATGCTGGCGCACAACATCCGCGTCGAAGAGGACCTGATCGATCAGCTCTTTAACTCGAGTGAAAAGCGACTGGCGCGGACGCTGCTGCTGCTGGCGCGCTATGGGCAAAAAGAGCAACCGGTCACCGTACTGCCGAAGGTTTCGCAGGAGACGCTGGCGAGCATGGTGGGAACGACGCGTTCGCGCGTGAATTTCTTCATGAACAAATTCAGGAAACTCGGGTTCATCGAATACAACGGGAAGATCAAAGTCAATAAATCATTGCTGACAGTTGTTCTGCACGAGTAGTGCAAACTTCGGGTTGACCTGCCGTGGCAATGCGAAAATCCATGCAAAGGCGCAGAGTTTGGCATCGCTGAAGCTCTGGCCTCCCCAAGAGACGGTTTCCGCAATAAAGTAGCGAAGCGTTGCCCTTACGTGACTTTCTGGTGGGCTCAGGGCGAAGCCGAGGCTAGGAACTTTTTTTGGCGCCGAAAACGAGGAGAACGATTCCACCGACGATCGCCAGACCGCCGAGGAAGGGAGGAATGGAAACGTGTTCACGTTTATCCGCGGTGGCATGGAAAGGACCAACGTCCAGGACTTTTTCGCGATGGGTGTAGTTGAAACCCTGGTAGGCGAGGGCCAGGCCGCCCAGAACAATCAGGAGAATTCCAATCCAAACGAGAGGTTTCATATTCCTCGCTTTCGCAACTAAGCCACGCGCTTTCGGCTCTGGATCACGTGAAACACATAGATGGCCAGAGCCGCGAGAGGCAGGATGTAGATGAACCCGCCGAGAGTGTGCGCCGTGAGCAAACCCAGGAGCCAAATGGCAAACAACGCGATGCAAATTATAAATAACATTGCCGCTCCAATCTCACAAGGGATTGGTAATTCGAGCGATTGTGCCACACCAAGAGAAAGCCTTCGATATTTCCCGGATAAGCCATCCTAAGATGACTTACAAGTTCAGGTCTGTTCACTTGAGCACATGCGTAAGTTTCCCCGGATGTGGGGATGGATGCAAGGGGTGTAATGGCTAGGAGGATGGTCTTTATTGCGAAGCGCCGGTATGGGGGTTCCCACGGAACGACAGTTGGCCGGTCGTTGGCGCCTTTAGTTCATTTTCTCCGGCAGGTTGTTCCTGCGACGATCCATCAACTTCTCGCGCACGCACCACAAAACGCTTGGGTGCGGGGCCCACGTAATAAAAAGGATAACAAGTAAGCAAAGTCAGATCACGGCCGGTTGATGTTTCCAGAACGCGGGTGTCCGTGGGAGCGACGACTGCAATGGACTGGACGAGGTAGTCGAAGCTGTGCTGTCGAGTCTTGAACCGGATTTCATCGCCAAGGCGAATATTGCGCAGTGGGCGGAAAAAAGTGTCACGATGACCAACGACTGTGACATTGCCCCATTCGCCGGGCAAAGCCGATTTTGAAAGGTGAGCGACGGCTCGGCGCAAGTTAGCGCGGGAATCGCCCTGGACGACAATGACATTCAGACCCAAGCGGGGCACCTGAATTTCACCGATGACATCACCTTCGGCCAAAATATGAGGTTCGGAGGGCAGGCCCTGTGGCTCGAATTTCTTCATTTCGATGGTCTGATAGGCATAGGAATCAGCGACGACGAAGCCTGCGTAGCCCAACGCGAGAAGGCCAAAGGCCAGGAAAAAATAGCAGGCGCCGCGAAGGATGTAGGTTCGCGTTGAGGAGGCTGTTCCGGCTGGATGAGGATTTCGATTCATTCAGTCCCCGACGCCAACTGGGCGGTGGGCTGCTTCTCTGCCGACGGCGAGTAGCCTTGCCGAGTTCGCACATGCAACCTGTCATGCCCTGGAGCAGTCACCTTCACTGCGATCTTTCGAAAGGCAATAGAAGCCTGAATGTTTTGGGGAACATAACCAAGCGTATATTGCTCGCGAAGATCGCGGGCGATTCGTGCCGCTACGCTGGTGACCGATTCGGCTTCCTCTGGGAAGTAGGCGATGCCACCGGTATCCCTGCAGAGCCGCCGGAGAAGACCGGGGTTTTCTTCTCTGTCGCCAGCACCAAGGAGGCCAATGGCATAGATCAAGGTTTGCGACTGGCGCGCTTGAACTAGCACCTGAGAATATTTGAGATGGCTGGCATTGTCTCCGCCGTCGCTGATGATGATGAGGGCTCTTTTGCCCCAGCGGCCGTACTGGAGATGGTGGAGTCCCTCACTCACGGCATCGTAGAGCGCGGTTCGTCCGCGGGCGGAAACGGCGTCGAGGGCTTCCTCGAGATCCTTTGGATTGCTGGAAAATGCCTTTCCGTTCATGAGTTCGATCGAGACGTCGTCATTGAAGTCCACCACGAACATTTCATCCTGTGGATTGATGGAATGCGCGAAGGAGGACACCGCGGCAACGACACCGGCAAGCTTGGGGCCCATGCTTCTGCTGTGATCAACAACAAGACCGACCGTAACAGGAGTGTTTCCTTCATCGAATACCGTGATCTTCTGCATTTGCCCATCTTCAAGGACGCGAAAATCGTCGGACTTGAGACCAGCGATGAATGTGCCGTGCGCGTCGGTCACATTTACGGGAAGCAGAACAAGATTCACAGACAGGGCAATTTTCGTCTGGGAGTCCACGGGTGCAGGTGAATGCTGTGTCAGGTGAGCTGGAGAGAAGCCGAGGAGCCCGAGGAAAAGCAAATAAGGAGCAAGGAACAAGTGTCCATTGCGCAGATAATGCTTGCGAATATACGGAGTAAGAGTCACGAAAGGGCCTTCTCGCGACGCCGGACGTGAGTGTGAGATCACGTCCGCGACGCGGAACAGCTTCATTCGGTTACAAAGAGAACTTGAGGAGAAGCTTCAAGCCGACGGCAAGGCCGATGGACAAGGCGCCTAGCAGTGCGATTAACGGCAGAAAGCTGGCTGTTTGCGAGAGTTCCTGGGTTTGCGCAACCGGAGTCGCGGCAACTGGTGCTTCCGCAACCGGGGCAACCGCGACGGGCGCAGGAGTCACGACTGCAACGACGGGTGGAGTGGTCTGGATGACCGAGGTTACTTCCACTTCTTTCTCGTCGGGGGTGATGGCGAGGATCGGAGTCGTCTTGATTGTAGTTTCGTCCAGCGTGTCAATAGCGACGGCAGGAACGACCACATTTGTGAGCTTCGCCAACTGAATGGCGCGAGCCTTTGGATAGACGAATTCTTGTCCGTAGTTGTCGCCGGGATAGAACCAGGCGCGAAGAGCTTCCGGAGCATCGCCCGGCGTTTCATTAAACGTCATGACGGTTTTTCCGGTGGTGTGCAAGCGATAATCATTGATGGCGATGGTGGTGACGATGATCTGGCTGCCGTCCGCATTGAAGATCTCAACGATGTTGCGGTCGGAAGGCGAATCCAAAAGCTGAAAAGTGTACGTTCCGGCGGGGAGAATTTTCCCGGGAACTTCCACGGCTTGACTGAAGGTGACGACGGTTTTCTTATTCGATTCATCTGCCCGGGCGTTGGGAAGCAGTATGACGCCGAACAGGGTGAGTGCGAGCAAACAGATTAATGATTTTACAATTTTCATCCGAATTTCCTCCTGAAATTTGCGAAACTTTTCCGGTGCATGGTTGCGTAGGACGAAGCCGAGACAATCCGATTGAGGGTGATGGGGTCTGCGCGAAAGTCTTTTTCGTCTTACCTACGGGCTCATCTTAGATGTTCCCAGGAAAGGAGTCTGTCCCTTTGAGCACACAATTTGATTTATCTGCAGGCACGCTATCTCATCCAATCTCAATTCCACAGAGTGCGATTGGTGGAAATGAATAACAGAGCACAGGGCCGGCGTCAGTTTGCGGGAGCGGCCGCGAGGATGGGAGCTGGAGTGGCAAGCTTCAGCTCGTCAAGAGAGGACAGGAGAGTTTGCCAGCGAGCAGCGTCCTTTTTGGTTTCGAGGGGAGCGGAGAGGTCGGAATAAAAGGAGAGAATATTATCGCGGAGGGCGGGCGAAGTGAGATCGAACTTGCGCTGCTCCAGTTGGCCTAACAATTCCGCGTAGGTTTCGTCGGTCAAGGAGTACTCTGCGGCCTTGGTTTGCTGACCCGTGTCAAGATCCGAATTGACGAGTACGAGTGAGCCGGCGTGAACCTGCTGGAGAAAGATGCGGTACTTGTCGACGGTGAGATTGATGCTTTTGAAGTAAAGGTCCTCGGTCTGGGCGGTGGGATTGTTGAAGGCCAGGGCCTTGAAGGGGCCAATTTTGGGCATGTATCGCAAGAGCACGGCCCAAAAACGGGTGCCGAAACTGGGCTTAGTGTAGTCCTTGCCCCATTCCTTTTCATAGTCGGAGCGGGAGAGACGGTAAAGGAATTTCTCTTTCGCAAAATCAGGTGTCTCTCTCATCATGTCCTTCTCATGGGTCCGCAGGGCGATCTGAGTCATCTGTGGAATCATGCGGCTGACAGCATAGCGATAGGAGCCGATGGTGAGATCCTCATGTTTCAGAACGTCTTTCAACTGCATTCCATAAACGATGGGGAAAGTCCGCTCGAGGAGAGGCTTGGAGACCTGGAATCCGATGAAGTCGTGATACTGCTGAGAGGCATAGCGATTCTTCGCCACTTGCACCATGTCGAATCCGAATTCCGTCTTAAGGTGCGCGGTATGGTCTTCCGCGTACTTGACGGAAGTACCGTACTTTGCGCGCAGCTTGGGGTATTGAAGGGAAACGGCCGCGTTCACGGCTGGATGGCCGGAGATATCGGAGGCGTAGTGAGCGAGTGCACCGAGAGCAAAGGCGTACTCGTTGGCATCCTGACTCTGCGAAAGCAATTCGATGACGAAATCGCCGCTGCGGACGTAGTGCAGCAAATTGCTGAATTCCACGCTGCCAAAGGGATAGTAGCCGAGGTCCTGAATGACTGCGCCGCCGTAGGCGTAAGAGTGCGCCTCCTTGAGCTGGTCCTCCGTGAGTGATGGAAAACGCTGAAGAAGAAGCGGGCGGAGATCCGTGGTCCACACCAAGTCCACGATTTCCTCGTGAGTGAGGACGGAGTAAGCGGAAGAACCACCGGCACAGAGGAGTATGGCAAGGAGCGCGGTCAAGATGCGGATACGCCATGGGCCGCAACCCAGGGAAGCGAAACGAAGAGAGAGCCAAGCGCTAAGTGGATTTTCCAAGTTCATGGACAAGCTTCCTTGCTTCTTTCATTCGCTCCTTGTAGAACGCAGGACTGACCAGGACATTTCTGTTTCCAGTGCGAAGGCGTTGGGCGAGGCCTAAAGGCGTCCGAGGAGCACAAGAACGACAACGATCAGGAGCGCGAGGCCCAGACCTCCTGAGGGGGCATAACCCCAGTTCCGGCTATGAGGCCAGCGCGGCAAAGCTCCCAAAAGCACCAGGATCAAGAGGACGATCAGAAGAGTTCCAAGCATGGCTAGCTCCTTCCCAAGCGAATCCATCCAACGAAGTTCAAGTTCCCTGCCCCGACGGCATTCTGAATGCGTTGCAGAATGCGCGCCGGGCTGGGATGCACTCGGTCAACGAATCGGATCATCTGCTAGAGCGCGACGGTGATGGCGAAACGAGCGCCGGGATAATACGGGTTGTACATATAGTAGCCGCCATCGACGTAATCGATGTAGAAGTTATCGGTGTAGTACCAGCCAACTGGCCAGGGATCAACGAAACCAAACCAATAGCCGCCGTACTGGAAGCGAGAAAAGCCGCCGACCATAACTGGGTTACCCATATGGAACTCGTGTCCGCGACCAAAGTGGGAACGGAAACGATCATCGGGGATGCGGCCGCTGCCGCGCTCACTGAGTCGAAGCTCAGGCTGGGAGCGTTGCGTGGTCATAGCCTGCTCGGAACGCCGGGGAGCGCCATGTGAAGAAACATTTTTCAGTTGCTGGTGCTGCTGATTGGTGGACCTAGCTTGTTGCTGTTGATCCTGTTTCGTGGACTTGGCTTGCTCTTGCTGTTGCTTGCTGGATTTTGCTTCTTGCTGTTTTTCGGACTTGGCCTGTTCCTGCTGGCCCTTGGCCTGTTGCTGGGTCTTCTGTTCCTGCTGTTTCTCGGACTTGGCAGTCTGCTGCTGTTGCTTCTGCTGACCCTTGGCTTGTTCCTGGGTCTTCTGTTCCTGCTGTTTCTCGGACTTGGCAGTCTGTTGCTGTTGCTTCTGCTGGCCTTTAGCTTGTTGCTGCGTCTTCTGCTCTTGCTGTTTCTCGGACTTGGCCTGTTCCTGCTGACCCTTAGCTTGCTGCTGGGTCTTCTGTTGTTGTTGCTTCTCGGACTTGGCTTGTTGCTGCTGTTCTTTTTGCTGCCCCTTGGCTTGCTGCTGGGTCTTCTGTTCCTGCTGCTTCTCGGACTTGGCCGCCTGCTGCTGTTGCTTCTGCTGCTGTTGGGGCTTGGCCTGCTGCTGCTTTTCGGGCTTGGCTTGCGCTTGTTTTTCAGGCTTCGCCTGTTCCTGCTTTTGAGGCTTAGCTTGTTGCTCTTGCTTCGGGGCGCTGGCCTTTTCTTCTTGTTTCTCCTGGCGGGCCTGGGCCGGAACAGCAAGTCCTAGAAGCAGAAACAGTGCTGTTGTACTGATAGTTCCAAAAGATCTCATGATGTTGCCTTCCTTACCGCGAATCCGCGCTCGCGTCTCCGTGCGAAGGAAACGCGATACTGCTTGCCGATTGGGGAGTTTGGTGCGCGAATCGCGGTGCGGAACTGCACCGTTCATCGCCAAATACCTACGTACCCACGTGGATATTCGAGAGCGAATGGAATAAGCCAAAGACGTTTAGGAGCCAAAGGACCACGGCAATGACGACAACAGCGTTCAAAATGGATTTGATGCTGCCCGCCATAGGGATGAAGCGGTTCACCAACCACAGGAGAACGCCCACCACGATCAGGGCCAATAAAATCTGAATGAGAGGCATAGTCTTTCTTCCTTTCCGACTGTGCTACGAGACACTTCTCGCATGCCGCCCGGAATTACTCAAAACACTGCCGGGTACGGAGGACCCAATGAACCTTTCGCACTCTGCAAATCGCGTGACGGCCGATCCGGCAAAAGTGCCTGGTTCAATTGTCGTTCGATGCCCTTGACGCTTGTGAAGACCGAGGGGAACAAGCTCTGGGAATGGATCGGACAACAAACCAATCGTTTTACGGCAAGCCAATCGTAGGCCTTATGAATGCACACGTCTGTTCACTTGTATACAAAGAAGGCAGAAGGAAGGTTACTGGCCGTGCGTTGCATTCGCGCGCAAGATGGTCTGCGGCTTTTGAGATTTCATGGCATAGAGGGCTTTGTCGGCTGCGTAGAGAAGCGTCCCAATGGCTTCGGCGTCCTTCGGATAACCGGCAATCCCCACGCTAACCGAAAGTACGGGTTCCTCGGCGTCTCTTCCAAGAAGTTCGCAAATTCGCCGCGCAACCAATGCGGCGGCGACGATGCCTGTCTCCGGCAAGACCACGGCAAATTCATCCCCGCCGTGGCGCGCTGCGGTGTCCACCGACCGGCAGCAGTCTTTGAGGATTTGCGCCAGCCTGCAGAGCGCGCGGTCGCCGGCCTGATGCGAATACCGGTCGTTGATGTGCTTTAGTCCATCGAGGTCCAGCAATACGAGAGAGAATTCCCTGCCGGTGCGCTGGGAACGGTAGAGCTCTGCCTGCAAGACCTCGAACAGACGGCGATGATTGGCCAGGCCGGTCAGCGAATCGCTGGAGGCCTGATGGCGCAGTTGTTCCTCAAGGGTCCGCTGTTCGGTGATGTCAACAACGATGATTTCACAGCCATTAAAATTTCCATGTTCGTCGAAGGCGTCGCGGCCGCTGAGCCGGGCTTTCAGGAGGGTGCCGTTTTTCCTTTTCCACTCGACTTCGATCGGCTCGACGCGGGCCGCGTCAGGAGAACTACCCGCCAAGGGTTTTCGCTCTCCAAGATCCAGGATGATCTCAGACGCGCGGTTCGCCGAGAGCAACTCCTCTTTGCTTTCGTAGCCAAGCATCGTCGAGAGCGCCTGGTTGACGTCGAGAAGCTTCCCTCCCGCTTCGCAGCGGCAAATACCGTAAGAAGGATTATCCACCAGCGCGCGATAGAGCGATTGCGAATGGCGCAAGGCCTTTTCGGCCTCTTGCAGCTCTGCGCGCAGACTTTTTTCGTTTAACGCGCGGCGAACCGCCATCGGCAACTGAGCGACATGTTCCAACTCCACGTAATCGAATGTTCCCTGCGCGGCCAGCTCCGCGATGGAATCGATGCCGATGCCGAACGTCAAAAAGAGAACAGGGATTTCCTGCGCCGTCTGATGAAGGAGTTGCAATGCCTGCGAGCCCTTGAAGCTAGGGCTGGGGTACTCGACGATAATGACATCGTAGGATTGCCTGCGGAGCTGCGCTGCGCACTGCGCCAGGTTCAAAACCAAATCGGATTGGACGGCGAATTGCCCTTTTTCGAGTTCCTGCACGCAACTGTCAATCGCGCTTGCTTCACGGTGAACGAAAAGAACGCGCACCGGGCGCCGTCTGTGGGAAGTTGCGCTGCCCGTGGAAGAACTCCCTTGACCAGCTAGGATTTGGGTTGGAGCGAGGTTTGCCATTTCAGTTCACAACTTACACGGCCAACCGCATCTGTGAACGCCTGGATGCGCGAGTGGCGTTGAGAAAACCTTTCCTATTCAACGTATGCGAGCCGGAAAGTTGTGTCTGTACAATTCAGAACACTTTACGTAACAGTGACCCCCAGAAAGCCCGAATGTTACCAAGATAGCAAACCAACAGGTTGGAGTAACTTCTGGGTATTGAGGCCGTTGGAGCCGGGTGTGCAAAACAGGACAGACCATGGGGTTTCCTATGACAGAAGATGGGTCGGCGAATGAGTTCCCCGGTCAGGAGAATCGAAATGGCGAATTGCCCGCGTTGCCGGAGTGAACAAATCCATCGGTCAAGGCGCAAAGGGATTATCGAAAGAAGAATTCTGGCGATGCTCTTCGTGCGGCCGTTTCGGTGCGTGAGTTGCGACTTGCGGTTCTTCCGTTGGTCCATCAGTGTGAATCCGAATCCACCGACCGTGGCAACAGCAATGGGAAATCATCCCGGCCGATTGAACGAATGACGCCGACGCACCCTCAAGATGCACTGGTCAGCGCAGTCTATCCAACAACTTGTGCAACACGAAACCGCAGGTTTGGAGAGGTGTCGTTACACGATTACGCGCACCATGATGCTGTACGACAGCTTTGGGAGTTCGACCAGGAACGGCGCAGGCAGAGTGGCGCTGATGGAAGACTTTCCTAAACAAGGCTTTTAGGGAATAAAGCGCAGGCTACCGGAGGGGCCGAGAATGGGGAAGAAAGCAGCGCCTTTCGACGGTTTCTGGGATCGGCCGCTCCAGGAACTCCTGCAGCAGCTCCAGGCGACTCCCGCCGGTTTAACCAATGCAGAGGCCGGCCAGCGATTGCGACTCTATGGCCCCAACAGCCTGGTGCATGAGTCACGCTTTGCGGTTCTGTTCAGTTTTTTCGGTTTTTTCGCAAATCCTCTCGTCATCATCCTTGTCATTGCCAGCGGGATATCTCTTGCACTCGGAGAGCAGGTCGGCGGACTGATCATTATTGCTATCGTACTTTTCAGCGTGCTTTTGAATTTCTTGATGGAATTCCAGGCACGCCACGCGGTAGAGGAGATTCAGAAACAGATTGCCACAACAGCCGCGGTGATGCGGGACGGACACGAACAGGAACTCCCGATCGCCGAACTGGTCCCTGGAGATGTGATCCGGCTCAAGGCAGGAGACCTGGTACCGGCGGATGCGCGCTTACTGGACGTCAAGGACCTGCACCTGCGTGAATCCGTGCTCACGGGAGAGTCTTTGCCAGTTGAGAAAACGGTGGCTGACCTTTCCAAGGAAAAACACGGCGTCGCGGACGCAAGCAATAGCGTATTCCTGGGCACTGCCGTTCAGACAGGGATCGGCACGGCGGTCATCGTGTGCACGGGAAAAGATACGGCCTGCGGCGAGATTGCGCATCGTCTGGCCATGCGGCCACCGGAGACAGAGTTCGGTCGGGGGGTGCGCCACTTCGGGATGATGCTGACATGGGTAACCATGTTGCTCGTCCTTTTCGTTCTGTTGGTGAACATCCTCTTTCATCGTCCTGTGCTGGAGTCATTCCTTTTCTCCGTCGCGCTGGCAGTCGGGATGACGCCGGAAATGATGCCCATGATCATCACCGTGACATTGGCGCAAGGGGCGAAGCGCATGACCAAGAAGAAGGTCCTGGTAAAACAGCTTGCGGCAATCGAGGATTTCGGCAGCGTGGATATTTTGTGCACCGACAAGACGGGCACGCTCACCGAAGGAGAGATCGTGCTCGACCGGCACGTGGATATCCAAGGCAAGGATAACGAAAGTGTTCTGCAGCTTATTTACCTGAACAGCCACTTTGAAGCGGGGATCAAAAGCCCCCTGGACGACGCGGTATTGCAGCACGAAGCACCTTCGATTACGGGGTATGACAAAGCGGACGAGATTCCGTTCGACTTCAACCGCAAGCGCCTTTCCGTGGTGGTGCGACACGCTGACGAGTACCTGCTCATCACCAAGGGTGAAGCGGAGAGTGTCTTCGCCATCTGCGAAAAGGTGACTGTCGATGGCGTTCCTCAGCCGTTTGACGAGAGCCGGCGGGCGGAGGCAGAGGACACCCTAAAGAAGCTGAGTGCGGACGGGTACCGCGCACTTGGGGTGGCCGTGCTGAAAGTGGAAAAACAGGACGTGTACACCGTCGCGGCCGAACATGCGATGACCCTGGTCGGCTTCGCGGCATTCCTTGACCCGCCGAAGGAGGGAGTTCTAGGCGTCCTGAAGGCACTGAAACAGAATGGCATTTCCGTGGTCGTCATGACGGGCGACAACCAGTATGTGACACAGAAGATAGCCCATGAAGTCGGGTTAGACGCTGACCGCATCCTCATCGGAAGCCAAGTCGATGCGATGGATGACGCCGCTCTGGCTTACCAGGCGGAGAACGGCGCCATCTTCGCCCGCGTCTCCCCTGAACAGAAAAACCGGGTGATCCTCGCGCTTAAGGCTCGCGGGCACGTCGTGGGTTACATGGGAGACGGAATCAACGATGCTCCATCACTGCACACAGCGGATGTCGGGATATCCGTCATGAATGGAGTGAATGTGGCAAAGGATGCAGCCAAGATCATCCTGCTGGAAAAAGATCTGGCGGTTGTGAATGATGGCGTGCTTGAGGGGCGGCGTTCCTTTGCCAACATCATGAAGTACATCATCATGGGTACGAGTTCGAATTTTGGCAATATGTTCAGCATGGCCGCGGCGTCACTCTTCCTGCCATTCCTGCCGATGCTCCCGAGCCAAATCCTGCTGAACAATTTTCTTTATGACGTCTCGCAGGTCAGCATCCCGACTGACAATGTTGATCTGGCCATGATGCAGCGGCCCAAGCGATGGCAGATTGGATTCATCCGGCAGTTCATGACCATCATCGGGCCGATCAGCTCAATCTATGATTTCCTGACGTTCGGGGTGCTGCTCTGGGTGTTTCATGCTTCCACAAACGAATCACTTTTCCACACGGGATGGTTCGTGGAGTCCCTGGCAACGCAAACGCTCGTGGTATTTGTGATCCGGACGGCGGACAATCCGCTAAAGAGCCGCCCAAGCCGGCCGTTGTTGATCAGCGTGCTGGCCATCGTTGTTCTCGCGACAGTGCTGCCTTACACGCCGCTGGGAAGTTTGCTGCGGTTTACACCGCTGCCACTGTCGTTATTGGGCGTGATCGCGTTTCTTGCGGTGACGTATCTCTTTCTTGTGCAGGCCGTCAAGTCGTGGTTTTATCGCCGCCACGCGCTGCTGTAATGGCAGAGTTGAGAAGAGAACATGAGAGCGCTGGGCGCAGATTGGCTGCGTTTACAAAACTGATCCGAACAGCCACCCGACGCCTGCGGTCAGCGCCATGGCCAGTGCTCCCCAGAACGTAACCCGTAGTGCGCCGACCACCACTCTTGCACCTCCCGCGCGAGCAGCCAGGCCGCCGAGCAGCGCCAGAAACGCCAACGATGTTGCGGATACAAGCGGGATTAAACCCGCGACTGGCGCGGTGACAGTGACCAGGAGAGGCATGGCAGCTCCAACAGCGAAGCTGGCCGCCGATGCCAATGCCGCCTGAATGGGACGCGCACGGAAAGCCTCGGAGATGCCGAGTTCGTCGCGGGCATGCGCGCCTAACGCGTCGTGGGCCATCAACTGCTTGGCGACCTGTTTTGCAAGCGCAGGTTCCAGGCCGCGGGCCACGTAGATGGCCGTGAGTTCGTTGTGCTCGCCCTTGTCGTCTTCTCGGAGTTCCATGCGCTCAAGATTCAGTTCCGCTTCTTCGGTGTCTGCCTGCGAGTGCACAGAGACGTACTCTCCCGCAGCCATCGACATGGCCCCAGCCACCAGGCCAGCGACTCCCGCGACGACAATGTTGCTGTGAGTGGCATGCGCGGCTGCGACGCCGAGCACCAGACTGGATGTAGAAAGAATGCCGTCGTTCGCGCCCAGGACCGCCGCGCGCAGCCAGCCGATGCGGGCCGTATGGTGCAGTTCCTTGGCGCGTGGAGGCATTTGGTAATTTACAATTCGGACGGAAACTCTTTAATGGCCCGCTGGGATCCGGACGATCTCCACCGAACACCGGGCATGACGCACGATGGCTTCGGAAACGCTGCCAAGCAAGAAACGATCCAGGGCCTTTCGGCCGTGCGACCCAAGCACGATCAAATCGGCATGCCACTCTTCAGCGGCATCGATGATCAGGGATTTTGGCTCGCCCTGCTGGACGGCGGTGGTTACCTTTATGCCGTGGGAGCGGAGGGTTTCCGCGGCATTCGCAACCAGAGCTTGCGCCTGCTTTGTTTCTTCGTCCCAAACAGATTCCAGAGTCGAGTCATATCCAGTCATGTCGCGAGCGACGAGAAGCGAGGGCGGCTCCACGACATGTATTACGCGCACTTCGGTATCCTTTGAATGCGCTTGCGCAATTACGGCCTGTATCGCGGCTGCGGAGAATTTGGAATCGTCAATCGGGAGCAGTATCTTCAATGAGTGTCACCTTTCCAGTGTTTCCCGGAGCAACTCGTGCCGTGACAAAGACAAGCTTACTGCCTGCCGGGCGTAGAGAATAGCGAAGAAGGCAAGAAAGACCGGCGTAATTTCAGATTTTGAAAACTTTCCCGGACTGTGCACCGTTCGCTGGAACATCATAGAGGAAGTACCGCTCGCCGGCTGTTCGCTTCCGCACACATGCGCCGATGCGGGCTTTCTGCTTGCGGCTATGGGAACGTTGACCCCGAGGACGCGATGTTCTCAAATGAACAGAAGGAGCTTTTTCGTCCCGCTAAGATATTGAATAAATGTAAATTTCGCGATTGGAATCCCTGATAAAACGATGTCCGCCACTGCCAACTCGACTGTTGTGACACGAACACCGGAAGTGAGCGGCAAGGATAACGAGTTGCAGGGCCTCACGAGCGATGAAGCCCGAGTGCGGCTTGCGAAGTGCGGACCAAATGATATGCCGGACACGGCAATCCGGCCATGGCGCATGGCGCTAAGCAAATTTTGGGCGCCGGTTCCCTGGATGCTGGAAGCCGCGATCATCCTCCAGATCGCGCTAAATGAGTATGTCGAAGCGGCGGTGATCGCCGGGCTCCTGGTGTTCAACGCGGCGCTCGGTTTTTTCCAGGAAGGGCGCGCACAAGCGACGCTCGCGGCATTGAAATCGCGGCTTGCGCTTACAGCATGTGTGCGGCGGGATGGCGCTTGGAAGACCATAGCCGCAAGCGAACTTGTTCCCGGCGACACGGTGAAGCTGTCGCTGGGTGGCGTGGTGGCCGCGGACGTAAAGCTGGTCGAGGGATCAATCCTGCTGGATCAATCCATGCTGACCGGGGAATCCGTCCCGATCGAAGCCGGCCCGGGATTGCAGACCTATGCCGGGGCGCTGGTGCGGCGCGGAGAAGCAACGGCGATCGTCACCGCAACAGGGGCAAACACGAAATTTGGACATACGGCGGAGCTCGTCCGCACCGCTCATGTCGAGAGTACCCAACAAAAAACTGTGATGCGCGTGGTGCGAAATCTCGCCATCTGCAATGGCGTGATTATCCTGTTGCTGGTGGCGTATGCCCATGCCCGTAAGATGCCGATTGGCGAGATTATTCCGCTCGTTCTCACGGCTGTTCTGGCGTCCATCCCGATAGCCCTACCCGCCACGTTTACACTTGCAGCGGCGGTGGGCGCAAGAGCACTGGCACGCCTGGGTGTGCTTCCAACACGATTGTCGGCAGTGGACGAGGCAGCAACGCTGGAAGTTCTTTGCTCGGACAAAACAGGGACGTTGACGCGCAATGAATTGACGGTGACTGCTATCTCACCTGAACCCGGTTTCGATGAGGCGCGCGTGCTGATGATTGCGGCTTTAGCGAGTTCCGATGGGGGACAGGATCCCGTTGACACAGCCATCCGTGCTGCCGCCAGGAAAGGAAACACCGCGGATCCACCGAAACTGACCAAGTTGGTTCCCTTCGATCCAGCAACAAAAATGTCCGAGGCCACAGCGGTGGACGCGAACGGCGGCACGTTGCGTGCCGTGAAGGGGGCGTTTGCGGAAGTTATCAAACTGACCGAACCAGTGGCAACGGCGGGCGCGGAGGCACATGAACTTGAAG
>Ga0181523_10002069_pt1 | contig 20164 bp, 20 predicted proteins | sample PEATcosm2014_Bin_43_FD_119752 | JGI IMG/M metagenome (GOLD analysis project Ga0181523, IMG submission 119752) | Peatland microbial communities from MTU Mesocosm Facility, Houghton, MI, USA - PEATcosm2014_Bin05_30_metaG | ecosystem: Environmental > Terrestrial > Soil > Wetlands > Peat | place... | reverse complement strand
GCCAGTCATGCCGACGATGTGGCCGCGTTTTTGCAGGACATCCACGATGTGGAACTTATGTTCGGGGAAGACCTGGGCGAAACCATTCGCATTTTCGATGGCCTCGGCCGACTGCGCTGTCTCTTGATGTTTCGTGTCGCCCAATCCGCTGGCATCGAGGATGTTCGTGCCCATCCCCAGTTGTCGGGCAGTTTCTTGGGCGATAGCCATTTGATCGCCCGTAACCATCTTGACGCTGACGCCCATCTGCCGAGCGCTTGCGATGGTGGCTTTGGCCTGCTCGCGGGGCGGATCGAACAGCGGCAGCACCCCAACAAACTGCCACTTATTTTCTTGATCGGCCCGGGCCACGCCCAAGGAACGGAAGCCACGAGCCGCAAATTCATTGACGGCCTTCTCGACGGCCGGTTTCACCTCACCGGCGTTCATCGACATCTGCAGAATCACCTGCGGGGCCCCCTTGGCCACAAAGAACTCTTTTCCATCCGTTGCTTTCACAGTAGCTTCCGTGCGCTTATGCACCGGGTCAAAGGGCTTGAAATGAAGTACCTGATAGCTCCTCAGCGCTTTATCGTCCTTCACGCCTCCAATCACCGCCAGATCGATGGTGTCCTTGTCTTCCGCACGCGAGGCGAGCGCGCCGTAGAGGATGGCTTGGTCCGGGGGAATTCCGTTCACGGTAAAGGGATCGCCCAAGGTCAGCTTGTTTTGAGTCAGTGTGCCGGTCTTGTCCGAGCACAGCACGTCCACACCGGCGAGTTCCTCGATAGCCGACAACCGCGTCACGATTGCTTCCTTCTTCGCCAGCAGTCGCGCGCCGACCGCCATGGTCACGGACAGCACGGTGGGCATCGCCACGGGGATCGCGGCCACCAGAAGCACCAAGGCAAACTCCAATGTGCTGAGGATCGGGTCTCCGCGGAAGAGTGCGACGGTAATAATCACCGCCACCAGAGCCACTGCGAGGATGATCAGGTAATCACCAATCTTCAGCACGGCACGCTGAAAATGGCTGACGGTATGCGCCTCCTGTACAAGTTGCGCGGTCTTGCCAAAGTAGGTGTTCGCACCCGTGGCGTAGACCATCGCGTCGATTTCGCCCTGGCGGATAATCGAACCGGAGAACACCGCCTCGCCCGGTTTGCGAGTGGCGGGCAAGGATTCGCCCGTCAACGCGGACTGGTCCACCTCGACAGGGTCACCCTTCAACAAGCGCGCATCCGCCGGCACTATGTCGCCGAGGCGCACGCGGATGACGTCGCCGGGCACCAATTCACGCGCCGCCGGAGTGATCCACTTTCCATCACGTTTCACTTTGGCATTGATCGCCAGCTTGGCCTTCAGAGCGGCGATGGCGTTGCCCGCCTGGTGTTCTTCCCAGAATCCGACCACGGCGTTGGAAAGAAGCAGAAGGAGGATAATGAAAAAATCCATCCAGTGCCGGACAATCCCCGACAGAATTACGGCCGCCTCGATCATCCATGGGATGGGGCCCCAGAAATAGGTGAGGAATTTCAGGAAGGGATTGGTCTTCGCTTCTTCAATCTCGTTGGGGCCGTATTGCGCCAGCCGTTTCTGAGCCTCGGCTTGACTGAGGCCGTCCGGCGAGGACCCTAATCTCTTCTCCACTTCCAGCAAGGGCAGGGATTTCAGATCGTCCTTCGCATCAGCCTTGGGTCCCGGCTTCAATTCGGAAGTCCTGGGCTTCGATACAGTGTCCGAATCGTGAGTTTTTCGCTGGTCGGCAGTGGCTTTCATATTCGGTGCCCTTTCCGTTCTTTTCTTGCCTTCACCGAGTCTCGGTCCGAGGAGTCTTGGAAAATCCGTGGACATTCGTTGTCGAATAAATCTCATCCATGCTTTTGAATTCCTAGAAATCGATCACGTTACACCTTTGCACCTGGCGGATCGGCGACTCTTCCCGGCGGCAAGAATTCCGGTAGGTCGAGGCGCGCTACGCCAATCCTGTTGTCGGCCATGCCGTAATAGACGTCGAAGCGGTCCGGCGTGCCAAGATCGTCGCGCCGGTCGATGCCCGTGGGGAACACGACGTTGGCGATGGTCCCGCTGCGTTCTTGCGGCAACAGGGGCGTCAACACGGGCTCCGCCTAACGATATCGGATCTGTTGCGGGTGTTCCCTGGAGAGCACCATCACCCCGGCCGAGTAGCACAACGGATGTGGGTCGTTGCTCGGCTCCGCCAGTTCGCTCACGCCGTGGTAAATGATCAGCCAGCCGTGCCTGGTCAGGATTGGCGGAGTGCCGCCGCCGATTTTGAGCCGCTCCCAAGACGACACCGGAGTCGCCAGACGGTGATGAGAGGTAAACTGGTCGAAGCGATTTGGTTCACGTCCTTCAGAGTCCATCGGGCAGTAGGAAATCCAGATGCTTTCCCGATCAAGATCCAGCTCACGAGAAGCGGCTTGGCACGCGGTTTCCTCCGGGCGAGTGCCGGGGAAAAGCGGCCGGTGGAGGATGGCCAGTTCCGGGTGTCCGGTTGGATTAGGAATAGCGACAGGGAAGAGGCTGGCATCTTTGTCATCCACATCGCCGCATTCGACGCCGTGGTACGGACCAAATGTCGCGATTCCCAGACGCTGCCAGTGGAAGAGGTCGGCTGAAAAGGCCAAGGCGATGCGTGGTCCTTGAGGCGAAAATGCGGTGTACGCCATGATGTAGCGCTCGAGCGGTTCCACGAACGTGATACGAGGATCTTCACAACCACCGCCGCCGTCGGGCCGCCGCTCATAATCGGCTTCCGGCTCCAGGGCGATGCCGAGCCGTTTTACGCCCACGGGATCACCGGCGTCACTGAACTGCACTCGCGCAATGCCGATGCGAGAGTAATTCCCACGCGCGACCATCCGCGGAAAGAGGTAGAGCGCACCATCAGGGCCCCGAACGGCAGCCGGATTCAGGACGCCTTCAACCTCATGGAGATTGCCCGGCTCCGGTTCCATCACCATTGCGAGGCGTTGCAACCTAAATCCGCTCATCAACTCTCCTCATCAGGTCACGATGGCTGATCGCCATCTAAGCAAGCAATAATTGCTTCGGTAACGCATTTCGTTTCATTGGGGCCGCGAACCGAGACACAAACGACACCTGCTTGTTCCGCTGGATAATCGTTCCCTCCGACGAACAAGGCATCGCCCACGTAGATCATCTCTTTCAATGAAATACCCAGCAGATCGCGCAGCTTTCGGATGCCATAGGCTTTGTCAATTCCAGGTTTGGTGACGTCAATGGAAGTCGCGCCGCCGAGTCGCACGGAAAACCCGGGGATCAAAGGCTCGAGGATTGCTTTGATCTTTTTTCGCTTGGCGAAATCGGGATCCCATTTGTCCTTTTCTTCCAAAGGGGCCTGCTGGCCTAATGCGGAATAGGTTATCTGGCTTCCGCGGTCTTCAATCACTTCTCCCCAGAACTTTTCGACCTTGAAGCCCGCTTCACCGACAGCCTTATTCAGCGAACCGATGATTTCCTGTTTTTCAACTGCCGTGAAATCTTCTTCGTAGAGTTTTTCCCACTGGCCCGTGTAGCGGTAGAACTTTGTTCCACAGGTGGGAAGAAGGGACAAATTTTCCAGGCTTGCATCCTGGGGAAGATGGGCGAGCAGTTGTTTCTCAAATTGAGGCCAATCTCCTCCGGAAATCACAGCGACTTTGACGACGCCGAGAAGGTCATGCAGCCGTGCCCCCATTTCGGCGTCGAGGGCTGATTTACTTTCGGCAAGTGTCCCGTCCAGATCAAAAACAATTAACTTTTTCACTGTCCTTCCACCTCTGAATCCTCGCGACCTCAATTTGAGTTTCCGGCCTCGCCAACCATCCTTCTTTGGCGCGGTTGTAGACTATTCCGGCAGCGCAATTTCCAACAAACTCACTACTCCGCTTGGCCGAAAAACACACGCTCCGATCACCGCGGGCAAGAGCAATACGTCGCCTTTTCCGACGGCATAAGTGGCACCGCAGTGCTCGACTTGTCCCCTGCCCTCGATGCATACCAGCACGCGCGCCACACCCGCGGCGCCGACGGCAAACGGTGATTGTCCGTGCAGACGCCACAAGTGGAATTGCTTGCAATGAAAAAGTCTCTCGCGCCGAACCGGCGTCGTCGCTTGCACTTCCGGTGTCACCAGTCCCGCCGCGCCGTCTACAAAATCAATGCAGGCGAGCGCCTGATCGACTTGGAGTGGCCGCGGGCGGCCTGTTTTGGCGTCAATGTGATCCCAATCGTACAGCCGAAACGTCACATCGCTGTTCTCCTGAATCTCGAACACCACGACGCCGTCGCCTAGAGAGTGAACCGTTCCAGCCGGCAGGAAGACGCCATCGCCGGGCTTCGGAGTGAAGTATGCGAGATCGCCCGCTACGGTCCTATTCGCGAGCGCCCGCCGAAGATCGACTGCAGTGGTACCAGGCTTCAGGCCGGCGTAGATGCGGCTTTTCTTCGCCGCCTCCAGCACAACCCATGCTTCGGTCTTCCCGCTTTCGCCAGCCGGCAACAACTCCTTCTGCCCATCCGCGGGATGTACCTGGACCGAGACCATTTCACGCGCGTCGAGGAACTTCAGCAGAAGCGGGAATCGGCGGAAACGTAGGGCCAATTTTCCCAGCAATTGTTCCCGAGACTGCTCCAACAGTTGAGTGATGGTCCGCCCTTTGAGGGGTCCATCGGCAACGCGACTCGAATGGTCGTCGCGGTCACTGAGTATCCAGGCTTCGCCGATAGGGCCGTCGCCTGGAAGGGGTGCGGTCAGCAACTCGGCCAAACGCCTGCCGCCCCAGAGCCGATACTGAAAGATCGGTTCGAAGCGCAGCGGATAGAGAACGATTTGGCTCATGGGAACTTTCTTTGCCCTCATCTATCGCCAGCAGGACCTTGTCGCCGGCCATTAGCCCGTGCAGCATTTTCAAGTTCCAAAAAACTCCGCTATCTTCTGGAGTCACCTGAAGTTGCATGGCGCGGTTGGCCGGTATGCACCAACGACAGATCATCGCTCATAAAATAAGTAGTGATGGCCACACACATAAGAAGCAAGCCGAGCCAGAACCGCCAATCACGGTGAGCGCGCCGCCAGTACGGCGGAACCTCCCGATGAACATGCTCGCCATCCGGCGCTTGAGGCTGGTTGTGACTATGATTGCTTTCATGCATTGGTTCCCTGCTTTCCTAATCCCACTCCGAATGATTCCGGGCCGGTGATGAGAGTCGTTGTGGTATCTATGAGCGCTAGCGCATTCATTTGGGAGTGCTCCACTTCCAGTTGCGGATTTCCGGCAGGTCCTGGCCATGCTTATCAATGTAGTGTTTGTGTTCGATGAGCTTGTCCTGCATCATCTGCTTCAGATAGGCGCCCTTGGAACCCAAGTGCGGAAGCCGATCCACCACGTCTTGCACCAGGTGGAACCGGTCCAGGTCGTTCTGCACCCTGATGTCAAATGCGGTCGTGATGGTGCCTTCTTCCTTGTAGCCGCGGACGTGAAGGTTGTTGTTGGCGCGGCGATAGGTCAGCCGGTGAACTAGTGAAGGGTATCCATGGAAACCGAAGATGATGTGTTTATCTTTGGTGAAAAGCGAATCGTAATCCTTTTCGCTTAGTCCGTGCGGATGCTCGCTGGCAGATTGCAGCTTCATCAGGTCGACGACATTTATTACCCGGATTTTCAGATCGGGCAGATGCTGGCGAAGGATGGAAACGGCGGCCAGAATCTCCAGCGTGGGGGTATCTCCACAGCAAGCCATGACCACATCCGGCTCAGAGCCTTGGTCGTTGCTGGCCCATTGCCAGATGCCAATTCCTTCTGTGCAATGTACGACTGCGGCGTCCATGTTGAGCCATTGCGGGAGGGCGTGTTTGCCTGCAACCACGACGTTGACGTAATGGCGGCTGCGCAGGCAATGATCAAAAACCGAGAGCAGACAATTGGCGTCGGGCGGTAGATAAACGCGCACGATATCGGCCTTCTTATTGATGACGTGGTCGAGGAAGCCGGGATCCTGGTGAGTGAAGCCGTTGTGATCCTGCTGCCAGACGTGGGAAGCCAGCAGATAGTTTAGCGAGGCGATCTTTCTGCGCCAGGGTAGTTCCAAGGTTACCTTCAGCCACTTGGCGTGCTGGCTGAACATCGAGTCGACAATGCGAATGAAGGCCTCATAGCTGTTGAACAGCCCGTGGCGCCCAGTCAGGAGATAACCTTCCAACCAGCCCTCGCATTGGTGCTCGCTGAGCATCGAGTCCAGAACACGGCCAGCGGGGGCAAGGAATTCGTCATTTTCTACTTTCCGGGCATCCCACTGACGGTTGGTAACTTCAAAAACGGCGCCAAGTAGATTCGAGATTGTCTCATCGGGACCGAAGATCCGGAAATTACGCTGATCTTGATTCAGCTTGGTCACATCGCGGAGGAAATTCCCCAGTACGAGCGTGTCCTGGCCGTCGGCAGCGCCCGGCGAAGGCACATTCACCGCGTGGAGGTGGAAATCGGGCATACGGAGGTCGCGCAAGAGAACTCCGCCGTTGGTGTGCGGATTAGCGCCCATCCGCCGGTCGCCTTTCGGCGCCAGTTCGGCCAATTCCGGGATGAGCCGGCCATTTCTATCGAACAACTCCTCGGCCTTGTAGCTCTTCATCCAGCTTTCAAGCTGCTTGACATGATCGGGATGCTCGGAATCCACCAGGAGCGGCACCTGGTGTGCCCGGAAGGTGCCCTCGACTTGCAAGCCATCGACTAGCTTTGGTCCAGTCCAGCCCTTGGGTGACCGCAAGACGATCATGGGCCAGCGCGGCCGAGTGTTGTCACTCTTGCTGCGTGCTTTGCTCTGGATTTGCCGGATGTCCTCGATGGCCTTATCCAAGGTGGTGGCCATGAGTTGATGCATCGCTTCCGGCTCATCGCCTTCCACGAAGTAGGGCGTCCAGCCGCAACCCCGCAGAAATTGCTCCAATTCTTCATGCTCGATGCGGGCAAGAACCGTGGGATTGCTGATCTTGTAGCCATTGAGGTGCAAAATCGGAAGGACGGCTCCATCGGAGATTGGGTTGAGAAACTTGTTGGACTGCCACGCCGTCGCCAGAGGGCCCGTTTCCGCTTCACCATCGCCGATGACGCAGGCGACGATCAGATCGGGGTTATCGAAAGCCGCCCCGAAAGCATGGCTGAGTGAATACCCGAGCTCACCACCTTCATGGATGGAACCTGGCGTCGTCGGCGCCACATGGCTGGAAATCCCGCCGGGAAAGGAGAACTGCATGAACAACTTCTTGAGTCCGGCTTCGTCCTGGCTGATGTTCGGATAAATCTCACTGTAGGTGCCTTCCAGGTACGTATTGCCCACCAGCGCAGGCCCACCATGGCCCGGACCGGCAATGTAGAACATATCGAGGTCATACTTCCTGATGACTCGATTCAAGTGGACGTAGATGAAGTTCTGGCCCGGCGTGGTGCCCCAATGTCCGACCACCAGAGGCTTCACGTGCGAAAGTTGCAGCGGCTCCTTCAGAAGCGGATTGTCGTAGAGATAAATCTGGCCGACCGAGAGATAGTTGGCGGCGCGCCAATAGGCATCCATCTTGTGGAGAAGTTCCGGAGTGAGAGTGCCAATATTGAGAGTCAACTCCTGTTTGTTTACCGCGCTGGGTTTCTTGTGGGCCGTTTCCGGAGTGGGTGCGTTCATTTTCATGATTCGATTCTCTTCTCTCAGTCCAAGCCAACAGCGGGGGAGCGCTGGGCGAACTTCCCGCGCAAGGTTGGGCGAATTGTTACATGCATGTCCTTTACAAATAGGAAGCAAAAGCCAGCAAGCGAGCGAGAAACGGGACAGCGGGCAAGGAATTCAGGAGATATCCTTGCCCATGCCACTCTCTGAAAAGCTAAACGGCTGCTGTTTTTGCAGCTTCGCCTGAGTGCACTGAGAATTGGGCAGGATGCGTGGTTTCGATAATGTCCTTCGCCTTCGTGACCTCGGCGGCTGTCCCATGAACGATCAGCAGGAACTGATCCGTCTTGAGCGCTGCTTCGTACTTCACAATGCTGTCCTTGGGAATTCCCATGCTGTAGAGACCTGCGCCCAGTGCGCTTACTCCTCCTACCATCACGGCGCTTTCAAGCGCTCCCACGATCCAGGCAACGACCGGTCCCGCCGCCAAGATTGGGCCGAGACCCGGTATAACAAAAAAAGCAGAGCCGAACAAAAGCCCCCAGAAGCCACCCCAGAACGCACCCACTTTGCCCCAATACATCATGCGGTCGCCGGTGTTGTAATAGCCAACCGCGTGTTCATCCGTGTGGTACCCCTTTCCAACGATCGACAATTTGTGCAGGTCGACTCCGCCGCGTTGAAGCTCTTTCACTGCCTGGTCCGCTTCGGTATGCGTCGGATACACTGCTACGACTGAATTGACAGTGGACATTTGAATATCTCCTGGGGCACTTGCCATCGCTCTCAGGTCAGCAAGCTAAGTCCCAGCCCCATTGTGACAGCGCGCCATTAAGGAGGCTGTCCTGTATTGAACAAGAGGTGTAGAGAATTCACGCACCTTACTGCCCGCAGCGTGAAGAATCTCCCGCATAACCACAGTACTCATTCCGGGTTAACTCAGGAGGGGGAGTTTCACGGGTGTGTCGTCGCACAGGTCGTTTTCGTCTGCCAAGTTGGCAATTCTTTAATCCGGTTTCAGGGCCACACCGAATAACAACCCATTTTTTCGGATGGCATGACGGAGCCAGATCCGAAGCGGGAGGTATCACTCATTTATAAAAACCAATTGCCCGCTTTCATTCTTGCTTGGATAAATGGAATATCTCTGGTTACCAGGTAGCTCGCATCTGTGTGTTGGCAAAGGGGCCAGCTTCGCGGAACAATCCGCTGTTCCTTCATCAGCGAGTCTTTTCGCACCGAGTGGATTCAGGAACCCTATCGCATCTTTCGGTGGGAGCTCTCCCTTCAGATAGGCATCAATATTCTGTTCCATCGCTACCGGGAATCGCGGTGCCGGCCCCATCAGCTTTTCCTGGTAGATATTCAGAATGATTTCCCGGAACACCGGGAGAGCGGCCAGAGCGCCGGTTTCCTTCACGCCCAACGAACGGTTGTCATCAAAGCCGATGCGCACGGCCACAGTAATTCCGTCGGGGCCGTACGTAGATCCGACAAAAAGTGCGTCGCGATAACTGTTTGTCGTACCGGTCTTGCCCATCACTGGGATGGGAAAAGCGCGCGAATCAAGCGCGTGCGCGGTGCCGGAAGGAATGCGCACGACGCCGCGCAACCCTTCCTGAATCGTGGATAGCTGCGATTCGTTTTCGTCGATTGAGCAGCAATGGGAATCGTGGCTGTAAACGACTTCGCCCCGGCTATGTTCGATCTTTGCAATCACGTAGGGCTCCGCATGGATGCGACTGGCCATCATGCGGTAAGCGTTTGCGAGTTCCAGCAGGGTCACTTCGGATGCGCCGAGTGCCGTGGTGTCATAGCGATGCAGTGAGGTTCGAATGCCAAGTTCGCGCGCTGTAGTCAAGACGGAATCGATTCCGATCTGCTGAACAATCCAAATGGCGACAGCGTTTCTGGACTCCGCGAGAGCCTGCCGGGCTGGGATGATGCCCTTGAAAACACCATCGAAATTGGAGATCCACTTGAGCGGGGGGTCGCCCGGCGCGGCAACCGAGATGGGCTCATCGGGCACGGGAGTATTCAGATCCATGGCGCCTTGACGAAATGCCGCCAGGTAAACAATCGGCTTCATGGCCGAACCAGGCTGGCGCAGGGATTGAGTTGCGCGGTTAAAGTCGCTGTATGTGCTGTTGCGGCCTTTATAAATGCGCCGCCCGCCCGCTTCGGCCAGGATGGCGGAGTCGCTGTTTCGCAAAACGACTACGGAGCCCTGGATCAGCCCCGCGTTCTTAGGGTGACGCTTTTCATAAAGTTTCAAGCCGTTTTCGAGAGCCGCATTTGCCAAGCTCTGGATGCGATCATCGACGGTGGAATAAACCTGGATGTGGCCCTCCAAGAGTTGATTCACACCGATATCAGGGGCGAGGGTAGAGTCGATCCGTTTAAGCTCCTCGAATACATTTTCGACAGCCGCGGCCGCTTCGTTCGGAGCAATGACATGCGCTGCCAGACGAATGGGTGCTTGTTGGAAGCGTGCAGACGCCTGTGAGGAGATGAAATGATTTTTGACCATGAGGGCCAATATCTGATTTCGCCGGCGCAGAGGTTTTTGATTGTCGGCCACATTGGGGGCATACTCGCCGGGCGACTTGGTAATGCCCGCCAACAGCGTCGCCTTATCCGCATCCTCCGCGGTGAGAGCCGTCACCGGCATGCCGAAATAATATTGCGAGGCGGATGCGAAGCCGTAGCGGCCGTTTCCCAAATAGATAAAGCTGGCGTAACGCGCGAATAGTTCTTCCTTGGCCCTGCGTTGGGAGCCGTAACGCTTCCGCATCTCTCCCTCAATCCAAGAGGCGAGGCGCATTTCCTCGACTTTCAACAAGACCCTGTTGGCAGCCGGTACACCAATGGCGAAAGCAAGAACGCGGGCGAAAAAGCCGTGGTGTTGAAGCGTATTGCTATTCCTGGTGCTTGTAAGTTCCTGGAGGAAGTAACCGCGCACAAGCTGTTGGGTAATCGTCGAGCCGCCTTGAGGAAACACGGCCGCGCGGTCCGCGTCACTCTTGCCGTTTGAGCCGGCGGCGCGAGAGATCAACGCGTGAACGTTGGTCTTGCTGAGCAAGCGAGGAAAGACGGAGTAATCCACTCCCGAGTGTGCGAAAAAGTTCTCATCCTCAGCCGAAAGGATAGCTTGCCGCAGGACGTCAGGAATCTCCGCATATTGGATGATTTCCCGGCGTTCCTTTCCTAATTCGATGAGGACGTGGCCATTCGTATCGTAGATGTGGCCCGTGGTGGGGGGCTCAAAACGTATAAATCCATCCAGATCGGGAAGGTCTGAACGATCACAGTTGACATAGAAAAGCATGAGCACCGCAAAGAGCACGGGAACCAGGGCAATTCCTGCGACGACGCGGAGAACGATGCGGGCGGCGCGATTTTCGCGCATTGCGACAATTGCCTTGTGAACGAGCGCAGGGAACCGTCGAATCGAACCATGAATATTCCGCAGGAGATCTGCCACGATCAAAAACATGATGTCCTTTTGTTGCTCCATCCCGCGCGATTCCGGAATGGCTCGCGATTCGGGCGGTCGCGACTATCAGCTCAAACGCTGGGGTATTTGTGACAAAAACGTACTGGAGATCTGCCGACTCACACCTCGGGCTGGATCAGACTCTGTCCGAGTCCACCGGCCCGTTATGCTGTGGCGCTTCTGCCGCTCACAAAATGGATGATGAGCAGTATGAGGCCAACAACGAGGACGATGTGAATGAATCCAGTGGTAATGTGGAATGCGAAAAATCCCAGCAACCAGAGAATAATAAGAACTGCCGCGAGTAATCCAAGCATGTGATGAACTCCTTCTATCCCAGAGCAAGCGCTAACGAGAAATCGTTTGGCCGCTCACAGCACGGATTCGGGATTTTCCTTGAATTCGTGCTGGTAATTGGAATGCTGCCAGATCACGGATTAGAAATCTGTTCGATATGGGTCACATCCTTGTCACCGGTTGCAAGGGCCCGACAGAGGTTCAGGAATTGCCGGATTTCCAGCCGATGGGAAGCAACGTTTTTCCCGCAGAAGAGTGTTTTGTGGCGAGACTAGTTCTGTTTATCTTGGGCGCACACAAAAACCCCTCAATAAAAAAAAGGAGCCGGCTTTTGGGGAGCCGGCTCCTTTCGTGGGTACAACTACTGAGGAGTCGTAGCGTCGGCGACGGGCTGCAGACTGAGCGAAACGATCTTGGTACCGATCACTTCCCCGGAGACGATCAGCTCGACACGGCGGTTCTGCTGACGTCCTTCGGAAGTATCGTTTGATGCGATAGGCCGAGTCTTACCAAAACCAGTCGCGGTGGTCGAAGATTCCGGCACACCTTGCTGGGTTAGATAGCTGCGGACCCCTTCGGCACGCTGCTCGGAGAGTGTCTGGTTGAAAGCTTCGGTGCCGACGCTATCGGTGTTGCCCTCTACGGCCAACTTGAGCGACGGATAAGCGAGCACGATGCCCGAAATCTTGGCCAACTTTTCGCGGGCCAGCGGGCGGAGAGTGTACTTGCCGGTATCAAAAAGCACGTCGGACATATTGACGACAAGTCCGCGGGCGGTGTCGCGAGTTTCCAGGACCAGGTTGAACTGTTGAAGGAGACTGGCGCGAAGTTCTTCGCGGTCGTGCACGGCTTTTTGAAGCTGCGCGTCGGAGGAGGCTGTGGCGGCACGATCGATGACGGAATCCGCTTCGGCAGCCTTTTGGAGTTGCTGAGCGTCGTTGCGGGCTTTTTCGGCGTCGGCTTGGGCGCCAGCGGCCTGCTGGGCGGCGGCCTGCGCATCCAGATTCTGCCGTTCGGCTTCCTTACGCTGGCGATCGGCATCCGCGGTTTTCATTTCGGCGGTGAGCCGCAACTGCTGTTCCTGATTGGCCTGTGCGTTAGCGGAGGCTTCACGACCGGCTGCGGCATTGCGTTCGGCCTCGGCGCGCTCTTCGTCAATGTGCTTCACGGCGATTTCACGAGCGTCCTCGGAAGTCTGAACGACTTCGCGTGACAACGAGATAAGCGCTTTCTTGTTTTCATGCTTCCTGGAAGCCAGCGCATCCACCTCGACCATCTGGTGCACGGCCTTCCCGTAGCTTTCCGCGGCATAACGCTCCGCGCCGGCAGATTGCGCAATCCGCACCGCATTGCGCGCTTCATAGAACTCCAACGGCAAATCGGCGCTCAGAACCACGGGGTCAAACGTAAAGCCCGTGGGAATGTAACCACCGCGATCAATCAATTCATATTTGGCGTCCACATCCTCGGTGGCGCCCCGCGTATCGGAACGAACAGTGTTTTCCAGAATCACGACGTTGCTGGGGCGGCGCACAGCGTAATAAGGTTCCGCTGTTACGATCAGTGCGAAGGCCTGCAAGTCCGTGGTCACGTCCAGCTTGCTGCGGCGATTATCGCCCACTAATACTTCGCCGATATTCACTGGGCGCCCTTCCGGCGAAATCGCCCACAATACGTAAGTCAGATACTCGTTGCCAAAACTGCTGGGCCTGTCCAGCCCGGAAAATTCGGCTTCGATTTTCATGGTTCCGCGCTTGCTTTCCACTTTGGCCTCGCCGGCCGCGGCAGGCATCAAATCCGTGCCTTGAAAATCGACCTTGGTGCTCCCACTGCGGTGCCTGTAACTCACTGCCCGGGTGGTACGGCTCACAACATTGATCCGGTACGTTGGCGTTGGATTATTGGCGTCTGCCGGCGCTTGCGTCTGCGCTTGCGCTGCCGCGGCCAGCATCATTGCGACTGCAAAGGTGAAACTCGATAGCTTAAACATTTGTCTCCTTCTAAGAACCTCGAGTACCGAGTATCGGCGTTCAGAAGCCGCAATACTGTCCGATAGTGCACCTTCGCAAGAAAGAAGTGCGCAAAACCGTGAATTTTATTTGGACAGGCGCTGCAGCTGGAATCTGAAGTCAAGAATTTTCAAGATTGTGGGGTTGACGATGTCCAGCAAACATACCCAGCAGACCCCCTTTGGCCATGGGAGTGGAGAGCAAGAGGTTGGGCACCAGAAATTCGAAAGCGAGGGAGCGGCACTGGCGAGACAACAAGTGTCAACTTTCGGACGTTTTCATACAGCGCGTTCTTAGGAACGGATTGCAGCAGATGTATCCGGTACCGGAAGCAGGACGATGAGAGTATAAATTCCCAGAGTGGTACCAAAGGGAAGTTCGGAGACTGACAAGAACGCTGCAATGAGAGCCAGCTTGCGGGCCGGCCGTTGATTCGCTAAGAGGGCCAATCCAGCCAAGACCCCGAAAACACCGCAAAGGAACGCCAAGACCACGATGCATGCATAGACGATGTGAAAATCGCTCATCAATGCAAACGGATTGGGCACGCGATCGAGAAGAGCGCCAAACATGACCGTGGCAGTTCCGCTAAAGAGAACGAGACAGACTCCCATGATGAGACGAATAATTCCATATACTAGCCAGCACGCAGCCAAGATTTGCCGCTGACCACTCCGATTGCCCGCCGCTGATTTATCCAATGGCATCTCCGCATTCCGAATATTGGGAAGACTCGCTTGCGCTTAAACCTTCGGTGGATTAGTAGCTTATTCCCGGGGCTTCGTCTGTCCTCTTTGGGACACCTACCAGCGCAAGCAGAGAAGACAATGCGCCGTTCTCTTCTGTCCAGTAGTGACGGCCACATTTGTTTTCACTTCGACCTCTTTATGCGCGCTTCCCACGTGCGGCCTGGAGCGCATGGTTGCGGTGCAAGTGTTCATAATTAGACAGTTTGAAAAATGGAATGGCTCTAAGATACGCGGGACATCGAGGACCGGAAAAACCATGCCAAATGATTCGCATCAAAGAGCTGCGGAATTCCACGAACTCGCCGCGCACGCGCACCGCGTTGCTGCGACGCACCACGGCAAGGAAGATCACCAGACCGGACATGAACATTCGAGGCAGGCACTGGAGCATGCGAAGAAGGCTTTCGAGTGGTCACAGGCAGCTCATCGGGAGTCCGCGATGGCAGCGGGGAAGCCATGAGCATGGATTGGCTGACGGAAAAGCGGAGCGAGATATGAGAGGCACCAAGCGGAAGACATCCCCCCTCGGGGGTTTCACTTCCGGAGCCAGCCTGGGCGGCACGATTTCGCACTATCGGAACAAACAGAGCATCTACAAACAAGGAGCGGCAGCTTACACGCTTTTCTACATTCAAGAGGGCGGGGTGCGGCTCACCACCAAGACGAAACACCAGCCAACGGCGGTTACCGCGATACTGGGTGCGCATGATTTTTTTGGGGAGTTGTGCCTGGCAGGCTACCCACTTCGCACGTCCACGGCCGTCGCGTTGACCGCCAGCTCCATACGTACCATTAAAAAAGAAAAGATGCTCCAACTGCTGCGCAAGAAGAACAAGACATCCAATTCTCTGGTGGCTTATCTATTGTCCAGCGTGAAGGAGTATCAGGATCACGTGGCGCATCTCCTGACTTCTTCTGCGGAGCAGAGGCTGGCGAGGGTGCTTCTGCGACTAGCCCACTTGAATGGAAAAGGACCCGCGGTGGTTGAGATTCCTCCCCTAAGTCACCAAGTGCTAGCGGAGATGGTTGGCACGACGCGGCCACGAGTGAATCTGTTTATGAATCGATTCAGGAGGAAGGGATTCATCAATTACGATGGAGGATTGGAGGTGCACCGTTCGCTGTGGAAATTCCTCCGAAACCGCTAGAAATCTTCCGGTAATCTACTGACATTTAAGGACTTATCCGAGCGAGTGGCAGGATATGAACACCGTGTCAAACTTACACGGATTGTTCAATATTAGACAGTTTTCGGAACCGGGTTTGGTGCTATTCTATCGTATGGTGTCTACTGCAGTTCAACGTGTACCCGTCCAAGTTCCACGCTCTCCTAGAAAAGCGATTCCAAGAAGCCCTGTGTTTGATTTGAAAGTGTTTCTCGACTCGGCTGGGTTGGGGAGGAAAGTAGCCAAGTTTCGAGGGAAAGATACCGTCTTCGCGCAGGGCGATCCCGCAAAGAATGTCCTGTACATTCAGGAAGGCGGCGTGAAGCTTAGCGTAGTGAATGAGACCGGCAAAGAGGCGGTTGTGGCAGTTCTGGGACCGGGCGATTTCTTTGGGGAGGGGTGCCTGGCAGGCCAGCCCATCTGCATGGCGACGGCAACCGCGATTGCGCCGACGACCCTGCTGGTCATCGAGAAAAGCGAGATGATTCGCGCGCTCCATGGGGAGCACGCGTTTTCCGACCGCTTCATCACTTATATGCTCGCGCGAAACATCCGCGTCGAAGCGGACCTGATCGATCAGCTTTTCAACTCCAGCGAGAAACGGCTGGCCCGCACTCTGCTGCTGCTGGCGCGTTATGGCGCGCCGGGCGTGCCTCAAAAAGTACTTCCCAAGGTATCGCAAGAAATGCTGGCGGGGATGATTGGCACAACGCGTTCCCGGGTCAATTTTTTCATGAACAAATTCAGGAAACTGGGCTTCATCAAGTACGACGGCGAGATCCACGTCAACGATTCCCTCCTTAGCGTTGTACTGCACGACTAAGTTCACTTTTCCGCGAGCGCCACGAGCAAGCGAGTAGATCCTCGCTCCCTGCCGCCAGAAGCAACTCCCCCCTCAAGAAAAAACGAACAAGTTGTGAAAGTGTCCCGATGTGAACAGAAATCGTGCCCGACCTTCCTTACCATGACATTGCTGGAATAAGTCGGATGACTTTTTGCTGATGAGGAAACAAAACCCATGAAGACAGGCACTGAGAATGAAGTCGCGGGAAAGATCCACGAACTAAAAGGCAAGATAAAGGAAAAGATAGCCCGGCTGACAAACAACCCCGACCTGGAAGACGAAGGAACAGGGGAAAAAATAGCAGGAAAAGTTCAAAAGAAAATCGGCCAAGTGGAAAAAGTAATCGAAAAACCGTGAAGCGGTGCGGTTGCGCGCGAGCGAGCCGTGGCGACTCCTGGATTTGAGCGAACGTATCGGTAAGTAACTGGAGGAAAGTCATGAATCTATCCGCATTAAGCACGACACAAATAGCGGTAATTATCGGGGTCATTGTGGTGTTGGCCGCAGGCATCGCGGTTGCGCTCTTTGTACAGAAACGCCGTACACAGAAACTACGCACGCAGTTTGGCGGTGCAGAGTATGCGCGGGCCTTGAAGGAAGGCGGGAGCCAGCGGAAAGCCGAAGCTCTGCTTGACAAACGCGCAGATCATGTGGAGGCCATGCAAATCCGGCCACTTACTCCGGCCGATCGTGCGCGGTTCATCGATTCCTGGGCCAGAGTCCAGGCGCGGTTCGTTGACGGGCCCGGGGGCGCAGTCACGGACGCCGACCAACTATTAGGCGATGTAATGTCCAAGCGTGGCTATCCCGTAAGCGACTTTGAACAGCGCGCCGCGGATCTTTCCGTGGATCATCCACGAGTTCTGGAGAATTACCGTGTGGCCCACAACACCGCGCTGCGTCAATCGCAGGGGCAGGCCAACACGGAGGACTTGCGGCAAGCCATGATTCATTACCGGTCGCTATTCGAGGAACTCGTGGGCGAAACCGAGGCGGTGCAAGCGAAAGCGGCAGCTTCGTAGAGTCGGAGTGCTGAAAGCACTCTGGGCTGCGGTGGACACGAGAAGCTCAGTTCGTTGTGAGTTGGGGAGAGCGTCGCCGGGGCGTGGAACTATGCGAAAGAGGCCATTCAGCAATTGGTGGTTATTGGCGGTGCTTCTGGCCCTGCCAATCATGGCGCTATCGCAAGCCGCGCAGCAGACCTTGACGCTTCAGGTAAACGGCCGGCCCGGAGATGCGCCCGTTGTGCAGATGAACGGGCGATCCTACGTCGAAATCGATGCGTTGGCCCGCATTGTGAGCGGTTCCCTGAGCTTCAAGGGGAATCAGATCATACTGACGTTGCCGGGCTCCGCGACAAGCCCGGCGCCGGCGCCTGCTTCGGCAAGCGAACCGGCGAATCAAGGATTCACCAAAGAGTTCCTGAGAGCCGGGATCGAGGAAATGGCGGCAATCCGGGAATGGCGAAGCGTCCTGAGCAACGCAGTCCAGCATGGGTACCCAATCAGTGAGGACTGGTTGAGCGCCTATCGGGTGCAAGCCGCCAAGAGCCTCAACCTGGCGTCCGTGGCAGTGTCAACGGATTCGGATCGCGACGCTCTGGGTTTACTTACCAACGAATTCGACAACATGCATAAGTTGAGCAACGCGATTCTGGAATCGCACAAATCCATGGACTACGTTGCTCCCACGACGCTGACAGACGATCCCCTGGACCAGCGAATCATGAATTGCGCGCACTCACTGGCATCGATGGCCGCCGGCCGCCAATTTCTGGATGATGGATCGTGCCATTGAACGACTTAGCGAAGCGCCGAGCATAGACACCGGCGTTCATCCGGCCACATAAGCCATTGCCGCTCAGCCGGCAAAGTTGAAATGTGTTCTGTATTGTGCAGAAACGCCTTTTAGTTGCCATTAGGATAGGGCCCTGGATCACCCGCTGTTGGCCCGCAGCCAGGAGAAAAGAAATGACACCACTAAATAGCACGAACGCAACGACGACCGCAGGAGCCCAGAAATGCGCGCACCCCGTTTGTTCGTGCGTGGCAACGTCGGGCAAGTATTGCAGCGCAGCGTGCGAGGCAATGGAACACACGCCGGACATCGATTGTGCGTGCGGACACGGCAAATGCAAAGGCAGAACATCCGAATAAGAAACGCGTTCAGGAATGGGCGAACAAAGCGTTGGTCAGAAGCCAGAACCCGGTTAGCCCGCAGCCAACGCACTGATCCGCGCTAGCGATTCACAGCTCACCGCCCCGAAGCGAGTTTTTTGGAGGTGGTAAATGACGCTATCCGGCAGGGACGTTCTGTTGATCGGACAGAATTGGCAGAGTGGGTATGCCTTGTCGGAACAGTTGCACCGCTGGGGATTCCGATGCCATGTGGCCGGCAATATGCGAGCGGCGCTTGATCTATTGAACTCGCACCCGGTTGATTTAGTGCTCAGCAAGACGCAATTATCCGATGGAACTGGCTTTGGCCTGCTGGTGGCTTTGGCCGGACTTCCGGTTACTGCGTTCCTTTGCTTGCCGGTCGAGGATAGTTGTTTTTGGCTGCCAGCCATTGATGATGGAAAAGATTGCCTGGGATTGCCAGCTCTGCGGCCGTCGGAGTTTGCGAGGGTACTCGATGAAATGTCCCGGTGTTTCGCGACTGGACAGGCAGTGAACTAGTTTGTTCGCAGGGCCGTGGACTCGTGATGCTCCCGGAGAACGGCGCCGACCTGAAAGATGCCCGGGTTGCTTCGCGCGCAGGCAAGAATTTGTTGCATAGAACAGAAAGGAAGCAGCCATGAAAGACCAATCTTCAACAACAACATCATCATCCATAGAAATCAGCACCGATGTGAATCTCGTGTCGGTTCATGAACTTTTCGAGCATACACAAGACGTATCTAATCTGATTGCCCGGCGCGCCTACGAGATATTCGAGAAAGGCGGGCACGTTCACGGGAACGACCGAGCGGATTGGCTACTCGCGGAGTCCGAGCTGCTGACGCCCGTGAAGTTCCACCTCTCGGAATCTGGGGAACGGCTTACCGCACGCGCCGATCTTCCTGGATTCCACAGGCAGGAGATTAAGGTGAGCCTCGAGCCGCACCGGTTGAGCATCAGTGGAAAAACCGAACCCGACGAAAACCACAAGTCGGAAAAGCACCCTCATTCGCATAGGCACGCGCAACTGATGTTCCACGTTATCGATTTACCTTGTGAGGTGGATCTCTCGAAGGCCAAGGCGTCATTCAACGATGGCAGGCTCGAGGTAGTGATGCCAAAAGCAGCCCCGGCGAGGAGCGTTCGCGTGGAGACGAACCCAGAGTTGTCGGCAAAAGGCGATAGTTTCGTCCAGGGAAAAGGCGAAGACGCAGCAGGCAGCACGCGGGTTGTCGGGGGAGCGAAAGAGCAGCTGGCCAAGGCGCAGACAGCAACGTCGAAGAGATAGTGTCGGTGCTTGCTGGCAAACTTGAGAGTCCGCCCGGATAAGACAGGAAAAGGTAACGTAAACAGCGAATTTGTCGTCTATATCTAGAAGAGGCGTGAAGCGATGAAGATGCAGAGGAGGGTAGAAGACATGAATATCATCGAAGGCGTGGGAGGGTTTTCAAGAGCTCAGGCGGGCAAACATATCTTGGTTTGCCTGCTGTCGATGGCGCTTTTATTCGCCACTTGGCCACAGAACCTGCCGGCGTACCAGGATGCACAAGCCCCGGCACAGGCTCCGGCGCAGGCCGCGCAGGCGCCAGCGTACGCGCAACAGACTCCCGAGCAGTTGCAGCAACTGGTGGCACCGATTGCACTGTATCCGGACTCGCTGGTGGCGCAGGTTCTGGCTGCGTCCACGTTTCCGGAGCAGGTGGTCGAGGCGGACCGGTGGGTGCAAGCAAATGCAAACCTGAAGGGCGATGCTCTAGCTCAGGCGGTTGACCAACAACCCTG
>Ga0181523_10002067_pt1 | contig 20187 bp, 16 predicted proteins | sample PEATcosm2014_Bin_43_FD_119752 | JGI IMG/M metagenome (GOLD analysis project Ga0181523, IMG submission 119752) | Peatland microbial communities from MTU Mesocosm Facility, Houghton, MI, USA - PEATcosm2014_Bin05_30_metaG | ecosystem: Environmental > Terrestrial > Soil > Wetlands > Peat | place... | reverse complement strand
GAAATTTCATCCGGCGGCGTAGTCCTCCGGCACCGGGACGGCGCCTGGTGGATGGCCGCCATCGAGCTGCCCTCCGGCGCTCCGGCCGCTGCGCCCGAACCCGGCCAGCGCGCGGTTCGCCCGAAACCCAAGGCCGTGCTCTGCCTGCCCAAGGGACTGATTGACCCCGGCGAAAAACCGCTGGAAGCAGCCTTGCGCGAAGTCCGCGAAGAAACCGGAATCACCGCCGCGCCCATCCTCAAGCTCGGCGACAGCAAATATGTCTACGTACGGTCCTGGGGCGACGGCGAAAAAGTCTTCAAAATCGTCAGCTTCTACCTGCTGCGCTACGAATCCGGGCGCATCGACAACATCGCCGACGCCATGCGCGTCGAGGTCGCGCGCGCCCTGTGGCTCCGCCTCGAAGATGCGCCCAAGCTGCTGGCCTACCGCGGCGAGAAACAAATGGCTCGCAAAGCGCTGGAGTATGTGGAGTCTCACCCGGACGTGTGACCGCGGCCCTAGATAAATTGTCCCCGAAGCGATTACCATTACCAGTTCACAAATCAACCCAAATCCTCTGTGTCCTCCGTGTCCTCTGTGTTGAAGACTTCTCATATTTCGAGGCCTGATTATGAAGAGCATCAATAAAGTCGCTGTCCTCGGCGCCGGAACCATGGGCGCCCGCATCGCCGCGCATTTTGCCAATGCCGGCGTTCCCAGTTTCCTGTTCGATATTGTTCCCCCCGACGCCGACGGCCCCGCGCGCAATAAATTCGCCGCCGCTGGACTCGAGGCGGCCAGAAAATCCAAGCCCGCTGCGTTTATGGAGCCATCGCTCGCCCGCTTCGTCACCGTGGGCAATTTCGAGGATGACCTGAAAAAGCTTGCCGACGTCGACTGGATCATCGAAGCCGTGGTCGAGAACCTCGAGCTCAAACGGGCTTTATTGCGGAAGGTGGAAGCCGTCCGCAAGCCCGGCACCATCGTCACCACCAACACCAGCGGCCTGCCCGTGGGCAAGATCGCCGAAGGATTCTCGGACGACTTCCGCTGGGCCTGGTTTGGCACGCACTTCTTTAATCCGCCGCGCTACATGCGCCTGCTGGAAATCATCCCTACGCCCGAGGCCGACCGCGCCGCCATCGATGCCGTCGCCCACTTCTGCGACCTGCGCCTGGGCAAAGGCGTCGTGATCGCCAAAGACACGCCCAATTTCATCGGCAACCGCATCGGCACGTTTTCAGTATTGAACGTCATTCGCCTGATGCAGGAAATGGGCCTCAGCATCGAAGAAGTCGACGCCCTCACGGGACAAGCCGTGGGCTGGCCGCGCTCGGCCACCTTCCGCACCATCGACCTGGTCGGGCTCGACATCCTCGGCCACGTAGTCGGCAACATGACCAAGAAAGCTCGTGTGGAGGCGGGCGACTCGCCCGCCGCTCTCGACGAGCGCAGCGACCTCAAGCTTCCAGATTTCTATCAGCAGATGCTGGAACGCAAATGGCTGGGCGACAAAACCAAAGGCGGCTTCTACAAAAAAGCGAAAGGCGGCGAGGGCAAAGAAGACGAACGCCTGGCGCTCGACTGGAAGACGCTCGAATACCATCCTCGCCAGAAACCGAAATTCCCTGCGCTCGAAATGGCGAAAAATATCGACGACACCGGAACCCGCCTGCGCACACTGCTCGGCCTCGACGGTGCGGGCCCACAGAAGGGCGATAAAGCCGGCGCGTTCCTTTGGGCCGCGCTCTCCGACCTCTGGACCTACTCCGCGAATCGCGTTCCCGAAATCTCCGACTCGGTGGTTGAAATCGACCGCGCCATGCGGCTCGGCTTCAACTGGGAGCTTGGCCCCTTCGAACTATGGGACGCCGCCGGCGTAGAAGCCACCGTTGCCCGCATGCGAAAAGAAGGCAAGCCGGTGCCCGCGAATGTCGAGACGCTGCTGGCTTCCGGACAAAAGTCCTGGTACCTCGATGACCCGCATTCCCCCTCGGGACGCAAGTACTGGGAACTGGGAACGGAAAGCTGGGAACCGGTTCACGTTCCCGCCGGCGTGTGGTCGACCACGGTCGCGAAGAAATCCAACGGCGTGGTGAAGAAAAATTCCGGAGCCTCGCTCATCGATCTGGGCGACGGCGTGGCCTGCCTCGAATTTCACAGCAAGATGAATTCGCTGGGCGCCGACATCATCAGTTTGATTGTTCAATCCCTGAAACCCGGAGGCCCGGGCGATGCCTTCGACGCCTTCGTCATCACCAACGACGCCACCAATTTTTCCGTTGGCGCCAATCTCATGCTGCTGCTCATGAGCGTGCAGGAAGACGAGTGGGACGACGTCGACCTCGCCATCCGCCAGTTTCAGGGGATGACGCAGGCCATCAAGTTCTCGCCCAAACCGGTGGTGGCCGCGCCCTTCGGCCTGTGCCTGGGCGGTGGCACGGAAATTTCGCTGCACGCCGCGGCCCGCCAACCCCACGCCGAGCTTTATGCCGGACTGGTTGAAGTCGGCGTCGGCCTGCTCCCCGGCGGCGGAGGCTGCAAAGAAATGTTGCTGCGCGCCGTCGACAGCGCGGCCGCCTCGCGCGGCAAAGTTTCTGGCGAAGCCCTTGCCGGATCCGTCGAAATGATGGAAGCCATGAAGAAAGCTTTCGAAACCATCGCCACCGCCAAGGTCGCCACCTCGGCGCACGAAGCCGGCGGCCTGGGATTCATCTCCGGCGCCGACCGCATCACCATGAACCGCGAGCGCGTCCTCTCCGACGCCAAAGCTCGCGCGCTGGAGTTGGCCCGCGCCGGATACGAGCCGCCAGTGCCGCGCGCCGACATTCCCGCGCCCGGCGAAAGCCTTCTGGCCGCGCTCAAGATGGGCGTCTACCTCATGCGCCAGGGCGACTTCATCACCGACTACGAAGTAAAGCTCGGCGGCAAAATCGCCGAAGTCCTCTGCGGCGGCAACGTCACGCCGGGCACGCCAGTGAGCGAGCAGTACATCCTCGACCTCGAGCGCGAAGCTTTCAAATCGCTCTGCGGCGAAAAGAAGACGCAGGAGAGAATTCAGTTCACGCTCAAGACGGGGAAGACGCTAAGAAACTGAAGGAGTACCAAATGAGTGATGGCTACGCGGATGAGTTGGACTTGGAAAGTCAGTATCGCGATATGGACAGCGACGCGACGCGCGAACGCGAAACGGAAGAATGGATGGAAGGACTGATCGCTGACATGTCCACGGAGGAGTGAAAGTCATGCAAATATTACGAAGATTCGTCACACTCGTGCTGGGCTTGCTGGCTAGCCTCATCCTTCTCACATCCGTCAGCGCGCAAACCAGCGCCCAGAAAGACGCGCCCGCGCAGGAAATTGCTCCCGACGTGCCGGATGCGATTGCCGTCCCCGATGGCCTTACACCCGTGCTCTCCCTGCATGCCAAGGGATCGCAGATCTACACCTGTCAGGCCGGCGCGGACGGCAAGTTTGCCTGGACGCTGAAAGGCCCCGAGGCTGAATTAAGCGATCGCAAAGAAAAAATAATTGGGCAGCACCTCGCCGATCCGGCATCGAAGCTGCCGACCTGGAAGTTGAAAGACGGCAGCGAAGTCTCGGGCAAGGCGGCGGCGCACGTCGACTCGCTCGACTCGGAGTCCATCCCCTGGCTGCTGGTAAATGTCGTGAACAATGCGGGCAAGGGCCAACTCGCCAAGGTGACGACGATTCAGCGCGTCCACACCCACGGCGGCAAGCCCGGCGACGATGCCTGCGACGAGTCCCACAAGGACGCGGAAACCAAGAGCAATTACACGGCCGACTATTTCTTTTTCGCGCCGGGGAAGTGATGGCCATTCACAGGATCGGCGCGCTTGAAGCTGTCGCACTACGCCAGGCATCCAATGAACAATGAGTTGCCCGGCGACCATGGAGACCTCATATGCGTGAAGTTATCATCGCTTCTTCCGTTCGCACGCCCGTGGGGCGCGCCTACAAAGGCACGCTCCGCGCCACTCGTCCTGATGAACTGGCCGCGGTCGCCATCAAGGGCGCGCTCGACCGCGTGCCGCAACTCGACTCTAAAGAAATTGAAGACGTCATCCTGGGCTGTGCCATGCCCGAAGCCGAGCAGGGGATGAACGTGGCCCGCATCGCCTCGCTGCGCGCGGGACTGCCCGTCGAAGTTTCGGCGCTCACCATCAACCGTTTTTGTTCCTCGGGACTGCAGGCGATTGCCATGGCGGCCGAGCGCATCATGAGTGGCGGCGCGGAGGTAATCGTCGCCGGTGGCACCGAGTCCATGTCGATGATCCCGATGGGCGGCCACAAAGTCTCGCCCAATCCCTGGCTCGTCGAACATTATCCTGACGCGTATCTCACGATGGGGCTCACGGCCGAGCGGGTCGCGCAGCGCGTGGGCGTCACCCGCGAGGCGGCGGATGAGTTCTCGCTACGCAGCCATCAGAAGGCGCTGGCGGCGATCGCGGCGGGAAAGTTCGCCGAAGAGGTCGTGCCGGTGCCGGTAAGTTTCAGCACGCCGAATGGCTCGAAACCGAAGCGGCAGGAGATTACTTTCAAAGTGGACGAAGGCCCACGCGGCGACACGTCGCTCGAAGCGCTGCTCGCGCTCAAGCCCGCGTTCCACGTGAAGGGCACGGTGACCGCCGGCAACTCATCGCAGATGTCGGATGGCGCGGCTGCAGCCGTCGTCATGTCGGCGGAACGGGCGAAGGCGCTGGGCATCCAGCCACTGGCTCGGTATGTGGCCTTCGCGACCGCCGGCTACAAGCCGGAAGAAATGGGACTCGGCCCGGTGTTCGCGATTCCGAAAGTGCTGAAAATGGCTGGGCTGAAGCTGGCGGATATCGCCGTGATCGAGTTGAACGAGGCCTTCGCAGCGCAGTCGCTGGCCGTGACCAAGGAAGCGGGGCTCGACCCGGAGAAAGTCAATCCCAACGGCGGCGCGATTGCCCTGGGACATCCGCTGGGATGCACGGGCGCCAAGCTGACGGCCACCGTGATCCGCGAACTGAAGCGCCGCAACGCCCGCTACGGGATGGTGACCATGTGCGTTGGCGGAGGCATGGGCGCAGCCGGTATTTTCGAAAACCTGAACTGAGAACGGCGCTATAATTTGCTGGCAGGAGGGTTTCTATGACTCTCGCCCGCTTTCTCGCCGCCGCGCTGCTGCTGTGTTCTCTATCGGCCTTCGCTCAGGATCATCCGAAGCGAGGTGGTGTCCCCGGGGGCGTCTTCGATTTCTTCAGTGGCCCTTGTTGGGTCCCACCGTCTACGCCCTCCGAGCCTTGGAAGATCATCCCGAATCAGCCTGCTCCTCTGAATTATATTCAGGCTGGCCAGTATCCTTCTGGCCAGAGCAATGCCGATTGCATTCACCTCTTCACGCAGGACGGCCATCGTGCCTCGTGGATCGTGCGCTCGGAGCAGCAAATGGACGCGGTTGGCGTCTGCTACGCAATTCGCAGCTACGTGGTCGCGCGCGATTCGAAGGATTCCGACTCCACGCACCCGGTCAGCTATTCGACCTGCCAACCGGCGGCGCGTTACCAGTTGAAGACCACCGAGATTCGCACAGTCACGGTCGACCGCTGAGCGATTCTTTCGTCACAATTTTCTACCCATCTTTACCCGATTGCTACGCTCCTTGACACGGTCCGGGAGTATTCTGTCATCGGACGCAAAAGGTCCAGAGAAAACGAGGCATCCCAGGGGCCCGGTCGGTAAGATTTGGCGAGTAAGTCCGGCCAGTAAGGTTCGGTCGGTACGGAGGTGCTGTATGCGGCTCTCCACGGTTGGCGTTTCGGCGTCGCGCTGCACTTTAGCTCTTGCGGTCATCCTGCTGTTTTCATCTCACACATTCGCACAACATTCGGGGGGAGGCGGCGGCAGTTCGGGCGGCGGTTCGGCCAGCGGAGGAGGAGGCGGCGGCGGTTCTCACGGTGGTTCGTCGGGCGGCGGCGGATCCGCTTCTTCGGGAGGCGGCCACAGTTCCGGCGGGTCGAGTTCGCATAGCTCCGGGTCGGCTTCGCATAGCTCGGCTGGGCACAGTTCGAGTGCGGGATCGGCGTCGTCGCACTCCGGCACGTCTCACTCCAATACGGCTCACTCGAATACGGCCCGCCCGACGCATGAGCCCCGCGCAGGCGTGCGAAGCACGGCGCAGGCTTCTCAAAAACGGGGCTTCTTCTCCTTCCTGCGGCACCACGTTCCGAAGCCATTGCCCAATCCACCAGCCCCCAAGCCCGAGCCGAAGGAGCCGGTCGCTGAATTGCGGCGCCCAATCTGTTTTAGAGGCCCATGCCCGGTCTGTCCTGTAGGACTAATGCACGGCGCAAACGGATGTGGGGGAAACATCATCGAAAACCGCATCGAGCGCCGCTGCCCGGCGGGAGAATACTGGGCCAACGGCGGTTGCCTGCTGCAGACTTGGTATCAGGACGAATGCGAAGGGTTGCGCATGATGATGGAACGGCAGGCGCAACGCATGCACGCGGCGCAACTGGACCGGCAAATCACATGCTCTTTAGGTCCTTGGCAGCAGTGCTCCAACTTGACCAGTTCAGCGGAGAGCGAAGCCGGCTTCTTCCGGGAGCTGCAAAACAGATATTTAGCGTGCCAGCGGAGGTCGCCTGCGACTCTTCACTACAACGGCTTTAGGCTTCCAGGCTATTCGGCGGGCGTCTCGCTTAATTCTCTGAGCTTTGAGCTCGACCATCACTTAGAGAATCATCACTAGAAGATCACCATTAAGAAGATCATGCCGGAGGGCCATCGACCCACGAAGGTCCTCCTGCAGTGGTCCGATCACGGCATGTCGGGAACCCCAAAGATACCGGTAAGAAACACCCGCTAACACCGGAGTTTTCCCTCCTATCATTCCCTTCCCTCCCGCATTAGAATGGCAGATATTCTTTCCGCCGCGGGTTCGGCGGTTTCCTTCGCGAGGGAGATAGATGGCAACGACTACAGCGGTTCCCAAGACCGGCATTTTGAAGACCAGGATCACTGGCGGCAGCTTCTTGCTGGAAGTGCGGCAGCCCGAAGATATTTTCACGCCTGAAGATTTTACCGAACAGCATCAACTCATCGGGCAGACGGCGGAAGAGTTTGCCGTCAACGAGATCCTCCCGAACGCCGAGAAGATCGAGCACAAGGATTTCTCGGTTTCCCGCGACCTGCTGAAAAAGGCTGGCGAGCTTGGGCTGAGCGCGGTCGAGATTCCCGAAGCCTATGGCGGCCTTGAAATGGACAAAGTCACCGCCGCCGTCATCGCCGACCACATCGCGAAGTATGCCGGCTTTGCCACCACCTGGGGCGCGCACAGCGGCATTGGCATGTTGCCCATCGTCTATTTCGGCACCGAAGAGCAGAAGCACAAGTATCTGCCGCGCCTGGCCGCCGGCGAAATTGTCGGCGCTTATGCCCTGTCGGAAGCTTCTTCGGGCTCGGACGCGCTCAACTGCCGCGCCCGCGCCGAGCTTTCGCCCGACGGTAAACACTACGTGCTCAACGGCGAAAAAATGTGGATCACCAACGCCGGGTTCGCCGACCTGTTCACCGTCTTCGCCAAAATCAATGGCGAGAAATTCACCGCGTTTCTGGTCGAGAGGACTTTCCCCGGATTCTCCGTCGGCGCGGAAGAACACAAGATGGGGATTCGCGGGTCGTCGACCTGTCCCATTATTCTCAACGACTGCAAAGTTCCCGTCGAAAACCTGCTGGGCGAAATCGGCAAGGGGCACGTGATCGCGTTCAACATTCTGAATGTGGGCCGCTTCAAGTTGGGCGCAATGTGCGTGGGCGGTGGCCGGGTGTCGCTGGAAAACGCCATCGGCTATGCGAAACAGCGCAAGGCGTTCAACAAAGTCATTGCGGATTTCGGACTCGTGCGCGAGAAGATTGCCAACATGGCAACTCTGCTCTACGTCGGCGAATCGATGGTCTATCGCACGGTTGGCATGATGGACACGGCTCTGGGCGAAGTCGACAAATCGGCTGCGGACGCGGCCCGGCAGACGCTAAAAGCGATTGAGGAATACGCTGTCGAGTGTTCCATTATCAAAGTCTGGGGCTCGGAGATGATCGACTACGTCGTCGACGAGACCGTGCAGATCTACGCTGGATACGGATTCGTCGAGGAATATCCCGCCGAGCGCGCTTACCGCGACGCCCGCATCAATCGCATCTTCGAAGGCACCAACGAGATCAACCGGCTCATCATTACCGGCTTCCTGTTGAAGCGCGCCATGACCGGGCAGTTGCCGCTGATGCCCGCCATTAAGAAACTCATGGACGAAGTGTTGTCCGGTCCCTCGACTGCGGAAGAACTCGAAGGCGCTCTGCCCGAAGAACGCAAGTTAGTGGCGCAAGCCAAGAAGCTCGGCCTGTTCGCCTCCGGCGCGGCCACGCAGAAATATATGCAGGCCATTCAGGATCAGCAGGAAATCATGGGCGCGATCGCCGACATGACGATTGAGGCCTACGCCATGGAATCGGCCGTGCTGCGCGCCCAGAAGATTGTGGAAGCCAAGGGCGAAGCAGGCGCGGCCTTGCCCATTGCCATGACGCGCGTATATCTGTCGCAGGCTTTCGAGAAAGTCGAGTCGGCGGCGCGCAAAGTGATTGCCGCGGTCGCCGACGGAGATATGCTGCGCACTCAGCTCGCAATTCTGCGCCGGCTGGCGAAATACGAGCCGTTCAACACCATCGAACTGCGCCAGCAGATCGCGCAGAAAATGATCGAGCGCGGAAAATATACGCTGGCATAAAACCGGCTGCATTTTGAACTGGCGTAAAACTGGCTGCATTTTGAAAGGGTGCGGCTTCAAGCCGCACCGTTAGAGTTGCCAAACAGTTGCCGGCTCTAGCCGCAGAGGGCTCGCATGTCCTTCAACTCTTGCATGAGAATTCGGGGATGAGAATTCGGCGGAGAACGGCGACCAGCGCGGCACTGCTAGCGATCTGGCTGTTTGCGGCGTGCGGGTCGAGTTCCACGAAGTCGCACACGCCCCCTCCCGTCATCACGACCCAACCCGCTAATCAAACCGTCAACAGCGGCCAGACCGCGACGTTCAGCGTAGTGGCCACGGGAACTTCTCTCAGCTACCAGTGGAAACAAGGTACCACCAGCATCTCCGGGGCAACCGCAGCCAGCTACACTACGCCCGCCACCAGCGCGACTGACAATGGATCCGAGTTCGAAGTCACGGTCAGCAATCCCGGAGGCAGCGTCACCAGCAATGCCGCGACGCTGTCTGTGAATTCGAAGCCGCTCATCACCATGCAGCCCGCAAACCAGAGCGTCACGGTGGGAGCGACCGCTACGTTTACCGTCACCGCTGCCGGCACGGCGCCCTTGAGTTATCAGTGGCAAACGGGCGGCGGAAACATTTCTGGCGCGACGTCGCCCAGTTACACCACGCCCGCCACTGCGCTGACCGACAGCGGATCGCAGTTCGACGTGGTGGTCACAAATTCCCTGGGCAACGCGACCAGCAACCCGGCGACGCTCACCGTCACGCAGTCGGCCGCCCCCGTCGATGTGACCACCTACCAGTACGACAACGGTCGCGGCGGCGCCAATCAAGCAGAAACCACGCTGACGCCCGCCAACGTGAACTCCACAACCTTCGGCAAACTTGGTTTCTATTCCGTAGACGGCCTGGTCGACGGGCAACCGCTCTACCTTTCGCAAGTCGCGATTCCTAACAAAGGGACGCACAACGTTCTCTACGTAGTGACCGAAGGCGACAGTGTCTACGCTTTCGATGCCGATACTGGGACTACTCTGTGGCAAGTGTCGTTGCTCGGCGCGGGAGAGACGACGAGCGACACGCGCAGCTGCTCGCAGGTGTCACCCGAGATCGGCATCACCTCGACGCCAGTCATTGACCGCAGCAATGGGCCCAATGGCGCTCTCTATGCGGTCGCGATGTCGAAGAATGGCTCGAACTACTTCCAGCGCGTGCATGCGCTGGACCTGACGACGGGAGCGGAGTTGTTCAGCGGTCCTGTGACCGTGCAAGCAACCTTCCCGGGCAAAGGCGACGGCAGCCAGAATGGCACCGTGACTTTCGATCCTGCGCAGTACAAGGAGCGCACCGGCTTGCTGCTCTCGAACGGCGTGCTCTACACCATGTGGGCCTCGCACTGCGATGACCGGCCTTACACCGGATGGATCCTCGGCTACGATGCGCTGACTCTCGAGCAGACGCAGGTGCTCAACGTAACTCCCAACGGCAACGACGGCGCGATTTGGATGTCGGGTGCGGCTCCGGCCGCCGATCTGAACGGGGACATTTATTTTCTCGACGCCAACGGCACCTTCGACACTGTCCTCGATGGCAACGGCTTCCCGGCCAGCGGCGATTTCGGCAATGGTTTTCTCAAACTCTCCACGTCGCCCATCCTGACGGTCGCGGATTATTTCAACATGAAGGGAACCGTCGATGAGTCGAACAACGATGAGGACCTCGGTTCCGGCGGCGCAGTGGTTTTGCTGGACTTGACCGACAACGGCGGGCACGTACACCAACTGGCTGTGGGCGCGGGCAAAGATTCCGTGATCTATGTCGTCGATCGCAATTCGATGGGGAAATTCAGCCCAACCACCGACAACATCTATCAGGAAATTTCGGGCGCGTTGGGCGGCCAGGTATTTTCCAAACCAGCCGTGTTCAACGACACTGTCTATTACGGCGCGGTGGGCGATTCGATTCGCGCATTTCCCATCGCGAATGCGAAACTGGCGACCACGGCAAGTCAAACCACCAGCCACACTTTCACCTATCCCGGCACAACGCCGACGATTTCATCCAATGGCTCGAGCAGCGCGATTCTCTGGGCGGTCGAAAACACCAACCCCGCGGTGCTGCACGCCTACGACGCCACCAATCTGGCGACCGAACTCTACAACAGCAATCAGGCTGCCAGTAGTCGCGACCACTTCGGAAACGGAAACAAGTTCATGGTTCCGATTGTGGTAAACGGAAAAGTATTTGTCGGCACACCCAACGGCGTGGCCGTCTTCGGCCTGCTGCCGTGATGCGCGAGTCCGGCAATCGCTGCTCTTGCCTCCGATCTTTTCTTTGAGCCTCACGCTCTGATACAACTGTCCCCGATGAAAATACAAGTGGCAGGTCACGCTCTGCTCGCCCTGTCTGTTTTGCTGGCACCGAGTTTATTAACGGCGCAGTCCAATCCGCCGGCGCCGCAGGATTCAGCGACGTTCGATCCTGACGGCACGGCGCACATCACGCGTGTCGTCCCCATGCCGGCAACCGTCAGTCCCGAGGCGCAGAAGTGGCTGGCGTCGCTCGCTCAGCAGAAAGTGGGTCCGCCGGAAACGCTGGCCGAACGCCGCATCCACACCGACGCCTGGCGCAAAATGGATTCCGCCGAGGCTCGCAAACTCTATCCCGTAAACGTCGAGGAAACGACCACGGCAGGGGTGCGCACCGACATCATCACGCCGCTGTCGGGCGCGGCCAGCAACCGCGTGCTCATCAACCTTCACGGCGGCGGATTCAATTCCGACTCCGGCTCGCTGATCGAGGGCGTCCCCATCTCGAACCTGGCCAAGATCAAAGTCGTTTCGGTTTACTATCGGCTGGCCCCGGAGAACCCGTTCCCCGCCGCGGTCGACGATGTGGTTGCGGTGTACAAGGAACTTCTGAAAACTTATCCGCCACGCAGCATTGGAATTTTTGGCACGTCGGCGGGAGCGATCCTCACCTGCGAGGTAACAGTCCGCCTGAAACAACTTGGGCTGCCGCTGCCCGCCGCATTCGGAATCTTTTCCGGGCTGGCCGACTTCAGCCGCGTCGGCGATTCGCGCCAACTGTTTACGCTCAATGGCCTTCCCGGGCGGATGGAGCCCATCGATCCCAATCATCTGCCCGACGATCAGTATGTCGGCAAGACCGATCGCAAGGACCCCGTGCTGTCGCCGCTCTTCGCCGACCTGCATGGCATGCCGCCCAGCCTGCTGGTCACCAGCACGCGCGACATCTTACTCAGTGACACAACGACGCTTCACCGCGCCCTGCTGCGCGCCGGAGACGATTCCCAACTGGTCGTATTTGAGGCGCTACCTCACGCTTTCTGGTATCACTTCCAGTTGCCGGAAACGCAAGAAGCGCTTGAGCTGATGGCGAAATTCTTTGACGACAAGCTGGCGCGATAGAATCTGCCAGCTTCATTTACGTTTACGGACGACTCACAGGGAATTCGAACGGGAGAAGTCATGATCCGAAGTCATTTCCAGTTTTCGGTTCTGCGCATCGCGCTTGCGCTGACTGTACTCGCCGCGCTTCCAATCGCCCTACGGGCGGACGTCACCGTGCCTGCTTTGCTCGCCGATCATATGGTCGTCCAGCGCGGCTTGCCCGTTCACGTCTGGGGTATGGCTGCGCCGCATGAGGCGGTGTCGGTGACTTTCCGCGGCGAAACCAAGTCCGCAACTGCCGACGACGACGGTCGCTGGAGCGTCTATCTTTCTCCGGGCGAGGCTGGCGGTCCCTTTCAGTTGACCATTAAGGCGACGAACACGCTCGTGCTCAACGACATTTTAGTGGGCGATGTCTGGGTCGCCTCCGGCCAGTCGAACATGGAATTTCCCCTGACCGCACTGGTCAACGCCCAAACTGAAATCGCCGCCGCGCAGTACCCCAAAATTCGCCTGTTCATGGTGAAACACAAACCCGCCGACTATCCGCTGGAAAATGTCGAGTCGAAAGGCTGGGTCGCATGCACACCCGAAACCGTTGCCGACTCTTCGGCTGTGGCTTATTTCTTTGCGCGCCATCTGCAACAGAAGCTGGGCGTGCCCATCGGCCTGGTCGAATCGTTCTGGGGAGGAACCGCGGCCGAGTCCTGGACGAGCTTGCACGCGCTCTCTGCCGATGCCGCGCTGATGCCAGTGTTCGCGGCGCGCGCAAAAACTCTGGCCGGGGAATCGACAACAGCTTTGCATCAGCAGCGCGAGGAGCGCGAGTATCAACAAGCGGTCGAGCAGGCCAAGGCTGACGGCCAGCCGCTTCCGGGGCGGCAATGGCATCCGGATTTCGCGGCGTGGGCTCCGGCCGCGCTCTACAACGGCATGATCGCACCGCTCACGCCGTTCGCCATCCGCGGCGTCATCTGGTACCAGGGTGAGTCCAACTCCGGGCCGGATCGCGCCCCGCTCTACGCCCGCCTGTTTCAAACCATGATTCGCGATTGGCGCAATCGGTGGGGCGAAGGAGATTTCCCGTTTCTCTTCGTGCAGATCGCCAACTGGAATACCGCCCCCGACGGCATGTGGCCCGAGGTGCGCGATGCCCAGCGCCAAGCGCTCGCGCTCAAGAACACCGGCATGGCCGTGACCATCGACATCGGCGATGCGGTCGACATTCATCCCAAGAACAAGCAGGACGTCGGTCTTCGGCTAGCACTGGCCGCGCGCGCGATAGCCTTCGGTGAAAAACTCGAGTGGTCCGGCCCGCTCTATCGCCAGGTCACGCACGAGGAACATGCGCTGCGCGTCTGGTTCGATCACGCGGGAGGGCTAACAGCGAAGGGCGCCGAAGTTGTAGGCTTCGAGGTCGCCGGAGCGGATGGAAAATATTCTCCGGCTGACGCGAAGATCGAGGGCGAGTCGGTGGTCGTATCGAGCACCACGGTGCCCACGCCGATTTCAGTTCGCTACGGATGGGCCGCCAATCCGACCTGCAATCTGTTCAACAAGGAAGGCTTGCCCGCGTCGCCGTTTCAGGCGCCAGAGTGAACATCGCTCCGCGCTCCCCTTCCACTTGCGTCCGAGTGACGGCCAGATTTCCGGTTCGATACTCCTTGCGGCAGAGCCAACAACGGCGTGACCTAGCTCAACACGAGAATTCAAATCCGAAATGCGACAGACGGATGCCTCTGTTCTCTCCTTGCCCGAAATCGCAACCATCCAAAAAACATTCCAAGAGTAACCCAAAACATCAAAATGCCATACGACAACAGCTCGACCCAGTAGGGAGGCACTCCGTTCGCGCAAGAGTGCACGCCAAGATTTAGACCAACAAGTACGCCGAAAGGAAGGAGGATGACGCTGACGATCATCAATGCCGACAGATACCATCGGACGATCGCCGGGGGTTTCTCAGACCTGAAGACATCGCGCGTAGAGTCAACGTGCCATCCCACGCAATACCAGAAGAAGGCCGCCCCCAGAATCAAGCCTATCTGCGTTATCCACTCTATCCCCAGCAACGCGCCGGAAAGGGCAAGAGGCAATCCCGCAAGAACACCTGGGATGACGATGAACGCCTCGGCGAATTGCGTAATCGGCGGAGGCGGCGCTTCAATCGCGATTCCGGCGTAGTCCTGCTGCGTTGGAGCTTGATTGTGCATCGAGATTGCGAGGCACGCACACACCGCTGCCGCTGCCATCGCCGCCACGTACCTAATCGGAATCGACCGGGCTGTTCTCACGTGATGACTCTATCGTCAATAGACACCACGTAGAATACAAGGTTCCAAAAGGCAGGTTACCGACGGAACCTCTTCGGTTCGGACCTACTCGTCGGCGCCCTATTTCTCCTGGGGCACGAGCATGTAGCCCACGAACGCCACCTGCTTGCTGTCGGGCGACCACGACGGAACGTTGATGGTTCCCTGCCCGCCGAATAATTTCGCGAGCACCGAAATTTTCTTGTCCGCATCCACAAGCGACATCAGCCGCAGCATCACATCTTTGTTCTCCGGATGCCCCGTCACATCGGCTCCATAAGAGAGGAAGACCATCCATTTTCCGTCGGGTGAAATGTGCGGGAACCAATTATTGAGATCGTCGGAGAAGACTTGCTCCTGCTCGCTGCCATCGGGCTTCATGCGCCAGATCTGCATGTGTCCGGTGCGCTCGGAGTTGAAATAAACATACTTTCCGTCCGGTGAATATTCCGGGCCATCATCCAGACCCTTGGCGGTGGTCAGCCTCGTCTCATCGCCGCCAGCCGCGGGGATCGTATAAATATCGAACTCGCCGTCGCGCTGCCCGACGAAGGCCAGCGTCTTGCCGTCGGGCGACCAGCCATGCCAGTACGACGGAGATTTCTGCGTGATGCGTCGCGGTGCGCCGCCGGCGATCGGGACAATGTAGACCTGTGACTGGTGATCGCCCTGCGAGTTGTCGCTGATGGCCAACTGCGTAGCGTCGGGCGAAATGCCGTGATCGTTATTGCAGCGGTTTGCGATGCCCGTATCGATGACGACCGGCTTGTCGCTGCCGACTGTGAGGCGCTCGATGTGGCCGTCGCGGTTAAACAGAAACGCGCTGCCGTCGCGCATCCAGTTCGGTGCTTCGAATCGTCCTTGCGCGAGATAGGCGACGCGGCGGTCCGCGGAATCGATTGCGATGGTTTCGAGCGTGCTGTAGAGAGCGGGCTTGGCGGTCTGCGCGGCGGCAGGCTGCGCCAGGTCAACATTTGAAAACACAGCCTGCTCGACCACATCCTTGTCATGCGAACACACGCCGAGACCAACATAGAACGTGCCCTGCAGCGGAATGCGCAACCATCCGCCAGCAACCGTGGGCTCTCCGCCCTCGGCCGCCAGCGACATGTAGACGTAATCGCCGCGCTTGGCGATGCGCACGCGCTTCGGCGCTGACAAGTTCGATTGAATCTCGCGCGTCACCGCGCCCTTCTCGTCGCGGAATTGCAGCGAGGTCAATCCGCTGGCGTGCAGCGCTACGTCGACATATACGGAATCGGCGTCCAGGCTCTGCCGCAGGATCAACGCCGCCTTCTTATGCTCATTTCCAGTCTTAGTCAGAAACGAAATGTCGGCGGTCAGCGTCACGTCGCCGGAAACTTTCCTCCACACGAACTGAAATGCGTCGGCCGCGAGCCACATGTTCTCGCCGCTGCCGCTGATGGTGTAAGTTCGCTTCGCGGCGTCGTAGTCGACCGAGCCCGCATGCAGAACTGTGCCCACATCGCCGTGGCCTTCGAACAGCCCGACTGGCCCCGGAGCGCCTTGCGCCCAAGCGGAAGCAGCGATCGCGGCAACCACACAACTCAGGATGGCAACTATCGTAAAAGTGCGAAGACGGCGCATGAAAATCCTCCGAGGAGCAAACCCTGCGAGCGAGATGACCAACTCGGCATTGTACCCCTATCTTTTAATACCAATCTTTTGTTACCAATCCCGGAGCACTTCTGGTAAAACGTCTGCATGAAAACCCACCGGCTCATTCTTGCGCTGTCATTCTGCGTTTCGCTTTTCGTCACCGGCCTCGCTGCGCAACAGACTGCATCTCCCTCGGCGAATCTTGCGCTGACCCCGCCCATGGGCTGGAACTCGTGGAACAAGTTTGGCTGCAATGTCAGCGAAGACATGATCAAGAGTATCGCCGACGCCGTGGTGAAGTCGGGCATGAAAGACGCGGGATACGTCTACGTCAACATCGACGACTGCTGGCAGGTGAGCCGCGATGCCCAGGCCAACATCGTCGCCGACCCGCAGCGCTTTCCGCACGGCATGAAAGCCGTGGGCGACTACATTCATTCGCTGGGGCTGAAGTTCGGCGTGTATTCCGATGCCGGATCGAAAACCTGCGCTGGCCGTCCCGGCGGCCTGGGTCATGAATATCAGGACGCAGTGCAATATGCGGCGTGGGGCGTCGACTATTTGAAGTACGACTGGTGCAACGCCAGCACGCAGGATGCGAAAGCTTCGTACGCTAACATCCGCGCGGCTCTGGACGCCTCCGGTCGGCCCATCGTGCTGAGCATTTGCGAGTGGGGCACGGCCAAGCCCTGGCTGTGGGGCAAGGAAGTTGGCGGAAATCTCTGGCGCACGACCGGCGACATCCAGGACCGCTGGGGAGGCCAGGAAAAGTGGCCCGACGGCAGTTGCTGCTCGAATGGCGTGCTCTCCATTATCGATCAGCAGGTTGGACTGCAGTCCTATGCCGGGCCGGGACACTGGAACGATCCGGACATGCTGGAAGTCGGCAACGGCGGAATGACCGACGCCGAGTACCGCTCGCACTTCAGTTTGTGGGCGCTGCTCGCGGCGCCGCTGATCGCGGGCAACGATCTGCGCACCATGCGGCCGGAAATCCACGACATTCTCACCAACAAAGAAGTGATTGCGGTCAATCAGGACGCGCTCGGGCGCGAGGGCGAACGCGTCGCGAAAAACGGCGACCTGGAAGTTTGGGCGAAGCAACTCAAGGACGGAAGCCGCGCCGTGATCCTGCTGAATCGCGGAGGCACCGAACAGAAGATCACGGCCAACTGGGAGGATATCGGTTATCCCAGCGGGGTCAGTGCTGCGGTGCGCGACCTGTGGCAGCACAAGGATCTGGGAAAGTTCACGGGAAACTTCTCCGTGCCAGTCGCGTCGCACGCCGTCGTGATGGTGACCATCAAACCCTAAAGGCATAAACCACGAAGGACACGAAGGTCCACGAAGGAAGACTTGGGTTTCCTTCGTGAACCTTCGTGTCCTTCGTGGTTAGCGATTTTGCGTTTACTCTTTCAGAAAGTTCGGGTCGGCTTTGACTTCTTCGATCTGCGCCGTATGCCGGGCGCTGTGCGCCGAGATCTCCTCCGGAAAGATTTCAGCTAGAGATGCGAGGCGAAGAGCAAGGATACGAAACCTTCATCAGCCGGATGGGCAGCACTTGCTTACTCAGTGCTGGTCATTTTTCTTCAGGTCTTCCTTCTTCGCTCTTCTTTTTCAGCTCTTCCATCACACTCTGGATCAGCTCTTTGGCGTCGGTCAGGCTCTTCATGATGATTTGAATATCCATGACCGGCTTGCCCGGCCAGCGCTGGCTCTGGCAATAGACGCCGTGCTGGCCGACCAGCGCCATGGCGTCGGTGATGGTGTCCATGGTCACGGCCAGCCGCCCGCGCGGCACGCCCATCATGGTTTCGTAGTGTTCCAGTTCTTCCTGCTTTTCGTCGAATACCGGCATCGGTCGATTGTAACTGCACGCGGGCAGGGCGCATAATGGCTGGGCTGCTGATGGGCCGCAGACTTATTCTCCGTTCGCGCGTCAAAGACCTTGGCATTTCAACCTTCCAAAAGGAGAGACTATGCAAAAACGAATTGCTCTTTTCGTATTCGCGATCCTGACCCTCACCCTGTTCGCTTCGGCGCAGGCCAGTCCTGCGGCATCGGCTACTTGCGATCTCGGCAGCGGCAAGACCATCAAGACCGACTACTCCAGCCCGCGCATGAAAGGCCGCAAGATTTATGGCGGACTCGTGCCCTTCGGCGAAGTCTGGCGCACCGGAGCCAATTCCGCTACAACGTTTGTGACCAGCGCCGATGTAAGCGTGGGCGGCAAGACCGTGCCCGCCGGCAGCTACACGCTGTTCACCGTCCCCACCGCCGACAAGTGGACTCTCATCATCAACAAGAAAACGGGCGAATGGGGCATCCCCTACAAGTATGAGAGCGACGAACTGGGCCGTGTGGACATGAAAGTTTCGAAGCTGCCCGCACCGGTCGAGAACTTCACGATCTCTTACGAAAAGTCTGGCAGCGGCTGCACTTTGCAACTCGACTGGGAGACCACACGCGCAGCCATCGACATTTCGGCTGCGCTCGTTGGCGACAAGGTACGACCGTAGACATCGACCCGCGCCAGGCGAAACGAAATTGTTGATTGTTGACTCCCTGATGGTTGATTGAAAACCCGGCCTGAGGCTTGGACATGGAAGCGGAGGCGGTTCCAATCAACCATCAAAAATCAGCAATCAACAATTTCCCGCAGGCGTACAATTCCCCCAACAGCATTCCCACGGGAGGTTCCCATGCCCGTTTACGATTATGTTTGCCTCGACTGTCACAAGCCCTTCGAAACCGTTCTAACCCTGAATGAACACGATCACGAGAATCCCAAGTGCCCGCATTGTGGCAGTAAGAACGTGGAGCAGGAAGCCGCCGCGTTTTTCGCGGTGACTTCGAGAAAAAGCTAGCGCAGCAACAGCCCAGGCAGTGTACGGCGCCCTGGCGAGAGCAGACTGAGCGCAGACTTTACTTTCTCGGTTGCCGAAGCGCGTCAGCGGCTTGCTGCGCTTCGACAAAATCAGGAGAGATTTTCAGCGCCTGCTGGTAGGCATCCAACGCTTCAGGGACATGCCTGGCCTGCTCCAGCGCGCGGCCGAGTTCGAAATATCCCTGGGCGGTGGACTGCAATTCCACGGCCCGCGACAGGTCGCTGATCGCTTCGTCAAATTTGCCTTCCTTCTGCGCCAGCAGTCCGAGGCCGCGCCAGGCGTTGCATTGCGTGGAATTGAAACGCAGGGACTGCGCAAAACTCTTTTGCGCGAGTTCGTCTTCTCCCAAGGCACGCTGGGCCGCGCCCATATTGGCATAGGTTTGCGCCAACAGGCCGGGATCAGAGGTCAGCTCAACTGCGGTCTCGTACTCGGTTACGGCCTCGCGCATCTGGTTGTGGTGCTGCAAATAGATTCCGAGATTGCTGCGGCTCATGGGGTCACGCGGATTGATCCGCGACGCCGCCTCGAAATGCGCGTGCGCTTCCTCTTCTTTGTCTTCGAGAATCAGCGCTCCTCCCAGGTTATTTTCGGCGACGAAATTGTTTGCCGTGACCGCGAGTGTGTGCGACCACAAATCCGTGTTGCTCTGCCAGTATCCGATCTGGCGATGCGTGGCCAGCGCCAGGGCAACCAGGATCGCGCCCGCCGCAATCGCGGGCCGGGGGCCGAGTTTCTTTTCCTCCGCCCAGTCGGCCGCGCCGAACGCAATCATCACAAAAATCCCAATCAGCGGAATGTAGGCGTAACGGTCGGCCATGGCGGCTTCCCCCACCTGCGCCAGGCCAATCACCGGAACCAGCGTTCCCAGAAACCACAACCAGCCTACGAGCAAGTAACGGCGCGCATGGAATCGCCAGACGATCGCGCTTACCGCAATCAGCACTGCACCGGCGACCAGCACTTGCCACGCCGCCAGCGAATCTCCGGGATGCGGATACATGGGCGCCAGGCGCCCGGGCCAGACCATTTTCCACAGGTACATCGCATACGCCCAGATCGCGGTCGCGAGGCGCGCTCCGAATGAAATTTCGGCGGTAGTTCGTACGGCTCCGCCGGCCTGCTGCGCCAGCATCGTGATCACGGCACTCGCAGCGGAAAGCGCGAGCAGCGGAAGTTTCTCCACCGCGAGCCGCGACCACGAAAAAGTGGG
>Ga0181523_10002066_pt1 | contig 20188 bp, 15 predicted proteins | sample PEATcosm2014_Bin_43_FD_119752 | JGI IMG/M metagenome (GOLD analysis project Ga0181523, IMG submission 119752) | Peatland microbial communities from MTU Mesocosm Facility, Houghton, MI, USA - PEATcosm2014_Bin05_30_metaG | ecosystem: Environmental > Terrestrial > Soil > Wetlands > Peat | place... | reverse complement strand
TCATCTGGCAGCCGCTGCTGGCAGGAGAGGTCGAGATCTCCAACAAGATCGGTGGTGTCCTGCCGGTCAACGCCCTCGACAACCTCACGCCTGAGTACTGGTACTTCAAGGCCGCTTCCTGAGGTGAGGGACGTAACGAGCAACTGAAACGAGTGATCCCGGCTCGGGAGGGTTCGCCCTCCCGAGCCGGGTTCGTTTTCCGATCCCATTGCCCCAGATCCTGTGGGGTACTATTCAGCGCAGCATCGCAAGGAGATCGCCTCAGCGAAGCTCCAGCCAGCAGCGGCGACGCTGCGGCGTCCGAAGGAGGCCACGGCCACGATCGGTTACATCATCCGCCGCTTCTTCCAGGCGATCCTCGTCTTGCTCGGGACGATGCTCATCGTCTTCGTGCTCTTCCGGCTGGAAGGACCCGAGGCGCTCGCACGTGCGATCCTGAACACTCCGAAGGCCTCGCAACCCCAGCTCCAGGCCATCATCAAGGAGTACGGCTTCAACCTGCCACCTTGGGACCAGCTGTGGCGCCAGATCGTCAACTACGCCCAGTTGAACTTCGGGCGGTCTCCGGCCACGAACCAGAGCGTGTTGGCCGAGATCAAGACGGCCCTCCCGCGTTCACTCCTGCTCGTGGGGATGTCGCTCGTCTTCGCCATCCTCGTGGCCATCCCGCTCGGTGTGTTCCAGACGGTGCGGCGCAACAAGCCGTCCGACTACGCCTTGACGGCGCTCTCGTTCATCTTCTACGCCATGCCGGCCTTCCTGCTCGGCACGCTCATCCTGCTGATCTTCGAGGACCACTGGCACATCTTCACGCCGATCTCCGAATCCGAATCGGTCGGCCAGATCGCCGGCGACTGGCGGCAGATCACACCGGTCGTGCTCACGCTCGCCGCCCTCACGATCGCTGCCTTCAGCCGGTACATGCGCTCGTCGATGATGGACGCCCTCACGGAGGACTACGTGCGGACCGCCAAGGCGAAGGGCGCCGGGCAGGGTCGCGTGCTCTTCCGCCACGCCTTCCGCAACGCCCTCATCCCGATCATCACCTTGGTCGGGCTCTCGCTGCCAGCAGTGGCCGGCGGCGCCGTCATCACCGAGGTTGTGTTCAACTATCCCGGGATGGGCAACCTCACCTATAACGCCGCCATCTCGAGCCAAGTGCAGGTCGTGGTCGGCACGACGGTGGTCTTCACGCTGCTCACCGTGACGGGTTCCCTCCTTGCCGACATCCTCTACGCCGTAGCCGACCCAAGGATCCGCTATGCCCACCGCTGACATCGCAGGGCGCGACCCGAGCGTCCAAGGGCTCGTTTCGGGCGTCTCTCGGGCAGTGGTGGCCACACCGCTGCCCGAGACCCAGGTCGACCGAAGCCCCGTCACACTCGCTGAACCGCATGGCCCGGAGGGCGGAGAGGCCGGCACCACCGGCAGCATCTTCCGCATCATCGGCCGGGTCTTCATCGAGAACAAGCTCGCCGTCGTGGGTGTCGTCATCCTCGTGCTCGTGTTCTTGTTCTGCTTCGCCGGTCCGTTCATCTACCACACCGACCAGCTCTCGATCATCCTGCGCCCGATCAGCGGACCGGGCAGCTGTGGCGGCGGCCGCGTCAACATCGGGCCGGCGTGTCCGCTCGGCGTCGACGACCAGGGCTTCGACGTGCTCGGGCGGCTGATGGTGGCCGGTCAATCCGACCTCGAAGTCGGGTTGGCGGCCGCCTTCGTGGCCACCTTCATCGGTGTCGTCTGGGGTGCCGTCGCAGGCTTCATCGGTGGGGTCGTCGACTCCGTCATGATGAGGATCGTCGACGTCCTGCTCTCGATCCCGATCCTGTTGCTGCTCATCGTCATCGCCACGATGTTCTCGCCTGGCAAGGACCAGCTCATCCTCATCATCGGAGGTCTCGCCTGGCTGACTCCCGCCCGACTCGTGCGAGGAGAGACGCTCAGTCTGCGCACGCGCGAGTACGTGCAGGCGGTGCGGGTGATGGGCGGTCGAGGTCACCGCATCGTGCTGCGCCACATCATCCCGAACGCCGTCGGTACGATCGTCGTCAATGCCACCTTCCAGGTGGCCGATGCCATCTTGACGCTGGCGGCCCTCAGCTTCCTGAAGCTCGGCCTGCACTATCCGCAGACCGACTGGGGCGACATGTTGACGGACGGGGCGACGTACGCCAGCGAGGGGTATTGGTGGCTCATCGTGCCGGCTGGGTCGTTCATCGTCATGACGGTCGTCGCCTTCAACTTCATCGGGGACGCCCTGCGCGACTCGCTCGAGGTGCGTCTGCAGCGTCGCTGAGAATGGTTGCGGCAGGCTGCCTCGAGTGTTCCTGCGTCCAGTAGGTTCGATGTACGTGACCAGCGTCATCGCGTCTGCCGGCTGAGGTGCCGAAGACGTGATCGGCTACATCATTCGCCGAGTGTTCCAGTCGATCCTCGTGATCTTCGGCGTCCTCGTGATCACGTTCGGCCTTTATCAGCTGCTCGGACCGGAGGCGCTCGCTCGCTCCATCCTGCAGACGTCCAAAGCCTCGCAGGCCCAGGTCAATGAGATCATCAAGGAATACGGCTTCAACCTGCCCTTCTACGACCAGCTGTGGAAGGAGGTCGTCAACTACGCCCATGGGGACTTTGGGCGCTCCCCGACCTCCAACCAGTTCGTCCTCGCCCAGATCCAGGTCGCCCTCCCGCGTTCGCTCGTGCTCGTGGGCAGTTCCCTCGTTGTCGCCATCGTCGTCGCCCTTCCGCTCGGCGTCTTCCAGACGGTGCGGCGCAACAAGCCCTCGGACTACACACTGACGGCCATGGCCTTCACGTTCTACGCCTTGCCCGACTTCGTCCTCGGCGTCGTACTTCTCATGCTGTTCGAGGACCACTATCACATCTTCACGCCGATCTCACAGAGCGAAACTCCCTGGCAGATAGCGGCCAATTGGCGTCAGATCACCCTGCCCGTATTGACGCTTTCCGCCACGAGTGTGGCGGCCTTCAGTCGCTATGCGCGGTCCTCCATGATGGACGCCATCACGGAGGATTACGTCCGCACGGCACTTGCAAAAGGGGCCGGACAAGCCCGCATGCTATTCCGTCATGCGTTCCGCAACGCGATGCTGCCGATCATCACGCTCATCGGGCTGTCCCTCCCCGCCATCGCCGGCGGGGCGGTCATCACCGAGGTCGTCTTCAACTACCCCGGCATGGGCCTTCTCGCCGTGCAGGGGGCGGACAACAACGACGTGCAGCTCGTCGTGGGCACGACCATCATCGCCACGCTGCTGACCGTCGTGGGCTCCCTCCTGGCCGACGTGCTGTACGCCGTGGCGGACCCGAGAATCCGATACCGGAGCGTATAGCCAGGTAGAGCCGGAGCGTATAGCCAGGTAGGGGCAGCCTCACACGACGGCAGTCGTCATGTCCTCGACGTTCTCGACGGGTGTCTGGAGCGGGAAGTGGCAGGCGGCGAAGTGACCCGGCCCGAAGAGCCGCAAGGGGGGTTCTTGCTCGGCACACAGATCCTGGGCGTAGGGGCAGCGCGTGCGGAAACGGCAACCGGAGGGTGGTTGGATCGCTGAGGGCAGCTCACCGACGATGAGCTGGCCTCTCTTGGCTCGGGCGATGCTCGGTTCCGCCACGGGGATCGTGTCGATGAGTCCCTTCGTGTAGGGATGAGCAGGCAGCTCGTAGATCGACTGTGACGGAGCGACCTCGACGAGCTTGCCGAGGTACATGACACCAATCCGGTCGGCGAGGTATTTGACGACCGCCAGGTCGTGCGAGATGACGATATAGGACAGCTGGTGGCGAGCCTGCAGGGCCTTCATGAGGTTGAGGAGCTGCGCCTGGATCGACACGTCGAGGGCCGACACGGGCTCGTCGGCCACGATGAGCTTGGGGTTGAGAGCAAGGGCTCGTGCGAAGCCGATGCGCTGGCGCTGCCCGCCGGAGAACTCGTGCGGGTAGAGGTCGTAGGCCTTGCGGGAGAGCCCGACCTCGCTCAGCAGTTCCCGCACGCGCTCGACCTGCTCGGTCTTGGAGCCGATGCTCTGCACGATGAGCGGCTCGCGCAAGATGGAGCCGACCCGCATCCTCGGGTCCAGCGAGGCGTAGGGGTCCTGGAACATGAGCTGCATGTCGCGGCGCTGGTTGCGCAGCTCGCGGCCGTGCATCTTGGTGACCTCGTGACCCTCGAAGCGGATCGACCCGCTGTTGGGGTGCTCGAGCCCGACGATCAACCGGCCGATCGTCGTCTTGCCGCAGCCGGACTCACCGACGAGGCCGAAGGTCTCTCCCTCCCGGACCGTGAAGGTCACGTCGGAGACGGCCTTCACCGTGCCGATCTTTCGCTGCACGACGGCGCCGGCCGTGACGGAGAACTCCTTCACGAGGTGGTCGATCTCGAGGATCGGAATCCGGCCGGCGATGTCTTCCATCCTCGCCTCGGCGCGCGCGAGGGCGGCGGCGTGCTCGGCCTCTGTGAGAATGAGGACGGGACGCTCGGACTCGTCGCCGACGGGGTTGAAACAGGCGAAGCGGTGATCCTGGCTGCCCGGCACGTACGTCAGCGCCGGCTCCTCGATGAGACACCGTTCCGTGGCGCTGGCACAGCGTGGGGCGAAGCGGCAGTTCGTGATCTCTTTTGAGAGGTCTGGCGGCAGACCGGGGATGGTGTAGAGCTTCTGGGTGCTGTCCTGCTCGAGCTTCGGGATCGACTGCAAGAGTGCGAGGGCATAGGGGTGGTTCATCTTGTGGAAGAGCTCTTGGGTCTCTGCTTCCTCCACGATCTTGCCGGCGTACATGACGATGACGCGGTCGCTGCGACCGGCGATGACGCCCATGTCGTGGGTGATGAGGATGATCGCCATGCGCAGGCGGGCACGCAGGTCGTCGAGGAGGTTGAGGATCTGGGCCTGGATGGTGACGTCGAGCGCCGTCGTCGGCTCGTCGGCGATGAGCAGCTTCGGCTCGTTGGCGAGGGCGAGGGCGATCATGACGCGCTGGCGGAGGCCGCCGGACAGCTGGTGCGGGTAGTAGTCGAGGCGCTCGGCCGGACGGGGCATGCCGACGAGGGTGAGCACCTCGAGGGACCGTTCGCGGGCTTCGGCTTTCGAGACGTTGCGGTGGAGGCGGACGCCTTCGGAGATCTGCTGAGCGATCGTCATCGTCGGGTTGAGCGACGTCATCGGGTCCTGGAAGATCATGGCGACGTCGTTGCCCCGGAGCTCTCGCATCTGGCGTTCGTTCATCGGCACGACGTCTTGGTCATTGACCCGGATAGAGCCGCGAACGATGTGGCCGACGCCGGGCAGCAGCTTCATGACCGAGAGCCCGAGCGTGCTCTTGCCGCAGCCGGACTCACCGACGATGCCGACGCACTCGCCCTCGGCGACGTGGAAACTGACGCCGTCCACGGCGCCAACATTGGCGGTCCGCAGATGGAATTCCGTGCGTAGGTTCTCCACTTCGAGAACGTTGGCCACGTGACCACCCCTTCGTGATCAGCCTCAGTCGGCATCCGTAAAGCGCGGGTCCCTGGTCGCCCGGCCTGTGCCGCGCTATCGTAGCGGCCCATGCCACAACCACCCAGCCTCAGCCCAGAGCAGCGCCAAGCAGCGCTCGAGAAGGCCGCGGCCGTGCGCCGCCAGCGGGCCGAGATCAAAGACCACCTCAAGGCCGGCCGTATTACCTTGAAGGAGCTGCTCCAACGGGCAGAATCCGACGAGACGGTCGGCAAGATGAAGGTGCTGGCCGCCCTCGAGGCGCTCCCTGGCACCGGCAAGGTCAAGGCTCGCCGCTTGATGGACACAGTCGGGATCAGCGAGGGTCGGCGCCTCCAGGGACTCGGTGCCAAGCAGCGTGAGACGCTGCTCGAGGCCGCAGAGCGCCCCTGAGCACCTGATCCGCTCGAGCCACTCCACACCGCCCTGATCGTCGTCGTCATCGGCCCGGGAGGGGTCGGGAAGGGCACCGTCATCAAACGGGTGCTCGAGCGGGACAAGCGGCTGCGACTCAGCCGATCGTGGACGACCCGGCGGCAGCGACCGGGCGAGCCCGCCGACGCCTACGACTTCGTCGATCGCCCCACCTTCGAGGCGAGCGTCGCCGCCGGCGGCTTCCTCGAGTGGGCGCAGGTGCTCGACGACCTCTACGGGACGCCGCTGCCCGAAGTCGTCGAGGACTGCGACATCGTGCTTGAGATCGACGTCCAGGGCGCCCGCCAGGTGCTGGCAGCTCGACCCGACGCCTTGGTGGTGCTCGTCGTGGCACCCTCGGTGGAGGCACAGACGCAGCGTCTTCGCTCGAGAGGCGACTCGGAGGACCACGTGCAGCGCCGGGTCGTTCTCGGGCGAACCGAGGAGCGAGAGGGCCGGGCGCTCGCGCAGGGCGTCATCGTCAACGACGACCTCGAGCAAAGCGTCGACCAACTTCTCGCTATCATTGATGCTGCACGGAAAGGTGTTTTGCCGCGCCCGTAGGTGCGCCGTAGCCGATTTCCGCTCGTGACCGACAAACCGCTTCTGAAGGAGCCTGATGGCTGAGCCGCGCAGCACGATGATCGATCCGCCGATTGAGACGCTTCTCGACGCCGTCGACTCGAAGTTCACACTCGTCACCCTCGCCGCCAAGCGCGGGCGGCAGGTGAACGCCTATTTCAGCCAGCTCGGAGAGGGTCTCGGAGCGATCGTGCCGCCGCAGGTCGCCTCCATCGCCCGCAAGCCGCTGTCCATCGCCCTCGAGGAGATCGCCGCCGGCAAGGTTCGTGCCGTCTTCCCCGCCGACCGGGATCGTGACCCGTCCGAGGTGAGCGACGAAGGGGAGGTAGCGGTCACCGATCTCGGTGACAGCGCCGACCACGGTGACAACGCCAGCTGATTCCGCTGCTCCGGGGCACCACGAGCAAGGGTCGCTCTCCGGCGTCTACGTGGTTCTCGGTGTGAGCGGCGGGATCGCCGCCTACAAGGCAATCGAGGTGTGCCGGCGGCTCGTCGACAGCGGAGCCCACGTCGCACCCGTGCTGACGGCGGGGGCGCTGCGCTTTGTGGGCGCCGCCACCTTCTCCGCCCTCGCTTCCGAACCTGCCCACACGTCGCTGTTCGAAGATGCCAGCCCGATACCGCACACCCGCCTCGGCCAGCAGGCCGACCTCGTCGTCGTGGCGCCCGCAACGGCCCGCCTCATCGGCTCCTACGCCGCCGGGATCTCGGCCGACCTCCTCGTGGCCACATTGCTCGCCACTCGAGCTCCCGTGCTCGTCTGCCCCGCCATGCACACCGAGATGTGGGAGCACCCGGCCGTGCAGGCAAACCTCGAAGTGTTGCGGGTGCGGGGCGTCCACGTGCTCGAGCCCGCCGTCGGTCGCCTTGCCGGCGGCGACGTCGGAGCGGGACGGCTGGCCGAGCCGGCCGACATCGTGGCGGCGGCGGCGCGCATCGTGTCGGCCGCACATGGCGCCGCCAGCGGCACTGCCGGGCATCGGGCGACCGCACGCTCGACCGCCGATGGCCTCGCCGGCCGGCGGGTCCTCGTCACCGCCGGCGGCACGCGAGAGCCGATCGACCCCGTGCGCTTCATCGCCAACCGCTCCTCCGGCAAGCAGGGTTATGCCCTTGCGGCTGCAGCCCGCGGGCGGGGCGCCGAGGTGACGCTCGTGACGACCGTGCAGCTGGCCGCCCCGGAGGGCGCCGAGGTCGTCGAGGTGGAGACGGCCGCCGAGATGGCCGAGGCCGTCCTCAGCCGGGCGAAGGAACAGGACCTGATCGTCATGGCGGCCGCTGTGGCCGACTTCCGCCCGAGTGTGCGAGCCGCCGCCAAGCTGCGCAAGGCCGACGGTGTCCCCGAGATCGAGCTCGAGCCGACCCTCGACATCCTCGCCGAGCTCGGTCGCCAGCGGCAGCCCGGCCAGGTGCTCGTGGGCTTCGCCGCCGAGACGGAGTCCGTCGTCGAGCGCGCCGCCGAGAAGCTGCGCTCGAAAGGGGCCGACCTCGTCGTGGGCAATGACGTCGGGGCGGAGGGCGTGGGTTTCTCGTGGGACACCAACGCCGTCTCGATCGTTACCGCCGAGGGCAGGACCGACGTCCCGCTCAGCTCGAAGCGCGCCGTCGCCGAAGCCGTCCTCGACGCCGCCCTCGCCTGCATGGTGCAGGCCGAGAGTGACCAAGGAATCCGAACACTGCCTGATGAGGAGCCAATCGCGTGAGCCAGTACCACTTCACCTCGGAGTCGGTGACCGAAGGCCATCCCGACAAGATGGCCGACCAGATATCCGACGCCGTCCTCGACGCCATCCTCACGGAGGACCCGAACGGGCGGGTCGCCTGCGAGACGCTCCTCACCACCGGTCTCGTCGTCGTGGCCGGTGAGATCTCCACGACCGCCTACGTCGACGTCGCACACATCGTCCGCCAGACCGTCCTTGCCATCGGGTACGACCGGGACGAGCTGTGCTTCGACGGGAACGCCTGCGGTGTCCTCGTCTCCATCGACGAGCAGTCGCCCGACATCAGCCAGGGCGTGTCGACCGCCCTCGAACGGCGGTCCGGCACCGACGGCGAGGACGTCCTCAGCTCCCAGGGGGCCGGCGACCAGGGGATGATGTTCGGCTTCGCCTGCGACGGAACCCCCGACCTCATGCCCCTGCCCATCTGGCTCGCCCATCGCCTCGCCCGCCGCCTCGCAGAGGTGCGCAAGGACGCCACGCTGCCCTACCTCGGTCCGGACGGCAAGACCCAGGTGTCGGTCGTCTACGACAACGGCCGCCCCGTCAAGCTCACGACCGTGCTCATCTCCACCCAGCACACGAAGGACGTGGAGCTGGTCGAGCAGCTGCCGGCGGATCTCCTCAAGCACGTCATCGAACCGCTGCTGCCGACGGACCTCGACACGGAGAATTTCCGGCTGCTGGCGAACCCGACGGGTCGCTTCGAGCTCGGTGGCCCTCGGGCAGACAGCGGGCTCACCGGGCGAAAGATCATCGTCGACACCTACGGCGGGGCCGCCCGCCACGGCGGGGGAGCCTTCTCCGGCAAGGACCCGTCCAAGGTCGACCGCTCGGGCGCCTACGCGGCCCGCTGGGTGGCCAAGCACATCGTCGCCGCCGGCGCTGCCCGTCGCTGCGAGATACAGGTCGCCTACGCCATCGGCGTCGCCCGCCCCCTTTCGGTCATGCTCGACACGTTCGGCACCGAGACGGTCGACCCCGAGAAGATCACCGCAGCCATCGACGAGCTCTTCGACTTGCGGCCGGCGGCCATCATCCGCGACCTCGACCTGCGGCGGCCGATCTACAAGCGGACGGCCGCCTACGGTCACTTCGGCCGCTCTGACGCCGGACCCTGGGAGGCGACCCCGCGGGTCGAGGACCTTCGGCGCGCCCTCGGCCTCTGAGGGCGGGCCGCATTCGGGGCCGGCAGTGGTCACGGTCGCCGGCGCTGGCGCACCCGCCGGAGCGGTCGCCGCGGTGAGCGTCGCGGCGGTGACGGAGCATCCCACGACGGTCGAAGTGCTGCCCGACGTGAGCGGGATCGACCGGGCGTTTCACTACCTCGTTCCCACCGCTCTAGCAGCCGGGGTCGTGGTCGGAACGATCGTGCGGGTGCCGCTCCACGGTCGTCGCGTTCGCGGCTATGTCGTGGCGGTCGGAACGCCGGCGCCCCGAGGCGTCAGACCCCAGGAGATCCTCCAGGTCGTCTCGTTGGGCCCGCCGGCCGACGTCGTCGAGCTCTGCCGATGGGCATCGTGGCGGTACGCCGGGCGGCTCCGACCGTTCCTGGCCGCCGCCTCGTCCCCAACGGTCGTCCGGAGGTTGCCGGCACCGGGATCGGGTCCGCCGGCCCCAAGCACCGCAGCGCCGGCCCCAAGCACCGCAGCGCCGGAACCGCCGGCCCCCAGCACAGAACCGCCGGCGCCCAGCACAGAACCGCCGGCCCCCAGCACAGAACCGCCGGCACCCAGCACAGAACCGCCGGCACCCAGCACCGCAGCGCCGGCGCCCAGCACAGAACCGCCGGCGCCCAGCACAGAACCGCCGGCCCCCAGCACAGAAGCGCCGGCTGCGGCGGCCGCCAGTTGGCTCGGACAGGCCGTCTCAGATGCCCTCAAGGCCCGGGACGCCGTCATCCGGCTACCGCCGGCCGTCGAGCGGCTGCCGATCGTCCTCGAGGCCCTCGAGCACATGAGAGGCACCGCCGGCGACCCGATGATCCTCGTCGAGTCGACCTCCGACGCCGACGCCCTCGCTCGGCGGCTCGTCCGGCGGGGATGGGACGTCAGTCCCTACCCCGAGCAGTGGGCGGCCGCAGCCGCCGGCGGCCGAGTGGTGGTCGGCACTCGCAACGTCGCTCTCGCTCCCGGGCGGCGCTCTGTCGTCATCGTGCTGGACGCCCACAGCGAGTCGTACCGCTCCGAGCGGGCGCCGACCTTCGATGCACGCACGCTCGTGGCCGAGCGGAGCCGGCGGGACGGTGTCCCGGTCCTGTTCGTCAGCCCCTGCCCGAGCCTGGAGCTGCTTTCTGGGCGCCGGCTCGTCACGATCGAGCGCTCGGCGGAACGAAACGGCTGGCCGCCCGCCTCCGTCCTCGACGCCCGCGAGGAGGACCCGAGAGAAGGCGGCTACCCGTCGCGACTCGTCTCGCTCGTGCGAGCCGCCGTGGCGGCTGGCATCGAAACAGGGCGCCCCGTCGTGCTCGTGCTCAACCAGAAGGGCCGCGCCCGGCTCCTGTCGTGCTCGCTCTGCCGCTCGATCCAGCGATGCGGCCGTTGCGGAGCGGCCCTCAAACAGCCCACACGGGCGCCTCGCGGCACGACCGGCACGCTCGAGTGCCCGAGCTGCGGTGACGAGTCAGCGGCCGTGTGCACGACCTGTGGCTCGGCTCGGCTGCGGATCCTGCGGCCAGGCGTCAGCCTCGCCCGCGAGCAGCTCTCCACCTTGCTCGGCGTCGAAGTCGCCGAGGTCGGCGCCCCAGGCACACCAGCCGCCCTCGCCACGCCCCGGGCGCCGGCTCCCGTCGTGATCGGCACCGAGGCGGTGTTGCACGCCGTGCGGGGGGCGGTGATGGTGGGTTTCCTCGATCTCGATCACGAGTTGCTCTCGCCCCGCTTCCGTGCGGCAGAGCAGGCACTCGTCCTGCTGGCGCGAGCGGCTCGCCTCCTCGGCGGCCATTCGGGCGGCGGCCGCCTCGTCATGCGCACCTCGGTGCCCGACCACGACGTCGTGAGAGCCGTGCAGGCGGGCGACCCAGCGCTCGTGGCTGCGGCGGAGTCGGGGCGCCGCAGCATGCTGCACCTGCCCCCGCTGGCGGCGCTCGCCTCGGTGACCGGGACGGACGCCGCCGGCGTCGTCAGCCGCCTGCAGGGCGTCGAGGTGTCGTCGGGCCGGCGCGGTGGCTATCTCGTACGCGCCGAGAGCTCGTCGGCGCTGGCGGACGCCTTTGCCCGCCTCGTCGCCGAGGAGAGTGCCGGCTGGGCCGGCGTCGATGCCCGTATCGAGGTCGACCCGCTGGCGGTCTGAGCTTCGCTCGGCACCTCCCACCGTCTCCCTAGTGTCAAAGCGAGCTGCTCCGTGTCAAACCGAGCAGCTCAGTGTCAAAGCGAGCATCTCGACCGGCCGACCAGGGCGGCACGGCGACCAGAGGAGGGCGGAGGCAGGGATGAGCAAGCAGGTACCGGTCCTCTTGACGCCGCCACAGGCGCGCCAGCTGGCCCAGGCGCTCGCCGGCCTCCGTGGCCTGATCGGCGTCGTGGCCTTCGTCTCGCCCAGCGTCGCCCTGCGGCCCTGGGCGGGTGCGGCGGTGGCGGCGCACCCCGGCGGGCGCCTCGTCGGGCGCGCCCTCGGCGGTCGTGACCTCGCCCTGTCCGCCGGGGCGTTCCTCGCCATGCGCCACGACGGGCGGGTGCGCGGCTGGATCGAGGCCGGGGGGCTCGCCGACACCGGCGACGTCCTCGCCACGCTCGTCGCCTTTCGGCATCTGCCGAAGCGGACGCGCTGGGGCGTGCTGGCGCTCACGCTCGGCGCCGTCGCCGCCGCCTACGTCGTGGCGCCGAGCGTCGACGAGCAGGGCTGGGGCACTTCGCTCCCGCCGGAAGCTTCCCCGAGCCCTGCCTGCTAGCATTGGCGATCGCCGGCCCAGGTCGGCGCTGGTGGGCGGTGTCTCGCCGGATCGTCTGATCCGGCGGGGTGGTGCCCCCTGAGGAGTTCCGTCACCTTCCCGGCCGGCCCACGCGGTCTGCCGGCACCAAAGAAAGCCCATTCTCAACGCATGCCCGACAAGACGGCGACGATCGCCGAGCACCGGCTCCACGAGACCGATACCGGTTCGCCCGAGGTCCAGGTTGCCATCCTCACTGAGCGGATCAACCACCTCACCGAGCACCTGAAGGTGCACCGGGGCGACCATCACACCCGGCGAGGCCTGATGAAGCTGATCGGCCGCCGCCGTCGTCTGCTGGACTATGTGAAGGCGAACGACGTCGACCGATACCGGGGGCTTATCGCCCGGCTCGGCATCCGTCGTTAGGGCTGGGGACAGAACCCCCAAACGAAGACAACCACGGCGCCCGCAGTCGTCAGCTGCCAGTCGCCGGGTACCGGGCCGCACGAAAGGCCGGAGCAGGTGGAACACCTCGCTCGGGCAGGTCCGGTGCGCGACGACTGGGAACTGGCCAGGTCTGGCGCCTCGAAAATAGAGGAGTGTCATGGCTGACGCCATCACCGTCTCCGGTCCCGTGAGTGGGACCGACCGCACCATGTCCTTTGAGACCGGCAAGCTGGCCGGCCAGGCCGACGGGGCGGTGCTCGCTCGTCTCGGTGACACCATGGTCCTCGTCACGGCGACGGCGGCCCGCAAGGTCCGCGAGGGGACGGATTTCTTTCCGCTCACCGTCGACCTCGAGGAGCGGATGTACGCCGCCGGGAAGATCCCCGGGTCGTTCTTCCGTCGGGAGGGCCGGGCGACCGATCAGGCGATCCTGACGGACCGGTTGATCGACCGGCCGCTGCGGCCGTCGTTTCCCGAGGGCTTCCGCAACGAGGTCCACATCGTCGGCACGACGTTTGCCGCCGACCTCGTCAACCCGCACGACGTGCTCGCCATCAACGGCGCCTCCGCCGCCCTCATGATCTCGGGCATCCCCTTCGACGGCCCGATCGGCGCCGTTCGCATGGCCTACTCCACCGAGGGGACCTGGCTCCCGCACGCCACCTACCAGGAGGGTGATGCCTCGACCTTCGAGCTCGTCGTGGCCGGCAGGGCGCTCGGCACCGAGCGCGACGCCGAGGTCGCCATCATGATGGTGGAGGCGGGCGGGACCGAGAACGCCTGGCAGTACTACGAGAACGGCGCCCCGAAGGTGACCGAGGACGTCATCGCCGAGGGCCTCGAGGCTTCGAAGACGTGGATTCGCGAGTCGATCGAGCTGCAGCGCGAGCTCGTCGCCAAGGCGGGCCGCAAGGAGACGATCCCCTTCGAGCTGTTCGTCGACTACTCCGACGAGATCTACGAGCGGGTCTCCACCGTGGGCGCCGAGGCCATCACGACGGCGAATGCCATCACGACCAAGACGGAGCGCAACGCCGCCCTCGACGCCGCCGCCGAGACGATCCTCGACGAGCTCGCACCGCTGTTCCCCGAGCGCGAGCGCGAGATCAAGGCGGCCATCCGCTCCTACACGAAGAAGATCGTGCGCAAGCGCATCGTCTCGGAGGGCATCCGCATCGACGGCCGTGGCACGACCGACATCCGGCCCCTCTCGGCCGAGGTGGGCCTCATCCCGACGGCGCACGGCTCCGGGCTCTTCCAGCGGGGCGACACCCAGGTGCTGAACTTCACGACCCTCGGCATGCCCCGCATGAACCAGCTGCTCGACACGATCGGCATCGACGACACCAAGCGCTACATGCACCACTACAACTTCCCGCCCTTCTCGACGGGCGAGACGGGGTTCATGCGGGGCCCGAAGCGCCGTGAAATCGGCCACGGACTGCTCGCCGAGCGCGCCCTCCTGCCGGTCATCCCGCCAGAGAGCGAGTTCCCCTACGTGCTCCGGCTCGTCTCCGAGGTGCTCTCCTCCAACGGCTCGACGTCGATGGCCTCGGTCTGCGGCTCCACGTTGTCGCTCATGGACGCCGGTGTGCCGATCAAGGCGCCGGTCGCCGGCATCGCCATGGGCCTCGTCTACGCCGAGGGCGTCTACACGACCCTGACCGACATCCTCGGGGCCGAGGACGCCTTCGGGGACATGGACTTCAAGGTGGCAGGCACCTCGGAATTCGTCACCGCCCTGCAGCTCGACACGAAGATCGACGGCCTGCCCGCCGACGTGCTCTCGAAGGCGCTCCACCAGGCGCGCGACGCCCGCCTCATCATCCTCGACGTCATCGCCGGCGCCATCTCGGCACCACGCGAGGAAGTGAAGCCTCACGCCCCGAAGATCGTCACCTTCGAGATCCCGATCGACAAGATCGGTGAGGTCATCGGCCCCAAGGGCAAGGTCATCAACGCCATCCAGCAGGAGACGGGCGCGGACGTCAACGTCGACGACGACGGGCAGGTCGGCACCGTGACGATCGGCGCCAAGGAGCGCTCCGTCGTCGACGAGGCCCGTCGCCGCATCGAGACGATCCTCGACCCGCCCTCGGCCGACGTCGGCACCGTCTACACGGGCAAGGTCGTCAACATCACGAAATTCGGGGCGTTCGTCAACATCCTGCCGGGCCGTGACGGCCTCATCCACATCTCCCGCCTCGGCCAGGGCAAGCGAGTCGAGCGTGTCGAAGACGTCGTCGAGCTCGGCCAGGAGATCGAGGTGCGCGTCGACGACATCGACCCGCAGGGCAAGGTTTCGCTCTCGCTCGCATCCTCACCGCCTCCCTCCGCCTCCTCGTCAGAGGACGGTGAAGGCGGGGATCGCCCCCGTGGCGGCCGCGGGCGCGAGCGGTCGGAGCGATCCGGTCCCGAGCGCTCGGAGCGCTCCGAGCGCAACGGCTCTGTCGCCGAGAGCGGCGTTCCGCGGGCATCCTTCGAGGACGCCTTCGACGCCGAGCTGTCGGCCGAGCTCGGCGACCTCGGTCCGCGCGAGTCGGCCGGGGCCGGTGGCCCGCGGCGTGAGGGAAGTCGCCGGCCGGAGGGTGGCCGGCGTGAGGGCGCAGGCGGCGGTCCCCGCCGCCGTCCCCGCAGCGGTCGGGACTAGGCCGGCTTTGCCGGGCCTCGCCCGACGCAGGCGCTCATCGCCTTGATCAAGACCTCGGTCCTCAATTCGGGCATCCGTCTCGTCACCGAGTCGATGCCGGACGTCGCCTCGGCCTCCGTCGGCGTGTGGATCGGGACCGGCTCGCGGGACGAGTCAGGCCCGCAGGCCGGCATCTCCCACTTCCTCGAGCACTTGCTCTTCAAGGGGACCGACGGCCGCACCGCCCGCGACATCGCCGAGGCCGTCGACGCCGTCGGCGGCGACATGAACGCCTACACGACGAAGGAGTACACGACCTTCTACGTACGCGCCCTCTCCGAGCACCTCGAGCTCGGCCTCGACATCCTCTGCGACATCTTGCGCGAGCCCGCCTTGCGAAGCGATGACGTCGACGCCGAGCGCCAGGTGATCCTCGAGGAGGTCCTCATGCACCGCGACGAGCCGGCCGACGTCGTGCAGGAGCGTTTCAGCGAGGCGATGTTCCTCAGCCACCCGCTCGGCCGCGAGGTGCTCGGCGACCCCGAGGTGATCCAGCGGGTCACCGTGCCCGAGATCCGGACGTTCTTCGACGACCACTACCTGCCCCGCAACATGGTCGTGGCCGCCGCCGGTGACATCGTGCACGAGGTCGTGGCGCAGGAGATCGAGCGGCGTTTCGTCGGCCGCGAGGGCGGTCAGGCGCCCCCGCGCACGTCCCCGGATACCCGCGTGCAGACCCTCACGGTGGAGCGCCGGGACACCGAGCAGGTGCAGCTCGTCCTCGGCACCCGCGCCCCGGCGCGGCGCTCGCCGCACCGCTTCAGCTTGGCGGTGCTCAACCACGCCCTCGGTGGTGGCCTCTCGAGCCGCCTCTTCCAAGAGGTCCGAGAAACCCGTGGCCTCGCCTACTCCATCGGTTCCGACCGCCTCGCCTATGAGGACTCCGGAGCTCTCGCCGTCTCGGTGGGAACGGCGCCCGAGCACGCCATGGAGGTCCTCGCTCTCATCGCCGCCGAGCTCGATGAGCTCCGCGACTCGGGCGTCTCCGAGCGTGAGCTCGAGGTGGCAAAGGGGCACCTGCGGGCGGATCTGCTGCTTTCGCTCGAGGATTCCGGCGCCCGCATGTCCCGCATCGGGGCGAGCTTGCTGTTGCACGACGAGGTGCTCACGGTCGCCGAGCTCGAGGCGCGAATCGCCGCCGTCACCCTCGCCGATGTCGCCGGCGCCTCCGCCGGCGTCTTGAGCGGGCCGAGGGTGCTCGCCGTCGTAGGTCCCTTCGACGAGTCCGACTTCGCCTCCGTCTCCTCGACCGCGCCGAGCGGGCCGGCCTCAGCAGCCTCCTGAGCCTCCCCGCTACGGTGGGGAGCGTGATCCGCGTAGGTGTCTTCGGCGCCGGCGGGCGCATGGGCGCCACCGTCTGCGCGGCCGTCATGACGGCGTCCGATCTCGAGCTCGTGGCCGCCGTCGACCCGGCCCGTGCCGGCGAGCGCCTCACCGACGTGCTGGGCGGTTCGACGGTTGCTGTTGCCTCCGGGGGCCGAGCCGCCGGCGACCTGGCGATTGCCGCCGATGCGGAAGCGCTTGGTCGTGCCGGGGTTGACGTCGCCGTTGATTTCACCGTGGCGGCGGCGGCTCGCGAGAACCTCCGCTGGTGCTCGCTGCACTCGGTGCATGCCGTCGCAGGCACGACCGGCTTCACCGACGGGGACCTCGAGCACTTCGCCGAGTGGTTCGGGCCGAGCTCTACGGCGAACGCCGTCGTCGCCGCCAACTTCTCGCTCGGAGCGGCTCTCATGATGCGCTGTGCCGAGCTGTGTGCCCCGTACTTCGACGGCGTCGAGATCATCGAGCTCCATCATGAGCACAAGCGCGATGCTCCCTCCGGGACGTCGCTCGCGACGGCGCGCCGCATCGAGGCGGCCCGTTCCGCCGCCGGGCGCGGGCCGCTCGCCGCCGACCCGACCGAGCAGGAGGTCCTCGAGGGCGCTCGCGGCGGGGCCACGATCGGTGGCGTGCACGTGCACTCCGTGCGGCTGCCCGGCCTCGTCGCCCACCAGGAGGTTCTCTTCGGCTCGGCCGGCGAGACGCTGACGATGCGTCACGACTCGACGGATCGGGTGTCGTTCATGCCGGGGGTCCTGCTCGCCGTCCGCGGGGTCGCCGAACACGCCGGCCTGACCGTCGGCCTCGACTCGCTGCTCCGGGCCTGAGCCGGCAACCCGACACGTCCGTGGCCGAAGCCGCCGGGAAGCGCCGTCAGCCCGCCGGCCAGGCGACGGTGACCTCGCCGGCGCTCGTGCAACGTTCCGCGTTGGAGACAAGTCCGTCCGAGTTGACGGCACGGATGATGACGCTCAGCGAACCCGCCGGCGCCGTCAGTTGCACCCGGGCGCCGGCGGCGCGGCTCACCTTCACCGTCTCGAGCCGAAGGCGCTTGCCGTCGGCGCTCAGGAAGACCAGCTGGAACCACGACGCCTTCCCGTCGTACCAGTGCGAGCCCGGTGCCACGAAGTGCAGTGTGCGACCCGAGAGGCGGGCGTCCCGCACGACGCCGGGCGGGCGGGAGTCCGTGCCGAGGCGGCCGGAGTTGTACTCGTCGTGGAACGCCCGCCACCAGCTCCCGCTGCCGGGGGCGGCCCCAGGTGTCGACCAGACGAAGAGATACCCCTCGCGGGTGACGGTCACGAGGTCGTCGTGGCCGTTGCCGAGGAGGTCGCCGGCGCTCGGGGCATAGACCGTCCACCCCCCGGTGAATTTCGGGAATCCCGCCACGACGGCTCCGGAGGCGGCGCGGGCGTCCACGGCCCCTGAGTCACCGCCGATGACGAGCTCGTTGGCGTCCCCCGAGCTGACGGGGGCGAGCATGGGCTGGCCGAGGAAGTCCATTCCCTGCTCAGTCGTCGGGAAGCCCTTCAGCTCATCGGCTCCCGAGCCCGTCCTGCTGGCTGCGAGCGCCGGCCAGGCGGCGGCCAGCTCGTTGATCGGGTTGCCCGAGCCGGCATAGAGGAGGGCGGCGGCGAGGTGCTCGGTGCCGATGGCCGGATCGGCATAGACGAGCTGGGCACCGAGGGTGCCGAAGGCTCCGCTGCCGGTGAACGGGGTGGGCGTCGTCGCCGGCAGATGGCCGGAGATGGCGCCGGCGGGATCGCTCACGACGCCGAGGAGGGCACCGAGCACGGCGCCCGAGGACCCGTAGCTGCCGATGACCTTGCCAGTGGAGGTGACGAGGCTGTTCGGAGTCCAGATCGGCCCGACGGCGACGTCGTCGAGCGACTTGTTGCCGTCTCGGTTGCCGAGGACGTCGGCCACGGCGGGCGCGTCCGTGCCTTCGGTGACGAACTCCTGGGCGCTCCCGTAGTCCTCGATCGTGCCCTGCAGGCGGACGGGCCAACCGCGTACGAGCTTGCCGGCGGGCGTGTAGGCGAAGACGAAGCCGTAGTCGAGGGCCTGCAGGCCACCCTCGCCGGTCCCGAGCTCGGTGTACTGGGACCGGATGACGAGATCAGGGGGCCCCGTCGGGCTGAAGCGGGCGACGGCAGGCGACGTGTCGAGCTTCTCGTCGGCCTCGAGGGTGTCACCCGCCGGCAGCTTCGCCTCGGCGGGCGTCAGGGTGACACGCACCGGCCAGCCGGGCAGCACCTTCCCGCTCGGGTACCAGGCATGGATTTCCCCGTCCCAGCCGGCCTGCACGATGTCGAGAACGGGGCCCTTCTCGAGGGAGACGAGCACGGGAGGTGCCGTGGCGCCCTCCACCGGGCGGCGTTCGTGGGAGCGGTTCGGACGTGGGATAGGAGGCTTTACGACGCCGGCGTCCATGGCTTTCGGCCACCCCCGCTCGAGCTTGCCAGCGGCGTTGAAGACATAGACGTAACCGTCCTCCGACGTCGCCACGACCGAGAGGCTGCCCGTGTGGTCAAGATCGCCGACGGCGACGTCCGACATGATGGGCTGGTCCCCGGTGCTGACGCCCTTCGGCACGTCGAGTGCCCTGACGGCATCGGTGCGCGCCGGCCAGCCGGGCACCTCGGCGCCTGTCTTCGGGTCGATGGCCTCGATCGTGCCGTCCGCCGTCCCGAAGACGATGTCGAGCCGGCCGCGGCCTTGCAGGTCGACGAGGGCCGGCTCGCTCTCGCCGCTGGAACCGATCGAGAGCGGGAAGCCGGCGAGGGCACTCGAGTCGTGGAAGACGTCGACGACGCGGCGGGCTTCGCCGCTGAGGGTGGAGGAACCGACGACGGTGCTCGTCACGACGCGGAACGTCACGTCGTACTGGTCGAACGTCGTCAGCTCCTTCGTGGATGAGAGGTGGAACGCCGCCTCGTAGAAAGACGCCGGAACGAGCGCGAGGGAGAACGTTCCGAAGGTGCCCGAGAACGGCCCGGTGCGGCTCCCGGACGAGATCGTGTGCCACGCCGAGGGGTCGCCGCCGAGTCCGTACTGCAAGCTCCAGTGGTAGGCCTGCCCGCTGTCGGCACTCACCGTGCCGGTCACCGCCACCGAGTGCTGGCGGGTCGGGTCTGCCAGCGTGTACCAGGCAGGGGAGTCGATCTCGGGAGCGGCCGGCACGTGGGCGACGGCGACGTCCTGCAGCGCCGTCAGGACGTCCGGCATCCCGTAGCCGTACTGCTCGTTCCACTCGCCCGGTGAGGCGGGCCAGGGCAGCTTGGCCCCGGGCGGCGCCACCGGCTCAGCCGATGCCTCGCGAAGGACCTGCACGGCTTGCGGACCCGTCAAGGGTGCAGCGATGGTGTGGGCAGCGGCCGCCAGGTCCCCCTCCGAGAGCACGAGCGCCATGACGCCGCCGAGCGTGGGCGTCGACTCCGAGGTGCTGCCGCCGTTGGTGGCGACGGAGAAGACGTTGTGGACGCCGAAGGACGTCAGGTCAGAACGCGTCCAGAACGGCCCCTTCATCCCTGCGAGCGTCGAGCCGCTCACGCCGGCCGTGTTCGGGACAAGGCCGTTGCCGGGCAGGACGTTGCCCCAGTACATGCCGCCCTGGTGATCGGCCGAGTCGAAGTCGTTGCTCGAC
>Ga0181523_10002064_pt1 | contig 20197 bp, 19 predicted proteins | sample PEATcosm2014_Bin_43_FD_119752 | JGI IMG/M metagenome (GOLD analysis project Ga0181523, IMG submission 119752) | Peatland microbial communities from MTU Mesocosm Facility, Houghton, MI, USA - PEATcosm2014_Bin05_30_metaG | ecosystem: Environmental > Terrestrial > Soil > Wetlands > Peat | place... | reverse complement strand
TGTCGCCTCAGCATGGCTACTTTCTCTTCTGGGGTGTAGTGATTGCGCTCTGTTTTCATACGTTCTCTCCGTTATCTTAACGAAAGAACGCGCTCTCCAGTTCCAGCTGAGGCAAGACAGAACAGCACGATTCCATACAACTACGATTGTCCGGTCCAAACTCCGAGCGGCCGTAGGTCTTGCGAAAAAGAGTCCTAGCCATCGAATGAATCATCTCTGCTTATAAGTTCTGTACTTGGAGCAGACCATATGGCAGCCAGTCCAAACTTCACAGCACCGCCTCCCTCGAACCCTCCCCTGCTTAATCTGGATCAGGTGGAGGATCTCCTCAAGCTGCAAAAGGCCGCTCAGAAAATCAGCTCCATCCTTGACCTCGATCAGCTCGTTGATAAGGTCGTGAACGAGGTCGCCCGCTCCTTCGGATGTCTGGATTCAGACATCTACCTGCACAACCAAGAGCGCGGCGAACTGTCGCTAGCGTGCGCCCATGGCTGCACCGGCTGCGACCTCCACGGCCCGGGCCACAGCCTGAAAATTGGGAAAGGAATGGTCGGATACGTCGCATCCACTGGCCAGATGCACTACGCGCCCGATGTGCGCCAGGACCCCTACTACATTGGCTGTGAAGAATCCACGCTCTCGGAGGTTGCGATTCCCCTCCATGTAGAAGGGCAGTTGGTGGGAGTATTCACCGCCTCCCACAACGAACTGGATGCCTTCAACCCCTGCCAACTGCGGCTGCTTCAAGCCATGTGCAGCGATGTGGCAGTGGCCGTCCACAACGCCCGCCGATTTCAACGGGAACTGCGGCAAAGGGAGCAAATGAGTGGTGAGGCGCGGGAAGCCCGCGTCATTCAACAAGCACTTTTCCCCAAGGCCTCTCCCTCTATTCCTGGTTTTACCGTATCTGGGCTTTCCATTCCCGTGGGCGCCGTGGGTGGCGACTGGTACGACTTCATTCCCATGGACAAAGGCCGTTGGGGACTGGTGTTGGCCGACGTTTCCGGCAAGGGAACCGCTGCCGCGCTGCTCATGTCCGCCACTCGTGGCATCTTGCGATCCCTGGTCGAGGCCGCCTGCACTCCGGGTGAAGTGCTAGCGAAGCTGAATCGCCTTCTGGTCGAGGACTTTCCCGCCGGCCGTTTTGTGACCATGGTGTATGCCGTGCTTGATCCTGCGAAGCGGACTCTGACCTTCGCCAATGCGGGTCACCTGCGGCCGCTCCTGATCACCGGCATTTCAGCGCAGTTCCTCGACGTGGAGCGAGGAATTCCCCTGGGAGTGGGACCAAGTGATTTCTCGGAGGTGGAAGTGAAGCTTCCTCTGGGTTCTCGCTTGGTGTTTTACAGCGACGGCATTACCGAGGCGGAAAATCAAGCGGACGAAGAGTACGGGTTGGTGCGTCTTCAAAAACATTTTTCGCGAACAGACGCCTCGGCCGAGAGCCTGCTCGATGACGTACGCTCGTTCGCCGACGGTTCGGGTCTGCGCGATGACGCCAGTGTCATCTTAGTGAAGGGTTAAGCGAGTCACAATATTGGAAGACCGAGGCGCCAGCAGGGTGCCAAGCCTCTTTTCCACGCTGGGCAGTCTTTGCGCGGAAAATTTCGCTGGCGCTTACGTCATCCGAATCTGACGTTTAATTGGGCTGTCCCCGGATTGAGCACCCGAAGCACACAGAGTCGGGAAAGGTTCAGTCAATTCCCGGATAGTCGGGAGAAATCCCCTCAACCGGCAACGCTGAGTCTCCCAAACCGCACCACGGTGTTCGTCAACCGGTTGCCATAGTCCTGAAGGCCTTACCGACGGATTCCCACGACGAGCAATCTCCTAGCCATTTCTAGCGAGAAGCCACAGCCCAGTCCTTTGGTAGTGTTGCTCTTGACACACTGGGTTATACTTTCATCCCCACGGCTTCTCGCCGCGAGGGGTCAATTCTGCTTTGCGACTTGGGAAGGAGAGTGGAATGACCGCAACCCGCCGCGACTTCCTGACCGCCGCAGTGACCGCTGCGGGAGCTGCCGTAACGCCCGACCTCGCCCACGCGCAAGAACATGAACACGACCATAGCCATGATCACCAGGTTGTGCCTTCCGATCCTGCCCTGCGCGTCAAGGCGCTCGAATCTCTTCTCGTGGAAAAAGGGCTGGTCGATCGGGCGGCACTCGACGCCGTGGCTGACGCTTATGAGCACAAGATCGGCCCACGCAATGGTGCGCGGGTCGTGGCCCGCGCCTGGGTCGATCCGGCTTACAAGCAGCGACTGCTGACCAATGCCACTGCCGCCATCGCCGAACTCGGCTACAGCGGGCCCGAGGGCGAGCAGATGCTGGTGGTCGAGAACACCCCCAGGGTACACAATCTCGTAGTCTGCACCCTGTGCTCATGCTACCCATGGCCGGTCCTAGGCTTGCCGCCGATATGGTACAAGTCCGCGCCCTATCGTTCGCGCGCCGTCATCGACCCGCGTGGGTTGCTGCGTGAGTTCGGACTGCAACTGCCGGAGGATGTCGAGCTCCGTGTGTGGGACAGCACGGCCGACCTGCGCTACCTCGTGCTGCCCGAGCGACCTCCCGGCAGCGAGGGGTTGGGCGAAGAGGCGCTAGCTGCATGGGTCAGCCGTGATTCCATGGTTGGCACGGCCAAGGTCGTGAAGCCCACAGACGGAGTCCCCACATGAACGGCATTCATGACATGGGTGGTATGCAGGACATGGGCGCAGTCCAATACGAGAAGAACGAGCCCGTGTTCCACGCGGACTGGGAGCGACGCGTGTTCGCGATGGTATGGGCGACGGATACGCCGCCTGGATTCCGCTATCAGCTTGAGATTATTCCTCCTGCCGAATATCTCCGCATGAGCTACTACGACAAATGGCTCACGGCATTCGTCGGACTCATGCTAAAGCACGGCGTGATCACGAGTTCGGAGCTCGAAACTGGAAAGCCTGTGCTAGGCACACGCAAGGGTGAATTGCTTACGGCCGCTCAAGTACCGGCGGAACTCACCAAAGGCGAACCCTCCCTCCGAAACGTGCCTATCGCTCCGCGCTTTCAAACTGGCCAACGGGTCAGAGCTCGTAACATGAATCCAGTAACTCACACTCGCCTGCCACGTTACGCGCGCGGAAAGATAGGCACGATTGAACGCGATCATGGTGTCTTTGACTTTGAAGACACGGCCGCACAGCAGCTGGGCGGGAAGCCGCAGCATGTTTACTCGGTGCGCTTTGCCGCGGGCGAGCTATGGGGCGAAGAGGCCAACCGGCGAGATTCTATATACGTTGATATGTGGGATGACTACGTTGAACCAGCCTAATTCAATGCCCCAGCCTGAGAATCTGGCGACGCTGCCATGCCTGCCTCGCGATGATGGTGGGCCGGTCTTTGCCGAACCCTGGCAGGCGCAAGCCTTCGCGCTCGCCGTCCGGTTGTCCGCACAAGGGCATTTTACCTGGAAAGAATGGGCGACTGCGCTTGCTGATGAACTGAAGAATGCCGCAGATCGCGGTGAGCCCGATGATGGCTCACGCTATTACCACCATTGGCTCGCGGCTTTGGAGCGTCTGGTGGCGGCGAAGCGCCTCTCTGACCCGGCGGCCATGCTGGCACGCAAAGAAGCATGGGCTGAAGCTTATCGACGTACACCGCACGGCAAGCCGGTCGAGCTAGCGAACGGCTCCCCATAGTGGAGCTCTTGGTGATCAGGTACTCGTTGTCGGATTCAAGGAGGGTGTTAATGGAAACCTCAGCGGCTTTGCACACAGCCAGCGCGCGGGGCCAAACCATCGCACCGCCATGGCCTGCCCTCGGGGTGCTCATGTTTGGGCTCGTCATGCTTTACTCCGTCGGTTTCTCAACTTTCACGCGAGCGCACAACGCCGCTCACGACACACGCCACGCGACCGGGTTCCCCTGTCACTGAGGCTGTGGTGAGTCAGTTCCGAAACCTGATGGTGGCGGTGTTTGGGTCGGGCGCACTAGCTGGGCTCGCACTCTTCGCCATCCAGTACCTCACTGTTGTTCCATTGATCAAAGCTGCGGAGACCTACGAAGCTGCGGGGCATGAAACCCAGTCCGGCGCGTCGCATGAAGACGAAGGCTGGCAACCCGCGGAGGGGCGGGAGCGCACATCCTTCACGGCACTTACCACGGTGCTCACGAGTATTGGCTTTGCGGCGATGCTCTTCGGGGTGATGGCTCTCGGCGGGAAGACCATCAACACGCGGCAGGGTGCGCTGTGGGGACTAATGGCCTTTGCCTGCTTCAGCCTGGCTCCGGCACTTGGATTACCGCCTCAACCTCCGGGCGTCGCGGTGGCGGACTTACATGAACGCCAGCTTTGGTGGGCCGGGACGGTGATTGCGACCGCCGTTGGTCTTTGGTTGGTCGCTGGGCAGCGCCGAAGCTGGCTGCTCCGAGCCTGTGGAGCATTGTGCCTATTGTTGCCACACTTGATTGGTGCACCCGTGGCCACCGGACAGAGCGACGTTCCAGCTGAACTGGTCCGCCGGTTCACAATCGCTTCAGTGGCGACGATCGGTATATTTTGGCTACTGGTCGGCACGCTGGGCGGGTTAATCTACAGCCGTAGTCAGGCGGGCCCCTAGGCTTTGTGCACTGGTTGTCGCGACTAACGACCGGCCAGGAGGTAGATAATCCTGCGCATCATGTTGCGGCGGCTGCGATTCTGGACGGATGGTCGGCTAACGTTACCTTACATGGTTGCTCGTCACTCGGGACAGTCGGCACCGTTTCAGGTATGGCCACAGTGATGGGATTCAGACTTTCCAGGCAAGTGGCAGGCAAGCGGCGTTCCTGAGTTTTATACGGCCCATAAGCGTGACCAAGAGTATGGTTGTGGTGGCCGTCAGCGATTGCGCCGGACTACCCGCAGGTGAGAGGCGCCTTATGCAACGCAGACCATTTCTGAAGGGGGTGGGAGTTGTGACCGTCGTCGTTGTTGGCGGTGGAGTCTGGCGCGCCTACGACCAGGGCGTCTTCAGCAGCGGTCAAGGACCGGCTTACGAACCGTGGAAAGACTGGCGTAATAATTCTAGCGACGGAGCCCTCGCGCTGGTGCGAGCCGCGATTCTAGCCGCGAGCCCGCACAACACACAGCCTTGGCTCTTCAAGGTGACGAATTCCTCGATTGAGTTGAATATCGACACGAAGAGAAACGTCGGGGCGCTCGATCCCTATCTGCGGGAAGAGCACATCGGGATGGGCTGTGCTCTGGAGAACCTGATGCTGGCTGCCGCCGCGAATGGCTACGCCGCCACCGTGACGCTCCTTCCAGGAAAGCTTGGGCCGATTCCCGCGGAGCCCAAACCGGAGCTTCTTGCGCGCGTGGAGCTCGCCTCCGGTAAACACGAAGAAACCGAGTTGTACGATGCGATCCCGGGTCGCCATACAAATCGCACTACATACAGTCCTCAGAAACCGATCCCGTCGCAGTTCGTCGACACTCTGAGCCGCCTGGCCAGCGACGAACCCGACGTCAAGATTTTTCTTTTCACGGCGGATGCGGATCGAAAAAAGATCGTGGAAATCAGCTCCGCCGCGAACTCCGAAATCTATTCCGACCCGGATGTAAAGCGTGGTAGCGATCAATGGATTCCGATCAACTGGGGTGAGGTCCAGAAATTCCACGATGGCCTTACGATTGATGCTTTCGGGCTGCCCCCGATCGCCACAGGAGTTGCCAAGATGATGCCTTTGTGGATTCTGCGGCGGGCTGCGACGCGAGGAGCAAAGAATGACTACTCGGACCTGATGCTAAGTGCGCCGCTGATTGGCATCATTGCGGTGCATGACCGCTACGACCGGGAACACTGTCTACGCGCAGGGAGAATTTGGCAGCGGGCGCATTTGCTGGCAACTGCTCGCGGCCTGGCCGGACGCCCCTGCAACGAGTCGGTGGAAATGATCGACCATGAAAAGGCACTGGGAAAACCGGCGCTGCGGGCTAGCCTGCTTGGCGAAGTCCTGGGTGACGCCACGTGGCAGCCGACCTTTGTTTTCTATATGGGCTATCCGAAATGGACTGCACACGCCAGCCCGCGGCGGTCGATTGAGAGTGTAATTCTTTGACGTAACCGGTAGTTCCCCGTTGCATCAGCCAACATAGTTCCGGGTGTATCGTCGGCTACTCTTACCTTGGGATTACTTCAGGTTAGGCCGTTCCCTATCCGTATCCCGCACGGTACAATCGTTCGATCTTATGCCCTTGCCTCCTGGAACTCGGCTGGGACCGTATGAGATCGTCGCACCCATCGGTGCGGGCGGCATGGGTCAAGTCTACAAAGCTCGCGACACGCGGTTGAATCGCACTGTCGCCGTCAAAGTTTCCGACGAACAGTTCTCCGAACGCTTCGAGCGCGAAGCGCACGCCGTTGCTGCCCTGAACCATTCTAACGTCTGCACCTTGCATGATGTCGGGCCAAACTACCTGGTGATGGAATACATTGAAGGCATCCCTCTGAAGGGACCATTGCCTCTCCATCAGGCGCTGAAGTACGCAGCACAGATTTGTGATGCACTCGACGCGGCGCACAAGAAGGGCATCACTCACCGCGACCTGAAGCCCTCGAATATCCTGGTCACGAAAACCGGAGTCAAGCTGCTCGACTTCGGGCTCGCCAAAATCGGACACGGCAACAACCCTCCCAGCGACGCCACGCTCACCATGGCGCTCACCGGCAAAAACGAAATCGTGGGCACGCTCTACTACATGTCGCCGGAGCAATTGCAGGCGCAAGCTACGGGGCAGGAAATCGACGCGCGCAGCGACATATTCTCGTTCGGCTTGGTGCTCTATGAAATGCTCACCGGCAAGCGCGCGTTTGACGGCTCCTCGCCTGCCACGGTGATCGCGGCCATTATGGAGCGCCCGGCCCCCTCGATTGGCGAGGTCGCGCCGCCGCCATTAGATCGGGTACTGAGGCGGTGTTTGGAGAAGGATCCCGAGAACCGCTGGCAGAACGCACGCGATCTCAAAACCGAGCTGGAGTGGATCGCACAAACACCCAGCGACGTCAGCGCTTCACCGAGCTCTGCCGGACGGCGCCACTCGCTGCCCTGGATTGCTGTAGGAGTGTTGGCCCTCATAGCGGCAGTAGCGTCATGGGTTACATACCGTTCTACGCGACCTGCGGAATTGAAACCGCTCGTGCGCCTGGAAGTGGATCTGGGGCACGACGTGTATTTAAACGCGTTGGGCGGGTCTGACATCATTGTTTCGTCCGACGGCACGCGGATTGCCTACTTTTCCCGGAACCACCTCTTCACGCGCAAGCTCGACCAGCCGGGTGCCACCGAACTACCGATCACGCCCGGCGCGACCAGCCCATTCTTCTCCCCCGATGGTCAGTGGATTGGTTTCGCCGCCAGCGGAAAACTGAGAAAAATCTCGGTGGATGGCGGCGCCGAGGTCGTGCTGTGTGACGCCTCCTCTTCTTACACTGGCGCCGATTGGGGCGAAGACGGCAATATTATCGCGAGTCTGCGCATCTCTGGCGGACTGTCACGAGTTCCCTCCGTTGGCGGCACTCCCACCCCGGTCACAGAACTTGTGGGAGAAGAGCGGACGCATCGCTGGCCGCAGATCCTGCCCGGCGGCAAAGCGATCCTCTTCACTGTCGAAAATTCCACGGTCGGCTTTGATGACGCCAGAATTGAGGTCGTGACCCTGACGGACCACCGCAGAAAAACCCTGCAGCGCGGAGGAACTTACGGGCGTTATCTGGCTGCGTCTGGCGGCAAGGGCTACCTCACTTATGTGAACCGGGGAACGCTGTTCGCCGTTCCTTTCGACCCGGAGAAGCTCGAGACCTCTGGCACTCCCAAGCCCGTGTTACAGCAGGTTTCTTATTCCGCGATGTTTGGCTCCGCCAAGCTGAGCTTTTCCCGCACCGGGACGCTGGTGTACCGGAGCCGCGAACTCGACGCTTCGCGTGTGGTGATTCAATGGTTGGATGCGGACGGCAAGTCGCAACCCCTGCTCGACAAGCCTGGCCTCTTCGTAAATCCCCACTTCTCTCCCGACGGTGAGCGCCTAGCGGTGGCGAACGACGACGTGCATTCCGGGATTTGGATCTACGACACTCGGCGCGACACGTTATCGCCGTTGACCGGGGAACGGAATGGAACCAACCCCGTGTGGACACCCGACGGCCGATACATTGTGTATCAGGCAGCGGATGGGATCTCCTACGCTCGCGCCGACGGCGGCAGCAGGTCCGAGCCTCTGACCGAGAGCAAGGAATTTCAATACCCCGCTGCCTTCTCGCCCGATGGCAAACGGCTGGCTTTTTATCAAAGCGGGCCACAAGGGTTCGACCTCTGGACCGTACCGGTGGAACGCGAAGGAGAGAAGTTGAAGGCGGGGAAACCGGAGTTGTTCCAGCGCACGAATTTTGGGAACCGGGGTGCGAGGTTCTCCCCCGACGGACGCTGGCTGGCATACAGCTCCAACGAGTCGGGAAGTTCCCAGGTTTATGTGCGCGCGTTTCCGGACAAAGGCGGTCACTGGCAAATCTCAAGCGACGGCGGAACGTCGCCCATCTTCTCTCGAAACGGTAAGGATCTGTTTTTCTTTGACGTCCCGGACGATCGGATTATGGTCGCCAGCTACTCGGTAAAGGGTGACTCGTTCGTGGGGGAGAAACCGCGAGCGTGGTCGGGGCAGAGTGTAGCTCTGACGATGGGCGGAGTGGTGGGAGCCCAGTACGACGTTGCCCCCGATGGGAAGCGCATCGCCGTAGCCGCCTACGCCGCAGGCTCAACTCAACATGATGCGGGCCACGTGATCTTTCTCGAAAATTTCATCGACGAACTGCAACGCAAGGCACCGCTAAACGCCAATTGATTGTGTCATTCCGAGAGGGTAAGTTGACGGATGGCCATACCGGTACCTCCTCGGATGCATTTTACTTCGCAGACACGGGTTCATTCCTGCAGATTTTGCCGATGCGATGATCGCCTCGGTGAGGTAGCCACGAGAGCCCTGGTGAGCTAGGATCTTCCTGTTCCGCGTGAGTTCGTCAAGGGGAACACACGAGCGCCTTCCGTGCGGGCTGCAATGGAGGAAACTCGTGGAACTCTATTAAGAAGAGGGATTCGAGATTTTACTGGTACGACTTCTAATGGCGCGGCAAGCGATATCGAAGTTCTACCCGAAGACTAACAAGAAGAGAGCCGGAAAGATTGCCGCTTTGAGGCTCTCCCAAGCCATGGGAGGAATCGGTCCGTTGGATCAGAAGGCTACCAGCCTGCAGGGGTTCTCGATTCGGTTTCTGGGTTGGGTCGAATCGGCAACTCTTTTCGGGGAAGTCGAAAACGTATTACCGCAACGGCTGGCGCCTGCTGGCGACGACGAGAATCGTCGGCATGCGCCTGGATCATATAACCAAGGATGATGTAGAGGCGCTCAGTTTCAGCGGATCGGCATCGAACGCCAACTGTGCCCTTCGAACGCTGCGCCGGATGCTTCACAAAGCGGGAAGAATGGAATCTGATCGGCAGGGTTCCGAGGTTCAAGCTGCGGACGGAGCACGGGCGCAGGTCAAGACTGGATGATCATGCGGAACAGAAATTGCTGGTCGCAGCCAGCACGTGCGATTGGACGACGGGCATGTTCGAGCTGCTGCGGGACGTCATCATCGTTGCGAGGGAAACGGGAAAGCGGAACCAGCGAGAGCTCTACCGCATGCGCCTGGAGAACCTCGATCGGAACAACCGAATTATCTTTGTGCCGGACAGCAGACGGCTGATGGTAGAAGGATGATTCCCATGAGCGATCGTGTGTGCGCGGTGCTGCGCACACGAGCGGGAGGAAGAAGCGAAGGATGGTTATTTCCATCCCAGCGAGCGAAGTGCGGCCATTTGACGGATGTAGGACGACAGTTTCGCGAAGCGCGTGCGAAGGCAGGTCTTCCTGGAGACCTGGTCTTGTATTGCTGCCGTCATGATTACGGTACACGGGTACTGACGAAGACCGGAAATCTGGCAGCGGTGATGAAGACGATGGGGCACAAGGATGTGCGAGCTGCGATGCAGTATCAACATCCGGAACTTGAACTCGTGCGTGTGGCTCTCAATCAAGGAAGAGAAGTGGCACCACCAATGACGGTCTAGGAACCTCCGTGACAGGTTTCGGGACACAGACGAAAAACATCAACCCGGTAGGTTGTTGAAAAGATGCTGTGCATAGAGGAAATCCGATCTCTTGCCGACTGACTGTCGTCAGTGGTAGTAAACGCGTCCCCTTCGTGAGTTCTTCAGGCTAGTTGCTAGGCGCGGTTGCTGGTGAGCGGTCGCGAGTGCAAAGGCCTGTTTTGCGCTGGCGAAGCATATTCATGCGTGCCACAAAAAGTGTTCAACAGCGAAAAAGTGGATACCAAGCAACTAGCGCGTAAGTAAGCTATTTATAATCAATAAGTTGGCAGCCGAACCATGTAAGCCGAATTCTGTCTGCCTTGCGGCAGGACGGTCATTCCTCTGGGCCACGCATTACTGCGAGGCTCAAGCGACCTACCCGGAGGTTGTGACGCACCGAGCCGGCACGCATCTGGCCGAAGCCGGATTTCCTCCCTATTTGGTCTTGCTCCGTGTGGGGTTTGCCCTGCCCGCCGCATTACTGCGTCGGCGGTGCGCTCTTACCGCACCTTTTCACCCTTACCTGAGCCTTGCGGTCCGGGCGGTATGTTTTCTGTGGCACTTTCCGTCCAACCGGGTTGAACCGGCCGTCCCGGACGTTATCCGGCACACTGCTCTGCGGAGTTCGGACTTTCCTCTGTCTCGCGACAGCGACCGTCCGGTCCGGCTGCCAGCATTCATTATAGTGCAGATCGTCACAGGGCACGCCCGGAATCAGGCTGCGGAGAAAGGCGGATTTAGCGCCCGGCCCCTAAACGGGCGCCTCATTTCGAAGACTTACGGCATCGCTGAACAGTTTGCTGGAAAACTTGTTCGGCGCTATAGTCGGCCTCAGCGGCTAAAGCCGAGACCAAAAACAAGCCACTTATCGAAGCCGTAAACCGCTGCGCCACCCAAAAGCGAGGACAGGACCGGGCTCTTCAGCAAACTGTGAAGCGATGCCCCGTTGCCCTCATACGAAACACGATTCAATCTGCTCGCTGTGATCGTTCGTTCTCTCACTCTACCTCTTTGGGTGCGAGGAGGAACGTGTACGTCAGCATGGCCAAGCCGATCAACAACGGAATCAGTCCGGCGAGATAGACCGGCTCTTCGCGCACCAGCCCACGCAGAAGCGCCATGACGCCGATGCCGACGACGGCGGTAATCAATCCACCGAGTTTCATGCCTTCGCGGCGGCGCTTTACAACGTTCTTCTCCTGCTCGCGCAGCAGTTCGATCGCGGCCTTGGCTCCCTCGCCTGAACTCTCCGCGATTTTCTTCAGCGTTTCACTCTTGTAGTATGTCTCTCTCTCTCTGCGGCGTGCATCGGACCATGACGCCACGGCCAAGAATGAGAACAGGGCAATGCTTCCTACGACGGGTATCGCGACTGCTACGACCCCGACGGCGTTGCTATCCATTTCGAATGCCATTGTCAGCTCCTTGAAGTTCTTCCGCTAACGCCAGGTAGGACCGGCCTTCTGCGGTTCCGGTTGCATTTTCTTTGTCCGGGGTCCACTTTGGAAATAATGCAACCGTCCGCATATTCTTTGTGTCATACCGTTGAGGCAAGTCCGGCGTGAGTGCCACCGACGACCAGGCCGATGTGGAAAGAGTTCTGGCTGGCGATATTCCTGCTTTTGAGGGAATTGTCCGCCGCTGGCAGGGACCGCTGATCAACCTGGCCTACCGCTTCTGCCGCGATCGCGGCCGCGCCGAAGAGATGGCGCAAGAGGCGTTCTTGCGCGCTTACCGCGGGCTCGGCCAGTGGCGCAGAGATGCAGTCTTTTCCACCTGGCTTTTCGCTCTGGCGACCAACCTTTATCGTTCGGAACTGCGCCGCATCCCGGCGCGAACTGTTTCGCTTGACGATATTGCCGAGCCAGCGGACGCGCGTGCCTCCGACGGAGGCTTCGAAGATCAAGACCGCGATTTGGTCGTGCGGCGCGCGGTTGGGGCCCTGCCGGCGAAGTATCGTGAGGCATTGATTCTTTTTTACTTTCACGACATGGACGTGACCACTGCGGCGCAAAGCCTTGGTCTGCCCGAGGGTACGGTTAAGGCAAGATTGTTTCGCGGGCGCGAACTTTTGCGCGGCAAACTTCCGCAACTATTGGCTGTGCCGCGCTTGAAGGAGGCATAATGAGCCGCTTGATTCGACACGAGGAGGACGAAATGAATCGCATTCTTTCCCGTGAGGATGAAATCCTCCCATCGTCGGGCTTTGCCGTCTCCGTCATGGATGCGGTTCGACGCGAGGCCGCAGCACCGCCGCCAATCCCGTTCCCGTGGAAGCGCGCTGTGCCTGGCCTGGTGGTGGCGGGCTTGGCAGCGGTTCTGGTTCTGGCTGCAGGAGTTGTGGCCATCGGGCAGTTGGTGAGAGCGTCAACAAGCGCACAGTTTCCCACGTTCTTGTCCTTGCCGCCCTTGATGCCACCCATTTTCCATGGCGGTATGGAGTCGGCGGCGGGCTGGACTGTGCTGGCGCTGCTGGTGACGTTTGTGTCGGTGAAACTTACAATGCGTCTTGCTTTCGGCAGGGCATGAGGCTGCGGGAAACAGACCAGGCAGCTACGCCGGTGCCGCAGGCAGGTCGGAATTGAACATATCGAACAATACTTTCCAGGCTCCGTTGGCTTGTTTTTTCCAAACCGTTAGATACTTCCCCTTGTCGGAGCTTTCAACCAGGCCGCAGCCGCAACGGCATGCTTCGCCTTCTCAGTTGTCTGCCCAAACGTTGGGGCAGTGCGCACGACCAGGAAAACCAAGCCCATAACGATACCTTGCCGTAATCTCATATAAATTCCTCCCCTCACAACGGCATCTTGCTTGGCAAACGCAGGAGTTTATCATTTCCTGGGCTGATAGACTTGTACTGGGAGATGGGCCCTGGGTGCGGGCGGCATTGCCCAGTGATTGAGCCGATCGCCTGAAGAACATGACACCTGCGGCCAGGCCATGAATATCACGGAGGCGATCGCGATCGCGTTCCTGTCGTTGTGGGCGAACAAGCTGCGCTCGGCGCTCACCTTGCTCGGCGTGGTGATCGGAGTGGCGGCGGTGATTGCCGTGGTCACGTTCGTAAACGGTATCAATGGATACGTGGCGACGAAGATTTTCAATCTTGGCGCGGACGTGTTCATCGTATTCAAGAATTCACCCGCCGTCACCAACATCGATAAATTCCTCGAGGGCGAAAAGCGCAAGAACCTGACCATGGAGGACTACCAGGCCGTCCTCGAAACCTGCAAGCATTGCGAATGGGTGGGAGCCTCGCTCTACAACGTTAGCGGACACGTTAAGTTCGGCGAGCAATCCATCAGCGATACGATTGTGCGCGGCCTGACGCCTTCCATGGTAACGATTCTCGACATCGATCTCACCGCCGGACGGATGATCAACGATGTGGATGTGAGGAACAACTCCGCCGTCGTCGTCGTCGGACCGGATATCGTGGACAACCTTATGCCCGGCATGGACCCGATTAACAAGGAGGTCCGTATCGACGGCTGGGTCTATCGAGTGGTTGGCGTCGGCAAACGCAAGGGCAAGACCCTCGGCCAGAGCATGGATAACTATGCGCTGATGCCGATCACCGCGTTTCAGAAGCAGAATGGCTCCCACGAGGATATCCACATCTCTGGCAAGGCCGCGGCCAGCGGCGCGGGGTTCGATGAAGCGATGGACGAAACGCGAGCCGTCCTGCGCGCACGCCGACACGTCCGCCCCGGCGACGAAGACAATTTCGACATCGAAACCAACGACAGCCTGCTGAGTATCTGGTCGAACTTCAGCGGCACGTTTTTCTACGCCATGATCGGAATCGCCGCCATCTCGCTGGTGGTTGGCGGCATCGTGATCATGAACATCATGCTGGTTTCGGTGACGGAACGGACCCGCGAGATCGGCATCCGCAAGGCCATGGGCGCGCGCCGCAGCGACATCCTGCTGCAATTTTTGATTGAGTCCGTCACCCTGGCGCTGCTCGGTGGCGCGATTGGCGTGCTGTTCGGGATCATTATCGCCAAGGGCGTCACGCTGGCAATCGGCATGCCCTCAGAGATCAAGCTCTGGGCAGTATTGGCGGGAGTGTTCGTGGCGGCGAGCGTGGGCATTTTTTTCGGCGTGTATCCCGCGAAACGCGCTGCCGTGCTGGATCCAATCACGGCGCTGCGCTTTGAGACGTGAGCAAACTGCAACCACGAGGGGCACCGAGATACACAGGGACTCACTGGGGAAAGCCAAACGAGAATGGGTTTTCTCTGCGCACTCTGCGTATCGGCGGTGAAAAGGTCTGACGCAATGCTGGTCAAAGGCGAACTCGGCGAAGGGCTGAACATGGCGGTCGACACGATACGCAGCAACAAAATGCGTTCATCGCTGACCGTGCTGGGCATCGTCATTGGAGTGGCCGTCGTAATCGGGATTTCATCGATCGTGCGTGGCCTGAACGACAACGTAAGTCAGGTCATCACCAGCCTGGGCTCCAATATTATTTTCGCTTTCCACCTGGAACCCTTCAACTTCGGACGTCCGACGGAAGAAATGCGCACTCGTAAGGAACTGACCTTCGACGACGCTATGGCGATGAAGGATCTGCCTCACGTAAAGGCGGTCTCGGTCGCCGTGCAATATGTCCGGCAGGAACTTGGCACTGGAACCTATGCGGTCAAGTACAAAGACCGCAAGGCCAAACGGACTATTTTGGAGGGTGACACAAGTTCCTACAAAGATGTCATTGACCTCGACATGGACTCCGGGCGCTGGTTCAGTGATATCGATGAAGGGCGCCGCGCTCCGGTCATTGTCATCGGCCACGATACTGCGGAGGAACTCTTTCCGAGTGAACAGCCACTGGGAAAAGAACTGGATATCGAGGGGCAGCTGTTTACCGTGATCGGTGTCGCGAAAATCCGCAAGAGTGTGTTCGGCGGAGGGAAAAATCCCGATGACAACAAAGTCTCATTTCCACTGACGACGTTTCGCAAGCTGCACCCCGAACTAAAACAGTACTGGATCATGGTCAAGGCCACATCGCACGATGACATGCCGAAGGCCATGGACGAAATGCGTGAGTTACTGCGCCGCCGGCGCAGGGTTCCGACGGAGAAGCCCGACAACTTCGCCGTCTTCACGCAAGATTCGATTTCGGACGTTTGGAACCAGATCACGGGCATGATCTTTGTCTTCATGTTCGCGGTTTCGAGTGTCGGCTTGATTGTGGGTGGCGTGGGGGTGATGAACATCATGTTGGTTTCGGTGACCGAGCGCACCCGTGAAATCGGAGTGCGCAAAGCCATCGGAGCCCGCAAACGCGACATCCTCGTACAATTCACGCTCGAAGCGGTCATGCTTACGGCCGTTGGCGGAGTGATCGGGCTCTTGCTGGGCGCCGTTATCACTGCGATCGTTCCGGTTGTGTTTCCTTCGCTTCCGGCCACTATGTCGATGGACTGGTCGATCTTCGCGTTCGTCGCCTCGGCTGCGGTCGGACTGATCTTCGGCATCTATCCCGCGTGGAAAGCGGCCAACCTCGATCCGATCGAGTCGCTGCGCTACGAGTAACATACTGTTGATGCCACCCCTGACAGCAAGAGCAGTACTCGAAGCTGTGGCTGTGATTGGAACCACCGGTAGTCTGGTTTTCTATTTCCTCTCCGCGCTTGGGTTGGCCAGTTTTCTAAGCGGCAAGAAACTTCGGCAAGCGTCGCTGCCAGAGAATCGGCTGCCTCCGATTTCCATCCTTAAGCCCTTGAAAGATATAGATCTCGAAATCTGGGATTGCTTTTGCAGTCACTGCGAGCAACAGTATCCCCAATTTCAAATCATCTTCGGGGTCAGCGATCCCGGCGATCGCGCCATCGAGGTGGTCCGTATGCTCCAGGCAAGATATCCGAGCATTCCGATTGAGCTCATCGTGTGCGATCGCGTTCTGGGAGCGAATCTCAAAGTCAGCAATCTGGTGCAGATGCTGCCTGCGGCACGCCACGAAATCCTCCTGGTGAATGACAGCGACATTCGCGTCCCGGCAGATTATTTGCGGAAGGTGATTACGCCGCTCGCTGACGCTTCCGTGGGATTGGTGACCTGCCTCTACCGCGGTATCGCCAGTCCGACTCTCGGCTCTCGGCTGGAGGCATTGGGCATCAGCACCGATTTTGTGCCGGGCGTTCTGAGCGCGAGGTTTCTAGAGAAAGGATTGCATTTCGGATTAGGCTCAACCCTGGCGTTTCGCCGTCGCGACCTCGAGGCCATCGGCGGATTCGGTGCATTGCTCGACTATCTCGCCGACGACTATGAACTCGGTATGCGCATTGCCGCGAGCGGAAAGCAAGTTGAACTGAGCGCCGCGACCGTCACCACATTTCTGCCTGCTTACACGCTGCGACAGTTTGTCCGCCATCAACTGCGCTGGTCGCGGACCATTCGGGACGCTCGTCCCTGGGGATACACGGGACTGCTTTTCACCTTCGGCCTGCCCTGGGCATTGGTGACGCTGCTAGCGGCCAGAGGCGCCGCATGGGCATGGGGCGTGCTCGCGCTGACGTTTGCGGCGCGCGTGGCCATCGGGCTTGTTGCTGCCGAGGTTGTGCTCCAGGACCGGCAGGCGCTACGCAACATCCTCTTGCTTCCGCTGCGAGACCTGATCGCGCCGTTCGTCTGGGCCGCAAGTTTTCTGGGCAACCGTATTCATTGGCGAGGCCATGTCTTCGATCTGAAAGACGGGCGACTGACTAGCTCGAAGCCGAATTCGAAATCGTGACTGGCTGATTAAAGAAGGACGATTAGAAAAAATAATCTTGCCTCCGCCCCGCGCGACGACATAGCGTGTCAATCCGCGCAGCGCTGGCGGATCATCCTCCTCAGCCCACAAGAAAACGCGTTGCGGCGCCTTCCACATTTCGACAAACGAAGCCTGCGTCTCGAAGACCGGCGGCGCCCCTGCAAACTGCGTGCCATACCACATGTTTCCAGCAGGCTCGCGCAAACTGTGTAACGGGATCCCGGTGTAGAAATTCAGAGAGGACGCGTTTTCATACAGCCCCATAACCACAATCTGATCGCCCGGCCGATACTGCTCGCGAATCGCCAGCGCCAGATCCTTCGACGAAAGAATCGGAGAGAAGATGCCGAACGCAATCCGGACGCACGCCAGCAGAACCACCATCATTGCGACCAGCGTCACATTCCCCGGCCCCGCCCGCCCGCGACGGCGCAAAATCCAGTTGGCCAGAGTTCCCAGCAGAAATGCAAGTGAAAAGCCGAACAACGGCACACGAAACACTCCCATCGCCTGCGGGGTTAGATCCAGAAAGTGTCCGAACGAGAGTGCATAGTCCTGGGGGTGTTTCCGCAGCAGGTCCGCCAGATCCTTGCCCGGAGCTGGCGCCTTCGAGAAGAAGAGCAAGGCAAAGCCAACCGCTGCGATGATCACGCCGACCGCCAGTAACACCGCCGACGAGATCCACCCGCTGCGACGTTCCCGGCTATCCGCGGCGGAGGTTCTCTCCCTTTGCAGCCATCCGCCTACCAGTAATGCCATGCCCGGAATTGCCGGAATCGTGTAGTATTCCTGGCGCGTCGAAAGGCTGAAGAGACCCACGATCACCAGGTTCCATAAGAAAAACAGAAGATACGCGCGCTGGCGGCGCGTCATCTGCGCGCGGAACTCGCGCCACCGCCGCGGCACCTCCTGCAGCGATTGCGGCAGGAACACGGTCCACGGAAGCAGCCACAAAACCAGTAATGCCCAGAACAACAGCAGCGGAACCGTGCCGTAATCGCGCGGGACGCGCGTGTTCAAGAACCTCCTGATGTGCTCATTGACAAAATAGAACCAAAGAAATCCGCGCACCCGCCCCTGCGCCGGATTTCGCAGCGCTGCCAGAATGTGCCACGGCGCAGCGATGGCAAAAAACACCAGTGCGCTCGACAACAGGCGCAGCTTGAGCAGGTGCCGCAAATTCCTGGTCAGCAGCAGATAAAGCCCGATCGCTGCGCCCGGAAACCCCAATCCGATCAGTCCTTTGGTGAGTACGTTGAGTGCGCACACTGCCGCGAGTCCCCAACAGGTCCAGCGTGCCGGCTTCGTTTGCTCGAGTTTCGTTTGGTGGCGCGTAGTTTGTTCCAGCGATACCAGAAAGAGCCAGAACGTCAGGGTCAGCCACAGGCCCACCGCGACGTCGGGAATCAGAAAGCGGGTAAAAAGATAGGGTCCGAGCGCGGTTGCCAGCACCAGCCCGGAATCGAATCCGCCTTCGTCGCCCGAAGCCCAGCGTCCCAAACCGTAAGTGGAGAGAATCATCGCGAGCACGCCCAACACGAGGGGGAGGCGGGTGCTCCACTCGCTGATGCCGAAAAGCGTGTAGCTTGTCGCCACGCCCCAATACATCAGCGGAGCTTTTTCCAGATAGCGGATGCCGTTGGCGTAGAGCGTGACCCAATCGTGCCGTTGGAGCATTTCCTTCGCCGCCTCGGCATGCACGGTGTCAGCATCATCGAGCAAGGGGGGACGCGAGAGTCCGGCCATGTAGATGACCGCCCACAACCCGGTCAGAACCGGCACGCAAATCCGCCAGTCCGAAAGCAATCGGTTCGGACGGGATATAGCCGGGTGAGTCATTGTCGGATGGACCGCGGCCTCAATTGTCGACTGTTCGAGAACGGGCGTAGCGCCGGAATTCATCGCAGATTTTTTATTATACGGGAGTTGGACAATCCTCAGTCCGCGGCAACCCCGCGAGCAACACGGCTGTCGGCTACTTCGCGGTAAATCTCAAGGATTCTCGACACCGAATTGGTCCAGGAAAATCGCTGCGCCTGCTCATAGCCACGTCGTTTCATCTGCTCGCGCAACGCTGAATCGAGCAGCGCGCGCTGCAAGCCGCGCCGAATCTCAAACACATTTTCTGGATTCACCAGCAACGCCGCGTTTCCCACAACTTCCGGCAGGCTCGAAGTGTTAGAAGTGACCACCGGAGTTCCGTGGGCCATCGCTTCGAGTGGTGGCAGTCCAAATCCCTCGTAGAGCGATGGGAACACGAAAAGTTTGGCGACATCATAAAAAATGCGCAGCACTTCGATGGGCACGAATCCCAGAAAACGCACGTCATTCTGCACGCCGCTGCGCACCACGGTGCGGCGCAGCCGTGGATGGCTTGAAAGATCGTCCCCGATGATGATGAGCTTCAGATCAGGGAGTTGCTGCTCCTTCTGCAGTTCGCTCTTCAACGCCGAAAACGCTTCGATGATGCGCACCACATTTTTGTGGGGCCGAATCGCGCCCGCATACAGAATGAACGGATAGTTCACCAGATAGCGCTGGGCAATCAGTTCGCGATCCGCTTCGGTGGCATGGCCATGCAGAAAACGCTCGTCAATCGCGTTGTAGACCACCTCGATGCGAGCGTCTGGAATAGCGAGCAGCTTTTCGATTTCGTTTCTGGTGAATTGGGATACGGCGATCACGCGTGCCGCTCTGCGCAAGACGCGGCGCGTCAGATAAAAATGCAGGCTGCGTCGCAAACTGGAAGCGTTACGCGAGCCATACATGTGCTCCAACAGGTCGTGCACGGTCAGAACATAGGGACAACCAAGCCCGCGCGGAATCCAGAACAGGTGCGGGATGTGCACGACGTCGCAGGCCAGGCGCCGCACAATCGCGCGGAAAGCGAGGTTGCCTTTCAACGTGTCATCGCCGCCGTCGAGCGTCACCGCGTGAAAGTTCGGCGGCAGCGCGCCGCACTCTGCCACCCTGTCCGCGGATCCGATGAGGAAATACTTGCTCACACGGTCCAGCCGCGCCAGCGTGCGGACTACATTCCTTATGTAGGTGCCCACCCCGAATTCCGTCATGCGACGGATGTCGATGGCTACTTTCACAGCCTGAATTTAACCACAGGGGACGCGGGGGACACAGAGAATTCGCTAGCCGTCACTAGCAGCCCGGGGTGGAAGTAACTAATTTTCGGCACGACCAGCCGCGCCGAGCTGCGAGTCGAGCTTCGCGATTCGATGACCGATTTCGTACAAGATATTGAGATTCGGCTTCCGGAGAG
>Ga0181523_10002062_pt1 | contig 20208 bp, 21 predicted proteins | sample PEATcosm2014_Bin_43_FD_119752 | JGI IMG/M metagenome (GOLD analysis project Ga0181523, IMG submission 119752) | Peatland microbial communities from MTU Mesocosm Facility, Houghton, MI, USA - PEATcosm2014_Bin05_30_metaG | ecosystem: Environmental > Terrestrial > Soil > Wetlands > Peat | place... | reverse complement strand
TTCGATCGCGACCGTGAAGTTGGTGCCGTGGACGCTGCGATTGCTGCCGGCCATGGGTGCAAGATTGAGCCGGTTTGCGTGTTCCGCGGTGATCGGCATGCAGATCAGTCCGCGGCCAAAGGTAGCAAGAAAATTGATCTTCTCCGCCGTGACGAAATCGGCGGCGAACAACAGATCGCCTTCGTTTTCCCGATCTTCGTCGTCGATCAACACGACGATGCGACCGTTGCGGATCTCCTCGACAAGTTCGCTCGTCGGCGCAATGGCTGACGGCTCACCGGGCGAGGGTTCGCCCAAACTACTGGGTACTGCAGTCAGCATGGGATCGCCTTCCAGCGCGGGAGCCCGGGCGGCGGGCCCTAGCGCCGAAGACCGGCGCCAACCCCGATTCTATGTAAATTCCGCGTCCGCGTGCGATTTCCCGAATTCGCCGGCCAGCATCGCGGCCGCCTGGCGCGCGATTCGCCGTACCCGAGGTTGAGGCATTGATTCAAAGACCGCGCCAATCAGCGCAAGGATCTCGCAATAGCTGTACAGCACTGGCAAGCGCCAATGGCGCGGTTCCCCGATCACCAGCTTGGGTCGAGTAGGCTTGGGCTTATCTGCAAAATCCTGCCCTACCGTTCCTCGCCGTCGTGCTGCTGTCCTTGCTGGGTTGCGCCTCCACGCCGACGCAGGAGGGCACCGGCGAGTACTTCGACGACAGCGTCATCACCTTCAAGGTGAAGGCGCCGATATTTAATGATCCCGCCTTGAAGGTCACCGAGATCCACGTCGAAACCTTCAAGGGCATCGTTCAACTGAGCGGCTTTGTGAGTTCCCAGGCCGCGGCGGACAGGACCCTCGAGGTGGCCCGCGGGGTCAGCGGCATGACATCCGTCAAGAACGATATGCAAATAGGGTAGGGCCGCTGGTAAGGGCGGATCCGGCGATCCCTTGTACGAGCCGCTGATCGGGAGTGACCCGCAAGCGGCCGGACATCCGAGTGCTCTGCGATGGCCAACCGCTTATTGCCAGCAGATCAAGACAGCCGATCAAGACAGCCGATCAAATTCGGCGCTGCCGATTTCCGGGGCGCTCATCCCTGGAAATTTGCAGGCGACCGCTTCCCCCAACGCGAGCGGCAGTACTGGGTCAAAAATGGAGCGGACACTCCGACGGCAGACCATCGCCGCCGCCGCTGACCGCCGGACATCGCCCTGAGGACCTCCGATTGCAACACGGGCGGAGGCAGCGAGCTACTGCGCGCTGCGTTCCCTGGAGCTGGATCAGTTCATGTATGACCTGGCCTCTGCGCCGGGGTTCGGCAAGCCGGCGATGACCCAAAGGCTCCTGCAGCTGCTAAACAGCTTGTGCGCCTTGCTCGGATCCAGACCTACCGCCCGGCACACCAGGCGCATGACAGGCAAGGCGCCGATCGCGAAATAGCGTTCCCGCACGTGGCGGATGACTTCCCAGTGTTTGGCGGTAAGGTCGCTGATGCCCTCTTGACGGGCTATGCGTTCGGCCAAGCTTGGCGTCCAGTTCTCGGGTTCGGCGAGAAAGCCATCCCCGTCAAAGCATATTGGTGCAGCGCTTCCACGCGTTTCGTGCGCAATACTGGCCTGCGGGATCATGACGCTCGCTCCTGGAACTCACACTTCGAAGTGGCGAATCTATCGTCCACTGCTGCGTAGCGGAAGCAATGATTCGTCATTGCTACATGACTGCACGTTATGAACTCGCGCGGCCGGGCCGCCGGCACGACGGCCGACGCGCAGGCCCGCCCTCGGCCAGGCGGCACTTGTGTGCATTGATCGTTGACCATGCCCCATCAAGGTGTTAGAAAGTTACTGGCATCCGGCCAACGGTCGCCACGGCACACGGGGTCGGGACCGCGTCCAAGAAAAAGGGGGAGACCGCCATCGGCACGAACGCGTCGGAGCGGGAGGCGGCGCCGGCTCCCTTGGGTGCAAGCGCACTGTGGCTAAAAGAAGACTGGTGGGCGATCTGGATCGGGCTCGGGACGATCCTTATTGCTATCGCTCTGTTCCTGGACGCCAGTACCGCTCTGAAGTCGCTTGCCATCAATCCCGGCGGCATTAAGTGGGTGACGTTTGCTCAGCTTGCCGACCATTTTGCCAGCAACGCCGGCAAGTATGCCGTCCAGTTCGTCGTCTTTGCGGCCATTTTCAGCGCCAGCAGCGCCGTCATGGGAATCAAGTTTGGGCGCTTTCTGATTGGCTTCTTCTTCCTGTACTTGCTATCGGTGTGCATGTTCGCCATCGGCGGCTGGGCCGACGCGGCCAAATATAACCTCGAGCCGCCACTGGTGGCGCTGGTAGTCGGGCTACTACTGGCCAATTCGGTCTCGCTGCCGAGGATCCTTGACGACGCGTTCCGCGTCGAATACTTCGTGAAGCTCGGCATCGTACTGCTGGGCGCCACCTTTCCCTTCACCCTGGTGCTGGCCGCCGGGCCGGTGGCAATTGGCCAGGCCACCATCATCTCGCTGCTGACCGCCCTAACCATCTACTTCGTCGGCACTCGCGTGTTCGGCCTCGATCGCCGGCTCGGCGCGGTACTGAGTGTCGGAGGCGCCGTCTGTGGCGTGTCCGGCTCGATGGCGGTCGCCGCCTCGGTGGGGGCCAAGCGCGAGCACCTGTATACCTCGATCACTCTGGTGGTGGTCTGGGCGCTGATCATGGTGGTGGTCCTGCCGTTCATATCGCAGGCGCTGGGGCTGCCCGCCGGCGTCGCCGGCGCCTGGATCGGCACCTCGGAATTCGCCGACGCCGCCGGATTTGCCGCGGCCTCGACCTATGGCAAGATGGCTGGCCACGAGGATATCTCGATAAAGGCCTTCACCCTGATGAAGGTCATCGGCCGCGACGTCTGGATCGGCATCTGGTCCCTGGTTTGGGCGCTGATCGCCACGACCCAGTGGGAGAGTCCGGAGACCGGCGCGCGGCCGCGCATTGCCGAGATCTGGCGGCGCTTCCCCAAGTTCGTCATCGGCTTTTTCGTCGCATCGCTCATCGTCACCCTTTTCACCGAAGGCTACGACGTCGACACCCTGAAAAAGGTGGTCAAGCCGGCGCTGATCGACCCGGTGGGGGCGTTGCGCGGATGGGCCTTCATTTTTTGCTTCCTGTCGATCGGCCTCACGACCCGGTTCCGGGAACTGAAGTCGGTGGGCTGGGGGGCGTTCTTGACCTTCTCCGCCGGCGTTGGCGTGAACGTGATAGCGGGATGGCTGCTGTCGGTTCGGGTTTTTGGCAACTACTGGTCGAGCCTATGACGCGCTCCTGCGGCGGGTGCCGACATTTTCTTGTGGCCGCCAAGGCGCTCGAAAGCGCAGTCCCAGGGCTAAAGATCCTGAGCTCGGCCTTCGGGTCGGTCCGCGCCGATACCGGGCTGTGCCAGTTGCGGGATTTTTTTTGCGTGCCGGACCATCGCTGCCCGCATTGGCAGGAACGGTCCTCGAGTCCTGGGCACGCGCGCCCATTCAATCCATCTATGGGCGCATAGCCAATATCCGGTGTCCTGCCGCCCTGCGCGTGCCGCGTGCCGCTTAGAATGCCCTGAGCACAGCAGAACAGAACGGCAAAAAGTCGATGACGCAAATGATCGCTACCGGCGAAACGATTCTCGTGGTTGGCGGCGGCATCAGCGGCATGACGTCGGCACTCGAGGCCGCGGAATGCGGCAAACAGGTCGTGCTGGTCGAGAAGTCGCCGACGCTTGGCGGTCGCACCGCGCTGCTGTACCGCTATTTCCCGAAGCTCTGTCACCCGGCCTGTGGACTGGAGATCAATCTGCGGCGGCTCAAGGGCAACCGCAAGGTGCGCGTGCTGACGCTCGCCGAGGTGACCAAGATCGAGGGACGGCGCGGCGACTACCGCGTGACGCTGCGGATCGCGCCGCGCTACGTGAACGAAAACTGCACCGCGTGCGGAGCCTGCGCCGACGCGGTGAGCACGGAGATCCCGAATCCCTGGAACTACGGCCTGAACCGAATGAAGGCCGCATATCTGCCGCACGCGATGGCCTATCCACAGCGCTACGTGCTGGACCCCTCCATCCTGGGCACGCCGGAATCCGAGAAGGCAAGAGCCGCGTGCCGGTATGGCGCGATCGACCTCGAAATGAACGAGGAGACCATCAGGCTCAATGCCGCCGCGGTCATCTGGGCCACCGGCTGGAAGCCCTACGACGCGGCCAAGATCCAGCCGTACGGCTACGGCCGTTTCGCCAACGTGATCACCAGCGTCGAATTCGAGCGGCTCGCCGACCCGCACGGTCCGACCGGCGGCCGGATCGTTCGCCCCTCCGATGGCAAGGAAGCGAACAACATCGCCTTCATCCAGTGCGCCGGTTCGCGTGACGAGAATCACCTGCGGCACTGCTCGCGAATCTGCTGCATGGCCTCGCTCAAGCAGACCCAGTACGTGCGCGAAGCATACGGCGATGCCGCGCGCTCCACGATCTACTACATCGACATCCGTGCGATCGACCGTTTCGAGGACTTTTACCGCAAGGTCCAGGCCGACAAGATGGTGACCTTCGTGAAATCCAAACCGGCGCGCATCGACGAGGACCGCGCCACGGGAGAACTCACCGTGCACGGCGTCGACACCGAGGGGTATCACCGCTACGCGACGGCGCACGATCTGGCGGTGCTGGCAATTGGCATGGAGCCCTCGGTGCGCGGCGCCGACATCCCGGCCGAAGTGCTCGAAGATTCGAGCGGTTTCCTGCAACCCTTGCCCGCTGGCGCCGTCTTCGGTGCCGGATGCGCAACCAACGCGCTGGACGTGAACCGCTCGGTGCAAAGCGCCACGGCCGCCGCGCTGCGCGCCATCCAGGTAGTCAACCGCATGGCAAGGGCCGAGTCGTGAAGACCGCAGCATATATATGCGGCGGTTGCGGCATCGCCGAACGGCTGGATACTGGCCGGCTCGCGAAGCTCGCCGAGCGCGAGGGCAAAATCAACATGGTGCGGCAGCATCCGTTCCTGTGCTCGACCGAAGGCGTGCAGGCGATCCGCGACGACATAGAGAAGGAAGGCGCGACGCACGTGGTGCTCGCTGCCTGCTCACGGCGCGCCAAGACCGAGGCATTCCATTTTCCCGGGGTGGCGCTCACCCGTGCCAACCTGCGCGAAGGCGTGATCTGGGTGCAGCCGGCGACCGACGATGCGCGCGAACTCGCGCAGCAGATGGCCGACGACTACGTGCGCATGGGTTGCGCCGAAGTCACGCGGATGATGGTTCCGGCGGGCAATCCGCAGACCGGCAAGAACAAGCGGATCCTGGTGGTTGGCGGCGGCATCTCTGGCCTGACGGCGGCGCTAGCAGCGGCCAACGCCGGATACGAGACGCTCATCGTCGAGCGGACGCCGCAGCTTGGCGGCTGGGCGGGCGCGCTTTACCGCCGCATTCCCGACCGGGAGCCGTTCCGGGACCCCGCTGATACGGACGTGGCAGCGCTCGTCGATGCCGTCGCGAGCCATCCGCGCATCGGAATCCACGTGGGTGCCACGGTCGCCAAGACGTCCGGTGCCCCGGGCCGATTCACGGCAACCATTGCTTCTGCAAAGGGCGAAATCATCGAAGAAGTCGGGGCCATCGTGCAAGCGACCGGCTTCACGCCGTACGACGCCACGCGCCTCGCCGAGTTCTCGTACGGGAAATCCCCCGACATCGTCGACCAGGCGGGCCTGGAGAGACTTGCGAAGAGTGCTGACGGAAGGGCAATTGCCAGGCCCAGCAATGGTGCGCCCGTGAAAACGGTGGTGTTCGTCCAATGTGCGGGACAGCGGGACGATTCCGGCAGGCATCTGCCCTACTGCTCCGGATTTTGCTGCGCCGCCTCGATCAAGCAGGCGATGTACTTCAAGGATGCGAGCCCGGCCATCAACACGGTGGTGATCTATACGGACCTGCGCGTGCCAGGCAACGGCGAGGACTTCTACCGCTCGGCGCAGGCCAAGGGCATAACGTTCACCAAGGGCAAGGTGTCCGCCGTCGAGCCGGACGGTACGGTGCGGTTCCGGGATCTGATTCTCGACGAAGAATCGGCGATCGAGGCCGATCTGGTCGTGCTCGCGACCGGGCAGGTGCCGAACTCGGGCGTGAACATCGAGGCGCCGGACCAGGAAAATGCCAACGGCCTGAAACCCATATCGGTCCTGAACCTCGACTACCGTCAGGGCAGGGACCTGCCGCAGTTGCGCCATGGCTTTTCGGATTCGCACTTCATCTGCTTTCCCTATGAGACGCGCCGCACCGGCATCTACACCGCGGGGCCGGTGCGCCGGCCGATGGACATCGCCCAGGCCGCCGAGGATGCGACCGGCGCGGCGCTGAAGGCGATCCAGGCGGTGGAGAACGCCCAGCTCGGGCGCGCCGCTCATCCGCGCTCGGGCGACCTGTCGTTCCCGATCGTCCGGCTCGACGGCTGCACCCAGTGCAAGCGATGCACCGTCGAGTGCCCGTTCGGCGCCATCGAAGAGGAGGCCAGGGGCTTCCCGGTATTCAACGAGAGCCGCTGCCGGCGCTGCGGCACCTGCATGGGGGCCTGTCCGGTGCGCGTAATCTCCTTCGAGAACTACTCGGTGGACAGCGTCGCGGCGCAGATCCGGGCCGTCGAGGTCCCGGACGAGACCGAGGAAAAGCCCCGCATCCTGATCCTGGCCTGCGAAAACGACGCCTTGCCGGCGCTCGACATGGCAGGCATGCAGCGTCTGTCCTACAGTGCCTTCGCCCGCGTCGTGCCCGTGCGATGCCTGGGCTCGGTGAACGTGAGCTGGATTACCGACGCGATCAATGCCGGTTACGACGGCATCATGCTGATGGGGTGCAAGCACGGGGATGACTACCAATGTCACTTCGTCAAGGGTTCGGAGCTCGCCGCCTACCGGATGAGCAAAGTGGAGGACACCCTGAAGCAAATGGCGCTGGAGCGCGAACGCGTCGCGACCTACGAGGTCGCAATCACCGACATCGAGCGGCTGCCCAGGCTCATCGATGAGTATGCGAAGACCATCGAGCGGATCGGGCTGTCGCCGATGAAGGGGTTTGCATGAGCGATTATGCAGGCGATTTTCTCAGGGAGGTCGAGGCGCGCGTCGAGGAAGGCGAATGGGTCAAGATGTGCATGCAGTGCGGCGTATGCGCCGGCTCTTGTCCCTTCGGGGAGCACTGGGAGCACTCGCCGCAGAAGATATTCATGATGATCCGCGCCGGCAAGCGCGAGGAGGTGCTGACCTCAGACTCGATGTGGATGTGCACATCCTGCTACAACTGCGTGGTGCGCTGCCCTCGTGAGCTGCCGATCACGCAGATCATGCACGGCCTGGCCACCTATGCCGAACGCCTCGGACTGGCGCCGAAAATGCAACCGACGCGCCGCTTTTCGCTGGTGTTCTGGAACAACTGCACCAAGACCGGGCGCGTGAACGAGCTCAAGCTCGTCATGCAGGTGTACTTCCGCAACGGCTTCATCGCCGGGCTGAAGGAGGCCTGGAACATGCGCCGGGTCGGGCTCGGCCTGCTCCTGGCCAAGCGCATGAATCCCTTCGAGCTCTTCTTGCCGCACAGATGCAAGGACCAAAAAGGCATCCAGGCGATGCTCAAGAAGGCCTACGAGATCGAGGACCGCAAGCGGGGGTTCGACTCATGAAGAAGGAATACGCGTTCTATCCCGGCTGCTCGTCGCAGCTGCGCGGTTCGGCTTCCAATTACCTGACCAGCGTCAACTCGATGTGCGAGACGCTCGACATCAAGATGACGCCGATTCCGGACTGGAACTGCTGCGGCGCCTCGATCAGTTACGCGGGCAGCGGCGAACTCGCCCGCCACGTCATGAATGCGCGCAACTTCGCGCTCGCCGAGACGCATTTGCCCGGCCAGGACGTGGTCGCCACCTGCGCCGCCTGCTGGCTTGGCGCCAAGGAAACGCAGGAAAAGCTCGACGCCAGCAGCCAGCTCCTGGCCGAGACCAACGAAGCGCTGAAGCAAGCGGGCCTGAAGTACGAGGCCAAGGCCCAGGTTCGCCACATGGTCGAGGTACTGATCGAGGATATCGGTTACGAGTCGATCGCCAAGCCCGTTGTCAAGCCGCTGGAGGGTGTCAAGTTCGCCGGCTACGTCGGCTGCCAGACGAATCGCCCCTTCGGCATCGCCGGCGAGTCGTTCGAGAACCCGATGTACCTCGACAAGATGGTCGAGACCGTAGGTGGCGAGCCGCTGACCAAGTACGAACAGAAGGTGTCCTGCTGCGGTGGTGCGCTGGCCTTCTCCGAGCCGGACAAGAGCCAGAAGCAGATCAAGCAGATCGTCGAGTCGGCCTATGACCACGGCGCCGACATGATCGTGACGCCCTGCCCGCTTTGCCAGGCCAACGTAGAGATCTACCAGTCCGAAATCAACCGCAAGCACGGCACGAAGCTCGCCATGCCGGTCGCTTACTATTCGCAGCTGCTTGCCGTTGCCTACGGCGCTACGCCCAAGCAGGCCGGCCTCGACGGGCACGTGATCCAGCCAAAGAAGCTGCAGGACATCGCTATCAAGGTAGTTCCACTGAAGAAGGCGTAATTGCCACCTGGAACTTGCCGCCAATTCCAGCGTGCCGGTGGCACGGCGCTCGCCGTGACAAAGACCTCGCATTAGAACGGGTTACTTCCCTCGGCGGCCATTTCGCTGCCCCGGGCGCCACTTTATGGGCGATCGGCTTTATGCTGGAATTAGCATTTGCTAATAACGCATCGTTGTATCCATGGACCGGCGCCTTCAGGTCTTCCACGCTGTCGCAAAACACCTCTCGTTCACCAAGGCGGGGGATGCATTGTTCATGTCGCAACCCGCGGTGACCTTCCAGATCAAGCAGCTGGAGGAGCATTTCAACACGCACCTGTTCGAGCGCGGCCGCGGCCAGATTTCGCTCACCGAGGCCGGAAAAATTGTATTTGACTACGCCGAACGTATCCTCGGGCTGTCCTACGAGCTCGATGCCAAGCTCAAGGATCTGACCGCGCAGATCGCCGGACCGTTGTTGATCGGCGCAAGCATGACCATCGCCGAGTACCTGCTGCCCCAGGTGCTCGGTGAATACAGCGTGCGCTATCCGAGCATCGTGCCGAGATTGCTGGTGGCCAATTCCGAGCAGGTGCAGTTCCAGCTCGCGGAGCACAACCTCGACGTCGGCTTTATCGAGGGCGATTCGCTGCTGCCGTCACTGGTCACCGAGTTCGTATGCGAAGACGAGCTGCTGGTTGTATGCGCGCCCCTGCACCCACTGGCGAAGCAGAAATCCGTTGTGCCGATTGAGCTCGCGCAGCATGCCTACATCAGCCGCGAACCCGGCTCGGGCACGCGCGAGGTCACGGACCACTACCTGCAGAAAATCGGCATCGCTCCGGACTCGCTGCAGCCGGCGATGGAACTCGGCAGCCCCGAGGCGCTTAAGGGGCTGGTTGCGACCGGGCGCGGCTTTGCGATCATGTCGCGGGCCACGGTGATCAAGGAGACGCGCCTGTGCTTGCTGGTCGGGATCCCGCTCGCGCCGCGCCTGGTGAGGAACCTCTCAGTCGTGTATTTCCGCCAGAAGTTCTACTCGAAGGCAGTCAGCGATTTCGTCACCTTCGCCAAGGAGCGGCTCGCCGCACGGCAGCCGTCGAAGGAGGCCGCAACACATGCCTAGCGCCACTTGGGCGTGCTCACGAGTAGCGCCCTGCGCGCCGTCCTAGCCGGCCAGCCGGCCATCGAAGGTGGCCCCGGGCTGGAACCCGAAAATCCGCTCGAGTTCGAGCTCCCGGATAAGTCCGTCTACCGCCTCCTGCCCGTGCTCGCGGCTCACCTCGGCAAGGATCAGCTTCGCGCCGTTGGCGTTGTAAAAACCGCCGAAGTCGGCCTGCACCTTCAGGAGCTGCCGCGCCTTTTCGAGCGTCATGCCTGCGCTCCGTCCGGACCGCCGTCGTCCAGATCGAGCTCGCCGAAACCCTGCAAGTCCTGCGCAGTCTTGCCGCTGCAGACGCCGTGACGCTCCTTCTCGTGGTCCGCCTGCAGGCGCAGCACCGTGGTCACGCATTCGATCAGGTCGTCGTATTCCGGGCGGCCGGTTCCGTATTGCTCGGGATTGAAATCAGCCAAGTAGTAGAACATCGTGCGATAGCGGCCCTCGGCCACCTTGGAGATGACAAAAGCAGCGCCACGCGCCTCCCAGTACAGCGTCGGACAGGCGGTGAGGTATCCGTCCTGCGGCGCGAGCTTGAGCTCGACTTCGGCGAGTTCGGTGTCGACGCGCCGGCCGTAGCGTGCGCGCAGGGCGCTTTCCACGGCCCAGCGCTCGGCGTCGTCGATCGCGGGGATGGCATTCATTCTTCGCGGGCGCCGAAGCGATCCTCGTCGAGCAGCGACTCGTACAACGCGTCCTGCTGCTTCGCGCGCTCCTCGGCGGAGGCTTGCGCATTCTTGGCGAGCTTTTCCATGACACGCTGGCCACGCTCGCCAACGGCTTGTGCACGAACCGGAATCGTCGCCTCGCCGTAGAGCGCCTGGCGCAGGAAGCGGAAGGCAAATTGCAGCAGTGCCTCGTCATCGGAAAGAAGCTTCCGATGCTCGTCGGGGTCCAGCTCGAAGACCTTCCGGAACCCCTCGGAGGCGACAAACGCGCGGAAACCATCGATGTCGTAACTCGCGAAGAAGAAGAGTTCGAAGCTCCTTTGCGAAGGCCGGCCTACGGTCGGACCGGCGCTGCGCTTTTTCAGGATGATTCGGCGCCATTCGCGGTTGGCATCATCGTAGCGGCCCACTTCCTGCCCCGCGCGGTACTCGCCCACGGTCTGTTCCTGCGGCTCGATGTGTCCCAGGCAGTGGTCCTCCTTCACCACGAAGTAGCTGTCCTCATCCACGGGCGAGCCCTTCCTGCGCAGGGACATCATGCCCAGGGCGTAATAGCGGCAGGCCGCGGGCCGGTCCTGGTACACACCGCAACCGTCCGGCTCGAGAAAGATGCAAGCCTGCGAGCCGGGCTTGTGCCCGAGCTTGAGGCCGGGCGTGCCGTGCGCGTCGAGCTCGCAGTCGCGGGTGTAGCGGTCGATGAACTCGCGGCTCGATAGATCGAGCCGGTTCTTCAAGCGCAGCACGTCGTAGGGTGTGAGCAGGATGTCGGTGTTCTCGCAGCACTTGTTAAAGCAGGCGATGCCCTTGTGGCAGCGGAACTGGAAGCGGTCCTGCAGGCCGAGGGAGACCGGCTGGACCGGCGAAAGCGGCTTGGGCTCCGTGAACGGCTTGCTCATGGCGCTCGATAATACGTCCGCTAGGCGCCCGGCGGCTCAGTCCTTGATCAGATGCTTGTGCGCCACCTTCTTTAGCTCCCAGCTCCCGGTATTGCGGTCGTAGCGGGAGTTGACGAAGCACTTCCAGTTCTCGTCGTCGATGTAGTTGTGGTCGGTACGGTAGTAGTAGCCAGGGTAGCGCGTCTCCTGGCGGAATTGAATGTGGCGCATGTGCGCCTCGGCAGTCAGAATGCGGTGGTAGTTCTCCCAGGCGCGCAGCAGCTCGTGCAGATCCTTGGCACGCATCTTGAGCGAGTCCTCGCGTAGCATCACCAGCTTCTTCTCCGCCATCTCGAGCATCTTGGCGTTCGTCTGGTAAAAGGTGGCCACGCCGGCGACGTACTCGTCCATGATCTTTTGCAGGCGGAACTGCAGCATCTTGGGCGTTATGTAGTGCGGGTTGATGTCAATCGCGGTGGTGTAGTCCTTGTACTGCACAAAGGTCTTCACCGGACGGTAGATTTCCGCGACCAGCTCATCGCGCGTGCGCTCCATCTCGGGCTTCCAGCCCTTGTTGTCGATGGCGAACTTGACCATCGCCTTGGCGGCGATGCGTCCCTCGGTGAAGGAGCCCGAAGAGAACTTGTGGCCCGAGGCGCCGACGCCGTCGCCTGCGCTAAACAGGCCCTTCACCGTGCTCATGCGGTTGTAGCCCCAGTTCCATTCCTTGGGCGTGCCCGGCAGATCGGTCGGCCCCGATACCCAGATTCCGGCACAACCCGCATGCGAACCCAGCAGGTACGGCTCGGTCGGCATGATCTCGGAGGGCGTCTTGTCGGGTTCGATGTTCTCGCCTGCCCAGATGCCGCACTGGGAGATGGTCATGTCGAGGAAATCCTCCCACGCCTCGGCTTCCAGGTGCTTGACCTCCTTGGGCGTCATTTTCTCGGCGAACGTCTTCATCGCCGTCGCCGTGTCCATGATGATCGGGCCGCGCCCTTCCTTCATCTCGTTGAGCATCAGGTGGTTGCGCAGGCAGGTACCCGGCACGCCCTGTCCGTACTTGCCAAAGCGCTTGGTGTCCTTGAGCTCGGCGCCGTGAATAGCGTTGTAGTCCTCGCCCATGCCGTTAGCTACCTTGGCCTTGAAGAGCAGAAACCATGCCCCCACCGGGCCATAGCCGTCCTTGAAACGCGCCGGCACGAAACGGTTTTCCATCATCGTGAGCTCCGCGCCGCACTCGGCGGCCATCGCGTAGGTGGATCCGGCGTTCCACACCGGGTACCACGCGCGCCCCGTGCCCTCGCCCACGGAGCGCGGGCGAAACACGTTTACGGCTCCGCCGCAGACGAGCAGGCAGCACTTGAACCGGTAGATATAGACCTTGTGCTCGCGCACCGAGAAGCCCGCGGCTCCGGCAACGCGCGTCGGGTCGTTCTTGTCAGTGACCAGGCGCACGATGAACACCCGCTCCTGGATACGGTCCTGGCCGAGGGATTTCTTGGCCGCCTCGGCGACGATCCACTTGTAGGATTCGCCGTTGATCATGATCTGCCAATGCCCCGAGCGCACCGGCTTGCCGCCGTCGCGCAGAGGTTTGCCCTCATCGCCGGGCTGCTTCCATATCGGCAAACCCCATTCCTCGAAGTTATGCACCGAGTCATCGACGTGACGGCCAACGTCGTACACCAGGTCCTCGCGCACGATGCCCATGAGGTCGTTGCGCACGTAGCGCACGTAGTCCGCAGGGTCGTTCTCGCCGACGTAGGTGTTGATGGCCGAAAGGCCCATCGCCACCGCACCGGAGCGGCTCAACGCGGCCTTGTCGACCAGCTTGATCCGCAGGCCGGTGCCTTCGGCCCAGCGCGTGATCTCGAAGGCCGCGCCGCAGGCGGCCATGCCGCCGCCGATGATGAGGATGTCGAGCTCCTCCTCGACGATCTCGGGATCGTCCAGTCCGTGACTCTCGCTCATAGGTACGTCACTCCAGGAACTGGCTGGGGTCGGCCTTGTGGGTCTGCCGCGTAAACAGCAGGTCATGGCGTTCGATCTCCGCCATGTCGGCGGTCGGTTTGCCGCGGTACGGGTCGATCGACCCTTCCGCGGTGGTCCGGATCGGGAATTTGAAGCGCTTGACGTTGCCGTTCCGGAATTTGATCGTCCACATGATCGCGTCGGTGCCGCGCAAGGGCTGGACCTGGGCGCCCAGCGGCACGACGTCCGCGTAGTGGCGCACCTCGATGGCGTTTTGCGGACAGATCTTGACGCAGGAGTAACACTCCCAGCACTGCTCGGGCTCCTGGTTGTAGGCCTTCATCGGATGGCCGGTCTTCGAACCGTCCAGGTCGAGCAACATCAGGTCGTGCGGGCATATGTACATGCAGGCGGTCTTTTCCTGCCCCTTACAGCCGTCGCACTTATCGGTCCGCACATACGTCGGCATAGCACTTCTCCTGGACTAGCGGATGGGTTCGCAACCGGTAATTGTTCTCATTTCGCCTTCGGGCGACAAGACCATTGTGCTGATCTGGCGATAAGCAGATTCGATCCAGAAATGCTTCACGCCTGCGTCCGATGCTTCAATAATGCGGAACCGCTCGTCCGGCTGCCGCGATCGCGGCGCCTGGGGAGGGCAGCCGTGCTAGGTCGGCCGGCAGCCCGGACGGCAGAGCTTCGGCGGCCAAGGGCAAGTACCATGGGGCCAGCAGCATTGTGGAGAGATGGGTACGAGCGTGCGCGATGACGAGGCTCGGGACCTTTGGCAAGGCGTAGGGAGTTGGCCGATGAAGTTCGACAAGGATCTGGATGTGCGCGGGCTCGCCTGCCCGTTGCCGGTCGTGAAGGCGAAGAAGGCCCTGGTGGGCATGTCACCCGGACAGGTTCTCAAGGTGGTCGCGACCGATTCCGGGTCGGTTAGCGATATGGCGGCGTTTGCCGAGGCAGCAGGCCATGAACTGCTCGCGAGCGAGGTGTCCGGCAAGGATTTCGTGTTTTTTCTGAAAAGGTGAGCAAACCGTCCAAAGGCGCGGCGATCCGGACGGGGACCCGAGTCACTGGTTCCGCCTTGGCGGCACGAATTTCGCGGCCGGTGATGGCGGAAAAGGCGGCGCGCCGCGCAAGTCTACGAGGCAGGGGCAACGAAGGAGGTGGCGGTGGCTCGCTCGAAAGGCCGGCGGGGCGTATCGTGGACGCCCGGTGACGGGAGAACGGCGGCCCCAGCACAATCGGCGCACCGCCTCGAGGGTGCAATCTGTTGCAGGCTTACCCATTGACGGTGGATCGCTTCGATGTCAGACGGTTTTGTCAAGGTCGGCAATCTCGGTGAGCTTGGGCCCGGCGCGATGACCCGGGTCGAGATCAGTGGACGGCGCATTCTGCTTGCCAATGTGAATGGCTGCTTGTACGCCACGGACGATACCTGTACCCATGAAGATGCCTCATTGTCGACCGGCTCGTTGCGGGGTGAGTTCGTCAAATGCCCGCTGCACGGCAGCCGCTTCAACGTCTGCACGGGCCAAGTGATGGAAGAGCCGGCGGAAGCGGACCTGAAGACCTACCCGGTGCGGGTGGACGGCGACCGTATCCTCATCGGATTGAACGAATCGAGCGCGCGATGAGCAGGCCGCCCGAGGCTACGTGCTCCGACGCCGCCGTCGTGATGCGCTCCATCATCAAGCGCATCGCCACCGGCCCGGAACTGAGCAAGGACATCTCGCGCGAAGAAGCACGTCAGGGTATGCGTTTCGTGCTGGAGGGCGAAGTCGACCCGGTGCAGGCGGGGGTATTCCTGATCGCGCTGCGCATGAAACGGGAAACCGACGAAGAAAACCTAGGAATTCTCGAAGCGCTACTGGAAGCCACGCAAACCGTCACTGCGCCGGTGCTTGAGGTGATCGACCTCGCGGATCCGTACGACGGATTCACCCGCACGCTGCCGGCGTCGCCGTTCCTGGCACCTCTGCTGGCTGCCTGCGGCGTGCCAGCTCTCTCCCACGGCGTCCAACGCATGGGCCCGAAGTACGGTGTGACGCACCGGCAGGTGCTGAGCGCTGCCGGCCTACCGGTGGACCTTGCTCCCGCGGAGGCCGCGGCACGTCTGGGCGAGCCGGGCATAGGCTGGGCCTACCTGGACCAGAAGCGGTTCTGTCCCAAACTGTACGATCTAGCCGACCTGCGCACGCTGATCGTGAAGCGGCCCGCCATCACCACGGCCGAGGTGCTGCTGGGTCCGGTGCGCGGCCGCGGCAGGACCCATCTCGTCACGGGTTACGTGCACAAGCCCTATCCACGCATCTACGCGATGCTGGCACGGCGCGCGGGCTTTGACTCCGCGCTGATCGTGCGCGGCGTGGAGGGCAGCGTGATCCCGTCGCTGCGCCAGGTCGGCATGGCGTTTTATTACCATGACAAGGGACCGGAGCAGTCCGTGGAGTTCCGTCCGGCGGAAATGGGCATCGACCAGTCCGTGCTCGCGCCGCCGATCCCCGGCCGCGCGGAACGCGTGGGCGAAGCCGGTGGTGAGGTCACGGCGAGTTTCGACGCAGCGGCGGTCGCCCAGGCGGCGGCCGAAGCCGATCTGGCGGCGCTTCGCGGCCAGCCCGGCCCCACGCGAGACAGTCTGGTCTGCGGCGCGGCGCTGTGTCTGTGGCACCTTAAGCGCTACGATTCCCTGACAGCCGCCGCGGAGGCGGTGCGCCAGGTGCTCGATTCGGGCAAGGCCCTGGAGAACGTGCGGCGGGCACGCTGAAGGAGTTTGGTCACCGGCGTACGGAAACGCGCGGAAATGAAGCGGGTTATTTGATCGAGGCCGATACAACTTGGAGCATCCGCTCAACGTAACCCGCGAGTACGCATACCTGCTGCTGACGTGTTGATTTCAGGAATACCGGAGTGAATCTAGATGGGAATACCGTCAAGGATACCGTCAGTTGATGCACGACCCTACAAGTATTCAAGAGAGGCGCCGCTGTCCTGGCGGTATGGTTTCAGCCGGTCCGCCTGCGGCTTCGGTTGTTCAGCCGGTTCCTGCTCTGGAATCATCAGATCAAGAAACCAATCTATGCCGCGCAGCAGGTGATCCGAGGGAACGTGAGCTTCGAGATTGAAGGAGTAAAACAGCTGGTCTTGCGCACCGGCCTGTTGACCCATCATCTCGACGCCCCCCTCGTCGTTGGCCCATGCTTCTGACCAATCACAACAATGGAAGTTCGAATAGTTTTTCAAAATAGGCCAACAGCGGTCGGTCATCGGTGACGCCCGAAGTAGCCGCTCATCGGTCCTTTGCGCCCATAGCGGCCCTTCCCACCGGTCGAGTGGCTGGGTGTCTTGCCTTGCTCGCATTTGCCGCGTAGCGTTCTACGCATAGTCTCCCACGGGGAAATGGCTGCCGCACAATGGCCAAGACACTTTTCGTTCTTAATGACCCGCCGTATGGGACTGAACGGAGTTACAACGCGCTACGACTGGCCAGCTCGCTTTCAAAGATCGCGGGAGAAGAAGTCCGGTTGTTTCTGATGGGAGATGCGGCGTCGTGTGCCAAGACGGGGCAGAAGGTCCCGGAAGGTTTTTACAACCTCCAATTGATGATCAGCAAAGTTTTGCGCGCGAACGCGGAGGTAGGGGTGTGCGCTACTTGCATGGACGCGCGTGGAATCACTGACCCGGAGCTTATCGAAGGCATACGCCGGAGCACGCTCGCGGAACTCACTTCTTGGACGCAGTGGGCGGATAAGGTCTTGGTGTTCTAGCAAGAGAAGCCTCTGTTACCAAAATCACACAGCAACGGTATATGCCATGACTCGGAACGCGAGGGCTCATTGGGACACGGTGTACCGGACCAAAGCACCGGATGCGGTTAGTTGGTATCGGCGGCATCTGGAAACCTCAATCGATCTGATACGGCGTGTTGCTCCTGATCCTTCCGCAGCGATCATCGATGTTGGGGGCGGTGAATCTACGTTGGTCGATGATCTTCTCGCGGAGGGTTATCGCGACGTCACCGTCTTGGATATCTCACCTACGGCTATCGAAGTTGCCCGTAAGCGCGTTGGGGATCTCGCTCGCCACGTCACCTGGATGGTCGCCGACGTTGCGCACGTCGTTCTTCCAAGCCAGCGCTATGACGTATGGCACGATCGGGCGGTATTTCACTTCCTTACTACGCATAAAGCGCGCACGGCATACGTTCAATGCGTCGCCGCGTCGATGAAGCTCGGTGGACAGGTAATTGTTGCCACCTTTGGGCCGGAAGGCCCGACCAAGTGTAGCGGCCTGGACGTCGTTCGTTACGATGCGCGGTCGCTGCACGCGGAGTTCGGAAGGCGTTTTCAACTGTTGGAAACTGCCACGGAAATCCACCAGACCCCAGTCGGCGGAACACAGCAATTTCTTTATTGTCTTTGCAGGGTTGAATAGGCTGCTACGGCTGGCCAAAACCAGCTGTTCAAGCGTGACGCCTAAAATTCTTGAAAACAGTCATCCGCAGGCCGGCCGGGGGCGCTGAGCCCATGGTCAAATTCGGCGGATATCGTCATGAAAATGTAGGCGGCCCGCCCGCCTGCGGAGTTTTCGGCGCGGGCGATACCGCACACCAAGAGCCGTGGCGGTTCTTTTGGAAGACGCTCCCATCCTGTGGCAGCGATCACTCAGTATCGAATGGGTAATGGCGAGCAAGGGCAAAAATGTCAACGAGAAGGGCTTACAACCATGAGTAAGCAGGCGATTGCAACTATTTCCTATTTTTCCGATGTGCTTTGCGTATGGGCCTACGCGGCGCAAATCAAGCTGGATGAGTTGCGGCGGCAATTCGGCGACCAGCTCCGCGTGGAGTATCAGTTTCTCCGCGTATTTGGCGATGTATCCGCGCGCATTGATTCCGGCTGGCGCGACAAGGGCGGCGCGATGGGCTATGCGCAGCATCTGAAACAGATAGCGGCCCGCTTTGATCACATCAACATTCATCCCGAGATCTGGGTGAAGAATGTACCGCGCACGTCGGCGAGTTGCCACTTATTTCTCAAAGCCATCCAGCTGCTGGAGAAGTCCGGTGACATCTCAGCGGCGCCCGAGGAGCGGTTTGGCGGCAAGAGCGTCTTCGAAGAGGCGGTGTGGCGTTGTCGTCTCAGTTTTTTCCGGGATCTGCAGGACATCGCGGATCGTGCGAATCAGGAAGCCATCGCCATGAAACTGTCCTTGTCCCTTCCTGACATCCGCAGGCAGATCGACAGTGGCGCCGCCTACGCGGCGCTTTGCGCGGACTTCGATGCCAAAGAAGAGCATCTTGTCGAAGGCAGCCCCACCTTCATGCTTAACGAGGGGCGGCAGAAGCTCTACGGCAATATTGGCTATCGGGTCATCGAGGCCAACATCCAGGAGTTACTGGCCGACACCGGCGAGCGGGCCAGCTGGTGTTAATCGATGCACTGTGACCGGAGCGACTCGAGAGACCGCTATAGGGGGTCGATAGCGGCTTGGGCTTTCCCGGGTACTGTAAACGATACCGACAGATCAGGTGAATTGCTAATGGCCGACGTCGACCGACGGAGTATTACGACAGTATATTGATTATGTTGCTTTTTATTATGCAGAACAGGCTACTCGACCTACGTTGACCCGCGTTTAAGCATCCGTTCTACGTAACGCGCGATCAGATCCACTTCGAGGTTGACGCGGGATCCGGCGGCAAGACGCTGGAGCGTGGTCGACGCGACGGTATGCGGAATCAGGTTGATCGACATCTCGCAGCCGGCCGATGCCGTGTCCGCGGCCGCATCCGCTCCGCGCGCCCCGGTCGCGCCGCTTGCTGGGCGGTCGCTCACCCGATTGATTGTAAGGCTGACGCCGTCGACGGCCACCGAGCCCTTCGGCGCCAGGAAGCGCGCCAGGGCCGGCGGCGCATGAACGACGAGCTCGACCGACTCCCCGATCGGGGTGCAGCGCACGACCGTACCCACAGCATCGACATGCCCCGCAACCAGGTGTCCGCCAAGCTTGTCGCCCACTGCCAAAGAGGTTTCGAGATTGACCGGACCGCAGCCGTCAAGGCCGCTTGTCCGGGACAGCGTTTCGTACGAGACATCGGCGCCAAATTGCCTGCCGGCCACCGCCGTGGCCGTCAGGCACACGCCGTTGACCGCTATGCTCTCGCCGATCTCGATGTTGCGCGGCGCCAGCTCATGAGCGTCGATCTCGATGTGCACACCGGTCTCGAGCCTGCGAACCGAAACGATGTTCCCCATCGCCTGCACGAGACCGGTGAACATGATTACTGCAGCCTCGCCAGAATTCTTGCATCGCTGCCGATCGTAGCGAGCTCGTGGATGTGAAAGCGTCGCGCCTGTGCCAGATCTTCCAGGCGGGGCAGCTCGACCATGTTGCGGCCCGGACCGATCAGCAGCGGCGCCAGGTAGAGCAGCAGCTCGTCGGCCAGGCCCTCGCGCACCAGCGCGCCACTGAGCGTGGCCCCCGCCTCGACGTGCAATTCATTGATACCCCGACGTCCCAGCTCGATCAGCAGGGCGCCAAGGTCGATGCGGTCGTCGCTGGCGCGGCAAACAAGAATCTGCGCATTCCTGCGCGCCAGGCGAGCAACTTTGGTCTCGTCGCTCTGGGCGCAGACCACCAGCACCGGGTTGCCGTCGAACAGGCGCGCATCGTGCTCGATCGAGAGCCGGCTGTCGACCAGAATCTTCAGCGGCTGACGCACCGTCTCGATGCGATGAACCGACAACAGGGGATTGTCGGCGCGGGCGGTGCCGATCCCGGTCATCACCGCGCAGGAGCGCGCGCGCCACGCATGACCGTCGGCGCGCGCGGCCTCGCTCGTAATCCACTTCGAGACGCCGTTCTCCAGGGCTGTGCGTCCGTCCAGGCTGGCGGCAAGCTTCACCCGCACCCAGGGGCGTCCACGGTTCATGCGCGAGAAAAAACCGATGTTGGCTTCGATCGCC
>Ga0181523_10002057_pt1 | contig 20241 bp, 20 predicted proteins | sample PEATcosm2014_Bin_43_FD_119752 | JGI IMG/M metagenome (GOLD analysis project Ga0181523, IMG submission 119752) | Peatland microbial communities from MTU Mesocosm Facility, Houghton, MI, USA - PEATcosm2014_Bin05_30_metaG | ecosystem: Environmental > Terrestrial > Soil > Wetlands > Peat | place... | reverse complement strand
CGGACCCCGACATCCTCGGTGCCCGGCAGGTGGTCGTAGGCGGCGCCGGTGGCGACCACGACGAGATCCCCCTCCCATCGGGTTCCCACCGTGTCGACCAGGGCGCGCGCCGCGGCCGTGACGACCCGGCACCCCGGATGGAAACGGTAGCGGTCCGGCGCGGCCTTTGTGGTCACGTACGCACGCAGCGCGTCCAGCGCGAGGCGCGGCTCGACCACCGCATCGCGTGAACAGTGCAGCGCCCCCTCCACGTCGCCGCGGAGCGCCGGATTGCACGCACGCACCTCGTCGGGCTCGAGGAAGGTGATCGAGCGCGCAGCTGCCTGCGGGTGGCAGGCGAACGCCTCCATCACCGCGCGCTCGGCTGCGTCGCAGGCGACGGTGAGCGAGCCGCACGGGCGGAACCCCAATCCCGGCACCTCGGCGCCCACCTCCTCCCAGCGACGACGGGCCCGCACGGCGACGTCGAGCTCCTCCCCGGAGCGCCGGCCGCTCACCCACACCAGCCCGAAGTTGCGCACCGACGCCCCCCGGGGAGCCCCATCGGCCTCGAGGTGGTCCACCGAGAACCCCGCCCGGACGAGCTCGAGCGCGTGCCAGGTTCCCAAGATGCCGCCACCGGCCACCACGGCCCGCGGCGCGTCCCCGCTCACCGTCCGGCCGTCTTCAACGGGACGCCGGGATCACCCGGGGGCGTCGCGCACGGACTCGCGGATGGCGTCGGCTGCCTCCCAGGGCCGTTCGTGCCCGAAGATGGCGGTGCCCGCGACGAAAACGTTGGCGCCGGCCGCGGCGGCCACGGGCGCCGTCGCGGTGTCGATCCCGCCGTCCACCTCGATGTCCAGTGCCAGCGCGCTCTCGTCGACCGCGGCGCGCACCTGCTCGACCTTCGTCATGACCTCGCCCATGAAGCTCTGGCCCCCGAACCCGGGGAACACCGTCATGCACAACACGAGGTCGACGTCGCCGAGATACGGCTGCACCGCCTCGAAAGGCGTGTCGGGGTTGAGGGCGAGCCCGGCCCGCAGACCGAGCCGGCGCATCTGGGCGATCAGCTCGTCGGTGTCGCCGATCTCGACGTGCACGGTGCACCCGTCCGCACCGGCGTCGGCGAAGTCCTGGAGGTAGCGGCCGGGCTCGGTCATCATCAGGTGGCAGTCGAAGAACAGGGGCGTGTGGCGGCGCAGCGACGCCACCACCGGTGGCCCGATCGTCACATTGGGGACGAAGTGGCCGTCCATGACGTCGACATGGAGCCAGTCGGCGGAGGGGGCCACCTCCCCCACCTGCTCGGCGAGCACGCCGAAGTCCGCCGAGAGCAATGACGGCGCGATCCGCACGTCGCCGAAACGCCCCGGGTCGCGGCCTTGGATGGACGGCCGTCCCTGCATGGTCCCGACGTCGATCCTCAGCTGAAGCGCGCCCAGCACAGGATGCGCCGGAATCCGTAGAAGTACGGTTCGCGCTCCCCGAGCTCCTCGTTGAGCCGTTCCCGATAGCGCTCCACGAACTCGTCGAACAGCTCGGGGCTGAGGCGCTTGCGGTACGGCGTCAGGAGGGTCCCCATGACCCACTCGACGACCTCGCCGGTCGACTCCAGCTCGTGCCCGTAGACCTCCATGCGGACCACTTGATCCTTCGCCCCGAGCTCGTAGAGGAGATCGGCGTACAACTCCGGGGAGAGCACGAAACGGCCCCGGTCCTCGGGCACGTCCCCGTAGAGCGCGTCGATGAACGGCGACTCGTTGGCCACCGCATGCGCCAACACGTGTGAGGGGTGGCGATAGTTCGCGGGCACCTGGAACGCCAACTGTCCGTCCTCGCGCAGCGCCGTGCGCATGCGGGCCAGGAGGTTGAGGTGGTCGTCGATCCACTGGAGCGACGCGTTGGCGAACACGAGATCGAGCCCCTCGTCGAGCCACGTTGCGATGTCACCCTGGGCGAAGGAGAGCCCGGGCACGTCCCCGAAGGACGACTGGGCCCGGGCCAGCATGGCGGGCGAGGAGTCGATGCCGACCGTCTCCTTGGCGCCCATCTCCTCGTGGAGGATCTTGGTCAGAAGGCCCGTGCCGCACCCGAGATCGACGATCCGCCCGCCTTCGACGGGGTGACACAGCGTCAGCAGGTCGTCGAAGGGTTGCTGGCGCTCCGAGCGGAACCGCTCGTACTGCTCGGGGATCCACCCGTCGATAGGAGTCACAGTCACCAACCTCATGTCTAGTCCGTCCCAAGGCGCTCCCCGTCCGCGGGCCGGACACCGCGCAACCACTCGTCGGCTGACATGGGCGAACGGCTCTCGGGCTGCACCCGCTGCAGCACGAGGGTGCCGGCACCCGTGACCACCACCGGGCCGACGAGCGAGCCGGGCGCGTACCCGTCGTCGCCGGGCACCGCGTGGCCCGCTGCCGCCTGCAGCACGCCCAGTCGCCTACCCCGGAACGTGGTCCAGGCACGGCCGAGGCGGACCACCCGTCTCAGCTGCACGGCGGGCTCGGCCCAGTCGAGATGGAGGTCCTCATTGGAGATCTTCTCGGCGACGGTCGCCTCCCCGTGCTGGGGCACGGGCTCGGGCAGTCCGGACGCCCCACCGGCGAGGGTGGCCACGAGGAGCTCACTGCCGACGTCGACGAGCTGGCGGCGCAGCGCGGCGAGCGTCACGTCGTCGTCGAGGGACACGGTGCGCACCGCGTAGACCGGGCCGGTGTCGAGACCGGCCTCGACCTTCATCACGCAGACGCCCGTCTCGTCGTCACCGGCGAGGATCGCCCGCTCGACCGGGGCGGCACCGCGCCAGCGGGGTAACAGCGAGAAGTGCAGGTTCACCATCGGCACCACGTCGAGCAGGCGGGAGGGGATGATCCGGCCGTACGCCACCACGACGGCCATCTCCACCCCGGCCGTCGCCACGTCGTCCATGTCGTGCGAGACCGTGATGCCGAGCTCGGTGGCGGCCTCCTTGACCGGGCTCGGCGTGGTCTGCCCGCCGCGGCCGCGCCGGCGGTCGGGCCGGGTCACGCAGAGCGCGATGTCGTGCCCCGCCCCGACCAGCGCGCGCAGTGGCGGAACCGCCATGTCCGGGGTGCCGAGGTACGCCAGCCGGGCCACCCGCTCACCGTAGGGCAGCCGGCGCGGCTCAGCGAGAGAAGAGGTCCGAGAGCCCGTCGGGGTCCGAAGGGGCGAGGTCCAGCGTGCGGCTGCGGAGGATCTTGAGGGCCTCCTTGCGCTGGTCCTCGTTCAACCGCTCCACCAGCAGGATGCCTTCGAGGTGATCGAGCTCGTGCTGGAACACGCGACCCTCGAGCTCGGTGGCCTCGATGGAGACCTCGTTGCCGTCGAGATCGAGACCCACGAGGTGGACCGCGTTGGGCCGTATGATCTCCCAGCTGAGCCCCGGCACCGAGAGGCAGCCCTCTTCGTAGACCCACTCCCCGTGACTCTCGACGATGCGCGGGTTGATGACCGTGCGTGCGCCCTCCCCGACGTCGTAGACGAAGATCCGGCGCTGGACGCCGATCTGGTTGGCCGCCAGGCCGGTGCCGGGCGCGGCGTACATCGTCTCGATCATGGAATCGACCAGGCTCGCCACGGCGCCATCGATGTCCTCGACGTCGCGGGTGCGTTCCTTCAGCACGGGGTCGCCGTACTGACGGATGGTGAGGGCGGGCACGGCACCATCCTACCGGGGGCCCCGGCCCGGTCCGGCTCCGCGGGCACCTCAGAGGGTGGGCGGGTCCACCTCCACGCGGAGCCCGCGCCCGGCCGGCCTGGGCACCCGGGCCAGCAGGTCGCACAGCGGGCGGTGCGTGGCGGCCCGCAGCACGAACCGCCCCTCGTCCAGCGGCGACACCGTGACCGCACCGGCCTCGGTGCCGGTGGCGGTGGCGGTGGCGGTGACGGTGGCGGCCTGCTGCGCCAGCGCCTGGGCGTAGTCCGGTGCCAGCACGCCCGACACGACTGCCAGCGCCGCGAACGGCGGCAGCGCCGACAGATGCCGCACCGCCGCCTCCTCGTCGAGCACGGGCTGGGGCTCACCCTTCGAGACGGACACGAGCACCGCGTGGTCCGGCACGCGTGTCTGGACCTGCACCCGCGCCCACGGCGGGCCGGTGCCGCGCGGGCCCACCAGCCGCGCCGCGCGGACGAGGAGGGCCAGGGTGTCCTCAACCGCTGTCAGGCGCGTGGCGAGCAGGTGCAGGTCGATGTCCAAGAAGACGACGGCCGCGGCGTGGCGCACCCGGTGCAGCACCGCCTCGGTTCCCACGAGCACCGGGGTGGCCGGCACGTCAGGCTCCGCGCTGCCCGCCCGTGGGCCGGCGACCTCCCCCACCTCGACCCCGAGCAGTGCCGCCAGCTCCTCGCGCAGCCGGCTCACGCCGGCCCGCAGCGTCTTCATGCGCAGCCGGCCACAGGCCGCACAGACGACCGGCCTCGTGTCGCCGCAGCGCAGGCAGCGCAGCACCTCTTCCTCACGGGGCCGGGACGCTGCCGCGCCGCAACGCGTGCAGCGGGCCAGCTCGCCGCAGTGGCGGCACGCCAGCACGCGTGCGCCGCCCGTGCGGTTGTAGACGCACACCAACGGTCCCCGCTCCGCGGCGGCGGGGTCGTCCAGCACGGCACGGGCCAGGCGGACGAACTCCTCGGAGAACATGCCGGTGCGGGGATCCGCGCCCCGGCGGTCCACCCGTTCGAGCGTGGACCACCCGGCTCGCTCCTCCACACCAGGTGGCGCAAGCGTCTCCATCTCGTCGTCGGCCGCCAGCGCCACCGGCGGCACGGGCGAGACGAGGAGGCACGGAGCGGCCTGACGGCGGGCCCGCTCGAGGAGGACATCGACTGCGCTGTAGGTCGGCGCACTCTCCTCCCGGTACGACGCGTCGTGCGCGTCGAGCACGACGGCCGCAGCGAGCCTCGGAACGGGGGCCCAGGCGCCGCCACGGCTGCCCACGACGACGGGCCAGCCCGCCCGTGCCGCGTCCCACGCGCCAGTCGCCGGACACCCGCGCCGCAGGAGCCGGGAGGTGAGGCGCTCCGCCCACCCGGTCGAAGGGACCAGCACCACGACGCTGCCGCCGCGGGCGCGCACGCCGGGATCCTCGACGACCCCCAGCACGAGGTCGATGAGGTCGGTGGCCGGCGGGAGGCGCACCACCGTGGCGGCCCGTTGCGTGAGGGCCCGGTCCCATACCCGAGGCGGTGCCCCGTCGTGAGAGCCCGACACCGCGGGCCGGGGCGCCGGAGGGACATCGGGCAAGTGGCGCACGACCACGGACGGGGACGCGGCGTGCAAGAAGAAGGACACCGGGCCGGCCCAGCGCCACGATGCCCACTCCGCCATCTCGACGAGGTCGTCCGGCGGGCCCCAGCCGAGCCACGACTTGAGCGGCAGGACCTCGACACCGTCGAGGGTGCCCACATCGCTCTGGACGACCCACCCCCGCACCGTGCGCCCGTGCAGCGGGACCCGCACCCGGGTGCCCACGCGCACGTCCTCGGTCCAGCGCGCCGGCACTGCGTAGTCGAACGTCCTCGTGAGCGCGGCCACTTCGGTGCGCACGCGCACCGTCCGCAAGGGAAGCGTCATCGCACCGTCGTTCGCCATGACGTCACTGGCACGCCACGACGGCCCCCCTCAGGGGAGCGATCGAGCGCTCAGAGCCCGAGCGCGCCCCGCAGGTCGTCCACGCGCGGGGTGGCCTCCCACGTGAACTCCTTGTCCGAACGACCGAAGTGACCGTACGCCGCCGTCTTCTTGTAGATGGGCCGGCGCAGGTCGAGGTCGCGTGCGATCGCCGCCGGGCGGAGGTCGAAAAGTCCTCGCACCGCGTCCGAGATCTTCTCCGGGTCGGCGGACTCGGTACCGAATGTCTCGACGAGCAGTGACACCGGGTGTGCGACGCCGATGGCGTAGGCCACCTGCACTTCGCACCGCCTGGCCGCCCCGGCGGCCACCACGTGCTTCGCCACCCAACGTGCCGCGTAGGCCGCCGAGCGGTCCACCTTCGAGGGGTCCTTGCCGGAGAACGCACCGCCACCGTGACGAGCCATGCCGCCATAAGTGTCCACGATGATCTTGCGGCCCGTGAGCCCGGTGTCGGCATGCGGGCCGCCCAGCTCGAAGATCCCGGTCGGGTTGACGAAGATGCGCAGTCCCTCGGTGTCGAGATCGGTGGGCAGCAGCGGCTTGATGACGTGCTCGATCAGGTCGGGGCGCAGCTGCTCCTCCAGGTCGATGCCGCCGGCGTGCTGGGTCGAGATCAGGACCGTGTCGATCCGTACGGGGCGACCGTCCTCGTAGACGACGGAGACCTGCGTCTTGCCGTCAGGCCGCAGGTACGGCACGGCGGCCGCCCGCCGCACCTGGGCCAGGCGCTCCGAGAGGCGGTGGGCCAACCAGATCGGCAGCGGCATCAGATCCGGCGTCTCGTCGCAGGCGTACCCGAACATCATCCCCTGGTCGCCCGCACCCTGGGCGTTGAGCACATCCTCTCCGCCCTTGCCTGTCCGCAGCTCGAACGCGGCGTCCACGCCCTGCGCGATGTCGGGCGACTGCGCGTCGAGCGACACGAGCACCCCACAGGTCTTGCCGTTGAAGCCGTATGCGTCGTTGTCGTACCCGATGTCGCACACCGTCTCGCGCACGAGCGCCGGGATGTCGACATAGGTCGACGTCGTGACCTCGCCCGCCACCACGACGAGGCCGGTCGTCAACAGGGTCTCGCAGGCGACGCGGCTCGAGGGATCGCCCTCGAGGATCGCGTCGAGGACCGCATCCGAGATCTGGTCCGCCATCTTGTCCGGGTGCCCCTCGGTGACCGATTCCGAGGTGAAAGTGGTTCTCACGTGGTGCTCCGCTTCTCGTTGTGGTGGGCGATCACCCTATCCAATACGGCATCTGCCACTGCATCCTTGGAGGTCAGTGGGATTTCGGTGGTGCTCCCGTCGGCTCCGAGGATCACGACGGCATTCGTGTCGTGGTCGAACCCCGTACCCGGTGCACTCACATCGTTGACGACCAGCAGGTCCACCCCCTTGCGCGCGAGCTTTCGCCGTCCGCGTTCGAGCGCGTCGTGGGTCTCGGCCGCGAACCCGACGAGCATCTGGCCGGGCGGACGCCGGGCGGCAAGGCCGGCCAGGATGTCGGGCGTCGGTTCGAGGACGAGCTCGGGGATCCCCTCCTCCTTGGACAGCTTCACGTCGGCGGGCTGCTTGGGCCTGAAGTCGGCCACTGCAGCGGCCATCACGACGACGTCGGCACCCTCGGCCGACGCGCCCACCGCGTGCTCCATGTCGGCAGCCGACTCCACGTCTATCCGGGTGACCGCGGCGACGACGTCGGGGGGGAGCACGAGCGGTGAGGACGTGACGAGCGTGACCGCCGCGCCGCGCCGCGCCGCGGCGACGGCGATGGCGTGGCCCTGCTTGCCGGACGAACGATTGGTGATGAAGCGAACGGGATCGAGCGCCTCACGCGTGCCCCCGGCGCTCACGACGACGCGCGCGCCGAGCAGGTCGCGGTGCCCGCCGCGGCCGAGGCGTTCCAACACCCGGTCGACGATGACGCCCGGGTCGGCCAGCCTTCCCTCGCCCGAGTCCCCCCCGGCCAGCCTGCCGCTCTCGGGCGGGACGATCTCGACGCCGCGGCGTTCCAGCGTGGCCAGGTTGTCACGCACGGACGGGTGCTCCCACATCTCGGTGTGCATGGCCGGGCAGACCATCACCGGCGCCCTGGTCGCCAGCAGCGTGGCCGACAGCAGATCGTCGGAGAGGCCGGCGGCATACCGCGCGATCGTGTGCGCGGTGGCAGGCACCACGACGACGAGGTCGGCGTCCTGGCCGAGCCTGGTGTGGGGAATGGGCGAGGACTCGTCCCACAGCGAGCGCTGCACCGGCTCGGAGGCCAGGGCCGAGAAGGTGAGCTCGCCGACGAACCGTGTCGCGTCGTCGGTCAGCACGGGTGTCACGTGCACGCCGGCGTCGACCAGCCGGCGGCAGACCTCGACCGCCTTGTAGGCGGCGATCCCCCCGCAGACGCCCAGGACGACGCGGGGGCGCTCCGGTGTGTGCTCGGCGTTCAACAGTGGCTCCCCGGTATCCCGGTGTCCCGCCATCAGCGGTGTCCGCCGTGCCTCTGCGCCTAGCTCGCGGTCGGGTCCTCGTCCCCGACGTCGAGCGTCTCGATCACTTCCACGTCTGCCACGGCACCCTCGCTCGCCTCCTCGGCGAGCAGGCCCGCCTCGGCGGCATCGGCGATCGCCGCGGCCAGGGCGGCCTCCTCCTCGGGGTCCGGCCGGGAGTAGGTCGCCTTGCCGGCGGCGATCTCCTCGAACGCGATGGAGACCGGCTTGCCCGACACCGACGCCACCTGCGGTGGCACCACCTTGCCGAGGCCCTCGCCCAGGCTGTTGTAGTACGAGTTGACCTGCCGGGCGCGGGCAGAACCCAGCGCGACCAGGGTGAACTTCGAGTCGACCTTGTCGAGCAGTTCCTCGATGGGTGGGTCCATGAGCGTGTGGCGGCCTTGGGCCATCAGGATTCCTCCGGTTCCGCGGCGCCGGGGGCAGCCGTTCGGGTCCCATCGACTATAGCCGTCAGCTCGGCCAGGGTCCGACGCAGGTCGTCGTTGACCACCGTGTGAGCTGCGATTTTGGCGCCCCGCTCCACCTCGGAGCGCCCCAGGTCGACCCGGCGGCGGATGTGCTCGTCGTCGTCGCCCCGCGCTGCCAGCCGCTCGGCCTGCACCTCGGGTGACGGGGGGAGCAGCATGATCACGGTGGCGTCGGGCCTCCGGGCCAGGACCTGCTCGGCTCCCTGCACGTCGATCTCGAGGAGCACGTCGGACCCCGCGGGCGGGTCCGGGATGGGCGTCCCCATCAGGTGGTCGAGGAATTCCGCCCACTCGAAGAACCGCCCCTGGGCCACGGCCTCCTCGAACGTCGGGCGATCGACGAAGACGTAGGCGCCCCGCTCGCGCTCGCCCGGGCGCGCAGCCCGGGTCGTCCAGCTCCGGCTCAGCCAGATGGTGGGGTCCTGTGCGACCAGCTCCGCCGCCAGCGTGCCCTTGCCGGCCCCTCCGGGGCCGATGAGCACGAAGACGTGCGGTTCAGCGCGCAGTCTCTTTGAGCAGCGCCTCGCGCTGCTTGGCACCGAGCCCCTGGAGCCGGCGGCTGTCGCTGATGCCGACGGTCTCCATCATGCGCCGGGCCTTGACCTTGCCCAGACCGGGCAGGGACTCGAGCACCGAGACCACCTTCATTTTGCCGATGGTCTCGTTGGAGTCGGCCTCGGTCAGGAGTTGCGCAAGCGTCAGGTTGCCCATCTTGAGCTTGTCCTTGACCTCGGCCCGCTCGCGGCGAACTCTTGCAGCCTTTTCGAGGGCAGCGGAGCGCTGCTCGGGAGTGAGTGCGGGAGGTTGCGGCATGGCGAGACCATAGCGCCTCGGCCAGGCGGGTTCATGCCCATTTTCCCTCTTCAGCCCATTGAGGCCGCCAGCTCGCGCGCCAGCGATGCCGCCTGACGCCTCAAGTTGTCCGGATCCGGTCCGCCCGAGAGGAGCCCACGGGAGCTGCTGGGCAGCACGCTGCCGGGCTTGCATCCGGCGAACCGTTCGGCGACGTCGACCGGCCCGGCACCCTGAGCGCCCAGTCCCGGAGCCAGAATTACCCCTCCGAGCTGGGACAATGAGAAATCGGACGGCTCGAGCGTCGCCCCGATCACCGCGCCCACCGTCCCGGGAGGCATGTCGTCTGAGGCGTTCAGCGCGGCGATCTCGCCGAGCAACATGTCCTCCACGCCGGTTCCCTCGGACGTGACGGCCCGTTGCAGTGCCCGACCCTCGGGGTTCGAGCTGCGGGCGACCACGAGGACGCCCCGCCCGTTGGCGGCCGCTCGACGAAAGAGCGGGGCCAGCGCGCCGAGCCCGAGATACGGGTGCGCCGTCACGGCGTCGGCTGCAAGCGGGCTCGCGTCGCCGAGCCATGCGTCGGCGTACGCCTCCGCCGTGGAGTCGATGTCACCCCGTTTGGCGTCGGCGATGACGATCAGACCGGCGGCGTTGGCCTCGGCGATGAGGCGTTCCAGCTCTGCCATGCCCGCCGACCCGTGGCGCTCGAAGAAGGCGACCTGTGGCTTGATCACGCCCACCGTCCCTGCGAACCCCTCGACGCACACCCGGCAGAAGGCGCGCAGACCCCGTGCGTCGTCGCTCAGGCCCCACGACGCCAGCAGCGCGCCCGAGGGGTCGATCCCCGCACAGAGGGGCCCGTGCGCACGCACCGCCGCGGCCACCCGGTCACCGAAGCTGTCAGCCATCCCGGCCTCCTTCCTTGAACGTTGTCGTTGCCGGCGAGGGACCGACGGCTGCCCCCATCCCGCCGGCGGCACCCGCGCCGGCGCGCTGGCGCGCCCGGGCCCGGATCCCCTCGACGGTCGTGCCGTGGCCGTCGCACCACCGCGCCACCTGGCGGAGCACCTTCCAGGGCGCCCTCGGGTCCCGGAAGGTCGCGGTGCCCACCTGCACGGCGTCGGCGCCGGCCTGCAACAGCTCCACCGCGTCACGGCCGGTCATGACCCCGCCCACCCCGACGATGGGCACCTCCGGGAACGCGGCACGGCACTCCCACACGGCCCGCACCGCGACCGGGTGCACCGCGCACCCCGAGAGCCCGCCGCCCCCGGCGCCCAGGACCGGCCTTCCCGATTCGGTGTCGAGGGCCAGGCCCAGGAGGGTGTTGACCAGCGTCAACGCGTCGGCGCCGCCCTCGAGGGCGCCCGAGGCGATCTCGACCACGTCGGGCACGTTGGGGCTGAGCTTGGCCCAGCGCGGCAGCCCGCAGGCCGTGGCCGCCATGACCCTGGACGTGGCGTCGGCCGAGTGGGCGAACATCCGTGAGCGGTCCTCCACGTTGGGGCAGCTCACGTTGACCTCGAGCGCCACGATGCCCGTGCCGGGGCCGTCGGCGCCGCTGGCCGCCGCCGCCACGAGTTCGGCGGCCCGGGCGTAGTCCGACACGGTGCGGCCCCAGATGCTGACCACGATGCGCGCCCCGGCGGCGTGCAGCGCCGGCAGGTCGTGGGTCAGCCAGACCGGGAGCCCCGGACCCTGCAGCCCGACGCTGTTGAGCATGCCGGCGCCCACCTCGTGCACCCGCGGGGCAGGGTTGCCGGGCCACGGATCGACGCAGAGCGACTTGACGACCACCGCGCCGAGGCCGTCGAGCGCGCCGTACTCCGCCAGCTCGGCCCCGTGCCCCGACGTCCCTGAGGCCGTCATGATCGGGTTGTCCAGCTCGACGCCGCCCACGCGTGTCGCGAGCGCCGCCGCACCGGGCATCCGCGCGTTCACCGCACCGCCCACCCGGGGACCGGGTGCAGATCCTGCAAGGCCCGCACCACGAGCGCGTGCGAGCGCACGTCGGCGATGCCCGCCGCGGCCGCCCGGGCCGCCGCGAGCGTGGTGAGGCAGGGGACCTTGTGCGTCACCGCTGCGGTCCGGATGTGCTGGCCGTCCGCCCGTGGTCCGAGGCCGCGCGGGGTGTTCACCACGAGCTGCACCTTGCCCTGGGCGATGAGGTCGACGGCGTCGGACGCGACACCCTCCTCCCCCACCTTGGCCACCAGCGTGTCGACGGCCACTCCCTGGGAGCGCAGGTACCCGGCCGTTCCCATGGTCGCCGCGATGGAGAAGCCCAGATCGCTGAAGGCCCGGGCCACCTCGAGACCGGCCGGCTTGTCCCGGTCGGCGAGCGAGAGGAAGACGGTCCCCGAGTCGGGCAGGCGGATGCCGGCCGCCATCTGGCTCTTCGCGAAGGCGAGGCCGAAGGTGATGTCGACGCCCATCACCTCTCCGGTCGAGCGCATCTCGGGGCCGAGCAGCGTGTCGACCCCCGGGAAGCGGTCGAAGGGGAGCACGGCCTCCTTGACGCTCACGTGGTCGAGCACGGGCACCCGGCCGACTGCATCGGGCGGCAGCAGTCCCTCGAGGCGGAGCTCGGCCAGCGTCTGGCCGACCATGACGCGCGAGGCCACCATGGCCAGTGGGACACCGGTGGCCTTGGCCACGAAGGGCACCGTCCGGCTCGCTCTCGGGTTCGCCTCGAGCACGTAGACCTGCCCGTCCTTGACCGCGTACTGGACGTTGATGAGGCCGCAGACCTCGAGCGAGTCTGCCAGGGAGCGGGTGTGGCGCTCCAGCGCGTCGAGCACGTCATCGCGCAACGTCTGCGGCGGCAGCGCGCAGGCCGAGTCGCCCGAGTGCACGCCGGCCTCCTCGACGTGCTCCATGATCCCCGCGATCAGGATCTCACCGGCGCCGTCGCGCACCGCGTCCACGTCGACCTCGACGGCGTCCTCGAGGAAGCGGTCCACCAGGACGGGACGCTCGGCGGTGACCCCGCCTTCGCGGGCGAGCGCGCCCGAGGTCATCGCCTGCATCACGCGCCGCACACCGTCGTCGTCGTAGACGATCTCCATGGCCCGGCCGCCCAGGACGTAGCTCGGTCGCAGCAGGACCGGATACCCGACCCTCCCGGCGACGGACAGCGCCTCGGCAGTGCTCGTGGCGGTTCCCCCGGCCGGCTGGGGGATGGCGAGCTCGTGGCAGAGCGCGTTCCAGCGCTCGCGGTCCTCGGCGAGGTCGATGGACGCCGGGCTGGTCCCGAGGACGAGCTCCGGCGGCAGGGAGCCCGCCAGCTTCAGAGGCGTCTGCCCTCCCAGCGAGACGATCACGCCGGCCACCGTCCCTCCGGCCGCCTGCTCGGCCTCGAGCACGTTGGCCACGTCCTCGACGGTCAGCGGCTCGAAGTAGAGGGGTCCGAGGTGTCGTAGTCGGTCGACACGGTCTCGGGGTTGCAGTTGACCATCACCGTCTCGAAGCCGGCGGCGCGCAGCGCCATGGACGCGTGCACGCAGCAGTAGTCGAATTCGATGCCCTGGCCGATGCGGTTGGGGCCCGAGCCCAGGATGATGACGCGGGCGCGCTCGGACGGGCGCACCTCGTCCTCCTCCTCGTAGGTGGCGTAGTGGTAGGGCGTGAAGGCTTCGAACTCCGCCGCGCAGGTGTCCACCGTCTTGAAGGTCGCCCGCACACCGTGCGAGAGCCGCATCGCCCGCATGCCGGCCTCGGTCGAGCCGCGCAGGTAGGCCAGCTGGGCGTCGGAGAACCCGAGCCGCTTGGCCCGGCGGAGGTCGTCGCACTCCAGCGAGGGCGCCGCGGCAATCCGGGAACGCTCGGCTGCGATGCGCTCGAGCTGGCGGACGAACCACGGGTCGATGCCCGTGCGGGTCACCACCTCGTCGACGCCCGCACCGCGGCGCAACGCCGACTCCACCTCGAAGACGCGATCCGGGGTGGCGATCCCGATCCGCTCCAGGACGTCCGCGAGGGGCAGCGACTCCAGCTCGGCCTCGGCCGGGTCGGCATTGAGGCCCGCCCGGCCCTGCTCCAACGAACGGAGCGCCTTCTGGAGCGACTCGCAGAAGGTCCGGCCGATCGCCATGACCTCACCCACCGACTGCATGCGGGTGCCGAGGCGCCCGTCGGCTCCGGGGAGCTTCTCGAAGGCCCAGCGCGGCACCTTGGTGACCACGTAGTCGATCGTCGGCTCGAACGAGGCCGGAGTTGCCCGCGTGATGTCATTGGGGATCTCGTTGAGCAGGTAGCCCACGGCGAGCCTTGCCGCGATCTTCGCGATGGGGAACCCCGTGGCCTTCGAGGCGAGCGCCGACGAGCGAGAGACCCGCGGGTTCATCTCGATGATGACCCGTCGACCGTCGGCGGGGTCGACGGCGAACTGCACGTTGGATCCGCCGGTCTCGACGCCCACCCGGCGCAGGCAGGCGAACGCGTCGTCGCGCATGGCCTGGTATTCGACGTCGGTGAGCGTCTGCGCCGGGGCCACCGTGATGGAGTCACCGGTGTGCACGCCCATCGGGTCGAAGTTCTCGATTGAGCACACCACGACGCAGTTGTCCGCAGCGTCGCGCATCACCTCGAGCTCGAACTCCTTCCATCCCGCGATCGACTGCTCCACCAGGATCTGGCCCACCGGGCTGGCGGCGAGGCCCTCGGCGGCGAGGCGCTCGAACCGCTCGGCGTCCTCGGCGATCCCCGTCCCCTTGCCCCCGAGGATGAAGCTCGGGCGCACCATGATGGGGAAGCCGATTTCCGCCGCGATCTCCTCGGCCTCCTCGAGCGAGTGGGCGAAGCCCGAGCGCGGCACCTCGAGGCCGATCTCCTGCATCGCCGCCTTGAACTGGTCCCGGTCCTCGGCGGTCGCGATCGCCTCGGGCCGGGCGCCGATGACCTCGACGCCGTAGCGTTCGAGCACGCCGAGCTCGACCAGCTGCATGGTGAGGTTGAGGGCCGTCTGGCCGCCGAGGGTCGGCAGCAGCGCATCGGGCCGCTCCTTCTCGATGATCGCCTCGAGCACGTCGGGATCGAGCGGCTCGATGTAGGTGCGGTCGGCCGTGCCCGGGTCCGTCATGATCGTGGCCGGGTTGGAATTGGCCAGGATCACCCGGTATCCCTCCTCGGCCAGGACCCGGCAGGCCTGGGTGCCCGAGTAGTCGAACTCGCAGGCCTGCCCGATCACGATCGGGCCCGACCCGATGACGAGGATCGACTGCAGGTCGCCGCGGCGCGGCACGTCGGTGTCTCCCCCGCCCGCTCAGCGCGTCCGGGCGCCGGGGCGGGCAGGGTGGGCGAGCATCAGGTCGCGGAAGGCACCGAAGAGGTACCGGGCGTCGTGGGGACCGGGGGCGGCCTCGGGGTGGTACTGCACGGAGAACGCCGGGGCCGTCAGGGACCGGAACCCCTCGATGACGCCGTCGTTCAGGTTCACGTGCGTCGTCTCGGCGTCCGGGATGGAACCGGCGGCGACGGCGTAGTTGTGGTTCTGGCTGGTGATCTCGACCACACCCGTCTCGAGCCGCTGCACCGGGTGGTTGGCGCCGTGGTGACCGAAGGGCAGCTTGTAGGTGGTGCCACCCAGCGCGGTGGCCAGGATCTGGTGGCCGAGGCAGATGCCGAAGACCGGGACGCGGCCCACCAGGTCGGCCACGGCGGCCGTGGGGCCGGGCAGCGCGGCCGGGTCCCCCGGCCCGTTGGAGAGGAAGACGCCGTCCGGCTCGAGTTCGAGCACCTCGTCGGCCGTGGTGCCCGCGGGCACCACGGTGACCGGGCCGAGGGTCGTGAGAAGGTCGACCATGGTGGTCTTCACGCCGAAGTCGTAGGCCACGATGCGCAGCCCGCCGGCGATCGCGCCGGCGCCCGTGGCGGGGTGGACGCTGGGCCCGGCAGCCGTGACGCCCGACACCAGGTCCACGCCGTCGGTCCCCACGGCGGTCGCCGCAGCGGCGCGCAGCTCGGCCTCGGACGCCGTGCCGAACGCGCAGGGCACGGCACCGGCGTCGCGGACGTGGCGCGCCAGGCGCCTGGTGTCGACCCCGGTCATGGCCGGCACGCCGTGCCGGCGGAGGAACGGTTCGAGGCCCTCCGTCGCCCGCCAGTTCGACGGCTCGGCAGTCAGGTCGCACACCACGACGCCCCGGCAGCGCGGGGCGACCGCCTCGTCGTCGGCCGCGTTGGTGCCGTAGTTGCCGATGTGCGTGCTCGTGAAGGAGATGACCTGGCCCGCGTAGGACGGGTCGGTGATGACCTCCTGGTAGCCGCTCATGGCCGTGTTGAAGACGAGCTCGCCCGTCGCCGCGGGGACCACAGCCCCCGCCGCCTCCCCGGCGAACACGGCGCCGTCTGCAGTGACCAGGAGCGCCGGCGCCCGGTCTCCGTCGGTGCCCGGGGCGCTCACCGCTGCGCCACGGCGTCGATCACGACGGGCTCGCCCCGCAGCACGGTGTGGCGCACCGCTCCGGCGAACGTGCGGCCCGCGTAGGGCGTGTTGCGGCTCCGGCTGGCCAGCCGCATCGGGTCCACCACCGTCACCGCCGCGGGGTCGAAGACGCACAGGTTGGCCACTGCGCCCACCTCGACGGGGCCCCCCTGCGCGCTGTGGCCGGCGGTGCGCGGGTCCGTGGCCGTCAGCTTGGCGATCGCGGCCGGCTGCGCGCTCATGAGCGCGAACACCCGCTCGGGACCCATGTGCGGCGACAGCACCTCCCACGCGACCGGCAGCGCGGTCTGCAGCCCCAGCATCCCCGGCGGGGCCTGGTCGAAGGGCACGTCCTTGGACTCGGGGGCGTGGGGGGCGTGGTCCGTCGCCACCGCGTCGATGGTGCCGTCGCACAGCCCCGCCACGACGGCCGCGACGTCCTCGTCGGTCCGCAGCGGCGGGTTGACCCTGAAGACCGGGTCGTACCCCGCCACCGCGGCATGGGTGAGGAGCATGTGGTGCGGCGCCGCCTCCGCCGTCACCGCCAGCCCCTCCGCCTTGGCCCGACGGACCAGCTCCACCGACCCCGCCGTCGAGAGGTGCAGGAAGTGGACCGGCGCTCCGGTCAGCCGGGCCAGCGCTATGTCGCGGGCGACCATGGCCTCCTCGGCTGCGGCCGGCATGCCCGGGATGCCGAGCCGGCTCGACCAGCTGCCTTCGTGCATGGCGCCGCCCGCGGCCAGGCAGGTGTCCTCGCAATGCTGCGCCAGCGTGACCCCGAGGCCCTTGGCGTAGTCGAGCGCGCGGCGCATCAGCGCGCCGTCCTGCACACCGGCGCCGTCGTCGGTGAAGAGCGTGACCCCCAGCGCGGCCAGCTCGCCGAGGGGGGCCAGCGCGGTGCCCGCCCGCCCCACCGTGATGGCGCCCGCCACGGCGACCTCCGCCGCGCACCCGGCGCCGAGCGCCAGGACCTCGCCGGCCACGCCGGCCGAATCGATCGCCGGCTCCGTGTTGGGCATGGCGACGATGGCCGTGTAGCCGCCGAGCGCAGCGGCCCGGGCTCCCGTCTCGATCGTCTCGGCCTCCTCGCGACCAGGCTGGCGCAGGTGCGCGTGCAGGTCGACGAGTCCCGGGCCGACCAGGCAGCCGGTGGCGTCGAGGATCACGGCCCCCTGCGGCGGCTCGATCGTCTCGGCCAGGCCGACCACGGCGCCGGCGCGCACGGCGACGTCGAGGCGCGCCGAGCCCTCCGGCCCGATGACGGTGCCGCCCCGGATGACCAGCGTGGCGTCAGGCAACGGCGGGCACCTCCGCGGCGCCGGGGAGCTCGCCCCCGAGCAGCAGGAACAGGATGGCCATGCGCACCGCCACACCGTTGGCCACCTGTTGGGTCACGACGGTGCGCGGCAGGTCGGCCACGTCCGAGGCGATCTCGACCCCGCGCACCATCGGTCCGGGGTGGGTCACGATGGCGTCCTCCCCCAGGCGCTGCGCCCGGCGGGCCGTGAGGCCCCACCGCGCCGTGTACTCGCGCAGCGAGGGCACGAACGACCCGCTCCCCCGCTCGGCCTGGAGGCGCAGGAGCGAGACCACGTCGGCGTCGCCGAGTGCAGCATCGAGGTCGGTCGCCACCTCGACCGGCCAGCCCTCGAGCGAGGGCGGCAGCAGGCTGCCGGGTGCGGCCAGGGTGACGTGTGCTCCGAGGACGGTGTAGGCGAGCACCTCGGAGCGGGCCACCCGGCTGTGCCGGACGTCGCCGACGATGAGCACGCGCAGACCCTCGAAGCAGCCGATGCCGAGCTCGTCGGGCGCCACGCCCTTGCGCTCGGCCAGCACTTGACGCACCGTGAAGCAGTCCAGCAGGGCCTGGGTGGGGTGCTCGTGCCAGCCGTCGCCGGCGTTGACGACGTGGGCGCGCTCGACCCAGCGCGCCACCTGGTGGGGTGCGCCGGCCGACGAATGGCGGATGATGACCGCGTCGATGCCCATCGCCTCGACCGTCTCGACGGTGTCACGCAGGCTCTCGCCCTTCTTCACCGACGAGGTGGCGACGGCGAGGGAGAGCACGTCGGCCGAGAGCCGCTTGGCGGCCGTCTCGAAGGACAACCGGGTGCGGGTCGACTCCTCGAAGAACAAGGTCGCCACCACCTTGCCCCGCAGCGTCGGGACCTTGGGCATCGACCGCCTCTCCACCTCGGCGAAGGCTTCGGCGACGCGCAGCACCTCGGCGATGCCGTCCGCCCCGAGGTCGGACACCGAGAGAAGGTGGCGCGCGCCCGTCACTTGTCCTCCAAGGTCCCGATCCACACGCCGTCCTCTCCGACGTCGACCATCTCCTCGCGCCGCGTCGGCAGGTTCTTGCCGACGTAGTCGGGGCGGATGGGCAGCTCCCGATGGCCGCGGTCGACCATGACGGCGAGCTGGACGGCCCGGGCCCGGCCGAAGTCGTTCAGGGCGTTGAGCGCGGCCCGGATGGTGCGGCCGGTGAAGAGGACGTCATCGACCAGCACGACCACCCGCCCCGCCAGGTCGACGGGGATGTCGGTAACGGCCTCGGGGAGGACGGGCCGCAGGCCGATGTCATCGCGGTAGAAGGCGACGTCGAGGCTGCCGACGTCGAGGCGGTCGGTGCCCTCGATCTGCCGGAGGGTCTCGGCCATCTTCACGGCGAGGGGGATGCCACCGGTCTGGAGCCCGACCAGGACCACGTCGTCCGCACCGCCGTTGCGCTCGACGATCTCGTGCGACATGCGGGTGAGGGCGCGCTGGACGTCGGCGGCGGTCAGGACCTGGGAGTGGGCCACGAACACTCCCCCGAGGGGTCGCGTATGACTGCGTTCGCGTTCGGCCACTGCTCCTCCTGCCGTGTGAGCCTCACAGGACTCACTTCACGGTCAGGCACCAACCCTAGCGCGCCGGACCGGTGGCGCGGGCCGGGGCTTCAGCCCGGCGTCGGCCTGCCGGGCGCCACGTCGGCGGCGATCGTGGAGAGGATCCCGTTGACGAAGCGCCCCGACTCGTCGGTCGAGTACTCCTTCACCAGCTCCACGGCCTCGTCGATCACCACCGCCACCGGCGGCCCGTCGGGACTCAGCAGCTCGGCCACGGCGAGGCGCAGCACGATCCGGTCGATCACCGCCATGCGATCGAGCGGCCAGCCCACGGACGCGGCGCCGATCCGCCGGTCGGCCTCGTCCCGGGTCGCGACGGCCTGCACCACCAGGGAGCGCACGAAGGGATCGGGCGGCACGGGCAGGGCGTCGAGGACGGCGAGCGGGCCCTGGCCCTTGAGCTCGGCCTCGTAGAGCAGCGACAGCGCCCGCTCGCGCTGTTGGTGCCGGGGGGCGGTGTCGGTCATGGTGGGTCGGTCCTGGCCTCGGCCGGGTCCTGCGCCCGAGGTCGGCGGCCGGGCCTCAGGCCCTGGTCAGGTACTCGCCCGAGCGGGTGTCGATCTTGAGCACGTCGCCGGTGTTGACGAACAGCGGCACCTGGACCACCAGGCCCGTCTGCAGGGTCGCCGGCTTGCGGGCACCCGACACGCGGTCTCCCTGCATCCCGGGCTCGGTCTCGGTGACGGTGAGCTCCACGGCGGCCGGCAGCTCCACGCCGACGATCTCGCCGTTGTACATCTGCAGGTTCGCCTCGTCACCCTCCTTGAGGAAGTTCGGCGCGTCGCCGAGTGCGTCGGGCGATGCCTGCATCTGCTCGTAGGTCGTCGTGTCCATGAACACGAAGTCGGTGCCGTCGCGGTAGAGGAACTGCATGTCGCGCTTGTCGATGATCGCCTGCTCGAGCTTCTCGTCGGCCCGGTAGGTGCGTTCGATCACCGCACCGCTGCGGACGTTCTTGAGCTTCGTCCGCACGAACGCGCCGCCCTTGCCCGGCTTGACGTGTTGGAACTCGACGACGCTGAACAGGCCCTCGGGGAGGTCCAGGCTCATGCCGTTCTTCAGGTCATTGGTCGAGACTGCCATGGATGTCCTTTGTGAATCGGGTCAGTGGGCGGGCGCCGTCCTCGGTCACGACCAGGGTGTCCTCGACACGGACACCTCCGTGCCCGGGGAGGTAGACACCGGGCTCGACGGTGACGACGAAGCCGGGGGCGAGGATAGCAGTGCCGAGTTGGCTGACCGTGGGCGCCTCGTGGATATCGAGGCCGACGCCGTGTCCCGTCCCGTGCTCGAAGCGCTCGGCCCAGCCCGCCTCGGCGATGATCTGCCGACAGACGTCGTCGACCTCCTTGGCACTGATGCCGGGCCGCACAGCGGCTGCGCCGGCCGCCTGCGACTCGCCGACCACGGCGAAGACGCGCGCCAGCTCGCCCTCGGGGTCCGTGCCGACGCAGAACGTGCGCGTCATGTCGGAGCGGTAGCCCTCGAAGGTGGCGCCGAAGTCGACCACGACCGGGTCGCCGGCG